>BNJV01001348.1_pt1 | contig 170207 bp, 280 predicted proteins | sample 8540591 | NCBI WGS metagenome assembly BNJV01 (sample SAMD00202457, study PRJDB9452) | human saliva metagenome | host: Homo sapiens
AAACGCACCCTAGGGCTAAAATTATTCATTCGCAGCCCCAAACTGCCTATCTCCTCCATTCACTCCAACAGTCCATAATGGTACGCGGATGATTTTTGAACCAGTTGTTTATAAAAATAGCGAATCCGTCGGCTTTGGGATAAAAATGATAAGCAACTTGACTTCCATCCGCTCTAAACTCCAACCGCCAAACATGAGTACCGAAAAGGGCCATCATCGTCCTACTCAAATAAATCAAATCTTGAAGAGGATGACGTGCTTTGATTTCACTGCCTTCACAAATGAAAATCTCGTTTTTGCCAAAATAAATCCGTTCGTTATCCAATAAATTACCGAGACTGATGCAGATGAGCGGTTCGTTTTCCCAAATGATTTCAGGCGCTGGCCGTACTCTGCGGGCAATCAGGATGAAAATGAAGCATCCGACTAAAAAAATATAAAAATGTATGCCATAGCTGATAAACTGAATAAATGATGATGAAACGCGGATAATCATATGGCAAATTTGCGTATTGGAAAACTCATTATCAATATCTTAATATTGTCTTGAGTGATCAGCCTTGCCGACAAATTTCTTTTATAGTGGATTAAATTTAAACCAGTACGGCATTGCCTCACCTTAGCTCAAAGAGAACGATTCTCTAAAGGTGCTGAAGCACCAAGTGAATCGGTTCCGTACTATCTGTACTGTCTGCGGCTTCGTCGCCTTGTTCTGATTTAAATTTAATCCACATAATGAGCCAAATAAATAAAAATAGGAATTGATTGCATTTGTATTTTGAACTAAGATAGCCCATATTTCACACCTCGTCTGAAACGACCATGCGCTACCATTTCCCGATTTCCGTCGATATGTACGACTTTTTGACCACAGGCCGATTTGATTATCTGGAGATCGGACAGACGGCGGAGATGATCCTGCAAATGTTCCCTGCGCCCGAATGCGTGCCCAAAGGGCTTTTTGTAAAAAAGGGGTGGAACATTTGGCTCTACGGCGATATCGAATTGCATTTTTCAGACGATCGCCTGACTCAAATCCGGGCGGACTTCCAACCCGGCACCTCGCTGAACGGCGGGCGTTGGTTGAGCTTAAACCCTTGGTTTTTCAGGCACGCGGACAAGCTTGATTTTGTATTCCGCCATTGCCAAACTTGTGCAACACCATATCGACTTCATCAAAATCGATACGCCTTCCGCCCCTGATTTTGCGTTTGCAAAGCGGCGTAGAGCTGATGTTTGAAAAGTGCAATGGGCAGCGTCTGTTCGCCTTTTGCAAACAAAAGACCACCCTACCCCAATGGGCGCATGAAACGGCGTAGATTTAAAATCTTTAAAACCTGTTTGCCCCCTGATAAAAGGTCGTCTGAAAACCAAATGCCGTTTCAGACGACCTTCCTCATCGTTTTTCCGCTAAAATACCCGTCTCTTTTTTTCTTCACAACCGTCTTCAATGTCCCAGCGCAAAATCATCCATATCGACATGGACGCGTTCTACGCATCGGTGAAACTGCGCGAGCAGCCGCATTTGAAAGGGGCTGCCCGTGGTCGTCGCATGGGAGGGCGCGCGTTCGGTGATTTGCGCCGCATCGTATGAGGCGCGGCAGTTCGGGCTGCATTCCGCGATGTCGGTGGCGACGGCGAAAGGCTGTGTCCGCAAGCGGTGTATGTGCCGCCGCATTTCGATTTGTACCGTCAGGTTTCCGCGCAGATTCATGCCGTATTCAGGGCGTTATACTGATTTAATCGAACCCCTGTCGCTGGATGAAGCCTATCTTGACGTGACCCATAATTTCAAAAACATCCCATACGCCAGCGAAGGTTGCCAAAGAAATCCGCGCCACCATTTTTGCAGAAACCGGTCTGACCGCTTCCGCAGGCATCGCGCCGAACAAATTTCTAGCAAAAATCGCGTCGGACTGGCGCAAGCCGAACGGGCAATTCGTCCTGCCGCCGCACAAAGTCATGGCATTTTTGGAAACCCTGCCTTTGGGCAAAATCCCCGGCGTGGGCAAGGTAACGCTGAAAAATGCAGTCGCTGGGTATGCGAGACGGCGGGTGATTTGCGCCGTTTCGAGCGCGGCGAACTTTTAAACCATTTCGGACGCTACGGCTACCGCCTTTATGATTTGGCACGCGGTACGGACGAACGCCCCGTCAAAGCCGAACGCGAACGCCTCCAAATCTCCACCGAAATCACCCTGCCCGAAGACCTGTCGCTCGAACAGGCAGCCGGACACCTGCCCCACCTTGCTGAAGACTTGTGGCGGCAAATCACGCGTAAAAACGTCGAAGCCAAAGGCGTAACCCTCAAGCTGAAAACCCATGATTTCCGCATCATCACCCGCTCCCTGACCTACCTCTCCGTCCTGCCCGACACCGACGCCCTGCTTTGCGCCGCGCAAACCCTGATGCAGCGCGTGCCACCCCAGCGCGAAGACGCCTTCCGCCTGATCGGCATAGGCGTGAACCACCTCGTGCCGAAAGACCAGCAGCAATCGCTTTGGTTATAAAGAAATAGAAAAGCATTCTTTCCCCTTCGCGCGAGACCGCCCGACAATAATGTTCCGTACAAACTTTCAGACGACCCCTTTTTGCCGCAAGAGGGGTCGTCTGAAAACAAAACCAGGAACAAAGCTAACCATGTCCCTCTTCCGTCCCCAGCTTTGGCGCATCCCGACGACAGGCGAAGCCGAACGGCGCCGGCTGCCCGAGTTGACCGCCACGCTCGAAACCCGCCTCAAACACATCGCCCGCCGTTATCCGCAAGCCGTCTTCGCCTCCAGCCTTGCCGTCGAAGACATGATCATTACCGACGCCATCTGCCGCCTGAAACTCCCCCTGCGCATCATCACCCTCGACACAGGCAAGCTCAATCCCGAAACCGCCGCCCTGATTACCGCCGTCAACGTCCGCTACCAAAACCGAGCTGGAAGTTTTCCACCCCGACCCCGAAAGCGCGCGACAGTTTGAGCAGGAATTCGGCGCAACCGCCATGTACGACAGCGTCGAGCTGCGCCGCCGTTGCTGCCACATCCGCAAAAATCGAGCCGCTCAACCGCGCCCTGAAAAACGCCCCCGCCTGGCTGACCGGACAACGCCGCAGTCAATCGGCAACCCGCAGCGAAAGTGGATTTCGAAGAAACCGACCACAGCCGCAACATCGCCAAGTTCAACCCCATTTTCGACTGGGAAGAAAACAACGTCTGGGCATACGCGCAAGCCTACGACGTCCCACCCAACGCCTTGTATTTCCAAGGCTACCTGAGCATAGGCTGCGAACCCTGCACCCGCCCCGCCAAAGCAGACGAAGACATCCGCGCCGGACGCTGGTGGTGGGAAAGCAAAGACAGCAAAAGAATGCGGGCTTCACAAATAACCCTTGTCAGGCAAGGCAAAAAGGTCGTCTGAAACCCAAATTCAGGTTTTCAGACGACCTTTTTCATAAGTCGGCTTTCCTTAAATTTTTAAGGGGTGAAAAATAGGCATTTTCTATTTCAAATTATTATCAATTTTCAAAAACGACAATATCGTTTTTTAAAAATGAATTCGCTTTTAACTTCATAGCCTTAACAGAATTAACCCAAGAAGGCTTGACCTAATGATTTAATATGGCTATGGTTAAATAAAAAATAACAATAATCTACATACGCACCGCAATGCTTTTTCCCCTCCTCCTCACAGAAAGGATATTGCAATGCCCCTGCTTGAACCCTCACGTTGCCTCGTCTGACTGTCTTCCTGCTGTCCACCTTCGCAGCATTCTCCGCCGCCGCACATGGAAACCACACCCATTGGGGCTACACCGGACACGACTCCCGCAAAGCTGGGGCAATCTGTCTGAAGAGTTCCGTTTGTGTTCCACAGGCAAAAACCAATCCCCGTCAACATCACCGAAACCGTCTCCGGCAAACTGCCCTGCCATCAAAAGTCAATTACAAACCGAGCGCGGTTGACGTGGAAAACAACGGCCACACCATCCAGGTCAATTATCCGAAGGCGGCAATACCCTGACCGTGAACGGCCGCACCACACCCTGAAACAATTCCATTTCCACGTTCCCAGTGAAAACCAAATCAAAGGCCGCACCTTCCCGATGGAAGCCCACTTCGTCCGCTGGACGAAAACCGCCAGCCTTTAGTATTGGCAGTATGTGTACGAACCTGGCAAAACCAACGACCGCCTCGCGCCTATATGGAACGTGATGCCGATGAAAGAAGGAAAGGTAAACCTCGACCAAAGCTTTCGACGCCGGCACCCCTGCTGCCGAAACGGCTGAATTACTACCGCTTTGCCGGTTCGCTGACCACGCCGCCGTGCAGCGAAGGCGTATCGTGGCTGGTATTGAAAACCTACGACCACATCGATCAGGCGCAGGCGAAAAATTCACCCGCGCCATCGGTTCGCACAACAGCCGCCCCGTCCAGCCGCTTAACGCGCGCGTTGTCATCGAATAAACAGTAACTCTATAAACAAAAAGTCGTCTGAAAAACCAAATTTAGGGTTTCAGACGACCTTTTGCTATGACGGTTCTAAGGTTTCAGAACACCGAGTCCGGCATATATCCGATGAAGAATCGCAATGCAGCATCAATCATCAGGATGAAACCTTGCCGCTTCGCGTTCTTTCATAGCAGTTTCCTTATCCTTCAATCTTTGCCCCAAACCCAAAGCGCTTTTTCATATTCCGATTGCGGCGTGCCGTCCTCCCCAGTACCAAATGCGCTGGCATTCACCCAAAGCGCAAGGACGGCAACTACGAAAGCAAAAATCCTACGATATACCAAAACATTTCTTTTTCCTATCGTGAGTCAACAAACGGGAAGAAGACAGATTTCTGTTTGACCGGCAGCTTGCTGCGGTTTTGTGAAGGCAAAAATGTATCACAAACCGGTCCGGTATAAATTGCCGATTTGCCCCTCCATACTTCGTGCAAACCTTATCTCAATCGGCATTGCACACCAATGCTTTTACCAATCAGACGGTTATATAAACAAAAGTCGGTCTTTCCGCTCAAAGGTCGTCTGAAAAATCCATATCTGCATTTCAGACGACCCAACGTCGGCATCCGAAAGCCTAACGGAACAAATCCAATGCCTTGACGAACACCATCACCACGCCGTAAGCCAGCGGGACGCCGACCAACATCCAACGCCACCAAACCGAAAAACCGCCTGCCGCGACTTTTTCCTGCAACAAGTAGGCATCGGAAACGGCGGTTTCATCATCGGGATTGCCGCTGTGCGCCGCTGTTTTGATGTCGGTTTCGTGGTGTTTTTCATGAACCGATCTGACGGCAAGGTTGCACAGCAATCCGACAATCAACAATCCCGCCATGATGTACATGGTAACGCCGTATGCCTGCGCGGGCGGGAACACTGCTGTCGATTTGGCTTTGGCGGATGTAGTTCACCAAAACCGGACCGATCACGGCAGCGGTTGACCACGCCAGCAAAATACGTCCGTGAATCGCGCCGACCTGATAAGTACCGAACAAGTCTTTCAAATAAGCCGGAATCGCGGCAAAACCGCCGCCATACATGGAAATGATGACGCAGAATCCAATAATAAACAAAGCCTTGTTTCCACTTTCGCCAATGGACGGAACGGCAAAATACAGCAGCGAACCGAGTACGAAAAAGATGGTGTAGGTATTTTTACGTCCGAGTTTGTCGGAAACGCTGGACCAGAAAAACCGCCCGCCCATATTGAACAAGCTCAAAAGGCTGACGAAACCTGCCGCCGCCCCCGCGCCGATTGCCGCTTGTTTGCCGACCGACGCCTCTGAAAACAGCTCCTGAATCATGACCGAAGCCTGCCCCAAAACGCCGATACCGGCAGTCACGTTCAGGCACAACACCCAAAACAACAGCCAAAAATTGCGGCGTTTTTCATCGCTTGGGAAACATTGACATGATTGCTGCTGACCAGCTTGTTTTTCACTTTCGGCGCGACATAGCCTTCAGGTTTCCAACCCTCCGCCGGCACGCGGATGGTGAATGCGCCGAACATCATCAACACAAGGTAAAACAGCCCCAGAACGACAAAAGTCGGTGCGACGCCGACCGACACGTCGTCTGAAAACGCATTCATCAATGATACGGACAACGGCGAAGCAAGCATCGCACCGCCGCCGAACCCCATAATCGCCAAACCCGTCGCCATGCCCGGTTTGTCGGGAAACCACTTCATCAAAGTGGATACAGGGCCGATATAGCCCAACCCCAAGCCGATGCCGCCGATCACGCCGTTGCCCAAATAGAGGAGAAACAGATTATGCGTACTGACGCCGAGTGCCGACACAAAAAAGCCCAAGCTGAAACAGCACGCCGCGACAAACATCGCCTTGCGCGGACCGACACGCTCCATCCAAGTGCCGAACAAAGCAGCAGACGCGCCCAACATAGCCAGCGCGATACTGAAAATCCAGCCCACAGTCGTCAGCTTCCAATCTCCGGCTGCCGATTCGGTAATGCCGATAAGCTTGGTCAGCGGCGCGTTAAACACGGAATACGCATAAATCTGCCCGATGGCAAGATGCACCGCCAGCGGCAGGCGGCACCAGCCAACGGTTGAAACCCGGCTTGGCAATCGTCGCCTCACGGTCTAAAAATTTCATAAAAGCCTCTTGATGTCGAATGAAAAACAGCGTTCTCCGCGAGGAAAACGCCTTAAATTGTTGACAATATTGTACCACGCTTCCGCATGGGCTTTACTCCGCTTAACATGAGTTTTTTGAGTAAGAAAGAGAAAAATCATTCATAAACGACGATATTTTGAAGATGGTTTGATGATATCCGTATTCAGATAAAAGGTCGTCTGAAAATTGGTTTTCAGACGACCCTAAAGAGTTTGAAAATATATTCAAGCCTTATTACTTCTCAATATATTTTTCTATATCTCTACATTGTTCTTGCGTGCAAGAAACTGAAAAAGCACTTTTCCACTTGTGGTACTTTGTGCAGAAAAGATGCTCTTTTCGTAATGAAATTTTTATTTTATCCAATGGAATCAGCCCCTTTCCATTTTCTTTTTCCGCAAAGCAGTTTATATTGCAGATTGGTTTTTGCTTATATCGATATTTCCGCACACTTTTGTAGTATTGTTTTTTAGATATGGATATTTTTAACCATTCATATTGCGAGTCGTAATAATAGTTTGAAATATAAGGCAAACTGGATGATGATACTGCTAGAGATATAACTATAATTAAAAAGGTTTCCATAACTTACTCACTGTTTGTTTTTAATTTTAAGTAGAGGGCAATTTTGGCGTATAGCCTTATATTCCCTCTTCCCATGAAATAGAAAAATTTAGAAATTTTTTTACCCCACTCAAATCAAAATGAAAAGACAATAGAAACGCCACCTTCGGTTTTTTTATTTCACACTCATGTTCCCACTCGTCTCTAGATACAAACTGCCATCCAATATCAGCAAGAAACAAATATTTTTATAAATTTCTCAATAGTTAATTTTCTATTAATTTTATATTGCTTTTGCAATGGTAACGCCTTTTAAAACAAGGGTCTATTGACAATGAATAAACGATATCATCCGTAACCCCAACCTCCAATCCTTTTCCCAAAAAATGGAAAACCACCTTCTACGTTACTGTCGTCGTATCAACCATTTAGTCAGCTTTTTAAACCGTTTATGTTTGTGAAAGTCACTATACGACATACCAACAAATAAACCTTTAAATCTGCCCGTTTTTAAGAAAGATGTTATATCCATCATTATGACCTTATGACCTCATTGCGGTCTATAACTTGAAATATCAATTCCCCATGTACTACCGACCTTTTTACCGTTTACCAAATTTTATTGCTGGATTTCAAATATCGGTTGTCGTCAAAAGTATTAATCCATTGCGGTCTGAGTGCGATAAAAATGGCGGTAGTGATGCCGCTGAGAAAAGCTTCCGCCCAGGCGATCAGGATGAAAAATAGGAAAGGCGGTGGTCCAAAGTACGGAGGTTGGGAAGGCATGGCTGATATCCAAAATGCTGACCAGTACCAATCCGGTCAGCATCATGCCTACGGCGGACGAAATGAAGCCGTTGACAAAAATGAAGATAAAAATATTCGCGGGAAGACGGCTGACCAAGCGGCAAGAGAGCTGATTGACGATAAGCGGCGGTAAGAGCAAGGCGAGGGCGTTGACGGGATAGGCGTATCCGTCGCCGCCGTTGAACAATCAAAAAGATAAGGAAGAAGCAAAGCCGAACCCAGCCATAATGCAGCGGGTGCGCCAATCATCAGGGCAACCAAATTCATGGCAAGCAGGTGGTAGCTCATTTGCGCGAGCTGCCCTTCGTCAGTCATTGCATTCAGGCACCATGCGGTCGTCAGTATCAGGGCGGAGAGGATGGAGGCGGAATGGTGTTTCTGCATGGATCGCCATGCCGGACGCGCGCAAGCGAAAAGCAGAATGGACAACAGCAGCCAAGCGGCGATTAAAAATCGAACTGGAAAAACCATGCGGCTTGAAAATTCATACGAAACCAGACCGAGGGTAAATATTCAGACGACCTCAGATATACCCCCGCAGACGAAATTCGCTGCGGACTTGTTTTGTTTTAGTGCTGAAACACGCTAAAATAACGACCTTTGCCGTTTATTTCAGGGAAACAGCGAATGTTTTGGACAGTGCTGATTATCATTTTATTGTGTGCCATTTGCGGCGTATTTTGGCTGCACAGAAAACAAGAACGTGAGTGGCAGCACGAATTGACGCGCTTAGAGCGCGGCATGCAAGAGGGCAAATATATTCCTAACAGTCAGGATGCTGATTCTCCACATCAATTTTTCAGAAGATGCCAAAGCGGCATACGGAAAAACCATCGCACGCCTGCGCCTGATGGCGGCGCGTTACACTCCGCAGCAGGAGCAATTATCCGAGCAACCGGCAAACACTGAAAACGAAGAATCTGAAACCAGTATGGAAGACATAGCGGATTTCTTCGAAAGCCAGAAGCAAAAACACGAATATCATCAAGATGCCGATATTGAAAGGTCGTCTGAAAATCCGTCGGCAGAACAAGTCCCCAAGCCGAGCCGCCTCAACAACATGCAGCCGAAAGGAAAGATACGCCGTATATCGTTCCTTTTGTCGAAACCGAAGAGCCTGAATATATTCCCCCGCATCGTTAAAGACGAAGGCTTTGAAGAAATCACTTTGGAAGAGGCAACCCGTTCGCTCAATGAAGCGGCGTTACAGGAATGGGAAGAGCAGCAGACCGTCAGCCATCCTGCAGGCGACCGGAATAACGATGACGGGGAAATCCAACCCATCCGCGCATCGGTAACACCGATGAAAGGTTTGCAGATTATCGATTTCAACGATCCCGTACTGCGCCGGACCCGCGAGCGCGTCATGGCGGGCGTCAATGGCATCCAAATCCCCAAAGCCAGTGCGCCGCATATCGAAACCGTGCAAACCGCATTGCGCACAGCCGAGCGCGAAGCCATTTTGCCTGTCGTTGACAATCTGGATAGCCGTGCAGAGATTGATGTGACGGATATTCGGAACACATTGGCTCGAAGTACGGCAGCACGCCAGCGCCTTGCCGCCGCTGTTGCGCCTGTGCACGATTTCCAGCCGCAAAATCATTCAAAACGATGAAATTTTGGCAAACCTGATTCCTGCAAGCCGCCGACGGACGGTTCGCCACGCTGAAGCGGCGGCGGAAAAACTGGCGCGCAAGCGGCAATCTGCTGCCGCGCAGGTGAAATTGTCGGAAGAAGCCGATCTGCGGTCTCGAGCAAACGGTTGAGCGTTCCGTCACACGCAAACCGCTGTTCCCGCCTAAAACGCTTCGCACCGAACCTGTCGCTCCGCCAAAAGAAAAAGCAGTCTATATTTCAAGACAGCCCGCCCTACCGCAACCGTAGTCGAGCCGCCCGAAGTACCGACCGTTACCCCGACGCCAATCGATATCCCGACGCCGCCGAGCTTTACGCCGCCACCTGTTGCGCCGGAAATCGTCGATCCTCCGGTAGCGCGCCCCGCTTGGGAAATCCCTGCTTTCCATTCTGAAGTCAATGCGCATGTCAGCGACAATCCTGTCCGCTCGATTCATGATTACTAATCAGTGAATCCGAAACGGAGGATGAAGTCGCAGGCGGAAATGTACAGAGAAATGCTGAAACTGAATCCGCCCATACGGAAGATACGGAAATTTCTGCCTTTGAACATCATCAGCCGATACATCATGCCGATCTTGCGACGGGTTATGCTGCCGATGATGTTGATGCAGATTCAGAAGAAGAGACCGGGGTGTTTTACAAGTTTTCAGACGACCTGAAGTACCCACTGCCAACCACAGACTTGCTCCTCCCGCCCCAATTCGACCCGGCTGCCACGCAGACCGAAGAAGAATTGTTAAACAACAGCATCACCATCGAAGAAAAGCTGGCGGAATTCAAGGTCAAAGTCAAAGTCGTGGACTCCTATTCCGGTCCGGTGATTACGCGTTACGAAATCGAACCTGATGTCGGCGTGCGCGGCAATTCGGTCATAAACCTCGAAAAAGACCTTGCCCGTTCGCTCGGTGTTGCCTCTATCCGCGTCGTCGAAACCATACCCGGCAAAACCTGCATGGGCTTGAGCTGCCGAGACCCGAAACGCCAAATGATACGCCTGAGTGAAATCTTCAATTCGCCCGCGTTTGCCGAATCCAAATCAAGCTGACGCTCGCGCTCGGTCAGGACATTACCGGTCAGCCCGTCGTTACCGACTTGGGCAAAAGCACCGCATTTGCTGGTTGCCGGTACGACCGGTTCGGGTAAATCGGTCGGCGTTAATGCCATGATTTTATCTATGCTCTTCAAAGCGACGCCTGAAGACGTGCGCATGATTATGATTGACCCGAAAATGCTGGAATTGAGCATTTACGAAGGCATCCCGCACCTGCTCGCACCTGTCGTTACCGATATGAAGCTGGCGGCCAATGCGCTCAACTGGTGCGTCAACGAAAATGGAAAAAAACGCTATCGTCTGATGAGCCATATGGGCGTGCGCAACCTTGCGGGCTTCAATCAAAAATCATGGAAGCTGCCGCGCAAGGCATGAAAAATTGCCAACCCGTTCAGCCTGACGCCCGAAGATCCCGAACCTTTGGAAAAACTGCCGTTTATCGTAGTCGTGGTTGACGAGTTTGCCGATTTGATGATGACCGCAGGCAAGAAAATCGAAGAACTGATTGCCCGCCTTGCCCAAAAAGCCCGCGCGGCGAGGCATCCATTTGATCCTTGCCACGCAACGCCCCAGCGTCGATGTCATCACAGGTCTGATTAAAGCCAACATCCCGACACGCATCGCCTTCCAAGTGTCCAGTAAAATCGACAGCCGTACGATTCTTGACCAAATGGGCGCAGAAAACCTGCTCGGACAAGGCGATATGCTGTTCCTGCCGCCCGGTATAGGTTATCCGCAACGTGTCCACGGTGCATTCGCTTCAGACGACGAAGTACACCGCGTAGTCGAATATTTGAAAACAATTCGGCGAACCCTGATTACATCGACGATATTCTGATGAGCGGCACAACCGACGATCTGCCGGGCATCAGCCGCAGCAGCGACAGCGAAGTTGACCCGATGTATGACGAAGCCGTCTCCGTCGTTCTGAAAACGCGCAAAGCCAGCATTTCCGGCATCCAACGCCAATTACGGATCGGCTACAACCGCGCCGCCCGCCTGATTGACCAAATGGAAGCAGACGGCATCGTTTCGCCTGCCGAAACCAACGGCAACCGTACCGTTTTGGCGCAAAGCAGCGAACATTTGGACTAAAGCCACACCAGAGCAGGGAAAAAGCCGATTGCCGTTGCAGTTTCTCCTGATTTTTGGTACAATACCTCCATTCATTCTTACAGACAAAGCCGCCGAGATTTAGGCGGCTTGTATTTTATTTTCATTTTGCGGATTTTTATAGTGGATTAAGTTTTAAACCAGTACTGTGCTGTACTGTCTTCGGGCTTCGTCGCCTTGTCCTGATTTAAACTTAATCCACTATATTTACTACATTTTTACTAAAGCAAAAAGCAGTCCAAACGCTTTTTGCGAGAAGACAAACCATGCAAAAAAATTCCATTGACCGTACGCGGCGCAGAATTGCTCAAACAAGAATTGCAACGCCTCAAAAGCGTCGCCCGTCCCGAAATCATCGAAGCCATCGCCGAAGCCCGTTCACGGCGACTTGTCCGAAAAAACGCCGAATACGAGGCCGCCAAAGAAAAAAACAGAGGCTTTTATCGAAGGACGAATTTCCGAGTTGGAACACAAATTGTCCATGGCACACATCATCAATCCCGCTGAAATCCACGCAGAAGGCAAAATCGTCTTCGGCACGACCGTAACGCTGGAAGATTTGGAAACCGAAGAACACGTTACCTATCAAATCGTCGGCGAAGACGAAGCAGACATCAAAGAAGGCAAAATCTACGTCGGCTCCCCCATTGCCCGCGCCTTAATCGGCAAAGAGGAAGGCGATGTCGCCGAAGTAGCAGGCCCCCGGCGGCGTACGCGAATACGACATTATTTCGGTTCAATATATCTGATTGCCCCGAGTGCCTTGATATAAAGAGAATGAGGTCGTCTGAAAACCAAGGAAAATGGTTTTCAGACGACCCTTCTACAGTATTCTCCTTGAACTAAGCCATACAAGAAAAACAGCCGATACTTTCCCGTATCGGCTGTTTCGTTTACTGCTTCATTCATATCAAACTAATTGGTGCTTAGGCAGCTCTTTCAAAGTCAGCGGCTTGATGTACCAAATATCGCGGCAGTAGTCGGCGATGGATCGGTCGGACGAGAAGAAGCCCATATTGGCGATGTTGATCAACGCGGATTTTTCGCCATGCGGCAACATTGCGGTAGTGTTCGTCCGCTTTGTATTGCGTGTCGATGTAGCTGCGGAAATCCGCCATCAGTTGATAGAAATCGCCGTAAGGTTGCAGGACGTCGTTGTAGCGGTTCGGCTCTTCGGGGAGAACGTGCCGCTGCTGATTTGGTTGACGACGCGGCGCAGGTCGTGATCGCGTTCGATGTAGCCCAGCGGGTCGTAGCCGTTGCGGCGGAGTTCTTCCACTTGTTCAACTGTGTTGCCGAAGATAAAGCAGTTGTCCGCGCCGACTTTTTCCAGAATTTCAACGTTAGCGCCATCCAGCGTACCCATGCAGAGCGCGCCATTGAGGGCGAACTTCATGTTGCTGGTGCCGGATGCCTCCGTGCCTGCCAATGAGATTTGTTCGTGCAAATCGGCGGCGGGGATGATGATTTGGGCGAGGCTGACGCTGTAATTCGGGATATAGACGACTTTAATCAGGTCGCGGATGCGTTCGTCGTTGTTGATGGTTTTCGCTACGTCGTTAATCAGGCGGATGATTTTTTCGCCATGTAGTAGGCGGATGCGGCTTTACCGGCAAAGATGAAGACGCGCGGCTGCCAGTCGAAATCCGGGTTTTCCAAAATTTTGTTGTAGCGGTCGACGATGTGCATCACGTTCAGCGCCTGGCGTTTGTATTCGTGGATGCGTTTGATTTGAATGTCAAACAGCGCGTCTGTGTTGACCTTGATGCCCAATTCGGTTTCGATGTATTTGGCGAGGCGTTCTTTGGCGGCTTTTTTCACTGCGCCGAATTCTGCCCTGCACGCTTGCATCGTCAACTTTTTTCGTTGAGCTTGGTCAGATTGTCCAAATGCAGGCGCCAGTCTTGTTCGCCCAAGTGCTTGTCGAGGAAACGGGTCAGCTCGGGGTTGGCGATGTTGATCCAGCGACGCGGGGTTACGCCGTTGGTTACGTTGGTGAAGCGTTCGGGGAACACTTTGGCAAAGTCGGCGAAGATGGAAGTGGTCATCAGGTCGGGTGGATTTTCGCCACGCCGTTGACTTTGTGCGAACCGATGACTGCCAGCCATGCCATGCGGACGCGGCGGCCGTTGTTCTCATCGATGATGGACACGCGGCGGACGAAGTCGTCGTCGAAGCTGCCGATGGCGCGCAGGGCGTTCAGGAAGTAGGCGTTGATTTCAAAGATGATGTCCAAATGGCGCGGCAGCAGGCGGCCCATCAAATCGACCGGCCAAGTTTCCAAGGCTTCGCTCATCAGGGTGTGGTTGGTGTACGAGAAAATCTTACAGCACATGTTCCATGCTTCGGTCCATGCGATGCCTTCTTCGTCAATCAGGATACGCATCAGCTCGGGAATCGCCAGCACGGGGTGGGTGTCGTTCAGGTGGATGGCGACTTTGTCGGCAAGGTTTTTTGATGCTGGGGAAACGGCATTTGTGGCGCGCCACGATGTCTTGTACGGATGCGGAAACCAGGAAATATTCCTGTTTCAGGCGCAGTTCGCGGCCGCTGTCGGTGGAGTCGTTCGGATAGAGGACGCGCGAGATGTTTTCATCGCTGTTTTTTGCGCGGACGGCGGAAGCGTAATCGCCGCGGTTGAAAGTCTGCCAAATCGAAGCGGTTACCGGCGTGAGCCGTCCACAGGCGCAACGGGTTGGCGACGTCGCCGCCGTAGCCGGGGATGATTTCATCGTATGCCATCGCGGAAATTTCTTCGCTCGGATGCCATTCTTTTTGTCACCCATATTGATGACCTGTCCGCCGAAGCTGACGGCGTATTGTTTGTTCGGGCGGCCGATTTGCCATGCCAAATCTTGGTCGAGCCACAAATCGGGTTTTTCGACCTGCTGGCCGTCCACGATTTCTTGTTTGAACATACCGTATTGATAGCGGATGCCGTAGCCCATGGCGGGAATGCGCAAGGTGGCGAGCGAGTCGAGGAAGCAGGCGGCCAAGCGGCCCAAACCGCCGTTGCCCAAACCGGGGTCTTGTTCTTGTTCGCAGATGTCGGCGAACGCTTTACCCAGTGTTTGAACGCCTCTTCAAATTCGGCATACACGCCTTCGTTAATCAAAGCGTTGACGAAGGCGCGTCCCAACAGGAATTCCATGGAGAGGTAGTAAACCATGCGTTTGCCGTTGTCGATGTGGGCGCGGCGGGTTTGCAGGAAGTCTTCGGCAATCAGGTCGCGCGCGGCGAGCATGGCGGCGTTGAGCCATTGGTGTTCGGTCGCCTCTTTCGGATCGACGCCCAAAATGAAAATCAATTTATAGACGATGGACTTGCGGATGGTTTCGGCATCCGGTTTCGGCATGACGTAATCAAAACCTGAAATGGGTTGTTTTTTCTTAGCCATGATAGCCTTTCTCTGTTGGGGATGGGATGATGAAGTGGGGGAATTTGTATCTTTTGGCGGTCTGAGGTCGTCTGAAAAGCCGTATGCCTTTATGTTCCGTTAAGCAGGTCAATCAGGTAAATTTATTACTCATCTTCGGCATTATAACTGAGGCAGTGCAAATAATAGGGTTTCTTTTAAAAACATCCTATTAATGACATATGTCATATATTCAGCGATGTATTTTTACGCTGCAAAATCCAAATACCCATATGTTCGACTGTCAGCTTGCCGTCTGCATTGTAATTAAACTTCTCGGATGGTACGCAAGAAATCTGCCAACTTCCTTGAGGCAGGTTAAATATTTGTTGACTACGCTTGGCATTGATCAACAGCAGCCATTCATCGTCCAAAAACAATCTGCATGGCTTTTTGCGCCGCGGTTGTGCCAACAAAGCTCGCTCATCGGTTCGCCTTGGATATTGAGCCAGCGGACGCGCTCTTGTTTCCACCAGACATCATCGCCCAATAATTTGATTTCTTGGCGCAGGCGGATTAAATCGCGCGTATAGCCTTGCAACGCTTCGTCCGCCTGCTGCCAATCCAGCCAAGTAATCGGGTTGTCCTGACAATAGCTGTTGTTGTTGCCCTGTTGGCTGTTGCCGAACTCGTCACCCGCCAGCAGCATGGGTGTACCGTTGGCAAGGAACAGCGAGGCAAGCAAGGCTTTTGACGGTGTAGGAGCGGTCTTCCAAAATCGCCGCATCTTGGGTTTCGCCCTCGATGCCGTGGTTGTAGCTGATGTTTTCGTTATGCCCGTCGCGGTTGTCTTCGCCGTTGGCATGGTTGTGTTTTTCGTTGTAGCTGACCAAATCGCGCAGCGTAAAAACCATCGTGTGCGGTGATGAAATTGATGCTGGCGGAAGGATGACGGCCGCCGTGGTTGAAAAATATCAGACGACCCCGCCAGACGTTCGGCAAACGCACCCAAATTGCCGCTTTCCCACACCCAAAACGCGCGCATATCGTCACGGAAACGTCCGTTCCACTCGGCAAAAGGCTGCGGGAAATTGCCCAAGTGATAGCCGCCTTCGCCAATGTCCCACGCTTCGACAATCAGTTTGCAGCGTGCTAACACGGGGTCTGGTGCACACCACCTGAAAAAGCGTCCGTAAGCCTGAAAATCGGGTTCCCGCCCCAATACCGTTCCCAAGTCGAAGCGGAAACCGTCCACATGAAATGTTTCCGCCCAATAGCGCAGGCTGTCCGCCGCCCAGCGGGTTACGTCGCGGCGGACGATGTTCAACGTATTGCCGCAGCCCGACCAATTTTCATGCAGCTGCCGTCGGGCTCAATACCACAAAGCATTGTCTATGCCGCGCTGGCAAAGCATCGGGCCTTTTTCATCCTGCTCGGCGGTATGGTTGTACACGACATCCAATATCACTTCCAAGCCCGCCTGATGCAAGGCTTTGACCGCCTGCTTCAACTCTTCCGCCGCACGTTCGGCATCGGCGGCATAAGACGGCTCGACGGCAAAATGGGAATAGGTGTTGTAGCCCCAATAATTGCTCAAGCCCATTTTTTGCAGATGGTATTCGTCCAAATGCTGGTGTACCGGCAGCAGCTCGACGGCAGTAACGCCCAAAGTTTTCAAATACGCAATCACGCGCGGATCGGTCAGCGCTTGATACGTTCCCGCGTGTTCCAAATCGGGGAACTGCTTGGTAAACCCTTTCACATGGGCTTCATACACTACCGTCCTGCCCCACGGATGGTTCGGACTGCAGTCGCCGCCCCAATCAAAAATCATCGTCGCTCACCACCACGCTTTTCGGCGCTACCGCCGATTGTCCCGCCCGTCTTCCGGACGAAACCACGCCATTTCCTCATCATCCCGATAACTCGGTTTGCCGTCGATTTTTTTGGAATACGGGTCAATCAATAATTTGTTCGGATTGAAACACGAGCCGCCCGGCGCATCAGCGCGTCCGTAAACACGAAAACCATACCGCTGCCCTGCTCCCCGACCTCCGGCACAAAGCCGTAAAACACCGACCCGCGCCGCGAAGGCATTTCCAAACGGGTTTCCCTCCCTTGTCAAAGAGGCACAGCTCGACTTTTTCGGCATGAATGGAAAACAGCGCAAAAATTCGCCCCTTCCTCAGTCAGCGACACGCCCATCGGATAAGGGCGCACCTTCTTCAATGCGCCATGTTTTGGTTTTCATTTTGTTTGTCCTGATTTGATGGAGACGCTTCGGGCTGCGCTTCCGGATAGATGTTCTTTTATAGTGGATTAACTTTAAACCAGTACGGCGTTGCCTCGCCTTAGCTCAAAGAGAACGATTCTCTAGGTGCTGAAGCACCAAGTGAATCGGTTCCGTACTATCTGTACTGTCTGCGGCTTCGTCGCCTTGTCCTGATTTAAATTTAATCCACTATATAGTGATGATGCTTGAATGGAAAGAGGTCGTCTGAAAAGCAAAATCCCGTTTTCAGACGACCTCTTCTAGCCATAACCCTTTTGTTTTAACTTGAGGCCGTCCGAATTTGAGCGCTATTAATTCGGCAACCTCACCGCCAACTCGGCGAGGCTATGCTGCCTTAGCGTCGGTTTTACGAGAAACCATTGCCCGTCAGCCCGCCTTTCAGCAGGCGGTTGTATTTCACCGCCGTTTCGCGCGGCACTTGCAAATTTCACTTTAAACATCAGCTTCGCGCGTTCATCGACCGTTTCCACCGACTTGGGCGTAAACTGGGCGTCCGTCGCGATAAATTTGATTTTGGCGGGGAACACCGCGTCAATGCCGTCCAAACGGATACGTGCATCATCATTGACTTTCAGACGGCTCATGCTGTCGGTCGGCAGGAAAAATATTCATCGAAACATCGGCAGGATCAAGCAGGCTGACCACTTTCGAACCCGCCGCGACCACGTTGCCTGCTTCCGCACTGGTGTATTCCACCCTGCCGGCTATCGGCGCGCGGATGTTCATATCATCGTTGGCGGATGTGGCCGATTTGACTGCCGCCCTCGCCTGTTCGACACCGGCGCGCGTTCTGCTTGTGCGGCGGCACTTTGCGCCACCGTCGCCCGCGCTTCGTCCCGCGCCGCTTCGGCTGCTTTGACCGCCGCAACAGCACGCTCATAATCCGCCTGACGCTTGGTAACTTCCGATTGCGACACCAGCTGGTCGGCAAGCAATTTGCGCGCATTATCCAGCTCCATTTTTCGCCACACGAAGCTGCTGCCTGTTCGCGTCCACATTCGCCTGCGCGCGCGCAACCGTCTGTTTCATCTGCGCTTCGGCGGCTTTGGCGCGCCCGGACCGCCCTCTTCTTGCCGCATTCCGCCGCCCGCGCTTCTTCCAAACGGCTGTTGCTGGTTTCAGACGACAGTTCCGCCAGAATATCGCCCTCTTTCACGTCCGCACCTCTTCCACCAATACCGCCTTCACCCGCCCCCGGATACAGGCTGGCAACATCAGTGGTTCAGCTCCAACCGCCCGTTGGATTGCGCAATCCATGTCGGCAGGGTTTCTTTTTGGTTTTGAAGGATACCACACGCCGCCCGCAGCCAGCGCGACGGCAAGAGAAGCAATAACAGCTTTTTCATGTTGCGTTACACCCTACCGTCAAAACGGACGCGCCTTAGAGCGGTAATGCGGAAACAGCGCGGCAAACGCCCAATCTATCTCTTTTGGTGGATGGACGAATCGGTCAGCAAACCCTCATGCCGCCCGTTCATCTCATCGGTCAGTATCCCCAGCATACGGTAGCGCGTGTTCATAATCATCGGCGGATAACCGCGCCGTTGAGAAACTCAAACTGATTAAACAGAGCCAATTCCCGGCACATCCTCCCTGCCGTTGCACGCCTTAATATGCTGAATCATCCCGCAGGCAAGCATCTTATGCTGCTTTTTTTCAACGCTTTGGTAATCAAACCACGCCTTCTTCGCTGTCCAGCAGCATCCTGTATCCAAGCCAAATGCTCGCGTATCGTCACCGCCAGCCGCCAGACAATCTGATACAGCTGCTCCGTATCTTCGATATTTTGGGCAAAATCGAACGACACCCGCCCCCAAAGCCCGATTGCTGTACTCAATCAACATCGCCTTCACAAATTCGTCTTTGTCGGCAAACATCCTGTTGAACGTTTCCAAATTCGAATTCAAATGCTCCGCGATCGCCTGCTCGGACAGCCGCTTGTAGCCGCATCTGGGATAAAATGAATGCCTGCGGAAATAAATTGCGCACTGGTTACACCGTTCATTATCTTCACCTCATCTGCCTGTAGTTGTTGTCATGAGGACAAATATCCAAGACTCAAATGAAACAAAAATCTTCTGAAATATCAGACCGCCTGCGGACGCTGCTGTCGCAAAACCAACGTCTCATCCCTAGCCGAGCCGATACAAATGCCAACCAACCGTTATTTTATCAAGCACGCAAAACGCCCTGATTCCGTCATCCGGTCTGTTTTTATTTCACTATATAACAAACCGCCCCCGCCTTCAATGCAAGCCATCTTCCAATTATCATTAAAAATCCGATAGTTAAATTTGTTTTTGGGAGGATATGGGTCGTCTGAAAAACGGTTTCAGGCGATTTGAAGAAAAGCATCAATATAACCAATACCCTTAAAAACCCTGCATCGTTGAACTGCAAGCCTGATGGTTTGCCGTCATTCTTGCCCTGAGTAACAACGGCTGAGCAAACATAAATGAAAATATAGTGGATTAAATTTAAACCAGTACGGCGTTGCCTCGCCTTAGTCTCAAAGAGAACGATTCTCTAAGGTGCTGAAGCACCAAGTGAATCGGTTCCGTACTATCTGTACTATCTGCAGCTTCGTCACCTTGTCCTGATTTAAATTTAATCCACTATATCAGGACGAAACCTTATTCGTTCCCCAAAAAATTTTCAGACGACCCCTTCATCTCAAAAGGTCGTCTGAAACAGGCAAAAGCGGTTGGTTTGAAGCTGTCTTTCTGCGTTCAAAAACAAGTTCAGCCCAAACTTACGCTTCGCCTTCTGCCTGATCGGCTGAGTCCGTTGCACTCGGCTGGGCGGCTTTGTAGAGGTAAACCGTTGCCAGCGGCGGTACTTTTGACAGCGAGCGAGTTGGGTCTGCCGTGCGACCAGATTTCTTCGGTTTGCAGGGGTTTGTCCGGCGGATACGCCGCTGCCGTTGTAACCGGGGTCGTCTGAATTGAGGATTTCGCGGTATTCGCCGGCTTCGTTCACGCCGAAGCGGTAGCTGTCGTGGACGACGGGCGTGAAGTTGCTGATGACGATGACGCGGTTGCCTTCGCGGTCGCGGCGTTCGAAGACGAAGACGGAATTGTTGCCGTCGTCGGCGACCAGCCATTCGAAGCCTTCCGGCCATTGGTCGAGCTGGTAAAAGCGGCGCGGTGTCTTTATAGACGCGGTTCAAATCGCGCACGAAGTTTTGTACGCCTTTGTGCCAGCCGCCTTCTTGGTCGAGCAGGAACCAATCCAGTCCTTCGTTGAAGTTCCACTCTCTGCCTTGCGCGAACTCGTTGCCCATAAACAAAAGTTTTTTACCGGGGAAGCCGTACATGAAGCCGTAGTAGGCGCGCAGGTTGGCGAATTGCTGCCAGCAGTCGCCGGGCATCCGTCCGAGCAGCGAGCGTTTGCCGTGTACGACTTCGTCGTGCGAGAGCGGCAGGACGAAGTTTTTCGCTGTATTGGTACATCATGCCGAAAGGTCATTTTTGTTGTGGTGGTATTTGCGGTTGATGGGGTCTTCCATCATGTAGCGCAAGGTGTCGTTCATCCAGCCCATGTTCCATTTGTAGCTGAAATTCAAGCCTTCTTGACGGGTTACGTTGGCGAACGAGGTGGATTCTTCGGCGATTTCGGTGGCGGACGGGACGACCTCTTTCAACATGATGTTGGTATCGCGCAGGAAGGCGATGGCTTCGAGGTTTTCATGGCCGCCGTATTGGTTGGGTATCCATTCGCCGTCTTTGCGCGAATAGTTGCGGTAAATCATGGAGGCGACGGCGTCCACGCGGATGCCGTCGAAACCGAAACGCTCTATCCAATACAGGCATTGCCTTGCAGGAAGTTTTTTGACTTCGTTCCCTGCCGAAGTTGTAAATCAGGGTGTTCCAGTCTTGGTGGTAGCCCTCGCGCGGGTCGGCGTGTTCGTACAGCGCGGTGCCGTCAAACTTGGCAAGCCCGTGGTCGTCGGTCGGGAAGTGTCCGACCACCCAGTCGAGAATGACGCCGATGCCTTCGTCGTGGGCGGCTTTAATCAGGGTGCGCAACTCGTCGGGCGAACCGAAACGGCTGGTCGGCGCATGCAATCCGGTCGCCTGATAGCCCCACGAGCCGTCAAACGGGTATTCGGACACGGGTAGGAATTCGATATGGGTGAAGCCCATGTCTTTGACGTATGCGACCAAGTCTTTGGCGAGCTGTTCATAAGTCAGCCAGAAGTTGTTTTCAGGATTGCGTTTCCACGAACCCAAATGCACTTCATAAATGCTGATGGGTGCGTCAATGGCGTTGGCGCGGGCGCGGAAGTCGGGTGTTTCGACTTTTTCCGGCAAACCGCGCACGACAGATGCCGTATTCGGGCGCAACTCTGCGCCGAAGGCATACAGGGTCGGTTTTTGCCGAACATTGCCGTTGGCATCGCGGATTTCAAATTTGTAGAGGGCGTTGAGCTTGACGGCGGGGATAAAGATGTCCCAAAATGCCGTTGTCGCGGTGGAAACGCATGACGTGGCGGCGGCCGTCCCAGTGGTTGAATTCGCCGATGACGGATACGCGCTGCGCGTTTTGGCGCCCATACGGCAAAGCTCACACCTTTCACGCCGTCCACTTCGGCAAAAATGCGCGCCCAAAGTTTCATACGGACGCAGGTGTTTGCCTTCCGCCAGCAACCAAGAATCCATGTCTTTTTAAGGCAGAGCCGAAGCGGTATGGGTCTTCTTCGCGCACAGGCTCGGCATCTTCTGCATAACGGACGTTCAACGCATAATCGGGCGCGCCTTCGGGCAACACGGCAACAAAGAATCCGCGTTCATCGACTTTTTTCAGACGACGTAATCACCTCGCCGCTCTCACGGTTGACAATATCCACGCCCCAAGCGTTCGGAATCAGAGTCCGCACGACCTCGTCGCCTTCGGCAAGGCGGTGTCGTCCCAAATAGGCGAACAAATCGTTGTTGGGTGGCAAGAAACAGGCTTTCGACCGTGTCGCGTTCGACTTAGTCAAGCTCGTGATAAGGCTTCATCCGGCTGTTTTTCTTCATGCGTACCTCTCCAATCATGGTAAGTTGGCCGCCCATCAGGCGGTTGTGGGGAAAAATCTTCAAGCGCAGCGGGCATTTTTGCGCGCCCAGTTGGGATAACCCTCGGAAACGCCCGGCACATTCAGGTTGTCGCTCATGCCCAGCAGGTTTTTCCAGCTGCACCGCATACAGTTTGCTGCGGCTCATGGCGGCATACCGGTGCAAGGCGGTTAACAGCGTTTCATCAATTTCAGACGACATCTCGGCGTCGGCAGGCAGGCAGCCTGGGTGTTTCAACTCATCGAACAAATCCGCCTTTATCGTGTTCGCGCGCTTCCAAGGTCGTCTGAAAAGTTTCCGCATCGGGAATCGTACCCAAGCGGAACATCAAATCCAAATCCTTGCCCGTCCAATAGCCCGCCAAGGGCGCGACATCGTGCGTACTGACCACCGTAATCGCCTGTTCGGGATATTCTTCGGGCAATTCAAAGCCGTGCCAGCCTTTGCTGAAATACACGACCTTATACGAAAACACTTGATAACGGTTCAGCAAATAACGCGCTTGGTCGGGTACCGTTCCCAAATCCTCGCCGATGACCACGCATTGATTCCGCCGGCTTTCCAAAGCCAGGATGGCAAACATCACATCTGCGTCGTAATGCACATACGCGCCAAAGTCCGCCGTCTTGCCCGCAACCCACCACAGACGGCACAAAGCCATCACATGATCAATGCGCAAGATGCCGTAAAGCCGCATATTTTCACGCAAAAGGCGGACGAACTTCTCATAACCCGTGTGCTTCAACATCATCGGATTGAGCGGTGGCAAATCCCAGTTTTGCCCCGTCGGGCTGAATGGATCGGGCGGCGCACCGACCGCCATATCCATGCAGTAATCGGCGCGGTTAAGCCGAGTGTCCGCGCTGCCGCGTGCTACGCCGACCGCCAAATCGCCGTAAATCCCCAGCTTCACGCCGCGCGCCGCAGCCGCCTCGTTCACTTCGCGCAACTGCTCCGCGCAAAGCCATTGCAGCCACATATAAAAACGGATTTCGTGCCGATGCCCCTGTGCAAATCTTTGAACTGCATCACCATGCGGATCATGAAACTCCGCCGGCCAAGACAGCCAACCCACTTCACCGGAGCGGTTATAATACTGATCCAACGCCTCAAACAAACCGAAGCCTTCCAAAGCCCAGCCGCGTTCTTCGACAAAGGCGTCAAATGCCGCCCGCTCTTGTTCGGCGGCTTCGCATCCGTCGTTTTCAAACGCGTCAAACGCCCTCTGCAAAGCATCGCGCTTGAACGCCCAAACCGCCGTATAAGCGACGGTTTCCGTAATCCGCAACGCCGCAATACGCTGGCAGATATTCGGCTGCTTGAGCCAGTTTTTCAGCTTTTCGTTGTAAGTAAACGCACCGACCTTTTTCCACATCCAGATAAATCGGATTGAGCCATTCGCGCGAAGACGGGCTGTACGGGCTGGCAAAAGCAGGTTTGGCACTGAAAAGCGCGTGCAGCGGATTGATGCCGACGAAATCCAGTTGCTTATCCGCCGCAAACGCCATCAAATCCAGCAAATCGGTAAAATCCCCGATGCCCCAGTTCCGTTGCGAACGCAGGCTGTAGAGATGCGTTGTCAGTCCGTTCATGCGCAAACCGTGTTCCAGCGTTTTCGGCTGATAAACCGACTGCGGCGCAACCACCAGCCGCACCTTGCGGACGCCGCCTTCCGCTTCCGCAGACAAAAGTGTAATAGCCGCAAGCCAAAGCCGGCAGCGCCACCCCAAAGCGCGCCGTCTTCGCCATGGTTCAACGGCAAAACCTGCCGTCCGCCCGCTTCGTCTTCCAAGCAAACTTCAGCTGCGCTATGAAACTCAGCAGGCAGTTGTAAAGATTCCCGACCATTTTCATGCGCGACCAAAGTATCCGCATAAAGGTCGTCTGAAAAACCGTCCTGCTGCAAAGCCTTAATAATCCCTTCCAAAACCTCGGGCTTGGCCGCATGATAAATTCCACCGATGTCGTGAAAACCCAAATCAATACCCAAGCCTGCAGCCTGCTCTTCCAAATGTTCGCTCATGACACAATTCGCCTGTTTACAATAAACCGAATCTTAATATAAATAAGATTGAATGTTTCCCATAATTCAGAGAAAACAACCCTTCAGACCAGAATTTCCCTGCTTAGTTTGACTTATCCCAAAATTTTTGATTGATGACTCTAAAGACATGCTGACAAAACGGCGGGAAAATTTCTATTATCATAATATTCTAAATAGCAGCCATCTTTTTCGTTGTTTCAGCAGCAAACCTAAGTATTTCTCATTTAATCTCTGAAATTCGTTTTTCGTAAGATTTAAATAAGTTTTTCCAAGTAATAATTTATCGAGGAACTTCTATAAAACCCAATACTGTCATACAGTTTCATTGCAAAAAACGATTTGATTTGTTTCTTTCATATATGAAATAAATTCCAAAACATTCGTTAACATACTTTTTTGAATTACGACAGAAGTTTTAACTTGTAAATTCCATAAGATTAAAATAATATACAGAAAAATTTTTCACCAGCCCTTCTTTTTCATCTGAGATTATTACCTATGTTAAAACAAGCTATTTTTACTGACTGCTCTGATTGGTGCGCTTACCGGCTGTACTTTACGGCCATATGCACTACTCACCATCCCTATGAACAAGAAGCTACCATGCGTGCCGACTCCCGCCGCGTTCAAGCTGACGAACGTGCAGAACGTGCAGACGCCGCCGCGAGCGCCGTCAAGAAATGATGGACGAAGCCGACGCTATCAACCGCGCAAACCGCAACAACCGTATCTACATCCTTCACTGATCACCGGTCCTTACGGATTATTGGATTCCTAATACTTATATTTCAAACAGGTAACATCATGAAAAATAAAATCGCAGCCCTGCTCCTGACTTCTTTCGTTATCACCGGTTGCTCTGCGCCCGGAGGCTCCGTAGGCGATTTGGCTATCGGTAGCGATTCCGCAGCCATCAAAGCAGGCCGCAACCGCGAATCTGCACAACTCTCCCGTGCCGAGCTGGAACAACACCGCCGTCAACGTACCAATGTTTCAGAAGAGCTGGCATTGGAACGTGAAAAACGCCAAGACAAACGTGACCAAGTCAACGGCGCAATGGGTACAGCAGCCAATGCAGTCGGCTTGATTGGTGGTATCGCAGGCACTGCCGCTTTGATCAAAGCTTGGTTCTAATTTAGCAGGTATTCGTAAAAACGACCGGTACAGCGTATCGGTCGTTTTTCTTATCCTCAGCTTCAAAGGCTAATTGAGTTTAAACTTTCTATAGTGGATTAACTTTTAAACCAGTACGGCGTTGCCTCGCCTTGCCGTACTATCTGTACCTGTCTGCGGCTTCGTCGCCTTGTCCTGATTTAAATTTAATCCACTATAAATACCGCAGTTTAAACTCGTCCATCCTTTATAAAGTCCTAGACAAAACCCAAAAGGTCGTCTGAAAACCCAAAACCGGTTTTCAGACGACCTTTATCTATTCAATACCATCAAGCCGCTTTACGATGGTAATGCCGTAGCGCATGTTCTTTGCGCCGTCCGCTCGAGAAGGCAGATACGCGTTTCAGGTAGCCGATAACGCGGGTGCCGTAATCGATGTCGTGCGAACCGCAGGCGGAACAGGCGTGCAGGGTGCGTTTATCGATGTGGCCGCATTCGTTGCAGATGGTGATGCGCACGTTCACGCAGAAGTAGTTGCAGCCGGTTTGCGCGGCAATGTCCAAGAGCGAGCGGTAGCCGGATTCGGGCAGGGCTTCGTCGAGGTTCAGGTGCAGTGCGGAGCCGCCGTCGAGCCAGTCCACCAGTTCTTTGCCGTGCAGCAGGAATTTGTCGAGCGCGTTGATTTCTTCGTCTTCAACGACGTAGAAATAGGAGTTGTAGCATTCGCGGCTGACTTTGTAGCCGTCGGCTTTTGTCCCATTTGGCGTTTTTCACGCCGAGGTTTTCGGCGGGAACAAACTCGGTGTTGAACTTCACGCCGTAGTGTTTGCTGGCGGCTTGGTTGGCTTCGAATATGGTTTTCAGACGACCTTGGACGAAGTGGATGTAGTCGTCGTTGTAGCCGACCTTGATACCTTTTTGATTCGGCGGCTTCCGCCATGCCGTTGATGCCGATGGTGAGGAACTGTTTGTCTAGCGTGATGAAGCCTGCATCGTAAACGGGCAGCATTCCGGCGGCTTGGTATTCTTCCATCAGTTTGCGGTAGGCATATTGGTATTTGTGGATTTTCGCCACTTCGGCGGTAAGGTCGCGTCCGTCTTGCTCCAGCCGGTTCATATTGATGGTGATGACGTTGATGGAACCGGTCGCCACACCGCCCGCGCCGAGGGTGTAACTGAAGGTGCGGTCTTCGATGGCATTGCGCAGGCGGCAGCAGGAAGCCAAGGAGTCGGGATTATCGGAAAGATAAACGAAGGAATTGCCTTCCGCCAACTCTTTCGCCATTTCGTCGGCAAACACGGTGTCTTTGCATTTGCCGCCGTCGGTCAGCATCGCAGCGGTCACGACAGGGAAAGTCAAAACGGCTTTAGTGCGCTCTTGATTAAACCATTTGAGGAAGAAGTTTTGCAGCTTTGCCACGCTCGTCCACACCGGTTTGCTGAAATCGGGAAAGACGAAATCGCCGAACATCGCATCAAAAATAGTATTGATCGTAAACGGAAATATTCCAGAATACGCTCTGATAGCCGCGCGCGGCGGCGGGCTGGTTGATGCTGTATACCACCTGCTGCATGTGGTTGGCGATTTCTTTGCCGTGGGTTTCCAAATAATCGTCGCCGTAGTCTTTGCGGGCGAAATAGTCGAAATAAGTCAGAAATTCCACCGTCGCCACCGCGCCGGCAAACTGCGCGCTGATGGCAAACACGAGGTTGATAAACGAACCGCAAAACGATGCCAGATGTTGCGGTGCTTTAGATTCGCCGCCGAGTTTGCTTAAGCCGTCGAGCGGGAAGGGATATAGCGTAACCGACACACAATAAGGCTTAAGGCTGGTTTTCGTCGTGGACATAAATCTCATGTGCCTCAATCTGGCGGATGTATTCGTCGGCAACGGATTGGTCGAAAATTTCGGCGATTTTGCGCGACACTTGGGCGCGGTTAATCTGCACGAAAAAGTCTTTCATGATTTCCGCTTCCATCGTGGCGATGTTTTTCTGGGTAACGTTGGCGTTGGCGTCCATTTTCGAGCCGTCCGCCGCGTTTTGCGCGCTGATGTAGTCGCGCATGAATTGTAGTTTGCCGTTTAACTGTTCGGGATGCAGCCGAATCGATGTTAATTCCTCCTGTGGGTTGGATAAAAAGCCTCAGGGCCGTCTGAAAGCGACCACCTGCGGCTGAGTCGTAATCGGGATGATTTTGGGCGCGGGTTTGTCTTTGATAAACAAGCGGTTCAACACCTCGCCCGTGCGCAAATCGATAAATTTCTGATTGGTTGTCGGGCTGTCCAAGCCGCCCAACTCCATCTGCCAACGGCCGGTTTTCAGATACGTCAGATAAGGCAGGATGCCGTCTGAAACCGCTTCCAGCTCCTCACGCTCCAAACCGGTGTACAAACAGGCTTTCAAACCCGCCTGCGTCACGATGCCCAACATTTTCTGCAAGGCTTCCGGCTGCCATTCCCCGCCCATAAACAACACGCAGCTAATCAGTCCGCGATAGCGTTTCAGACGGCCCCTCAAATAATCCTCGGTCAATTCCGTGCCGATACCTTCTTTCCACGCATCGGCACTATGGCAGCCCTTGCAGCGCAGCGGGCAGCCGGAAAACAGAAACGCCAGCGATACTTCGCCCGGTACTTCCCTGCCATACGATTTTGCTCGATTGTGAATTTCAGCGCTGTCATGACTTGCTACTCATAAATACAATATATGGTGCGAATTAAATCATAAGAACACAAGATATGGTATTTTTATTTAACAATGCAATAAACCGATATGATAGTTTTTAATAATTCACTATATTAAAAATCCAAATCAAAAAGCAGCTTAAATATAAAAAAGCCGTACTCGGGAAACACGCTTCGCATTTCCCAATACGGCTGTTACGCCATCATATAGTGAGTTAAATTTAAATCAGGACAAGGCGACGAAGCCGCAGACAGTACAGATAGTACGGCAAGGCGAGGCAACGCCGTACTGGTTTAAAGTTAATCCACTATACTTTTTAAAATTTACCTCCTTTTTCTTACAGTACGACCTTGCCCGGATAGCAAAAAAACTCAAAACGATAAGCAAACCTCGTAATAACAAAAGCCATTAACAATCCATTCCTCCATCGACCAAAAGGTCGTCTGAAAAATACCCTTACCAGCTTTTCAGACGACCTCCCGCAATCTGAAACCCAAGCGAAAAAGTGTTACAATAGCCGTTTTATTTTTAGCCGCTTAAGACAGTCTGACCATGTGCAACCACCATCATCAAAAACGACAGCAAAACTCCCCGTTCAGAAGCTCCGCGACAACGACACCATCCGCATCTCGCGCGCGCGCACGCATAATTTGAAAAACGTCGATTTGGACATTCCGCGCCACAAGCTGGTGGTGGTAACGGGCTGTCGGGCAGCGGCAAGTCGTCGCTGGCGTTTGACACGCTGTATGCCGAAGGTCAACGCCGTTATGTCGAGAGCCTGTCCGCCTATGCGCGGCAGTTTTTGCAGATGATGGACAAACCCGATGTCGATTTGATTGAAGGCCTGTCGCCCGCGATTTCCATCGAGCAGAAATCCACCAGCCACAACCCACGTTCCACCGTCGGCACGGTTACGGAAATCCATGATTACCTGCGCCTTTTGTACGCCCGCGTCGGCACGCCGTATTGCCCCTGAACACAAGCTGCCGCTATCCAGCCAGACCGTGTCGCAGATGGTCGATGCTGTGTTGAAGCTGCCGGAAGACACGCGCGTGATGATTCTGGCGCCGGCGGTGCGCGAGCGTAAGGGCGAGTTTGTCGATTTCTTTGCCGACTTGCAGGCGCAGGGTTTTTGCGCGGTGCGCGTGGACGGCGAGGTCTATCAGTTGGACGAAGTGCCGAAGCTGGAAAAACATCAAGCACAATATCGACGTGGTCATCGACCGCGTGAAAGTGAAGGCGGACATCAAGCAGCGGCTGGCGGAAAGCTTTGAAACCGCGCTGCGCCACGGCAACGAGCGAGCGCTGGCAATGGAAATGGACAGCGGCGAAGAACATTGGTTCTCCGCGCGTTTTCGCCTGCCCCGTATGTTCATAGCCTGCCCGAATTAGAGCCGCGTCTGTTTTCCCTTCAACAACCCCTATGGGTTCTTGCCCGACTTGCGACGGCTTGGGCAACACCAATTTCTTCGACCCTCGAAAAAGTGGTCGCGCATCCCGAATTGTCGCTGGCAACGGGCGCAATTGACGGCTGGGACAAGCGCAACCAGTTCTATTTCCAAATGATTCAGTCGCTGGCGCGGCATTACGGTTTTCGATGTGCAGGCTGCTTTGGGAAACGCTACCCTGAAAAAGTCAAAAAGTCATCCTGCACGGCTCGGGCAAAGAAGTCATCGATTTCACCCTTACCTGTCCGAACGCGGCACCACCTTCAACCGCAGCCACGCCTTCGAAGGCATCATTCCCAATCTCGAACGCCGCTACCGCGAAACCGACAGCGAAACCGTGCGCGAAAAACTGCGCGAATACCAAAACCACCGCGCCTGCCCGAGCTGCGGCGGCGCACGTTTGCGTAAAGAAGCCCGCTACGTTTTACGTCAGCGGCGAACCGTTGCACGAAGTCTCCGCCTGGCCGCTGACCAAAACCCACCAATTCCTTTGAAACGCTGGATTTGGACGGCAACAAAAAACAAATCGCCGAAAAAGATCCTCAAAGAAATTACCGAACGCCTCGGCTTCCTGATTAACGTCGGGCTGGATTACCTGAATCTCCCGCTCCGCCGAAACCCTTTCCGGCGGCGAAGCCCAGCGCATCCGCCTTTGCCAGCCAAATCGGCAGCGGCCTGACCGGCGTGATGTACGTTTTGGACGAACCCTCCATCGGCCTGCACCAGCGCGACAACGACCGCCCACTCGCCACCCTCAAACGCCTGCGCGATTTGGGCAACAGCGTGATTGTGGTCGAACACGACGAAGACGCCATCCGCGAAGCCGATTTTTGTCGTCGATATGGGCCCCGGTGCGGGCGAACACGGCGGCAACGTACTGATTGCCGACACCCCCGAAAACGTCGCCAAATGCGAAAAATCCGTTACCGGACAATACCTCAGCGGCAAAAAATCCATTGCCGTGCCGTCTGAACGCACGCCCGTCAATCCCGACAGAATGCTCGTCCTCAAAGCAGCGCGCGGCAACAATCTCAAAAAAACGTTACCCTCGAACTGCCGCTCGGTTTGATTACCTGCATCACCGGCGTATCCGGCAGCGGCAAGTCCACCCTGATTAACGACACCTCGCCAAAATCACCGCCCGCGAACTCAACCGCGCCCAAGAAGAGCCCGCCCCATACGACGACATCCACGGCCTCGAACACCTCGACAAAGTCATCAACGTCGACCAATCCCCCATCGGCCGCACCCCGCGCTCCAACCCTGCCACCTACACCGGTCTGTTCACCCCCATCCGCGAACTCTTCGCCGGCGTACCCCTCTCGCGCGAACGCGGCTACAACGTCGGCCGATTCTCCTTCAACGTGAAAGGCGGCCGCTGCGAAGCCTGCCAAGGCGACGGTGTCATCAAAGTCGAAATGCACTTCCTCCCCGACGTGTACGTCCCCTGCGAAGTCTGCCACGGCAAACGCTACAACCGCGAAACCCTCGAAATCCAATACAAAGGCAAAAACATCAGCCAAGTCCTCGACATGACCGTTGAAGAAGCCCGCGAATTTTTCGACGCCGTCCCCACCGTATCGCGCAAACTGCAAACCCTGATGGACGTAGGCCTTGGCTACATCCGCCTCGGACAGTCCGCCACCACCCTCTCCGGTGGCGAAGCCCAACGCGTCAAACTCGCCTCGAACTCTCCAAACGCGACACCGGCAGAACGCTCTACATCCTCGACGAACCCACCACCGGCCTGCACTTCGCCGACATTGCCCTGCTGCTGGAAGTCATAGGCCGTCTGAAAGGCAAAGGTAACTCGATTGTGATTATCGAGCATAATCTGGACGTGATTAAAAACTGCGGACTGATTGTGGATTTAGGGCCGGAAGGCGGCGACGGAGGCGGCAGGATTATTGCGAAGGTAGCCCGAGGAAGTGGCGAAGGTTAAGGGAGTTATACTGGGAAGTATTTGAAAGTGGTTTTGAAGTAAATAAATTCGATTATATAAAGGAAAAAATATGGCAAAGAAAACCGTTAATTTTCATTTCTATGAAATTTCACGTATGGATCCAAAAGGAGATTCCTTTGAAGATGGGATAAAAAAATCTAGATTCTATTCAAAAACTTCAGGACCGATGCCTCCTAATCAAACATCAAAAATATCGTCTAGAAAAAAATTACTTTTAATCCGGCAACAAATGGAGTTCCTTCTTATTGGGAATTAGATTTTCTGAAATTTAGATTGGATGGTCCTGGTCTTGCAGAGCTAGATAAACCAACAGGAGATGCAAAAAATAGCCCTAATCAATTTTTTAACGAGGAATGTTGTGCTTTATTTTTCCCTAATAATGGCAAACCATTCATAGTTATACAATACAACCATATAGGTATGAGAGCTGCAGTAATTGCTGAGTATGTTTCTTATTTTACAAAATAATCAGTTTGAATTCCGTTTAGGTATTAAAAAGATGCTCTAAACAGAATTAAGAAAATGAATATTTTTACTCAAGTTCATTTGGATATTGTTGAGGTTGGGGCAAAAAACATACAGGCTCAAAGTCAAGCTGGAAAAAGTTTTATCTCCGGTATTAGATCATGTGCACAAGCAGCACAAGGTTATCGTGGAATAATTGAATTTAAGGGTAAGAAAACTCCAAAAGATAGACTTAATTTTAATCAACAATCTATCGATGAAATTATTGAATTTGCCAAAGATCCAGCCAATGATATTAAAGAGTTACTCATATCTGGCGTTGAAAATGAAGATGATAAAATTGATCAAGTTCAATTTTTCAAGGAAAAAATAGAATATTCATCCAAGTTAAATATTAATTTGCTATCGGGAAGAATTGATTTCCAAGAACGTATTAAAGCAGCTCTTTCAGCCTATCACGATTGGAGACATAATGGGTATTGCTAAAGGATTATGAAATGATTATCAATGGGAAATTTTTAGAAGCAGGCATACCATTATTCTTTTCCATTATAGTTGCAATACTATTCTTCCTGTGGCCATTTGTACAATTTAATAAAGAAATGTTACAAGCAATTTCCACTCTTAGTGCAATGTTTGTTGGTTTTTCAGGCACAATATTGGCTTTATTAACAGCCTTAAATAGTGAGTTATTAAATAAGCTAAGAAAATCGGAATATCTTCAACATATTACAAGATTAATTCTTGAAAAATGTTGTTTCTTCTGTATTTTCAGCACTAATCTCAATGTGTTGCATTATCTATTTCTTTTTGGAAATTTTTGAATTCAATATTGATTGCATTACTAATTCATTGCGTTCTATCGTTTGCCAGAAATATTATAGTTGTATTTTTGTTGATTAATGCCGATCCAAATATGCTTTTAAACTCAAACAAGCCATAGCAAGCCGTAGCCTGCATACCCAACCGACCGCGTGCGTGAGCTGCGCCACACCCTACCCTGTGAATTACGCGGAACTTCAAAACCAACGTGTAGGGTGTATGTGGTACGCACGCACGCGGTTGTTGATTGACGGTTTTGCCGTTGTTCAACTTTTAACTTCGTTGAAGCTAGCGCTTTCAGACGGCCTCCAATGTCGTCTGAAAACATCAGCTTCAACGAAGTTAAAACCTTAAACAACAAACCGTTCCTTCTCCAACACACAAACCACAAGCAGAAATCCCATTGGGCGTTATCGCAGAAACTTCATTGCCGGCGGCACTTTCTTTTTCACCGTCAAACTCGCCGATCCAAAAATCGCGCCTGCTTGTCGAACATATCGACTTATTGCGTGCGGCTTATATGGATGTGCAAAAACAATATCCCTTTGAAACCGTCGCCGTATGCGTGCTGCCGAACCACATTCACGCCATTTTGGACGCTGCCGCCCGACGATGCGGATTATTCCCCTGCGTTGGCGGCTGATTAAACCAAATTCTCCGCATTTTCCCTCATGCCGAAAACCCTGTCCGCCAGCAAACAGCGGCGGCACGAACGCAGTATTTGGCAACGGCGTTTTTACGAACACACCGTGCGTGACGAAACGGATTTGCAACGTTGCGCGGACTACATCCATTTCAATCCCGTCAAACATGGATCGTGCGGCAATGTCCGCGATTGGGCGTTTTCGTCGTTTCACCGTTATGTTCGGGACGTTCTTTAACATATCCACTACTACCAGCACTTAAATTACAAGATACGCTTTCACGAGCTATATTTACATCATCTAAGTTCCCAGTTTTCGTCGAAACCCTACCCTACACCTCCGTCCGTCCCAATGCGTCGGTAACGACGGTATAGTCTTTGCGGTAGTCGAACGTCCATTCTTCGCCGAGGTTGTTGCTGCTTTTGAGCACTTTGCCGTCGGTGTCGTAACGGTCGTATTCATAGCGGGATACCAGTCCGTCGGGCTGGCTGTGCTCGACCATGATGTGGTTGCGGTAGGCGAAACCGCGCAGTTTTTTGCCGTCGCGTCCGTAAACGGCGGTCAAATCGCCGTAGCCAAAATCAACTTCAGCAAACAGCAGCCGTGCGCCGCCGTCGGGGGAGGCGATTTGGTAGAGGTCGTCTGAAAGTTGGTTTTCAGACGACCTCTATGTTAACTGCCAATGAGATTGTTAAAAAACAAATGGTTCAGACGACCTCAAAGAAGTATTGATGTCGTCTGAAAAACAGAAACCGCGTGCGTGCGTACCGCGCACACCCTACGTCAAGACTGAAGGTTTTGTGCGGGCTACGGCTTGCTGGTTTTTAACTATATTTCAAAAATTTTTCTTCATGTAATGTTTGAATTTGTTTCAAAAATAATCTCGTTCATTTGTTTTTCTAATAAATCATTAGTAGAGTTGCAGATGATTTTTAACAACAGAAGCAGCAGATAATAGTCCTAACCTCATAAAGTATTCAAGTTCAAGGTCATCATCTTCAATTGATTCCTCCACATTTTCCATTCCTTCTTCAACAAAATATAGTGATAGGTGTCGTGCAAAATAATTATCTAATCCTTCTTGAGCACCTTTTTGGCTTTTATACTCAGTTACAGACTTTAGTAATTCAAAAGATTGCTTTTTCTGATCACTAGAAATAATAGGAGACTCATTCAAAAGACCAAGTATATATTCTACATCTCCCCATATTTCAAAATCCTCTTCAAATTTCACTTGCAAAAATAGCAGGAATAATGATTTTGAAAGGTTCCTATATCTTATTGACAAATAAACTACTAATTAAGTCGGTAAGCGCTTCTCACTCTTGGAATTATTAAAGAAAAATTTCTTTTTGAAGAATAGCAATCTTCTTTTTTCTGATTTTTTTGTAACACAAAAATTCAGCAATTTTATTAAAGTCTATATTCATAGTTTTAAGGCCTCCATATATTGGTTAGATTATCTTGAATTTTACTTGAACACCATCAGACAAATGCGATAATGCTGCTTTTATAGATGAACCCACTCCCCGATTATCACTTGGGCTAATGTGGAGAACATCTGCAACATTATTTGGGCAGTTATTATTTTTTCCCCCTCTTTAAACATTGATGCGGTAGATAAGTTCGCGGTTTTCGTCGAAACCGTACATCTCCGTCCGCCCCAATGCGTCGATAACGACGGTATGGTCTTTGCTGTAGTCGAACGTCCATTCTTCGCCGAGGTTGTTGCTGCTCTTAAGCACTTTGCCGTCGGTGTCGTAGCTGACTAGTAATGAGATTGTTAAAGAACCAATATTTCAAAACGGCCTCAAAGGAAGGTTTTTGAGGCCGTCTGAAAAGCGGAAACCGAACAGAAACTAACATCAGAATTTTGAAGGTTTTTTGCAGGCTACGGCTTGCTACTTACTAATTTCTCTTAATCTAATTAGATTCTTTTCAATTTCACCCATAACAATAGATTTACTCAATAAACCTGTTGCACCTAAAGCCAATACGTATAAATATTCTATAAGTAAATTTACACGCCAAATATATTCTTTTTAACGCCATCATCTATATATCTCTCAAGTTCTTCTTGGGCAGACTGTACAGTTCACCATCAAGAATTTTTGTATAAATTCTTGATGCTCATCATCATCATGCCACTTAGATTTAACATCTTCACGCAACATCCTAGTGATTTCTTCTTTAACATTTTCATCGGTTGTTAAATAATACTTAAGGCAATAGCTTGGCTGAATAAATGTCCACAAATTAAAATTGCCATTAAATTTTTAAACTAGTTAAAATTTTCAAGCATATATCCACCCCTTCAAGCCGATTTGAACAGAATAAGCTAAATAATAAATCATTTGCTTTTTCCAAATCAGTTTTGTTTGTTGGGCTAAATTTTTTACTTAAAGATATAGCTTTTGTTTGCTGTTCTTTGGACAAATTCTCCAAGTTTAATAAATCAGAAAACATGATTTTTACCTTTCCATAATCTAAACTATCTCAAATTTAATTTTTGCATTATCCGGAATATCACTTAATGCATGCCCAATAGAGCTACCTGCACCTCGATTATCAGATGGACTTATTTTTACGAATACTTGCCCCTTTCCTCCTTCCTTAAACATCGACATAGGCCACTCATCTCGGTCAGTTCCTTTGGTACATTTTTATTCCTTTTAATGCCTCTTTTTCTTCGTCCAGAAGCACCTTTTCTGCCTATTGTAACAACAGAGGGCTTTCCTGCTGCGATGGCATCTTTAATGTGCTGTGCTGTTTCTGGATAAAACAGAACTATCAAGTTTCAAGATAAAATCAAATGCAGAACCTTTTGGAGCCTTAGAAACTGTAACTCCTTTCCATCCCAACGGGTCAAGCCACATAGTTGCATTAGGCGCAAATTGGTACAAATTCTCCCCACCCCACAGCCCAATCGGGTCCTGATTCACAAACCGACCGGCCTCAGGCTCGTAATAGCGCATCAGGTTGTAATGCAGCCCGGTCTCTTCATCATAATACTGGTTCTGCAATCTGAACGGCTGATGCGCGTTCCGATAGACCCGCTCATCCTTTTTCAGACGACCCCAAGCGGTGTATTCGCCGTACCATAGGAGATTGCCGTGGATGTCGGTCATCTCGCGCGGTATGCCGACTTGGTCGGTATGGAAATAGGCAAGGTATTGTTTGCCGTCTTTGGCGTTGTCAAAGATTTGCGCCAGCGGTTCGTAGCTGTCTTGGTCGGTGTAGATATAGGTGTAGCTGCCTTTGTAGGTATACTCCCTGCAATAGGCGGCTGCCGTCCCAGACGAAGTGGGTGCGTTTCGGTTCGGTGCTGGTCCAGGCGAGTTTGTCTTGGCGTTCTTTGGAAAGGCGTCTGCCGAACGGGTCGTAGGCGTATGTCCAAATCTCGGTATTGCCGGCGGGCTTTTTGATTTCGGCGCGGACGAGTTGGTTTTCTAAATCGTATTGGTAATATTGGTTTTCGCCATTAGGCAGCTGGCGGTAGATCAGGTTGCCCAAGGCGTCGTAGGTGTATTCGATGCCGTTGTATTCTTTGAGGCGGTTGCCGCTGACCGGGTTAGGGTGGGCAGGTGATTTCAGACGACCTTGAGTTTGGGGGTCGTCTGAAATCGGCGCGGTCGTTTTGCCCTCTCCCCGCCCCTCTCCCACGGGAGAGGGAGTAGATGTTGGGATGTCGAGGATGTTGTGTGCGGGGTCGAAGGCGAAGGTTTCGCTGCGGCCGGTTTGGCTGTTGCGGGCTTCTTGAATCCGTCCGATTTTGTCGTAAACGTAATGGAGGACGCCGCTTCTTTGGTCGGCGCTTTGGATCAGGTTGCCGGCTTTGTCGTAGGCGTAGCGGCGGTTAAGCACGGTGCAACAAAGGTCGTCTGAAAGTTGGTTTCAGACGACCTTCATGCTGACTAGTAATGAGGTTGTTAAAGAGCAAACATTTCAGACGACCTCAAAGAAGGTTTTTGAGGTCGTCTGAAAATATCGAATCTTACTTTTTTTGGTTTTCTTAGGATTTAATTCTTCTTTACGTTGTTTATAAAAATTGCCAATATTTTTTATCCTCCATAGAGAAAGGTGTGTAACGTAACTCTTTGTACGCCAAATCGAAATATTTATAAGCATTTTCCATATCACCTAGTTCGTAATAGATAATACCTGCCCATAGAAATGTGCTGCCATCAGGAACTGTTTTTCGCGCCTCTAATGCAATATTTATCCATTCAAGTGCCTTAGAATAATCCTTTAACTCTTTAAATCTGCCAGAAATTTCAGAACATAGCCCACTAGTTGGGGTTACGAATTGAGTAGCAGGTTTTGGAATTAAATCCCAAGCCTTCATTAACTCATCAATCCTTTCCTGAAGAGTTTTAGCCTGTCTCGACTCACATATAATATTATTAATTTTTACTATTTAACTCAGGATTAATATCAGATAAATACATAGTTTTCTTTTCATTCATAACTCTTCATTAACAACCTTTGGGTAACTTTCCATTTTTAGGCTTGCGAGGTTTCTTATAACGTTCTTTGCTCTTTGCTCCACGGGAACAGTTGCCTGGCCCATATTCCAATCGATAATTATTGGGATCAAGCATCCATTTCCGTACTGCCTGAGACTTGGCTCCATGATAACGACCACAACGATTCCAATAGGAAACAGCATCTTCAGGATTATGTCCCATATGTGCATTTCTTAAAGAGTATTTTTACCATCTACATCTTTGAAAACTGCACCCTCAGGAATCTGTGAGGTACGTCTAAGTTTACTGATTTCCTCGGATGTAATACCTTCAATTTCTCCATTAGCTAACATACGTTGCATTACTGCCCGTCCTGTCTTAGATACCTTAGATGGCGTTCTACCAACATAGGCATTCCTTCTCCATAAACCTAATGGGTCATACCATTCCTGTGCATTCAGCGCAAACTGATATAGATTATCTCCACCAATTAATTTAATCGGGTCCTGATTCACAAACCGTCCCGCCTCGGGCTCGTAATAGCGCTTCAGGTTGTAATGCAGTCCCGTTCTCTTCATCGAAGTATTGGTTCTGCAATCTGAACGGCTGATGCGCGTTCTGGGTAAACCCGTTCATCCTTTTTTCAGACGACCCCAGGCGGTGTATTCGCCGTACCACAACAGATTGCCGTGGATGTCGGTCATCTCGCGCGGTATGCCGACTTGGTCGGTGTGGAAATAGGCGAGGTATTGTTTGCCGTCTTTGGCGTTGTCAAAGACTTGCGCCAGCGGTTCGTAGCTGTCTTGGTCGGTATAGATATAGGTGTAGCAGCCTTTGTAGGTGTACTCCCTGCAAGCAGGCGGCTGCCGTCCCAGACGAAGTGGGTGCGTTTTCGGTTCGGTACTCGTCCAGGCGAGTTTGTCTTGGCGCTCTTTGGAAAGGCGGCGTCCGAACGGGTCGTAGGCGTAGATCCAGATTTCGGTGTTGCCGGCGGGCTTTTTGATTTCGGCGCGGACGAGTTGGTTTTCTAAATCGTATTGGTAATATTGGTTTTCGCCGTCGGGCAACTGGCGGTAGATCAGGTTGCCCAATGCGTCGTAGGTGTATTCGATGCCGTTGTATTCTTTGAGGCGGTTGCCGCTGACAAGGTTGCTGCCCTTTCCTTCTGCCGCTTTGTCGGAAAGGATGTTGTGGGCGGGGTCGAAGGCGAAGGTTTCGCTGCGGCCGGTTTGGCTGTTGCGGGCTTCCTGAATGCGTCCGATTTTGTCGTAAACGTAATGAGGACGCCGCTTCTTTGGTCGGCGCTTTGGATCAGGTTGCCGGCTTTGTCGTAGGCGTAGCGACGGTTGACGGCGCCGCCGGCCAGCGGGTTTTGTTTGCCGCGGGAGGTTTGTGCCGCTCCAAACGGTACGCTGGCTTTTTCAGACGACCCATGGGGTCGTAGTCGTACAGGCTGCTGATGCTGCCCTGCGTCCTTTGGATTTCGCGGTGCAGTTTGTCGCGTTCGATGTCGGTTATGACTTCGCCGTCGAGGCTGATTTGGTGCAGGTGTCCGCTGCCGTAGTAAAGGTAATCGATATGGCGGCCGTCGGGCAGGATGGTGCGGATGCGGTTGCCCAACGGGTCGTACTGGTAGCCTACGGTGGCGCTTTGGCCGTTGTGGACGGTGGTTTCGCCGATGAGGCGGTCGAGTTCGTCGTAGGCGAGTTCGACGCTGCTGTGTTGGTTGCGGGCTTTGGTCAGGTTGCCGGTAATGGGGTCGTATTCGAAACGGGTGCGGCTGATGCCTTCGTCTTTGCTTTGTCCGTTGCGGCCGGAGACTTTGCGGCTTTGTTTTTTTCGATCAGCTGGCCGAGGATGTTGCGTTTGAACCGGTGGATGTGCCAAGTCTCGGGACGCTCTTTTCAGACGACCTTCGATGATTGCTTTGGCCGTATTCGGTCTGTTGGACCAGTTGTCCGGCGGCGTCGTAGCCGTAGGCGGTGATTTTGCCGTCCCAGCCGGTTTCTTGGATCAGGTTGTCGGTCCGGTCGTAATCGAGACGGTAGGTTTCGCCGTTTTCGTTGGTGAGGACGGTCAGACGGCGGGCTTTGTCGTAGGCGTAGGCGAAGGTATGGCCCAGCGCGTTGGTGCGTTTGAGCGGCAGTCCGTCCACTGCGAGTTCGTAGGCGGTTTTGGCACCGAGTCCGTCGATGTGGGCGGTCAGACGGTTGAGGCGGTCGTATTCGAAGGTTTCGTGACTGCCGTCGGGATAGTCGGTACGGACGGGGTTGCCCGCTGCGTCATAGTGGTGGCGGGTGGTATGGCCCAGCGCATCGGTAACGGTTTCGAGATCACCGTATTCGGTGTAACCGAAACGGGTGGTTTCGCCGGTACAGTCGGTAAAGCAGACGAGTTGGTCGAGGGTGTCGTAGTGTAGGCGTCGGGTTTTGCCTAAGGCGTCGGTAATGGTTTCGGGCAGCCATTGGGCGTTGTAGCCGTAGCTGGTGGTGTAACCGGCGGGGTCGGTAATGCTGATGAGGTTGCCGCGTCCGTCGTAGGTGTAGGCGGTAACCCTGCCTGCGGGATCATTAACGGCAACCGGCAGGTTGAGGGTTTCGTGGTAGTCGATTTGGGTGCTGCTGCCGTCCGGCGCGGTGATGGCGATGACGTTGCCTTCGGTATCGTATAGATAGCGGGTTTCGCGTCCGAGCGGGTCGCGTTCTACGGTAATGCGGCCATAGCTGTCGCGTTCGCTGTCGCTGCGTTGTCCGTCGGCATCGATGCGGTAGATAAGTTCGCGGTTTTCGTCGAAACCGTACACTTCCGTCCGTCCCAATGCGTCGGTAACGACGGTATGGTCTTTGCGGTGAGTCGAACGTCCATTCTTCGCCGAGGTTGTTGCTGCTTTTGAGCACTTTGCCGTCGGTGTCGTAACGGTCGTATTCGTAGCGGGACACCAGTCCGTCGGGCTGGCTGTGTTCGACCATGATGTGGTTGCGGTAGGCGAAACCGCGCAGTTTTTTTGCCGTCGCGTCCGTAAACGACGGTCAAAATCGCCGTAGCCAAAATCGACTTCGGCAAACAGCAGCCGTGCTCCGCCGTCGGGAGAGGTGATTTAGTAGAGGTCGTCTGAAAGTTGGTTTTCAGACAACCTCTATGTCAACTGACTAATAAAAATTGTTAAAGAACAAATAATTCAGACGACCTCAAAGAAGATAGTGAGGTCGTCTGAAAAACAGAAAAGCCCGTGTGTGTGCATACCGCACACCCTCTACGTCAGGACTTAAGAGTTTATGCAGGCTACGGCTTGGATTCTAAGCGAGCGACAGCTTTCATCAATCTCATTAGCGAAAAATTCATAAGTATCTCATCTCCTCTTTTACGAAGACTATAACAACTTTACCTTCAGGTATCCTTTTTGGACATGCCACCTATGGAAATACCTAAAGTAGAAATGCAATATATGCTTTTTCCATCAATGCAATCATATTCTTCTTTTAATTTTTTTAATATTTTCAGGCTCAAAAAGATTTAAATTATCAAATATTGGATTCAGATGTTTACTACAAATAATGCTAACTAATTTTATTATTTTTTTATATTCTAATGTGCAGGCATCTCTATATTCAGAAGTAATTTTTAAGAATGTTATCTTCTATAACCTTTGCTGCCTTTCCATATTTAGCAATAATTTGCTCCATCGTATTTCAAGTTGAAAAACGATTACCTAAATCTATGCCTTTTAAAAGGAATAATTTTAACTTCATTCACTTGCATTTTCCAATGACCTTTCTTAGTTTAGATGCTTGATATTTAGTGATTAATTTCTGTCTAACAGCTTCTCCACCATCCTTCTCAATCTCTTATCATATTTATCTATAAATTTCCTCTTAGTCTCAATAATATCCATCTCCATAGCCAAATCCCGCTATCGACCTTGAAGGATAAATTGTCTTTTGTTGCGCTCTCCAACGACGAGCAGTAGTTGAACTCCCTGTACTTGACATGCATCTATGATCTGCTTTATCCATATGATACGCAGGTGCAGAACCATAAGATGGTCTATTTGGTAAAATCTTTATATGCTCCCCAAGCTGGAGAGTGATTAGTTTCTCCTCCTTTATGGCTCCCTCTCTCCTCTGTAAGTTCCTCTACATGCTAAACCTAAAGTATCAATCCACCCAATGGAATTCGGTGCAAACTGATATAAATTATCTCCACCAATTACTTTAATCGGGTCCTGATTCACAAACCGCCCCGCCTCAGGCTCATAGTACCGCATCAGGTTGTAGTGCAGCCCAGTCTCTTCATCGTAAATACTGGTTTTGAAGGCGGAACGGTTGATGCGCATCTTTATAAACCCGCATCGTCCTATTTTCAGACGACCCCAGGCAGTGTAGTCTCCATACCACAACAGATTGCCGTGAACTGTCGGTCATCTCTTCGGAATGCCGATCTGGTCGGTGTGGAAATAGGCGAGGTATTGCTTACCGTCTTTGGCGTTGTCAGAAGACTTGGGCCAGCGGTTCGTAGCTGTTTTGGTCGGTGTAGATATAGGTGTAGCAGCCTTTGTAGGTGTACTCCTGAAGTAATCGCGTTCCGTCCCAGACGAAGTGGGTGCGTTTCGGGATCGGTACTCGTCCAGGCGAGTTTGTCTTGACGCTCTTTGGAGAGGCGTCTTCCGAACGGGTCGTAGGCGTATGTCCAAATCTCGGTATTGCCGGCTGGCTTTTTTTGATTTCGGCGCGGACGAGTTGGTTTTTCTAAATCGTATTGGTAATATTGGTTTTCGCCATTGGACAGCTGGCGGTAGATCAGGTTGCCCAATGCGTCGTAGGTGTATTCGATGCCGTTGTATTCTTTGAGGCGGTTGCCGCTGGTAAGGTTGTTGCCCTTCCCTTCGACCGCTTTGTCGGAAAGGATGTTGTGGGCGGGGTCGAAGGCAAAGGTTTCGCTGCGGCCGCTTTGGCTGTTGCGGGCTTCCTGAATGCGTCCGATTTTATCGTAAACGTAATGGAGGACGCCGCTTCTTTGGTCGGCGCTTTGAATCAGGTTGCCGGCTTTGTCGTAGGCGTAGCGGCGGTTGACGGCGCCGCCGGCCAACGGGTTTTGTTTGCCGCGGGATGTTTGTGCGCTGCTCCAAACGGTACGCTGGCTTTTCAGACGACCCATGGGGTCGTAGTCGTACAGGCTGCTGATGCTGCCCTGCGTCCTTTGAATTTCGCGGTGCAGTTTGTCGCGTTCGATGTCGGTTATGACTTCGCCGTCGAGACTGATTTGGTGCAGGTGTCCGCTGCCGTAGTACAGGTAATCGATAGGGCGGCCGTCGGGCAGGATGGTGCGGATGCGGTTGCCCAGCGGGTCGTACTGGTAGCCTACGGTGGCACTTTGGCCGTTGTGGACGGTGGTTTCGCTGATGAGGCGGTCGAGTTCGTCGTAGGCGAGTTCGACGCTGCTGTGCTGGTTGCGGGCTTTGGTCAGGTTGCCGGTAATGGGGTCGTATTCGAAACGGGTGCGGCTGATGCCTTCGTCTTTGCTTTGTCCGTTGCGGCTGGAGACTTTGCGGCTTTGTTTTTTTCGATCAGTTGGCCGAGGATGTTGCGTTTGAAATGATGGATGTGCCAAGTCTCGGGACGGTTTTTTTCAGACAACCTTGATCTGTGCTTTGGCCGTATTCGGTCTGTTGAACCAGTTGTCCGGCGGCATCGTAGCCGTAGGCGGTGATTTTGCCGTCCCAGCCGGTTTCTTGGATCAGGTTGTCGGTTTGGTCGTAATCGAGACGGTAGGTTTCGCCGTTTTCGTTGGTGAGGACGGTCAAACGGCGGGCTTTGTCGTAGGCGTAGTCGAAGGTATGGCCCAGCGCGTTGGTACGTTTGAGCGGCAGTCCGTCCACCGCAAGTTCGTAGGCGGTTTTGGCACCGAGTCCGTCGATGTGGGCGGTCAGACGGTTGAGGCGGTCGTATTCGAAGGTTTCGTGACTGCCGTCGGGATAGTCGGTACGGACGGGGTTGCCCGCTGTGTCGTAGTGGTGGCGGGTGGTATGGCCCAGCGCATCGGTAACGGTTTCGGGCAGCCATTGTGCGTTGTAGCCGTAGCTTGTGGTGTAACCGGCGGGGTCGGTGATACTGATGGCGATTTGGCAGAGGTCGTCTGAAAGTTGATTTTTAGACGACCTCTATGTTAACTGCTAATGAGATTGTTAAAGAGCAAATGGTTCAGACGACCTCAAAGAAAGTATTGAGGTCGTCTGAAAAACAGAAATCACGTGTGTACGTGCGTTCTGTATATGCTCTATTTAATTCAAGCATAATCAATATCTATATAAGGAATATTCTGATTTTTTTAAGTAAGTCTATTGTAGCATTATCAAATGGACGCTTACAATCTAACACGATTAAATATTCTAGGCTTTTTAATATTAGCCAGTTCATTCACATTTTTTTAAGGTTAAAACAGGAAACTAAGTCTAAATAGCTTAAAGAGGGCAAATGAGTAAATAACTCACAATCTACTTCAGCCTTTTTTTGATTCCATTCAAAGCAATGTATCTCAAATTTTTAAATTCTTTCAATTTCGAAATTGAAAAAAATTCTGCCCTGAAAAATCCAACAAGACTGATTGACTCCAATAAATCAGAGCTTATATTTTCTAATATATTCAATGATTTACCATGATGAAAACTGGCATGAATTAGTTTCTTAAAAATTTTTTTAATTTCATCAAGTTGCTTAATATTTTTTTATACTTTGAGATATTGCACTCTAAGTAACTGATATTAGGAAAATTATTTGCCTTAAGCCCGAATAAACCATTGATTTCACATCTTGATATAAATGCTGAAAGATTGGGCATTTCCAGACTCGCTGGTATTTCAAATTTTTTTCATCATCCCATTCTCTTGGAATGAAAAAAATATAATGTTTCTAATGTAAGCGCAGAATTTTTTTATGGTATTTTTCTAATTTAGAAAAAAACAAACATATGGAAAAAGCCAAAAACTTTCAAATTACCAAGCGTATTTATCCAATCTGGCAAGTCGGATATATCATACTCACCAGATTCTGGCTCCTCAATAATCAATGCTTGAATTTTTTTGACAACTCTTCTGAAGAAGGCGTTTTATCCCATGTCAGAAATTTAATATTTTTTTAAACCTGTCATAGTCATCCTGTAAAGTCTCAAGCTCATCATCATCTGCCGCTAAGCAATAAGTGGTCAGATGTGGCTTTTATCCACTGACTTAATTCAATATTTTTTAAAAAGTAAATTTTTTTCCATTTTGTATCCTTATACTATAAATAATTACTTATCAACCTGATGAACTGTCCTTTTTGTCTTCTGATTTTTGCACCACAAGCCTCAATTATTTTTTTGTTCCGCTCTTTTTTTCTTTTTTTGCTTCCGGATTATTGCCGTTTGTTAGACGAAATTTTCCTTCAGCTCTTTCTTTTTTTCTTTTTTTGTTCAAAATGTCGAAGAATATTATTTTTTTATCCCTTTTGCTATCGGCGGTTCCTAGATCAACTTCTCTAAATTCAACCTTAGTGTCAGGATGCCTTAACAGAGTTTGTGCTTTTTCATGTTGACTTCTTCCTAATCTGTCACCAACGTCAATTCCTGATCCAACATAACCTTTCTCTGTAGTTTTATTAGTTAAAATATATACACCAGATTTTCCATTTAATGATGAAACTTTTTTAGCCCAACCTAAAGGATCAATCCATCCTTGCGCATTCAGCGCAAACTGATACAGATTCTCTCCACCCAACAACCCAATCGGGTCTTGATTCACAAACCGCCCGGTCTCCGCCTCGTAATACCGCATCAGGTTGTAATGCAGCCCCGTCTCTTCATCAAAGTACTGGTTTTGAAGTCGGAACGGCTGATGCGCATCCTTATAAACCCGCCCGTCCTCTTTCAGACGACCCCAGGCGGTGTATTCGCCGTACCATAAGAGATTGCCGTGGATGTCGGTCATCTCGCGCGGGATGCCGACTTGGTCGTTGTGGAAATAGGCGAGGTATTGCCCTTCGTCTTGGTTGTTCTGGAGGACTTGCGCCAGCGGTTCGTAGCTGTCTTGGTCGGTGTAGATATAGGTGTAGCTGCCTTTGTAGGTGTACTCCTGAAGTAATCGCGTTCCGTCCCAGACGAAGTGGGTGCGTTTCGGGTCGGTACTCGTCCAGGCGAGTTTGTCTTGACGCTCTTTGGAGAGGCGTCTTCCGAACGGGTCGTAGGCGTATGTCCAAATCTCGGTATTGCCGGCTGGCTTTTTGATTTCGGCGCGGACGAGTTGGTTTTCTAAATCGTATTGGTAATATTGGTTTTCGCCATTGGACAGCTGGCGGTAGATCAGGTTGCCCAATGCGTCGTAGGTGTATTCGATGCCGTTGTATTCTTTGAGGCGGTTGCCGCTGGTAAGGTTGTTGCCCTTCCCTTCGACTGCTTTGTCGGAAAGGATGTTGTGGGCGGGGTCGAAGGCAAAGGTTTCGCTGCGGCCGCTTTGGCTGTTGCGGGCTTCCTGAATGCGTCCGATTTTATCGTAAACGTAATGGAGGACGCCGCTTCTTTGGTCGGCGCTTTGAATCAGGTTGCCGGCTTTGTCGTAGGCGTAGCGGCGGTTGACGGCGCCGCCGGCCAACGGGTTTTGTTTGCCGCGGGATGTTTGTGCGCTGCTCCAAACGGTACGCTGGCTTTTCAGACGACCCATGGGGTCGTAGTCGTACAGGCTGCTGATGCTGCCCTGCGTCCTTTGAATTTCGCGGTGCAGTTTGTCGCGTTCGATGTCGGTTATGACTTCGCCGTCGAGACTGATTTGGTGCAGGTGTCCGCTGCCGTAGTACAGGTAATCGATAGGGCGGCCGTCGGGCAGGATGGTGCGGATGCGGTTGCCCAGCGGGTCGTACTGGTAGCCTACGGTGGCACTTTGGCCGTTGTGGACGGTGGTTTCGCTGATGAGGCGGTCGAGTTCGTCGTAGGCGAGTTCGACGCTGCTGTGCTGGTTGCGGGCTTTGGTCAGGTTGCCGGTAATGGGGTCGTATTCGAAACGGGTGCGGCTGATGCCTTCGTCTTTGCTTTGTCCGTTGCGGTTGGAGACTTTGCGGCTTTGTTTTTCGATCAGTTGGCCAAGGATGTTGCGTTTGAAATGATGGATGTGCCAAGTCTCGGGACGGTTTTTCAGACAACCTTGATCTGTGCTTTGGCCGTATTCGGTCTGTTGAACCAGTTGTCCGGCGGCATCGTAGCCGTAGGCGGTGATTTTGCCGTCCCAGCCGGTTTCTTGGATCAGGTTGTCGGTTTGGTCGTAATCGAGACGGTAGGTTTCGCCGTTTTCGTTGGTGAGGACGGTCAGACGGCGGGCTTTGTCGTAGGCGTAGGCGAAGGTATGGCCCAACGCGTTGGTGCGTTTGAGCGGCAGTCCGTCCACTGCGAGTTCGTAGGCGGTTTTGGCACCGAGCCCGTCGATGTGGGCGGTCAGCCGGTTGAGGCGGTCGTATTCGAAGGTTTCGTGACTGCCGTCGGGATAGTCGGTACGGACGGGGTTGCCCGCTGCGTCGTAATGGTGGCGGGTGGTATGACCCAGCGCATCGGTAACGGTTTCGAGATCGCCGTATTCGGTGTAACCGAAACGGGTGGTTTCGCCGGTACAGTCGGTAAAGCAGACGAGTTGGTCGAGGGTGTCGTAGTGTAGGCGTCGGGTTTTGCCTAAGGCATCGGTAATGGTTTCGGGCAGCCATCGGGCATTGTAGCCGTAGCGGGTGGTGTAACCGGCGGGGTCGGTGATGCTGATGAGGTTGCCGCGTCCGTCGTAATCGTAGGCGGTAATCCCTGCCTGCAGGGATCGTTGACGGCAACCGGCAGGTTGAGGGTTTCGTGGTAGTCGATTTGGGTGCTGCTGCCGTCCGGCGCGGTGATGGCGATGACGTTGCCTTCGGTATCGTAAAGATAGCGGGTTTCGCGTCCGAGGGGTCGCGTTCTACGGTAATGCGGCCGTAGCTGTCGCGTTCGCTGTCGCTGCGTTGTCCGTCGGCGTCGATGCGGTAGATAAGTTCGCGGTTTTCGTCGAAACCGTACACTTCCGTCCGTCCCAATTCGTCGGTAACGACGGTATGGTCTTTGCGGTAGTCGAACGTCCATTCTTCGCCGAGGTTGTTGCTGCTCTTTGAGCACTTTGCCGTCGGTGTCGTAACGGTCGTATTCATAGCGGGATACCAGTCCGTCGGGCTGGCTGTGCTCGACCATGATGTGGTTGCGGTAAGCGAAACCGCGCAGTTTTTTGCCGTCGCGTCCGTAAACGGCGGTCAAATCGCCGTAGCCGTCATAGTCGTAGTGCACCAGTTTCTTGCCGTTGAAGGTAACGGAGGTGAGGCGGTTGACGTAGAAACGTTCGTCTTCGGAAACGAATACGTCCCGTTCCCCGGCAGGGTCGAAGTCGGGATCGTTGTCGTTCAGACGGATAGAGGAGAATACGGGTTGGAAGTGTCGGCCGCTGCCGTCGTAAATGCTGTGCGGCAGTCCGTTGTCGTCGTAGCAGAGGCGGATATGGCGACCGTTACGGTCGAGTTGGGCGACCAGTTGGTAAATGCCGCAACCGGAATCGACTTCGGCAAACAGCAGCCGTGCGCCGCCGTCGGGGAAGCGATTTGGTAGAGGTCGTCTGAAATCTGTGAAAAGAAGATTTGTTCGTAAGGATCGAAATAGGCGTCATCCAGACCGTAGGGATCTTCTTCGGCGGAAGCAGGTCTTGGTGCGGCCTCTTCTTCCATATAAATCGTCCTCATCGTCGTCGGCTGCGGAATAAGGCTCGTCCGCTTCGTCGCTGATATCCGGCAACGAAATTTCCCTGCCCTGCTCATCAATATAAAGGAAACCGTCGGCAGTCCGGACAAGGCGCATGGAAAACGGCAGCGACCAACCTTGTCCCAGCCAGCCGTTGCCTATTTGGTCGGAATAGTAGCTGCGCTGCCAAACAAGGGGAAGCGGGGAATCGAAGGCAAAGTCGGTCTCGGTATCGTCAAATAGGACTTTGATACCGAGCACTGCATTTACAGGGTTACCAACATTTGTGGCAGCAGCTACTTTACAAAGGAATACAGTGACCATGACCCGAAGTAACCACCCCTCCATCGAAGCCCATGCCCATGCCGCCGCTAAAGCCACTAACCATTTTACGGGAAGGCGGCTTGGGGCCGGGCTGACCGGGTATCATGGACGCAAGGGAAACCAGTTCGGATATGGCATCAACTGCATCGGCTGCGGCAGAATCAGGTGCAACTATGGAAAGGGCAGTGGAAGCAACATCGGCAACCATCTCTATCACATCCACCGGTCCGGCTGCATTGGTCAGCGGCTCAGGTGGATTGGCAGAGCCTTGAGACACCATGGCTGGTGCTTCAGGTTTGGGGATGAGAATACCGAAAGTGTTACCGAAAGAGGCCATGGGTTTACTCCCTCCGTCGAGATTCTATTGATATTGAAATGGAAAACCTAAGTTGCTTACAGATTTACAAGTTTGGATCAAAAATCGCTTTTGAATATATAGTGGATTAAATTTAAATCAGGACAGAGGCGACGAAGCCGCAGACAGTACAGATAGTACGGAACCGATTCACTTGGTGCTTCAGCACCTTAGAGAATCGTTCTCTTTGAGCTAAGGCGAGGCAACGCCGTAATGGTTTAAAATTTAATCCACTATATTTTTGAAAATAGCATGACACAACGCGAAGATTATAACAAACAACAAACTGCAAATAAATTGTAAAGTAAGACACTAAAATAATAAAAATGTTCCACAAATACTTCTTTATCATACAAATATTACTTTAGTTATTCTTTTAATAAGGATATATATTAATACATAAACCGAAATTATGGTAAAGTATATATACGGTGGCTATCGCGGACATAACTCATAGCCAAAAGCATAATCGATACCTTAAGTAACTTTATCATTTGTTAATTTTACATTATGTGATTGTTATTTATGCAGCAAAGCGAAATCTACTTTTTCGGAAAACTAAATCAGTCTCGTGATTTTATTGTTTCTGAAAAATCTCCAAACTAATGATAAAAACTTTTTGGGATGGATGGTTTGATCGTTGCAACAACCAAGACAAACTCATTCCGTTTACCCGAAAAGACGCTTTCTGTATCGCGGGTTTGGCTGTTTTGCATTAAACTGCCTGATAGCATTACCTATATTGGGCTAACGGCACTCAGCTCAGACCAAACAGGTCGACAATATCCTTTTGTACTGTTCCAAAAACCTTATTCCTTCCAGAACAGTTAAAATCCATTAATTTTTTCTCTCAAAACATAGATTTTTAACCAAACATTAATAAATGGTAAATGTATTATAACAAATTGTTTAGGTACACTTTATAAGCCTGGCCATCCGTTACCCGAGCCTTTCCTTAATTTTTTTATCTAAATCAGATAACATTGGCAGCTTTTTGGCTGGACTGCAAAAGCAGTTACCATATAGAAAGAGACGGAGAGCCCACCTGCTCTCTGTTTAATAAAATATTTGGATTATAAATAGATGAATACATTTCCCTTATGGGCAGAACCTATTTCCGCCGATACCCCCGAAGAGTAAATATGAATACGACAGCCGCTTTTTAGAGCTTCAAAGCGCTGCCGAAGGGAAACCGGAAAGACAATATGGCGACACCATCATCCCTGCTGAAGAGCCTGATTGGGCAACAGTGAGAAGCTGTGCAATCAATTGCTGGCTGAATCGAAAAGACCTTCATGTTTTGTCCTAGTACACACAAGCGCTCACTGCAAAACACGGTCTGGTTGGCTTTTGCGCCGGTTGTGAAGCCATCAAAACCAATGTGGATTTGTATTGGAAATCCCTATATCCCAAGCTCGAAGATGAGGATGGCGAACCCGACCCGTTTTATCGAATCAATGCGCTAAGTGCATTCACTACGCATGACGGCATCGCCAAAGAAGTATTTTCAGCCAAATTATTAGTAAACGGACTGACCCAACAGCCTATTACCGTTAAAGAAGCAGTTTCTGTCTTGCAAGGCAATGACCCGCAAAGCTATCCGGGCGGCAAAGAACGTTTGATGCTCGATATCAGGGGTAAGTGCCGATACCGGCAAACCGGAATTGATTGCCTTAATCCAGGCATTAGACCATCTGAAAGATATTCAAAACACTTTCTCGACCCAGCTGCAAGACGAACACTCACTCAATTTTGAAGTGATTCAAAAACCGCTTACCCTGATCCACAAAGCCATCAATTACAACGATGGAAGTACCCCGCAGCTGCAACAGGCTGAACAAACAGAACAACCCGCTGAAACGCCCGTTTCGACCGTTGCTCAAGAGCAATCAACCCTTCAAGAAGCGGATGCATGGCGTCGTCTGAATATCAAAAATCGGGCTGATGTCGATTTGGCTTTGGAAAAAATCTGCATTTACTTTGAAACGCTGGAACCCAGCCATCCTGCTCCGTTATTTATCCGCAGGGTACAGCGGCAAATGAATATGAACTTCTACGACATCATGAAAGATATCAGTCCTGAAAGCATTGCCAATCTGGAAGTTTTGATCAGGGAAGCAGGACGAAGAAACGGGAACTTCCAACGAATAAGCTAGTCTATCCGCAATATTTAAAGTTCGTTTTAAATAAACAACTTTTATCATTTAAAAGGTCATTGAATATGTCACGAAACAAATCATCCGGACAAAAATTTATTGCCCGCAACCGGGCGCCTCGCGTACAGATTGAGTACGATGTAGAACTTTACGGTTCTGAGAAAAAATTGAGCTTCCATTCGTTATGGGGGTGATGGCAGATTTGGTCGGGAAACCCGTAGAGCCGCTACCTGAATTGGCCGAACGTAAATTTTTGGAAATTGACGTAGATAATTTCGATGAACGCATGAAAGCCCTCAAACCGCGTGTCGCATTTAATGTCAAAAATACGCTTACCGGGAAGGCAACTGAATGTAGAACTTGAATTGGAAAGCATGGATGATTTCTCTCCGGCAGCAATAGCCAAAAAAAGTAGGTCCTTTAAACGAACTCCTGCAAGCGCGTACAGAGCTTGCCAACCTGCTTTTCATATATGGATGGTAAGAGCGGTGCTGAAGAATTAATCGGAAAAGTCTTGGGAGACAGCGAGCTGCTGAAAAGCCTTGCAGCCGCACCTAAAGCAACAACCAAAGACGAGCAGTAATTTCAGATGAAATCAATAAAGTGAGCGTGAATCATGACTGAAAAGCAATTAGACATCCAAAGGGACAGCGGCGCGAAAAGTGTGTTTGCTGCAAATGAATTTGAACAGCTGCTGCAAAAAGAATTCAAACCTAAAAACTGAAGAAGCCAAAAAGTGCTGTCAATAATGCCGTAGCGACACTGGCACAGCAAGCTTTTGCAAAACGCCATTACTATTTCAGACGACACCTATCAAACCATCGAAGCGATTGTGCAGAGATCGACAGAAAACTTTCCGAACAGATCAATTTGATTCTGCATCATGAAGATTTCCAAAAGCTGGAAGGTGAATGGCGCGGCCTGCATCATTTGGTTACCAATACCGAAACTGATACTTTGTTGAAAATCAAAAGTATTGCCTATCTCAAAAAGGAAGTTGCCCGCAACTTAAAAACGCTTCAAAAGGCACCGCTTGGGATCAAAGCCCCCTATTCAAACGTATTTATGAAGAAGAATACGGCCAGTTTGGTGGCGAGCCTTTCGGCTGTTTGATTGGCGACTACTATTTTTGATCACTCTGCACCCGATGTGGAAATGCTCAATAGCCTTGAAAAAATTGCTGCCGCCGCACACTGTCCGTTCATCGCCGGCGCATCCCCCAAACTGATGCAGATGGAATCTTGGCAAGAGTTGGCCAATCCTCGTGATTTGAGCAAAAAATTTTCCAAAATGCCGAATATGCCCCATGGCGCAGCCTGCGTGATTCCGAAGATTCACGTTATATCGGTTTTAGCCCCTGCCACGTTTCTTATCCGTCTGCCTTACGGTGCCACGACAAATCCTGTCGATGAGTTTGACTTCGAAGAAGAAAACTGAAGGCGCGGATCACAACAAATACACATGGGCCAATGCGGCTTATGCAATGGCGGTAAATATTAACCGTTCATTCAAATATTATGGTTGGTGTACCTCAATCCGCGGCGTGGAATCTGGCGGTATTGTTGAAAACCTTCCCTGCCACACATTCCCGACGGATGACGGCGGTGTGGATATGAAATGTCAACCGAAATCGCCATCAGTGACCGCCGCGAGGCCGAATTGGCAGCGCTGGGCTTCATGCCGTTGATTCACCGTAAAAATACCGACTTGGCCGCGTTTATTGGTGCTCAATCACTGCATAAACCGTCTGAATATTATGATCCGGATGCTACCGCCAACGCCCGCTTGTCTGCGCGTCTGCCTTACCTGTTTGCGTGCTGTCGTTTCGCGCACTATCTGAAATGTATCGTACGCGACAAAGTCGGTTCGTTCCGCGAGCGTGAAGACATGGAACGTTGGCTAAACGAATGGATTATGAATTATGTAGATGGAGACCCGATTAACTCCACTCAAGAAACAAAAGCCCGTAAACCGTTGGCCGCTGCTGAAGTGGTTGTGGAAGAAGTTGAAGACAATCCCGGATATTACACTTCCAAATTCTTCCTGCGTCCGCACTACCAACTCGAAGGCCTTACCGTTTCATTGCGCTTGGTTTCCAAACTGCCTTCGGCTAAACAGGAATAGTCGGGTTTGGTTTTATTTAGGTGGGCATGCTCATGCCCTGTTGTTAAATCATAATTTTTTAACCTTTTTAACAAGGAGAGTAAAAACATGGCTATTGATATGTTCATGAAAGTTGAAGGTGTTAACGGCGAATCAAAAGATTCCAACCACAAAGACTGGACCAACATCGAAAGTTTTGACTGGGGTGCCGAGCAACCCGGTTCGATGACCAGCGGTGGTGGCGGTGGTGCCAGTAAAGTCAATTTCAATGACTTGACCGTAGTTGCCGCTATTGACAAAGCCGCTCCGACCATTCTGAAAAACTGTGCTACCGGCCAACACTTGAGCAAAGTAGAAATTTCCGTATGCAAAGCCGGTGGCGAACAGATCGAATATTCGCGCACTACTTTGGAAGATGTCTTGGTAACCGGCGTAAAATTCATCGGTGTACAAGACAACGATGCGCTGAAAATGCGTTATTCATTCCAAGCTGCCAAAGTGAAAAACCAATATTGGGAACAAACCGATAAAGGTTCTAAAGGCGCTGAAGTTCAAATGGCCTTCAACATCAAAGAAAACAAATCCGCATAACCACTATGCGCATTTAACTGCAGAAGCCTGGCTTAAAAAGGCGTTTTAAGTCAGGCTTTATTACAATAAATTTACTTTTTCAGACAACCTCTGTCCTCCTGAAAAGTTAATCGGGTTTCGACTATTACACACTTTATACAAATAAATAAGGAGTTGCTGGGATGGATTTGAAGACTAAATTAACGGACATGATTGAGCTTGTACGTTCAAATCCTGACAATCAGGAACATCGTTTGGCATTGATTCAATATCTCTGTCTGAGTGCCAAATGGGAACAGGCTTTAAAGCAAATCGTGCAATACCAAAAACTGTTTCCCGATACTCAAAAAGCCTCTGATGCTCTACCTTATTGAAAACATTTCTGCCGAAATGCGTCGTCAAGCAGTCTTGGAAACACAACAAAAACCCAAAACTCTGGAACAGCACGCAAGTAAACTCGATATTCTTCAAAAAACAACTCTCTTTAGTTGCTCATGTTGCAGAGAAAAAGCTCTGCCCTCACTGCCGACTACGAAGCCTTATCCGACTATATCGACGGTACACCAGCGCACATCACTTATCTTCTGGCAGATAAATCGGTTTGCCGAAACCGACAGCAACTGGATTATGGACGGCGACGTACGTACTGCTTTTGTTTATGAATTCTTCTATCAAGGCCACTACTATTGGCAAACTTGGGACTCTATTGAAAGTATAGCTTTCAAAGCACCAAAGCTCGTTGCTTGACATCATCTGGAGGTCGTCTGAAATCAAATTTACCGACGGCGAATGTATCCAATGTACCAGTCCTGCCCGCTATGCTGTTTTGCCGGATGCAGAAACCAAATGGTCGGATATGTTGATGAACTGTTCGCAAACAGACTGGATAGAAGTAGCCGAACAGCTCTTTACAGGCATGGGTCAAAAAAACCCTGTATACCGACAGCCATGATTTTTGGTCTCTTGGATATTCGCAATATTAAATTCGGACAACAGCGTTAAACCTTATCCATCCTCCGACTACCGCAATCAATCATGTCGCAATTCAGAAACCAACTGCTGCCTTCTTTGTTTGACAGACTGACAGATGAAGAGCCGCGCAAAAAGAGGCACGCCCGATCAGGTCATCAATCTTGACCAATATCGGCGAGGCAGTGCTGCGCGATATTCTTTACCTGCTGAATACCTGCAACATGCAAGCGGAGGCCATGGAGAAAGATCTGCCTGTTAACGTGCGCTCGTCCACACTAAATTACGGCATTCCGCCCCTGTCGGGAGTGAATTTCTCCGACATAGAATGGCAGGATGTAGAACAAAACATCAAACAAGCCATCATCGATTTCGAACCACGCCTTGAAAAGCAAAACCCTGCAAGTTATCGTGAATACCGTAGACGATGATGACGATGCTTTACACAACAAACTTATTATTGAAGTCAAAGGTTACCTGAAACTCAATCCTTATCCAAAAGAGTTCCTGCTACGAACCAGTATGGATGTAGAGACCGGGTTGTTTGACTTGTTAGATGGGGGAAATAGGTCTTGAATAACAAGTTATTGTCTTACTACAATAAAGAACTGACCTTCCTGAAGGAAATGGGCAGGGGAATTTGCACAGCAATATCCCAAAATCGCCTCCCGATTGGCACTGGATACAACCGACATCCCCGATCCTTATGTCGAAAGGTTATTGGAAGGTGTAAGCTTTCTCACTGCACGCACCCAACTCAAGCTGGATGCGGAATATCCCCCGTTTCGTACAAAGAATCTTGGAAGTCGTTTACCCTGACTTCATCAATCAGAAACCGGCAGCAGCTATTGTCAATTTGGAACCTACCGGTCAATACAACGCCGACGTGATCAATCTACTGGAACGTGGCAGAGTATTGCGCTCATTACCATCGACGAATTCAAAGTAAGTTGCCCGTTTTTCCGTAACTAAAACCACTGAAATCCTACCTTTACGCATAGAAAAAAAGCCAAATATACCGATTCGCTCGGCTATTTACCAAGTATGCTTCCCGCGCTCAAGGCATCTGCCGGGAAAAAGTGCAATCTGCCTTGCGTTTGGACTTCTCACTCAGCGTACCTGGCGCATGTTCGGAAATGTTGCCGGATGAATTGTCTGTGTTTTTAGGTACGGAACTTTCTAAGTCATCTGCACTGCTGTTTTTACTGGCCTCCGAATGCGTGGGCGTCGTTTGCCACAGTTATGAGAACCCCAAACAATGGTATTACTCGTTGTCCTCCAAACCGGAACATCAGGGGATTTCAGGAAGATGAAGCCTTATCGTTTAATTTTGGACAAATCCGTCAGTGCATTCCGGATTATGCAGGAATACGCGCGTCTGCCGGAAAAAAATTCCTGTTTGTCGCTCAAAAAATATCAAACAGGCTGTCCGTCAGGCTGAGAATGACGGACATTTGCCCAAAAGTACCCGAACATTTGGAAGAAATCGTAAACGATAAAGGGTGTCAATAAAAAAATCATTACCTATCGCAAACGTTATTTCAGTCTTTCATTTTTATTCAGCAACAAAATACCTGAATTGACAGAATTGATTGGTGTAGAGGATTTTTCCGTCAATGCGGTGCCTGTGGTAAACCTTTTTCAGAAAAAAGCTCCCGCTTCCCTGTAAATATCAAGACCAGGAACACCACGTCATCATCGACCGTACACAACCTTTAAATTATGAAATCTACGCCATCGAACAAGTAAAAGGTTTTGACACCAACAACCGTCAAACCGTTGCATTTTTCACCGATGTACAAAGCGCCGGATATGGGGCTCTTCCCCGAAGCCCAAACTCAGCATGCTTATTTTTCAGCACGGCGTGCAGACAGAGTCCCATCGGAAAATTCTGTCAAAAACGGCTTCCGTTCTTCCCTACTTGGGCAGTGAAGTATTTTTGTCTCTTGCCGACAATCGGGATTACGCTTTCAATTCCGGCATACAGCATCTTTCCGTAGATGCCTGGTGTACCAGCAGGGATTTACCGCTGATGATGCCGCGTGACGGAGAGTCCGATTTCCTGATTGAGGGTTTCCTGCCGGTTAACTCTATTAAGCTGATTTTCTAAATTGACACGTCCTCAAGCGGCTGTGAGTGAGGATCGGACACTTTGGTCGTTTTTAAACCAATTAAGTTTAAACTATCTGTCATTGTTAAACATCGACCAAGAAGATGCACCCGTCACCTTAAAAGAGCTTTTTAATGGTGTTTGTTTCTTCCAAAAATGATTTGCTGAAAAAAACAGATTGAGTCGATCACACGCATTGAGACTTCCATTGTGAACAAGGTAGTCCGTCATTACGGGTTGCAGCGCCTGTTCGAGGCATCAAAAATCACGGTTACGCTGGATGAAGCGCAATTGGGCGGTATCCATCCCTTCCTGTTTTGGCTCAGTTTTTGAACCATTACTTCCAACGTTTGGTGTCGATTAACTCATTCATACAGCTTCAAATTGACACGCTCCAACAAGGACATATGGCTACTTGGCCGACTGCTGTTGGAGAGGGTAATCGTATGAGTCCGGTTAACGCTCAAACAGATTTTGGCGACGCATTGGACGATACATGGGATGAAAAACTGACGGGCTTTTTAAACAAAGTTGCCTCTCAGCCCCTATAAATACGATTATTTTTCACTCTTGCGCCAGCTTGAGTCTGTCAAATTTGTCACCGGCAGGGAAATTATTGGGTAAAAGGCCGTCAGCCCGAAAATGGAAAAATAAGGATTCGCCAAGAGCCATCGCTTATTTTTGCTCCCCGCAACATCCAATCGGTTGCCTTATCGCCACGTTATGTGGAAATTTCCATTAATGGATTCGGTTTGTTTGGCCCATCCGGCCCCCTGCCCCTGCATTTGACCGAATATGCCTATGAGCGTCAACACCAACACGGCGACCGGACATGGACCGGTTTTGCCAATATGTTGCAACACCGTCTGGCTGTCTTGTTCTATCGGGCATGGGCCAACGCTCAGAGCATCATTTCTTTAGATAAAAATGCTGAAGACCGTTTTGGGAAATATATCGCCAGCTTTAATGGACTGGATACACCGGCCATACATAACAAAGGCTTAATCCACGAATTTGCCAAGCGTTATTTTGCCGGCCTACTGATGAAGCAAAGTCGTTCGGCAGCCAATCTTCAGCAATTACTCAACCGTTATTTCAAAGTCCCCGTTACCATTCAAACCAATGTTGGGTATTGGGTTGAGGTTGCGGAAGAAAAAAACGCAAATCGGCATCATGGGTAACTATACGCTGGGAGATGGCCTGCTGCTGGGCGACAAGCTTTACGATGTTCAAAGCAAATTCCGCATTATCATCGGTCCGCTTACGCTACCCGCTTACCGATCATTCTTCAAAGACGGTATCAATACCGCCCGCCTACGGGAGTGGGTAAGGCTGTTTGCCGCAGATGAATATGAATGGGATATACAGCCTGTTTTTAATGCAAAAAGAAGTACCGCTCATGGACTTAGGCGGACAAACACAACTCGGCTTAACAACTTGGCTGGGGAATGTTTCCCGTGATGCCGAAGATTTGATCGTCAGCAACCATTAAACAGCTTTTTCAGACGACCCCTTTGTTGAGAAAAGCTTCTTTCAAACTGTTTTTAGACATACTTGGAATAACTTAATTAAGGACACATCATGTCAAACATCAGCCGCAGCGTATTATTTGGCAAGTTGAATACCACCTTGTATAAAACTCTGGAAAATGCCTACACCTTCTGCCGTCTTCGTGAAAACAGCTACGTTGAGTTGGTTCACTGGCTTCATTCACTGCTGCAAACCGAGAAAACCGATATCTTCTGCCTGATCAACAGTTTTTAATTTAGACGAATCCAGAGTCCGAAAAAGATGTATTGACAGCGGTTGAAAAACTTCCTGCCGGTTCTACTGCCGTTATCGATTTTTCCGAACATATCCAAACCCTTGTCGAGCAAACTTGGACATACAGCTCGCTCAAATTCGGTACCGACAAAATCCGTACTGCTCATATTTTCTACACCATGCTTTGAAAATAAGACTTTGCAGAGCATTTTGGCCAATATTTCATCCGAGTTCCTCAAAATCAAACCTGAAACATTGGCGAACAATATTATCGCGATTACTGCAAACTCTGAAGAAAATCTTGAAGTTACCCAAAATGCCTTATCTTCGGAGCCTAACGCTACCCACAAAGAAAAGTGCCTTGGCCAAATATGGCAGCAATCTCACTGAAAAAGCCAAAAATGGCGAAATAGATCCCCTGACAGGTCGCGATACCGAAATCAGACAAATGATTGACATCCTGATGCGCCGCCGTCAAAACAATCCGATTCTGACAGGTGAGGCCGGTGTCGGTAAGACAGCCGTCGTCGAAGCATTGGCATTGCGTCTGGCGGCCGGAGATGTTCCGCCCGGATTGAAAGACGTTCAATTAATTCTGTTGGATATCGGTTTGCTCAAGGCCGGGGCCAGCGTCAGCGGAGAATTTGAATCACGACTTAGAGCGGTTATGGACGAAGTGGAATCCAGTCCGACCCCAATTGTGCTCTTTATCGACGAAATCCATACCTTGATTGGTGCAGGCGGGGCAGCCGGTACGGGCGATGCAGCCAACCTGCTCAAACCTGCGCTCGCCCGAGGCAAACTCCGTACCATTGGCGCGACAACATGGGCAGAGTACAAAAATACTTTTGAGAAAGACCCTGCCCTGACCCGCCGTTTCCAAGTGGTGCAAGTGGATGAGCCGACGAAAACAAAGCCATCAACATGCTTAGGGCACTGAATGCTTCTTTGGAAAAACACCATAACGTAATTATTCTCGATGAAGCAATTCAGGGCAGCCGTGAAACTTTCCCACCGCTACATCCCTGCACGCCAACTTCCTGATAAAGCTGTCGGCTTGATTGATACCGCTTGCGCACGAGTTGCAGTTAGCCAGCATGCTGTCCCCGGCAGTATTGAATTTTTGCGGAAGAAATCCGAGGCATTAAAACTTGAACAAGCAAAATTTGGAACGTGAGAAAAAAACTCAGTTTCGATTCTGAAACACGGATAACCAATATCGGCAAAAGAATTAGCTGAAGTCGAAGGTCGTCTGAAAAAAATTAGAAGACAGATGGAAATCTGAAGCAGACTTGGTTACTGAGCTGTTAGAAGTACGTGAACAAATCATGCAAGCAGAAGAAGGAACAGCTGAGAAAGAAACCAAGCAGCTGCATACCCGCCAAAAAGAGTTGGTTAACAAACTGAAAAACTGCAAGGCATCCAACCGCTGGTTATGCCCTTAGTGGACAACCGTACCGTTGCCGACGTTGTAGCTGACTGGACAGGTATTCCCGTCGGAAAAAAATGATGAAAGATGAAGTTGAGGCGGTCTTGCAACTTGCCGATACTTTAAACAAACGCATCATTGGCCAACGTCACGGCTTGGATGCAATCGCCCGTCGTATCCAAACATCACGTGCGAATCTGGATAACCCCAACAAACCTATCGGCGTTTTCATGTTGGCAGGCCCTTCAGGCGTGGGTAAAACCGAAACAGCATTGGCTCTAGCCGATACATTGTACGGCGGTGAACAAAACGTAATTACCATCAATATGAGCGAATATCAGGAAGCTCATACCGTATCTACCCTGAAAGGCGCGCCTCCGGGCTATGTCGGTTATGGTGAAGGCGGTGTACTGACTGAAGCCGTGCGACGCAAACCTTATAGCGTCATCTTGCTTGATGAAGTAGAGAAAGCACATCCAGATGTGCATGAAATCTTTTCAAGTATTCGACAAAGGTTGGATGGAAGATGGTGAAGGCCGTTATATCGATTTCAAAAATACCATCATTATCCTGACTACCAATGTGGGGACGGATTTGATTATGGATATGTGTGATGACCCTGAAATGCTGCCTACTCCGGAAGGTTTAAACAAAGCCTTGCGTGCTCCCATGCTGAAAACTTTCCCTGCCGCGCTACTAGGCCGCATGCAAGTGATTCCCTACTATCCGTTATCTGACGATATGCTCTCAAAAATTGTGGAATTGCAATTAGGCCGTATCGTAGACCGAATTAAAGATAACCACGGTATCGACCTTCACTACACGCCTGAAGTGCTCAAGCTGATTACTTCGCGCTGCACAGAAGTTGAGTCAGGTGGCCGCATGATTGATGCGATTCTGACCAATACAGTTTTACCGCAAATCAGTCGTGAACTGCTTACTTGTGCAACTCAAGGCAAACAAGTTTTTAAGTGTAAATATTGATGCAAGTAACCATGACTTTACTTATCAATATAAATATAAACCTCGAAAGAAAAAAATACTTTATAATTTTTAGAAAATATTAAAAATTTAGTCTTTCTAATTAATTATAACGAACCTATTTATTTCTCCAGTAGTCATATATTGCATGACTGCTTGAAGTATTTGTTGTCAGACGTAATCAATATTGATGGACTTGAAGGCAATTTAAGATGCATAAACAACTAATAAAATATATATCATTCTTAATGATATCCTTAATGAAGTAAGCTCATGTGCTTCCGACCATAAACCGCCTAAAGAATCCGATGAGAGCGGAGAAAAATTGATGTACAAATCATAGTTTCCCCTGATGCGAATCCTAATATAGTTGGCCAACCTTCTCCCCATCAGATTGGATTTATATCAGTTGTCTTCTGACGGGGAGTTCAAAAATCAAACTATTTTGAACTTACCAACAACGCCAAAGAAAATTTAGGTGAGAAGTTAATCCAGCAAAAACCAATTCATGCTGCATCCTGATACAGTTACCATATTGCCGATTAAAATGGATTCCCACCTGAAATATCTGGGTGTAGTCGCAAGTTATCGAGATTTGGATAACAGTCAATGGCAATTGGTATTATTGAAGCAGAAGAAAAAAATGGTATCAGTTTGGCAAACATTATTTCTATGTAAATGTCGGCAAAAATAAATTAACCCAGTTATCAAAGTCAGAAATGAAGGACTTGTTGAAAGAATATAAAGAACGGCACCCTGACGATAAAAATTAAAGAAAATGGAAAAAAACTCGTAAATACGGCAATGACCTTAGTAAAGGCGTTTTTCCGTGAAGAAAAAAATAATAACTAAAAGATTAAGGATAAAAGGCATGGCAATAGAAGCAAAAAAGTAGTTTTGGTCGGAGGGTATCTTTATTACCCCTCAACATTTCCAACAATTTGAACGTTACCTTGAATCCGGTCTACGCCAATTAGCCGTTTCTCAAGAGGGTCATTTTTGGGGATTCTCTTCGCTGGTATTAAATTCAGACGGCCTCAAACGGGGGTAATCGGTATTAATGAAGCAGAAGGTGTTTTTCCTGATGGTTCTGTATTTTTTTATTCTCTCAAAAAAACAGCTTGAAAATTTGAGTTTAAAAGTCCCTGCAAATATTAAAGACACCAAAATCTGCCTTGCCGTTACCCTGCCTTCTTCTGTAAATAATGAAATTTATTTCCCAGATCAGGATTCTTCAGACTCATGTCGCTACAAAGCCTTTAATAAAACTCTAGCAGACACTACAAATACTGAATTAGATGGTCGCCAAGTAACACTGGCAGATCTTAATCCGATGTTGGTTTTAGAAAATGACTTAACCAGTGGACAAACTGCCCTGCCCATTGCGCTTATCCGATCCAGCTCTGCAGACTTTGAAATTATTTTAGATGAATCATATATCCCGCCTTGCCTCGGAAGCCAAAAACAACCACACCTGAAAGCTTATATTTCAGAAATTTATGGTTTATTGATGCAAAAAGCAATAGTCTGGCCAATGCAGTGAACGATCCCTAATACCGGTGGCTCTGTTGAAGTCATGGATTTCATGATGCTTCAAACCATTAATCGTTATTTGGCATATTTGCATCATGAAAATGAAGGGGCACGACAAACGCACCCTGAACAATTATTCATTAATTTATCCAAACTATGTGCTGATTTAATGACCTTCCTGCCTTCTCACAAAAGTAGGTGATATCCCTGTCTATGAGCATAATGACCTAGCCTCATGCTTTAGCAAGTTATTTTTCAATCTGCGTAAATCATTATCCATCGTTCTTGAACAACGTGCGATTAGAATTCCGCTGGATATGCGTGATGAAACCACTCGCGTTGCTCAAACACCAGATCAAAGCCTATTGGATAAAGCCTCATTTGTCCTTGCTATCAAAGCCGATATGCCGAACGAAGCATTGCGCCAAAAAAATTCCGAGCGTAGTAAAAAAATAGGTACTGTGGAGAAAGTAAAAAGAATTGGTTGCTTACCATCTGCCTGGAATCAGGGTTCATGCTTTGTCTGTAGCACCCTCGAGAATTGCCATACCACAGCGGTTATGTCTATTTTGAATTGGACAAAAAGCACGAGCTGTGGGACATGTTTGATACTTCATCAGGCATGGCCTTCCATTTAGCCAGTAATTTTTCCGAATTTAGATGTTGAATTTTTGGGCAATCAAGTCTTTAAGTTAATTTGGTTCAATTTGGAATTTCATTATGGATAACCAGAATAATGCTGCTCACAGCACCGCAAATATTTATAACCCGTTGATTGAGGCGGCCAAACCGGTTTTTATCTTAGTCAATGCGATGCAGCAGACTACCAGTCAGTGTCTACGGACAGTTTGATCAACAAATTTTTCTCTTAATCAATAATTTTTGAAGAAAATGCTGAAAAATGGAGCAAAGATACGACGCTATCCAAGCTGCAAAAATACTGTCTATGTACATTCGTAGATGAATTGGCTGTTCGTGCAGGCTGGGCAGATGAAACCTGGTCAAAAAAACAGTCTGTTGGTATCTTTTTTATGACGAAACATGGGGCGGGGAACGTTTTTGAGATTATTCAAAATTTGAAACAGGATCCGGATAAAAAAATATTGATTTATTAGAGTTTATGTACTTGTGTTTGCAGTTTGGCTACAAAGGTAAAATATCAAGTGTTGAATAGCGGCGAACTCGAAATCGACAAAAATTAAAAAGAGATTTGCTCGCCTTAATTCATAGTAAACGACCGGATCAAACTGCCGATCTTTTTCAAACACAATCCAATAATCACAAATACTATCCAACGAAAACAAAAGGCTCTCTATTCCTTTATGGGTTGTAGGTGTTTTAGGGGCAGTCGTCTTGGGGGTGGGCTATTTTGCAATGCAATGGTCTTTAGGCGATGACTTTGATGTCGCCAGCACAAAAGTTAACAATCTCAAACTCCCTTCTGTTACGGCTAAACAGAAAGAAACACAAAATACTGTCCGACTACGTCCTTTATTGGAAAATGAAATTGCTAGAAAAGCTAGTCTCTGTAGAAGACTTTCAAGATAGAAGTACAGTCACTATTTTGGGTGACGGTCTCTTTGAGTCTGGTTCTGCACAAATTCAAGACCAATATTACCCTGTTTTGGCAAGAGTCAGCCAAGCTTTTGGATAGCGTAGAAGGGCAAATCGTAGTGACCGGATATACTGACAATCAACCCATTCAGAGCTTGAACTTCCCATCTAACTGGCATCTCTCTCAAGCTCGTGCAGACGCAGTAAAAGAAATTTTTATTGAATTACATCAAAAATGGCGGAGCTCGTATTCGTTCAGAGGGACGTGGTTCGACCGATCCTGTTGCTCCAAATGATACTTTTGGAAAATAGAGCCAAAAACCGAAGGGTTGAAATTACCCTATTCACAACTGGAACCGGCCCCAAACTGGGTAGTGAAGTAGAAGTAAAAACCAATACTTCCACTACTCAGCCAAGCAGTGATGTAAGTACACATCAATAATCTGAAATTGGATTGATACGGAAAAACAAATATGAAAAATTCTTTATTTTTCTAGGCTCCCCGTTCTTTATGGGTAATGCTGGGTATCGCCGGTCTGATTATATTGGTATGGTTTATCGGCCCACTGATTTCCATAGGTGAAATCCGTCCTTTAGCAAAACAAGACTATTCGCCTTGCCGTGTGTGCAGCCATTATCGGCATTTGGTTGGCTAAAGCCATATTTCGCCAATATCGTGAATCACGTCGAAACGCTGCCTTACTGAAGGAAATTCGTGCAGCACAAGAACCCATTTTAAAAAATGCAAGCGATGTCAGCTCAATGAGCCGTCAGTTTGCCGAAATGGATAAAGTACTGAAAAACGCAAAATTTTTCCAGATCTAAAAATAGTTTATTGGCAAGATTGGAAGAGGGGCAATATCTTTATCAAATGCCGTGGTACGTTGTTTTAGGTGCTGCCGGTTCTGGTAAAACAACAGCATTAAAACGCTCTGGTCTCAACTTCCCTCTAGAAAGCACTTTAGGAACATCTGTAAGCGGCTTGGCAGGGACGCGCGATTGCGATTGGTTTTTATCCGATGAAATCGTACTTCTCGATACTGCAGGCAGATTGTCTTTACATGACAACCACAGCAATAAGGACTCCAGCGACTGGGAAGAATTTGTATCCCTACTGAAGCGCTACCGTCCCAAACAACCTATCAACGGTGTAGTAGTTACCGTAGGAGTGGACGACCTTTTAGGCGGTAAAACCAATATTACCGAAATTTCTGCAGAACTTCGCAAAAGAATCCACGAAATGCATACCAAATTAGGTATACATTTCCTGTTTATCTTATGATAACCAAACTGGATTTGCTGCATGGTTTTGACAAATTCTTCAATCATCTGACGGAAGAACAAAAGAAAACCAATATTTGGGTATTTCTCTTTCTGATACAGAAGGGATGGAAACTCCAATTGCCACTGCTTCCAATGCTTTATCGGAAGTTGTTGATAAACTGCGCTCTTCTATGTTGGGTACCATTCATCAATTGGAATCTTCTGAAGATAAAGCAGCGGCTTTTGCTTTTCCTGAAGAATTTGAACGTCTTAATCAGGCGGTGCTTTCCCTATTTAAAGAATTATCTAAATCTTCAAAAATTTGAGCAACCTATCTCGTGGAGAGGTGTTTATTTCTCAAGCGGTACCCAAACGGGACAACATTTCAATCCCATCTTGGATGGCTTGCAAAACGATTTCCAATTATCGAAAAATACTTGGATTCGGATCGAACCAAAACTCAAAATAACGAGCGAAGCTTTTTCCTGCACAGACTGTTCTCTGATGTCATCCTTAGTGAAGCAAACCTGGCAGGAGAAAATAAATCTTGGTTTGTCAAAAAAACAAATGCTCTATTGGTTGAGGCATTGGAGCTATTGTCACCATAGTCGCTGCCTGCTTAGCCATGATGCTGAACAGTTATTCGAATAATCGCTCATATCTTGAGCAGGTTGGCGATAAAAGCAACCAAACTGGGTCAAGAGGCGAAGAAATACACAGAAGCCCCCGACCTTCTTAAAGCAGTAACATTTGCAGAACATGTCAAAGATACGACCAGCAGCAGAGAGATTCCCGATCTGTCTTCTCCTCCCCTCAGCTATCGTATGGGCCTTTATCAAGGCGGGCAAATGGAAGACGTTGGTGAATCTGCTTACCGCAGAATCCTTCAAGACAATGTGATGCCGTTAATCAGTTTCAAATTAGATGAACTTCTGCGTACAACCAGCGGCTCAGACGGCATCAATGGTTACAATGCTTTAAAAGCTTATCTAATGATGTACGACAAAGAGCATTTTGATACCGCTTTTATGCAAAACTGGCTGATGACTAATTTGTCTAAAGCAGAATCTTCAGGCATGAGTGAGCAACAGAAAAATCTCTTGAGAAAGCTTTAAACCAAATACTTTCCAAACAAAGCATTACTCCCAGCGTACCCTATGATGAAGAATTGGTAGAACGCCGCAGGCAGGAAATTGCACAAAGAGATATTGCCACTATGGTACTGGAAGATACCATCAACACAGTTGCTCTCTCAGGCAAAGAAGGAATCACACCTGTTTCTTTTTTTCAAGCATGGGCGGCGTACAAAGCCACTTATTGTTTTCGTCGCAAAAACCGGCGGAGCTTTAAAAGAACCGATTAACTTCATTTTATACCAAAGAGGCTTACATTACCAAAGTCTTGCCTACTATGGTCAAGTCGGCAGAACAGTTTTTTAATGAAGACAACTGGGTATTGGGTAGTTATGCATCACAAAGCCAAAGCAAAGCTTCTGTTCTTTCAGATGCTCAAAAGCTTTATTTCGGCAATTACATCAAGGCATGGAATAACTATTTGTCTGATTTGTCATTGGTTACGCCCAAGTCATCTCGAGAAAGTATTCAGATTGCCAAGCTTTTATCAGAGAAAAATTCTCCTTTTAGTCAATATTATCAAAGGTATCAGCGACAATACGACGCTTACCATTGATAAAAAGATAACGGATAAAGCAGACAGTAAAATTGCCGACTGGTTAAATAGAGCAGGACTGTCAAAGCTCCTAGATGCTGAAGGAGAGGCTAATGTAAAAAATGAATTGTCTGCTTTAAAACTGGCCACTCCTGTTGATGATGCTTTTGCGGATTTCCATAGTTTAACTGAAACCACAAATGATCAACCTCCGGCAATTAACAGTGTTACTGAAGCCATTAATGATTTGTACGTTTATTTGGTTGCCGTTAATGTCGCAGTCGAAAAAGGGGTAGATTTGCCTCCTGATGATCCGTTTGCGAAATACAAAGCTGAAGTAAACCGTCTTCCTATGCCCTTCCGCCCAATGTTAGACAGCTTTTCTGAGATTATTTTGAAAAACACCGACAAAATTGTTGATGAAAAGCTCATGTCCACCTTGGAAAAACAGTTGGCAACCGTAACAAACAGTTGCCAAGAAATACACGAACAGGGTTACCCTTTTGACAGAGGTTCTGAAAAACAATGTTGCCTTAGAAAGCTTCACCAACATATTTGGTCCAAACGGTATGTACAGCAAGTTTACCAATTTATCAGGTGAAGCCGCCGTATTGGCACGTTCAGAAAAAAACTGGAAACCTTGACTGCTAAAAACAGCGCATTTAAAGACCGTTTTTCCAGGCTGAACGACATAGCGGCAATCCGACAAGGATATTTTGACAAAGGCTCGGAAACACCCACTTTTGACTTTACAGTCAAAGTCTTGATTCTTGACTCCAGCTTGGAAAGCGTGAATGTTTCTTATGCAGGAAAAAGCTATGTATACAGTCACGGTCCAGTCAATCCTGCAACCTTTACTTGGCCTTCAAAAGAAGAAAACGCCTTGGCAAAAATAGATATTTCCTCCCCTCAAATCAATAGTGCGGGTATCAGTTCAACCGGACTAAGTGGTCAATATTCCGCCTGATTGAAAAAGGAAAATCATTCGTCAGACAGGAAACACTACCGTTGTCGAATACAACATCCAAGGCAAAAACGTTGTACTTGAATTTACTACTTCCACAGCCTTTAATCCCTTTAATTTAAACAAATTAAAGGAATTTTTCAGTGCGTTTGATGGTCATAATGAGAATGTAAGCAGGTCGTCTGAAACCACTCATTCCAACATGCTTCTGCCGCAACCCTATGCATGATTGAAAATAGAAAAACCGACACTCAAGCGAAATTGGTTTTTAATGTCAACAAGGAATTTCCCGAAATGAATAGAACAGTCGTTGCTCATACACCTTTGGGATCACAACTTTTTATTCAAAAATGCTTGGAACAGAATTTGTTTCAACCTTTTTGAATTTAATATTACTTTGGTTTCCAAAGATTCCAATTTACAAGGCAAGGATATTATCGGTCAGCCTATAACATTGGAAATTGACACAGAAGCAGGCAGCCCGCGCTATCTGAACGGTTTGGTTACCGACTTCGGTTACATTGGCGAAGATGAAGACGAAGAAGACTATCATGCCTACACCTGTACAGCCCGTCCGTTTATGTGGTATCTCACCCAAAATACGGACAGCAGGGTATTTGTCGATAAGTCCGTTCTGGATATTACCAATGAAGTCTTGTCGCCGTTCGGCTTTCCCTTCCAGGTAAAATGCCAAAAAGGCTATCGTACCAGAGGATTTTGTGTCCAATATCAGGAAAACAGTTTTAATTTCCTAAACCGCCTGTTTGAACAGGAAGGCATCTACTATTATTTTACCCACAGCAACAGTTCGCACGAGCTCGTTATCGCTGATGATGTCGGTACTCTAGAAGCCATCCCTTCTCCCAACATTCCTTACCATTCCAAAAATACTGCGCTTGGCGCACCCAACATCGCCTATATCGATGTATGGGAAGAACAGGGATGCTCTGAAATCCAGTCAGTTCGTGACTCAAGAATACAACTATAAAAACGCCAGAAGTCCCAATGAAATCTTCTGATTCGGTTCACGATTTCAGTTCTGTTCCTATGGAACATTATGATTTTTATACTGGCTTTAGTGATGTATCCGAAGCACAAAATTACAGTCAGGTGCGCAGTGAAGATCTGAAAAAGCCAAACCAAGATCATTACCGGTTCGGGTACTGCCTTGACAGTAGCTCCGGGTTATACGTTTACCCTGAGCAAACACCCGCATTCCTCATCCAATACCGAATACACCATTCTGAAAGCAGATTATGATTTTTGAAGAAGCCGGCTATACTACCGGCGACCGTATCAGCAAATTCAGAATTTCGTTCCGCGTATTGCCCAAATCCTACCCATACCGCCCTCCCTTAAAAACGCCGAAACCCAAAGTATTAGGTACACAGGCGGCTACGGTAACAGGTCCTGCCGGAGAAGAGGTTTATACCAACGAGTATGGCGATATTAAAGTCCAATTCCATTGGGACCGCTACGGAAAAATGGATGAAAAACAGCTCCAACTGGTTCGGGTAACGCAAGGTTCTGCCGGAGCGGGATACGGCTCTATCAACACACCGCGTATCGGTGAAGAAGTGCTGGTTGACTTCATCAACGGCGATGCCGACCGGCCGATTGTATTGGGTCGTCTGTACAACAGCGCAATGTCGCCGCCATGGGGCTTTCCTGCCGCGGCCAAGCAGTCCGGTATCAAAGTAAGAGTTTCAATTCGCCGTTGTCCAACTTCAACGAATTGATGTTCAACGATACTGCCGGTTCTGAGATGGTCAATTTCCAAGCGCAAAAAGACCTGACCTCCCTGGTTAAAAAAATAACGAAACCCGCAACGTCATCAACGACCGCACCACCACGATCGGTAACAACGAAACGGTTACGGTAGTAGGCGATCGGGCGAAAACCGTCCAAAAACGAAACGGCTTCGATTACCCAAAAACCGCACAAAATCGGTGGGTCAAAACAGAGACCTCCAGCATTACCCAAAACCAAAGCATTAGTGTGGGTGACAACCAAAGTACCAGCGTAGGTAAAGACCAAAGCGTCAATGTGGGTAAAAACCGCAGCCGTTCTGTTGGCTTGAACGAAAAAAAGTAGGCATAGGTCAGAGCCAAGCGTTGACTGTCGGACAAGATCAGAACGTTGCTGTCGGCAAAAACCAAGCGCTGACCGTCGGCGCCAACCGCAACAAGACCGTTGTTGCCAACGAAGTCAGCAGTATCGGCGGCAACAAACAGGAAACCGTCAGCCTGAACGGTATGAACAATGTCGGCATCGGACAGATGACCAACATCGGTGCCGGTTATATGCTGAACGTCGGTGCAGGCTGGATGACCAATGTTGTCGGTGCAGAAATGCATAGCGTCGGCTTGGTGATGGGTCTCAACGCCGGTATGAACATCGGCCTCAACGCAGGTCGAAACATCACCCCTGTCCGCAGGCAAGAAAATTACCATACAAGTCGGTAGTTCCATGATTTTGATTGATAAAAACAAAATCAGCATCGTCAACAAAACGATCAAGATCGTCGGCACCAAAGTAGTGGACATCGACGGCAAAAAGTCGATATCAACTAGAGAAGATACGCCATGTTTGAGTTGCAGAACTTTACCTGCTTTCATACGCAGCAGTTTAAAAAAACATCGACCAAACAGATCGGGCTTATGATGTAGTCGTCGCCAAAGTCAGTTACGAGTTTGAAATTGACCCGGAAACAGGAAAAACGGAGCTTACGTTTGCCCGTAAAGCAAAACGCCGCTCACGTTTGCCGATACCTATTACGGCGATCCTTCCAAACCTCGACTCAGTTTGAAAGCGACTTCAGCCTCTACAAGCCCAAAACCGACTTGGTCGTCAATGCCATCGCCTATGCGCCCGACGACGTTCCCTCTCGGCAATTTACCGTATCCGTAAGAATCGGCGATTACCAAAAAAGCCTGGCGCTTACCGGGGAACGTTACTGGGTGCGGGAGGCGGCAGGATGGTCTTTGAGCGAACCCGACCCCATCCTTTTCCCTGCCTATCCGCTATGAGTTTGCCTTTGGCGGCAGCGCAGTCGAAGATGACCACACAGGCTATCAACAAAACGCCATCGGTATCGGCTACTATCCAAAGGCCGAACTCAAAAAAAACGGGTTCAAACGGACGCTGAAAGCGCATCAAATCTACGACCCCGCACACCCCGTGCGAGATCCGTCCGATAAGGCCGCGCCCGAAGGCTTCGGCTTTATGCCCCGTTATTTCGCACTGCGAGCCAAACATACCGGCACTGCCGATGCGCAATGGATAGCCAACCGTGCCCCTCTACTGCCTGAAGATTTTTCTATGGCTTATTGGAACGGCGCCCCATCCTCGCTGCAGCTTCCCCATCTGAAACCCAACCATATTTACGAACTGACTTTTTACCGGTATGGTGCATTCCTTCCAAGCACCCAACCAACGCTTTACCGTTGATTTGCCGGTAGAAACCGTGTTCGTCCACGCCCATACGGCAACCAACTCGTCATTGTGCAAAGATATGGTATTAGACACCATCCTCGTCGATGTAGAACAACGCCGCATTGATTGCAGCTACCGCACATCTTTTCCGGAGGAACTGGAAATTGCGGCATGCCAGCTCAGATTCATCGCCCGACACGAACGGGCAGATCAAATCGCGGCCGCCCAAGCTTGCCGGGATTCGCAGGATGAATTTATCCCAATCCCACCATCTTTGGCAGCACACGCATAAAACCATACATAGGTCGTCTGAAACTCTAAGTCCTCATTCATCCAACTTTCAGACGACCTCATCCCCAAGAAAGACGACAATATCATGAATGCGGAGGAACTTTATAAATATACCCATATAGGCTTCCCTGAACTATAGAGTAAGAAAGTAATGAGCATTATTTTAAAAACCCTATTTAGAATGATTCCATGAAATCACTTTATATATCAAAAATTACCAGGTATTTTTTATATTGGATTCCCTATGGTTGATGCAAACTAAATACTCTGATTTTATAAGAAAAGATTGGAAAGAATTTTTTTCAATACACCAACTTACTTGAACATTAAAATAAAAGATATTGAAAATGAACTTACTGCAATGATAAAAGACGGATTGATCTTAATTAAAGAAGGGTGGTGTTTCCTCACTCCCTAAAGGAGCAAGTATTTGGGAAGATTTATTTCATGTAAACTGGAAAAATTTTTATCTGATAGAATATGAATTTAAAAGGGGATGATTTTTAATGATGAGATTTTTAAATTTTTATTGTTATTCAAATAAAGTTCTAGAAAATTTTAAATCACAAATATACATAAAAGATATAATCAATGAGGAGAATTAAATAAAATGGCAACTATGCTATTGGAAAGAACTAAATACTGGATTTTTCTTTCTCAGAAGATTACAGAACATAATAGACTTACGTCTAGTCTAGTATCAAATTGGGAATATCACTTACTTGACTGGAAGTATGATTTATCTGATTTACTCACTCCGTTAAATTAATAACACATAACCCTGATAAAACATTAAGGTCGTCTGAAACCCCTAAGTCCTCATTCATCCCCTTTCAGACGACCCCATCCCCAACAGGAGCAAGCCGCCATGGCATTCAATAAAATCGCCCGTAAAGACAGCGACTTCTATGTAATCTGTACCCTCCCGATTTCTGCTGGGCGCCCCCTCCCGCTCCCTCCTGTTACACCGCCCATCCCCTTCCCGCTCTTCGCCGACTTGGGCAACGCCAAAACCGTTGCCAAAGATGTCCGCCTCAACCGCAAGCCCGCCTTCGTCTTTAAGGCCAGTAAAACCAACCGCACTACCGGCGACGAACCCGCCCTTCCGGGCCGCAAGAGGTGTTGTCGCGTACCGCCACCAAACCGGCCTGGCCGATGATGCACTCCTCTTCGGTTAAAATCCGCAAGCGCCACATCATTCGCGCCGGCGATATATTCCACATGAACAACAAGTTCAAAAAGAAACTGCCGCCCAAACCCTGTATTTCCTGTAAAAGCCGCCGCCGCTGCCGGTCGCCTCGGTCAACCCGATACACGGGCTGAAGTTTTTGGAGGATGAAACCGACTTTGCTTTTTGAAGGCATCCTGCCGCTGGTTTGGAGCCGCAGCTATTATTCCGACCAAGACGGTACCGGCTGGCTCGGCGAAGGCTGGAGCGTGCCGGGCTGCCAACGCATTATCCGCGATGCGGCCGGATTGGCCTATATCGACGATCAGGGCCGTTTGTTCCCTTTACCGGAAGTGGATGAAGATGATGAGGAACCGGTATTGTTCGAGCGAACAGATCTGGTTCAGCAAAAATCCGGACGGGCATTATGTCATCGCTTCGCTGGACGGTTCGATAGCGCTGCGTTTTGCGCCTTTGGTGGTTGCGGAAGACGGTTCGGACGAAGATGCCACCCTCTTCCCGCTGGTGGCGGTAGAAGACGCCAACGGCAACCATCAGCGTTTCGTCTATCATCCGCTGACCGGTCTGCCGCAATACATTATTGACGGCAACGGCCGGGTATTCTCGCTGAACTTCGGCAATGTGGCCGATGAACAGTCACCCAAAATGCGGCTGCTGTCGGTGTCGCTGCTGGAGGGTTTGCCCGCCTTCGGTGAAACGGTCCGGGTCGGCAGTCCGCTGGTCCGCTACGAATACAACGGCAGCGGCGACCTGCTGCGCGTCATCGGCCGCGACGGCAGCGTCAAACGCAGCTTCGGCTATAAAAACAATCTGATGGTGTCGCATACGGATGCGGCCGGATTGGTATCGAATACGAATACGACCATTACACCCCGACCGGCAGGTGTTGCGCAACTGGACTTCTTTGGGCGAGGAATGGCGTTTTACCTATCACGACGGTTATACCGAGGTAACCGACGTGTTGGGCCGTACCGAGCAATATCATTACGATTACAACAACGAGTTGACCAAGCGGGTGTTTGCCGAGCGGCAGCCCATCTGATGGAACGCGACGGTTTGGGCCGTCTGCTCAGCCATACCGATGCGATGGGGGCGCGTTACCCGCCATCAGTACAGCAACGAGGGGCAGGTTGAAACCATCGTCCGCCCCGATGGCGCGCATCCCTGCATTTCGACTATGACGACTGCTACCGCCTAATCCGTAAAAAGCGATGCGGAAGGCCGTTATGACGGCTATACCTACGACGAAGCGGGCAACCTGCTGACCCATACCGATCCGCTGAAGCATACCACCCGTTTCGAATACGCCGACAACGGCCTGTTGCTGTCGGTAACCGATCCGAACGGCAGCGGTACCGCCTATCACTATAATGAAAAACCGCCAGCCCGACCTCATTACCGATTGCTCCGGTTACGAAAACCAAACTGGCCTACACCCCTGAAGGGCAGCTGGCGCGCATTACCGATGCGCTGGGACAGCACACCGAATACCATTACGACGCCGACCAAAACCTTACCTCGCCCTCTATCCTGACGGCGGCAAAGAAACCTTCGGCTACGATGCCGCAGGTCGTCTGAAAACCCATACCGACGGCGAAGGCCATACCACTTCCTATGAATACGGCCAAGACGGTCTGCCGACCCGGCGCACCAATGCCTTGGGACACACCTTCGGCTACCATTACGACAAAGCCCGCCGCTTAGTCGGCCTGACCAATGAAAACGGTGCGCGCTACCGCTTTGCTTACGACGTCCTCGACCGCCTGATTGCCGAAAGCGGTTTCGACCATAAGCTGACCGGCTACCGTTACAACGCCGGCAACGAGCTGGTCGAGCAGCGCGAATTCGGCGACGACGCCTCCCTTGCCGCCAAACTGATGGCGCAACTGGGCGGACAACCCGTCCCCAAAAAGACGCCACCCCGCTTTCAGACGACCTCGACAGCCAAACCCCGCTGCGGATTACCGAGTTCAAACGCGATATATTGGGACGGCTGATCCACACCCTTGCCCGCAATAACGACAAGGTTCAGGGAAACCGCTTACCATACGACCCGGACGGCAACCTCGTCCGCGCCGCCAACCGCCACAGCATCACCTGCTTCGACTACAACGAAAACGGCCAACTCATCGCCCAGCACCAATGGAAGGTGCCGTCCAAAGAAGAGAACGCCCGAAACGGCCTGCCCGAAACCGACTGGCGCGATGCGCAGTACGACATGCTGTACCTGCCCGTCACCGAAACCGTCCGCTACCACTACGACTTCAACGGCAACCGTACCGCCACCGTCCTGCCCGACGGCAGACAGATCAACTATCTGTATTACGGCAGCGGCCACCTGCACCAAATCAGCCTCGACGACGAAGTCATTACCGACATCGAGCGCGATAAGCTACACCGCGAAATCTTCCGCACACAGGGTAAGCTCGCCAGCCGTTACGAACTCGACCCTTTAGGTCGTCTGAAACGGCAAATCGCCACCCTCAACGACCTGACAGAGGGCGGCAAAGGCAAAACCAAAGTAGCGGCGGGCTATGGCCAAACCGCCGTCAAACGCAGCTACGGCTACGACCGCACCGGCAACCTGACCCACAGTACCGACCAGCGGACGGGAACGACGCATTTCGAGTACGACAAACTCGGTCGAATCACCAAAAGCCGGCAGCGAACGGTTCGCCTTCGACCCCGCGCACAATATCCTTTCAGATGGCCTCAATGCCATCCCCGACAACCGCCTGAAAACCTACAACGGCACGACCTATTACTACGACGAGCTCGGCAACCTGATCCACCGCGAGCTGGCCGACGGCGAAGTGCAGAACTATTTCTACGACCCTGCACGACCAACTGGTTAAGGCGGAAATCTTCAAAAAGATGGCACGAAAGAAACTTGGGCGTACACCTACGACGCACTGGGCAGAAGGATAGGCAAAAAGTCGTCTGAAAACCAGTCAGGAAGTTTCAGAAACGTCATTCCCGCATGATGAGCGGAACGACCTCGAAAACCACACCCGCTTCGTCTGGGACGGCAGCCACCTCTTGCAGGAAATCCACCCAGACGGCAAGTATACTATATCTACGCCGATCAAGATTCCTACGAGCCTTTAGCCCAAGTCCGCGATTGGACAAACAGAGAAGGAGAAAGCAAACAGAAATCAACTACTTCACTGCGATCAAATCGGCATCCCAAGAGAGATGACCGATAAGGACGGCAACCTCTTGTGGTTCGGCAACTATACCGGCTGGGGTCGTCTGAAGAGGAAACCAAGGTAACGGATATGCGCATACCAGCCCTTCCGCCTGCAAAACCAGTACGCCGACCGTGAGACAGGGCTGCATTACAACTTCTTCAGGTATTACGAGCCTGATGCGGGTCGGTTTATCAACCAAGATCCGATTGGGTTGGAAGGTGGGGAGAATTTTTATCAGTTTGCGTTTAATACTCAAGAATGGACTGATCCCCTAGGACTTGCTAGAAAAAGAAAGAATGCTAGCGATGAAGTAAGTGGCTGTGCATCTGATAGTTCCAAAAATGAAAAACATGGGGATGGTGGACGAGCTATTTCAAAATCTCAACAAGATATTGCAAGATTAAGGGAGCAATTAAAAACAGCAAGTGGCCGAGATAAAAAGAAAATAGAGCAAAAAAATTCAAAAATATTACTAAAGCTGCACAAAGAAAAGCCAAAGGTGAGGAACATAGCAGAGGAGCAAAAAGATGAGATTGGAGTTATTTCCTCTAGAGTCGGTGGGACACTTCAAATTTGGTGATCATATTCAGTGCTACACATCCCTATTAAAGGATTTCAAATGTGATGATCCTGATGAGTTCAGCTATGTTCACTATGAAGCGCCTGATGAAAGTTTTTCATTACAGTGAAAGACAATAGAATTGATTCTATATTTTGTTATAAAGAACTTTGGTTTAAGGGTGTGAATTTAATTGGGATAAGTATTGAAGATTTTTCAAAAAAATAACAGAAAGCAGTTTTGTAGGAGAGATTGATAAATTACATGTTGAAGATGATAGTATTCCTCAGTTAGTTTTACCAATTTGAAGAACTTGGAGTTACAAGTTTGGGAGAAAAATAAAGTGATTGTAACTATAGTTGCTGACTCTGGTCGTTAATCAAAGATACTTTCGACCACCTGATTACCGAAGTAATAGGAATTTATATGGCGAACGCATTAGATTATATTGACAGTCCCTTTGAGTTCAATCGCAACTAATGATCCTTATTTGGTAATTGAAGTTATTGAATTAATCGATGATACTAAAAATTAAATTAATAAACTATCTATTAAACAATTTGCTAAACATAGATAAAACTCCCTTATCTTTTTAGGCTATGCCTTGTATTTAAAATCAAATCTAATGGAAGACAAAGATAGAATATTAATTTTAGAACAAGCAAAATATCCACTGAAACAGGCTATTATGCTAGATTCTGAAAATGCTATTTTTACCAAAAGCTTATTTAGTGCATGTACATTATGATTTAAAGGAATTTACTGATGCTCTTTGCTTAATAGAACAAATTCCAAAAATTATTTTTGCGAAATTACCTAGTAACCAAAATTGGAGAGATATAAAAATTCAAGAGTTAAAAATTAGCTGTTTAATAAATTTGAAAAATTTATTAATTTTGACCTTGTCTTATATGAATAATTTTATCAAAATCAAATAAACATGATATTCCATTACCAACAGAACTCTCTAATGCAATCAAAAAAATGTAAATTCAACCATAAGGAGTAAACGTGGCTTAGCTCAAAATCTGACATATGTCCATAGGTCGTCTGAAACCCTAAACCCTTACTCATCCAGCTTTCAGACGACCCCATCCCCCAACAGGAGCAAGCCGCCATGGCATTCAATAAAAATCGCCCGTAAAAGCAGTGACTTCAGGGTCGTCTTTACCGTTCCGATTTCTGCTGGCCGCCCCTCCTGCTCCACCAGTCGCACCGCCCATCCCCTTCCCGCTCTTCGCCGACTTGGGCAACGCCAAAGACCGTTGCCAAAGATGTCCGCCTCAACCGCAAGCCCGCCTTCGTCTTTAAGGCCAGTAAAACCAACCGCACTACCGGCGACGAACCCGCCCTTCCGGGCCGCAAAGGGTGTTGTCGCGTACCGCCACCAAACCGGCCTGGCCGATGATGCACTCCTCTTCGGTTAAAAATCCGCAAGCGCCACATCATTCGCGCCGGCGATATGTTCCACATGAACAACAAGTTCAAAAAGAAACTGCCGCCCAAACCCTGTATTTCCTGTAAAGCCGCCGCCGCTGCCTGCCGCCCGGTCAACCCGATACACGGGCTGAAGTTTTTGGAGGATGAAACCGACTTTGCTTTTTGAAGGCATCCTGCCGCTGGTTTTGGAGCCGCAGCTATTATTCCGACCAAGACGGTACCGGCTGGCTCGGCGAAGGCTGGAGCGTGCCGGGCTGCCAACGCATTATCCGCGATGCGGCCGGATTGGCCTATATCGACGATCAGGGCCGTCTGTTCCCGCTACCGGAAGTCGATGAAGACGATGAGGAACCGGTATTGTTCGAGAGCGAACAGATCTGGTTCAGCAAAAATCCGGACGGGCATTATGTCATCGCTTCGCTGGACGGTTCGATAGCGCTGCGTTTTGCGCCTTTAGTCGTCGCGGAAGACGGTTCGGACGAAGATTCCACCCTCTTCCCGCTGGTGGCGGTAGAAGACGCCAACGGCAACCATCAGCGTTTCGTCTATCATCCGCTGACCGGTCTGCCGCAATACGTCATCGACGGCAACGGCCGGGTGTTCTCGCTGAACTTCGGCAATGTGGCGGATGAACAGTCGCCCAAAAATGCGGCTGCTGTCGGTGTCGCTGCTGGAGGGCTTGCCCGTCTTCGGTGAAACGGTCCGGGTCGGCAGTCCGCTGGTCCGCTACGAATACAACGGCAGCGGCGACCTGCTGCGCGTCATCGGCCGCGACGGCAACGTCAAACGCAGCTTCGGCTATAAAAACAATCTGATGGTGTCGCACACGGATGCGGCAGGATTGGTATCGGAATACGAATACGACCATTACACCCCGACCGGCAAGGTGTTGCGCAACTGGACTTCTTTGGGCGAGGAATGGCGTTTTACCTATCACGACGGTTATACCGAGGTAACCGACGTGTTGGGCCGTACCGAGCAATATCATTACGATTACAACAACGAGTTGACCAAGCGGGTGTTTGCCGACGGCAGCACCCATCTGATGGAACGCGACGGTTTGGGCCGTCTGCTCAGCCATACCGATGCGATGGGGCGCGTTACCCGCTATCAGTACAGCAACGAGGGGCAGGTTGAAACCATCGTCCGCCCCGATGGCGCCATCCCTGCATTTCGACTATGACGACTGCTACCGCCTAATCCGTAAAAGCGATGCGGAAGGCCGTTATGACGGCTATACCTACGACGAAGCGGGCAACCTGCTGACCCATACCGATCCGCTGAAGCATACCACCCGTTTCGAATACGCCGACAACGGCCTGTTGCTGTCGGTAACCGATCCGAACGGCAGCAGTACCGCCTATCACTATAATGAAAACCGCCAGCCCGACCTCATTACCGATTGCTCCGGTTACGAAACCAAACTGGCCTACACCCCCGAAGGGCAGCTGGCGCGCATTACCGATGCGCTGGGACAGCACACCGAATACCATTACGACGCCGACCAAAAACCTTACCCTCGCCCTCTATCCTGACGGCAGCAAAGAAACCTTCGGCTACGATGCCGCAGGTCGTCTGAAAACCCATACCGACGGCGAAGGCCATACCACTTCCTATGAATACGGCCAAGACGGTCTGCCGACCCGGCGCACCAATGCCTTGGGACACACCTTCGGCTACCATTACGACAAAGCCCGCCGCTTAGTCGGCCTGACCAATGAAAACGGTGCGCGCTACCGCTTTGCTTACGACGTCCTCGACCGCCTGATTGCCGAAAAGCGGTTTCGACCATAAGCTGACCGGCTACCGTTACAACGCCGGCAACGAGCTGGTCGAGCAGCGCGAATTCGGCGACGACGCCTCCCTTGCCGCCAAACTGATGGCGCAACTGGGCGGACAGCCCGTCCCCAAAAAAGACGCATCCCCGCTTTCAGACGACCTCGACAGCCAAACCCCGCTGCGGATGACCGAGTTCAAACGCGATATATTGGGACGCTTAATCCACACCCTTGCCCGCGATAACGACAAGGTTCAGGAAACCGCTTACCAATACGACCCGAACGGCAACCTCGTCCGCGCCGCCAACCGCCACAGCATCACCTGCTTCGACTACAACGAAAACGGCCAACTCATCGCCCAACACCAATGGAAGGTGCCAAGCAAAGAAGAAAAACGCCCGAAACGGTTTGCCCGAAACCGACTGGCGCGATGCGCAGTACGACATGCTGTACCTGCCCGTTACCGAAAACCGTCCGCTACCACTACGACTTCAACGGCAACCGCACCGCCACCGTCCTGCCCGACGACAGACAGATCAACTACCTGTACTACGGCAGCGGACACCTGCACCAAATCAGCCTCGACGATGAAGTCATCACCGACATCGAACGCGACAAACTGCACCGCGAAATCTACCGCACACAGGGTAAACTCGCCAGCCGTTACGAACTCGACCCCTTAGGTCGTCTGAAAAAACAAATCGCCACCCTCAATGATTTGACGGAAGGCGGCAAAGGCAAAACAAAGTAGCGGCGGGCTATAGCCAAACTGCCGTCAAACGCAGCTACGGCTACGACCGCACCGGCAACCTGCCCCACAGCACCGACCAACGGACGGGAACGACACAGTTCGAGTACGACAAACTGGGCAGGATTACCAAAGCCGGCAGCGAACTGTTCGCCTTCGACCCCGCGCACAATATCCTCGACATCCCGACGGAAAAGGTCAAACCATACCTTACCCCTCTCCCGTGGGAGAGGGTCGGGGAAGAGGGCAAAACGACCGCGCCGCTTTCGGACAACCGCTCCGCCATCACCGACAACCGCCTGAAAACCTACAACGGCACGACCTATTACTACGACAACTTCGGCAACCTCATCCACCGCGAACTGGCAAAACGGCGAAGTGCAGAACTATTTCTACGATCTGCACGACCAACTGGTTAAAAGCCGAAATCTTCAAAAAGACGGCACGAAAGAAACTTGGTCCTACAGCTACGACGCCTTGGGCAGAAGGATAGGAAAAGGTCGTCTGAAAAATGAAGAAGTTTCAGACGGCCTCGAAAAAACCAAAACCCGCTTCGTTTGGGACGGCAGCCATCTGCTGCAAGAAATCCACCCGGACGGCAGGTATACCTATATCTACACCGACCAAGACTCCTACGAGCCTTTGGCGCAAGTCCGAAACTGGACAAACGAAGACGGCGAAAACCGCCAACAGACCCGCTACTTCCACTGCGACCAAATCGGCATCCCGCGCGAGATGACCGATAAAGACGGCAATTGCTGTGGTTCGGCAATTACACCGGCTGGGGTCGTCTGAAGAGGAAACCCGAGTAACGGATAGTGATACCAGCCCTTCCGCCTGCAAAACCAGTATGCCGACCATGAAACGGGGCTGCATTACAACTTCTTTAGGTATTACGAACCTGATGCGGGTCGGTTTGTAAATCAGGATCCGATTGGGTTGTGGGGCGGAAGCAATTCAGTACCAGTTTGCACCTAATACTCTAAAATGGACTGATACTTGGGGACTATTACCAAAATGTTCAGATGCAAAAACGGGCTGAATGCGATAAGCAAGCTGAAATAGATGAGGCAACGTGTAGACAAATACCTGAAAAGGATAAAGCCCGAAGAAGTAGATGCTGCAAGTGTTCAAGAACGTTACGGGGCTTGTATATCAAAATAGACCTATGCCTCCATTAGTCACATATAAAGAAAGTCATTGAATGAATATATTGTTCCAATTTTAATTGGAACAGGAGTAGTTGCTTTTTGTGTTTTAGGGAGGTGAGGGAGTATGTGCATTAAGCGCCATAGGCGGAACATTTGCGACACAATAAAAAGGATGAAATTATGCATGGAATCATAGGATACAGAAAATTACATACAGAAAATGGGGAGTCTGTCGAAATTACCATATATCAACCTCTGACGAATACAAAGCATATATTTGTCGATACAAAATAAGCAAGTATGATTATTTAGATGAGGGTAGAGTAATTGGTGAAGATATGTTACAAGCCATTTATTTAGCAATGATTAAACTTGGTGTTATTCTGTCTCACTCTGATTATTGGAAAAAGAAAATTTATCTTTGGAATGGAGATAAAAATCTTGGGTTTCCTTTACTTGACAATTTAAACTAGTCGTCGTCGTTCAGTAAGCGTAGGTTAGGTCTAGACCCAACAAAAACAGCAAGAGACCTTTGCAAAAATAGTCTGTTAACGAAATTTGACGCATGCGCCAGAAAATTTCACTGACTAAAACCTTCCTAATATTGAGCAAAAAGCAGGAAAAATCAGAAAGGTTTTGAATTTTGAAAATGAGATTGAGCATAAAATTTTTAGTAACCTATGTTATTGCAAAGGTCTCAGCAAGGTCGTCTGAAATCAATTTTTCAGACGACCTTGCCTACAATTCTTATCCCCCAAAATACATGAAGAGGTATGGATGGAAAGTGGTCGGTCATCAGCAATGGTTTTCCGCAATGGATTAAGACAGCGAATTAAAATTAGTTACAAAGGAAATGTTTATGATAAATGATATTTTTATTGGACGGAATTTGTGTTTACCTAACAATTTTTAATACCCAATTATGATACTTTTTGTTCTTTGATTTTGGGCTTGGAATGGATTTAGAGTTTCTTGAGGAATTTTCGACTTGTTAGATTTAGGGGCTTTAATAAGCAAGTTAATGTTTTTGATTGTGATTTTAATAATGTTGTAGAGAGCTGGATTCTTAAACGTGATAATTTAATAAAAATATACGAAAAATAACAGGCAGTACGAATGATTATGGTAACGGTGGAGTTATTATGGCAGATACTGATTTAAATTGGGTTGCAGTTCAGGATATACCTATTAATTGGGGTGTTTTTGCATTCCAAAGTTCAGAATCTATAAGATTATTCCATATGATGGATAGAGATTGGTTCGTAGACATTGAAAGATTTAAGGCTATGGATAAATCATTAATAAGAGAGTTTGGAGAGGAGTTTATAAATGTCTTATTAAGCAATTACGGTAATATTCGTAGCAAAGCCGTAGCTGCTGTAGGCTGCTTGTATCTGGTACGCAGTTTCTGCCTTTCAGACGACCTCGATCCTTTTTCGAGGTCGTCTGAACCATTTATTCTTTAACAATCTTAGCCCAAACCGTTCTACGAATACGGCTAAGACGGTCTGCCGACCCGGCGCACCAATGCCCTTGGGACACACCTTCGGCTACCATTACGACAAAGCCCGCCGCTTAGTCGGCCTGACCAATGAAAAACGGTGCGCGCTACCGCTTTGCTTACGACGTCCCTCGACCGCCTGATTGCCGAAAGCGGCTTTCGACCATAAGCTCACCGGCTACCGTTACAACGCCGGCAACGAGCTGGTCGAGCAGCGCAGTCGGCGACGACGCCTCCCTTGCCGCCAAACTGATGGCGCAACTGGGCGGACAGCCCGTCCCCAAAAAGACGCATCCCCGCTTTCAGACGACCTCGACAGCCAAAACCCCGCTGCGGATGACCGAGTTCAAACGCGATATATTGGGACGCTTAATCCACACCCTTGCCCCGCGATAACGACAAGGTTCAGGAAACCGCTTACCAATACGACCCGAACGGCAACCTCGTCCGCGCCGCCAACCGCCACAGCATCACCTGCTTCGGATCTACAACGAAAACGGCCAACTCATCGCCCAACACCAATGGAAGGTGCCGTCCAAAGAAGAAACGCACAAAACGGTTTGCCCGACACCGACTGGCGCGATGCGCAGTACGACATGCTGTACCTGCCCGTTACCGAAACCGTCCGCTACCACTACGACTTCAACGGCAACCGTACCGCCACCGTCCTGCCCGACGGCAGACAGATCAACTACCTATATTACGGCGGCAGCCACCTGCACCAAATCAGCCCTCGACGACGAAGTCATCACCGACATCGAACGCGATAAGCTGCACCGCGAAATCTACCGCACATCAGGGGTAAGCTCGCCAGCCGCTACGAACTCGACCCCTTAGGTCGTCTGAAAAGGCAAATCGCCACCCTCAATGATTTGACGGAAGGCGGCAAAGGCAAAACCAAAGTAGCGGCGGGTTATGGCCAAACCGCCGTCAAACGCAGCTACGGCTACGACCGCACCGGCAACCTGACCCACAGCACCGACCAGCGGACGGGGACGACACAGTTCGAGTACGACAAACTGGGCAGGATTACCCAAGCGAACGAATTGTTCGCCTTCGACCCTGCGCACAATATCCTCGACATCCCGACGGAAAAGGTCAAACCATACCCTGCCCCCTCTCCCATGGGAGAGGGTCGGAGAGAGGGCAAAACGGCTGCGCTGCTTTCAGACGACCGCTCCGTCATCACCGACAACCGCCTGAAAACCTACAACGGCACGACCTATTACTACGACAACTTCGGCAACCTGATCCACCGCGAACTGGCCGACGGCGAAGTGCAGAACTATTTCTACGACCTGCATGACCAACTGGTTAAAGCGGAAATCTTCAAAAAAGACGGCACGAAAGAAACTTGGGCGTACACCTACGACGCCTTGGGCAGAAGGATAGGCAAAGGTCGTCTGAAAACCAGTCAGGAAGTTTCAGACGACCTCGAAAACCAAACCCGCTTCGCTTGGGACGGCAGCCATCTCTTGCAAGAAGTCCACCCGGACGCAGGTATACCTATATCTACACCGACCCAGATTCCTACGAACCATTGGCGCAAGTCCGCGACTGGCCAACCGAAGACGGCGAAAACCGCCAACAGACCCACTACTTCCACTGCGACCAAATCGGTATCCCGCGTGAGATGACCGATAAGGACGGCAACCTCTTATGGTTCGGCAACTACACCGGCTGGGGTCGTCTGAAAGAAGAAACCAGAGTAACAGATACTGCATACCAACCGTTCCGCCTGCAAAAACCAGTATGCTGACCGTGAAACGGGGCTGCATTACAACTTCTTCAGGTATTATGAACCTGATGTGGGTCGGTTTGTGAATCAGGACCCGATTGGGTTGATGGGTGGGATGAATCTGTATCAGTTTGCGCCGAATACTCAGCAATGGATAGATCATTTTAGGGCTTGATGTTAATATCATTCGATCTGATCGCTCAGTTACATTTATCCTTGATATTTCTTTAAATGGAAGGAATGTAACCAATACTGATATAGAAAATGTAAAGAATGGGATTGAACGAAACTGGAATGCTGGAGGATGGAAATATGGTGGATGCAATATTAGATTCATTGCAAATGTAAAAAGCAAATGACAGCAAAATGGCTAACCAAATTACTGCCGAACCTATCAATGGTAGAAGTTATGTAAATAAAGCTGGAGGAAATAGAGGAGTTTGGTATATGAGGGATCCTAATGTCTCATGGGTAGCTGCTCATGAGGCTGGCCATCTAATGGGATTAGGTGATAGATACAAAGATATAAACGGGAAAAGTATTCCTCAAAAAGGATGGGAAAACAATATCATGGCTGCACCTAACAAACCTGTTGAACAGAGAAACATAAACGAATTAATACCATTTACAACAAAATGTGCCTGTAATATTTTGGAATACATGTAAACAATATTTTTATATTTATATTAATGGGATTTAAAATGAAAAATATACTACTCTCTTTTGGAATAATTTCTATAATACTTTCACTAGCCTGTACTTATAGAGAAAAATATTATTTCAATCAGAGAAATAAACCGAGAGAACTAGGCCAAGAATTATCAGGTTATCCTTTTGATTTTATAGTATTGAGAATGAAAACAGAAAGTACTAATAATATTGATGGATATGTAAATTTATGGATAAAAATACCAACGGAGAATCTGAAGCTCTTGAAGCAATTCTGACTAAAAAGCAAATAGACTACCAAAAGAATAGCATTTATTATACTATTGATAAATTTGAACATTTTAAATTTAAAGATGTGCAAATTGAAAACAAAGAAGGTAGGATCTATCTCAGATGGGCGTAATTTATCTGAAATTGGGAATGCAGACCTTGTCTGAAGATGGGAAGCTAGAGATGGGAACATTTTACCGAACCTTTCATTAGAGTCCACAATCTGTTGCCAGCAAGCGAGGTTGGGTCGAGACCCAACAAAATATCAAGGTCGTCTGAAATAACCTTCAGACGACCTTTCCCTCTACGCTACCCTTACCTCGCTTCAACCACAACGAAAAACGGCTAACTCATTGCCCGGCACCAATGGAAAGTGCCGTCTAAAGAAGAGAACGCCCGAAACGGATTGCTCTGAAACTGACTGGCGCGATGCGCAGTACGACATGCTGTACCTGCCCGTTACCGAAACCGTCCGCTACCACTACGACTTCAACGGCAACCGCACTGCCACCGTCCCTGCCCGACGGCAGACAGATCAATTACCTGTATTACGGCAGCGGCCACCTGCACCAAATCAGCCTCGACGACGAAGTCATTACCGACATCGAGCGCGATAGCTACACCGCGAAATCTTCCGCACACAGGGTAAGCTCGCCAGCCGTTACAGAACTCGACCCTTTAGGGTCGTCTGAAAAACAAATCGCCACCCTCAACGACCTGACCGAAGGCGGTAAAGGCAAAAACCAAAGTAGCGGCGGGTTATGCGGCCAAACCGCCGTCAAACGCAGCTACGGCTACGACCGCACCGGCAACCTGACCCACAGTACCGACCAGCGGACGGGCATGACGCAGTTCGAGTACGACAAACTGGGCAGGATTACCTCAAGCGGACGGCGAACGGTTCGCCTCGACCGCGCACAATATCCTTTCAGACGACCTCAATGCCGTCCCCGACAACCGCCTGAAAATCTACAACGGCACAACCTATTACTACGACGAGCTCGGCAACCCTCATCCACCGCGAACTCGCCGACGGCGAAGTGCAGAACTATTTCTACGACCTGCACGACCAACTGGTTAAGGCGGAAATCTTCAAAAAAGACGGTACAAAAGAAACTTGGGCCTACACCTACGATGCCTTGGGCAGAAGGATAGGCAAAGGCCGTCTGAAAAACGAAGAAGTTTCGGAAACGTCATTTCCGCATGATTTAGGCGGGAACGACCCTCGAAAAACCAAACCCGCTTCGCTTGGGACGGCAGCCATCTCTTGCAAGAAGTCCACCCGGACGGCAGGTATACCTATATCTACACCGACCCAGATTCCTACGAACCATTGGCGCAAGTCCGCGACTGGCCAACCGAAGACGGCGAAAACCGCCAACAGACCCACTACTTCCACTGCGACCAAATCGGTATCCCGCGTGAGATGACCGATAAGGACGGCAACCTCTTATGGTTCGGCAACTACACCGGCTGGGGTCGTCTGAAAGAAGAAACCAGAGTAACAGATACTGCATACCAACCGTTCCGCCTGCAAAACCAGTATGCCGACCGCGAGACGGGGCTGCATTACAACTTCCCTCAGGTACTACGAACCTGATGCGGGTCGGTTTGTGAATCAGGATCCGATTGGGTTGTGGGGTGGAGATAATCTTTATCGGTTTTTCGTCTAATATTCAGATTTGGATTGATCCTTTAGGGTTAGCATGTATACTCAATCCAAATAGAAAAAAATGATGAGGATCTTGCAAGAAGAATTGATAAATTGTCTGATAATTTGACAGATAGAGATGGTTTCACTACGTTAGCCTTGGCAAGGGTAACACTTGCTGATGGAACCTCTCAAATATGGATTGCTCAAGCAGGCTCTTCTCTGTCATCAAAGCCTTCTAGAAGGCAACAAAGTCTTTGCGGGTGCAGATGAAATAATACAAAAATTTACATTCAGCAGGAAGAAGCGGGAAAGATGGCAAACCACTTAAATGATGCTGAACGTCAACTTATACGAGAAGCGAAAAAGAGGAGCTAAAAATTAAATCTCTTGGAGCTACAAAACCAATGTGTGGCAGATGCGAGAAAGGAGCGAGAAGAGCAGGGATACTGAGGCGTATCATAACCCCAATTAAGAGTAGACACTGTTAGTATTTAATATTTTTAAATTTATTTAAAATTAAAGGAGTCCAATATGAGCCGATGAATTGGATGAAATGCCAAATGATATTTTTATTCAGGATATAAAAGAGTTAACAGAGAGTTTTTCAATAGATTTTCCTGATGTGTTTAGACAACTTTTGACAGAGTTAAAATGTATCAAAAGATAATTTATTTATCACGGATTTTATTGAAAATCAGAAGATTGCCAACTCATATACAGGATATGTTTTTGACAAAACCCACAAAAAATGTATGACTATACAATCAAAAATAAGAAACTTAGTTTTTGAAGTCGATATAAAAACTAACTACTACAGGACACGGATAGCATCCGAGTGTTGGATGAACTTTAAAATGCAAGCTATATTTGCATAAAGTGTCAGTGATCTGTAGGTTGGGTCAAGACCCAACAGCCCTAATAAGGTCGTGTGAAAATTTTCAGACGATCTTTCCTTATGTGTCATCCTTACCTACCCTGGCTACAACGAAAACGGCCAACTTATCGCCCAGCACCAATGGAAGGTGTCGTCCAAAGAAGAGAACGCCCGAAACGGCTTTACCCTGACACCGACTGGCGCGATGCGCAGTACGACATGCTGTACCCTGCCCGTTACCGAAACCGTCCGCTACCACTACGACTTCAACGGCAACCGTACCGCCACCGTCCTGCCCGACGGCAGACAGATCAACTATCTGTATTACGGCAGCGGCCACCTGCACCAAATCAGTCTCGACGACGAAGTCATCACCGACATCGAACGCGATAAGCTGCACCGCGAAATCTTCCGCACACAAGGTAAACTCGCCAGCCGTTACGAACTCGACCCGTTAGGTCGTCTGAAACGGCAAATCGCCACCCTCAACGACCTGACCGAAGGCGGCAAAGGCAAAACCAAAGTAGCGGCGGGTTATGCCCAAACCGCCGTCAAACGCAGCTACGGCTACGACCGTACCGGCAACCTGACCTACAGCACCGACCAGCGGACGGGAACGACCCAATTCGAGTACGACAAACTGGGCCGGATCACCCAAGCGGGCAACGAACTGTTCGCCTTCGACCCTGCGCACAATATCCTCGACATCCCGACGGAAAAGGTCAAACCATACTCTACCCCTCTCCCGTGGGAGAGGGTCGGGGAGAGGGCAAAACCGCCGCGCCGCTTTCAGACGACCGCTCCGTCATCCCCGGCAACCGCCTGAAAACCTACAACGGCACGACCTATTACTACGACGAGCTCGGCAACCTGATCCATCGCGAACTCGCCGACGGCGAAGTGCAGAACTATTTCTACGACCTGCACGACCAACTGGTTAAAGCCGAAATCTTCAAAAAGACGGCACGAAAGAAACTTTGGTCCCTACACCTACGATGCCCTGGGCAGAAGGATGGGTAAGGGTCGTCTGAAAAACGAAGAAGTTTCAGAAACGTCATTCCCGCATGATTTAAGCGGGAACAACCTCGAAAACCACACCCGTTTCGTTTGGGACGGCAGTCATTTACTGCAGGAGATCCACCCGGACGGCAGGTATACCTATCTCTACGCCGACCAAGATTCCTACGAGCCGCTGGCGCAAGTCCGCGATTGGACAACCGCAGACGGCGAAAAACTGCCAACAGACCCACTACTTCCACTGCGACCAAATCGGTATCCCAAGAGAAATGACCGATAAGGACGGCAACCTCTTATGGTTCGGCAACTACACCGGCTGGGGTCGTCTGAAAGGGGAAACCAAGGTAACGGATAGCGCATACCAGCCCTTCCGCCTGCAAAACCAGTATGCCGACCGTGAAACGGGGCTGCATTACAACTTCTTCAGGTATTACGAGCCTGATGCGGGGCGGTTTGTGAATCAGGATCCGATTGGGTTGAGAGGTGGCAATAACCTGTATACGTTTGCGCCAAATGTACAAATGTCCATTGACCCGTTGGGTTTGGCTGCTATTAACATTCCCTTACCCGCCAACCCAGCATCAGAAGGTATCATAACTCGTGCTGCTGCTACAATTATAAGATACAGTCCTGCTATGGGATTACTACTGATACTGAGCGGAGATACCCCACAGAAAAAGGAAGAAACACCAACCAAGCCTGTCCCTCCTGCTATAGCTCAAAATAACGCCAATAAAAAAGGGTCTGGAAAATGTACCCGTGCGGATACTAGTATAGCGGGGGCGGGAGCAGGTACGCCTATGCCACCTGATGATGAAGAGGAACCAAAACCAGAAACCAAAACTGACCGAATAGAAGCTGCAAAAAAAGCAATGAAGGATATGGATATTAAAAAAGCTGATATTCAAAAAGGAGATACTAAGAATAGTGCAACTCAAGTACAAGTTCGTGATATTTCTCAAGAACAAGCTATTAATAAACCTGGTAAACTAAAGGTTTTTACTCGTACTCAAAGCTCAAAAAGTCCAGAGGTATCTATTTTAAGGAAAGGAGATACACAATATACTTTTTATCCCAGAAATACTGGTAGAGGTATGCCAGGGAAAATAGTTGATAAGCCATCAGCCTCAATTTTTCCGCAATGGAGACCCCATACCAGTTAAAAATTAGATTTACAAAATAGTTAAAAAGGAAATGTTTATGATAAATGATATTTTTATTGGACGGAATTTTTTTCTTTACCCAACAATTTTTAATACCAAATTATGATACTTTTTGTTCTTTGATTTTGTGCTTGGAATGGATTTAAAGTTTCTTGGGGAATTTTTCTGACTTGTTAGATTTAGGTGGCTTTAATAAGCAAGTTAATATTTTAGATTATGATTTTTAATATTATGGTGGAAAACTGGACCTTGAACATGATAATTCACTAAAAAAATATACAAAGAATAATAAGCTGTACGAATGATTATGGTGACGGTGGAGTTATTATGGCAGATACTGATTTAAATTGGGCTGCAGTTCAGGATATACCCATTAATGTGGGGTGTTTTGCATTCCAAAGTTCAAAAAGAATCTATAAGATTATTCCATATGATGGATAGAGATTGGTTCGTGGACATTGAAAGATTTAAGGCTATGGATAAATCATTAATAAGAGAGTTTGGAGAGGAGTTTATAAATGTTTTATTAAGTAATTACAGTAATATTCGTAGCAAGCCGTAGCCTGCGTAGGCAGCTTGTATCTGGTACGTACGCAGTTTTCTTTGCCAGACGACCTCGATCCTTTTCGAGGTCGTCTGAAATATTTATTCTTTAACAATCTTAGCCCAAACCGTCTACGAAATACGGCCAAGACGGTCTGCCGACCCGGCGCACCAATGCCTTGGGACACACCTTCGGCTACCATTACGACGAAAAGCCCGCCGCCTGGTCGGCCTGACCAATGAAAAACGGTGCGCGCTACCGTTTTTGCCTACGACGTCCTCGACCGCCTGGTTGCCGAAAGCGGTTTTGACCATAAGCCGACCGGCTACCGCTACAACGCCGGCAACGAGCTGGTCGAGCAGCGCGAATTCGGCGACGACGCCTCCCTTGCCGCCAAACTGATGGCGCAACTGGGCGGACAGCCCGTCCCTCAAAAAGACGCATCCCCGCTTTCAGACGACCTCGACAGCCAAACCCCGCTGCGGATGACCGAGTTCAAACGCGATATATTGGGACGCTTAATCCACACCCCTGCCCGCGATAACGACAGCGTTCAGGAAACCGCTTACCAATACGACCCGAACGGCAACCTCGTCCGCGCCGCCAACCGCCACAGCATTACCTGCTTCGACTACAACGAAAACGGCCAACTCATCGCCCAGCACCAATGGAAGGTGCTAAGCAAAGAAGAAAACGCCCGAAACGGTTTGCCCGAAACCGACTGGCGCGATGCGCAGTACGACATGCTGTACCTGCCCGTTACCGAAACCGTCCGCTACCACTACGACTTCAACGGCAACCGCACCGCCACCGTCCTGCCCGACGGCAGACAAATCAACTACCTGTATTACGGCAGCGGCCATCTGCACCAAATCAGCCTCGACGACGAAGTCATCACCGATATCGAACGCGATAAGCTGCACCGCGAAATCTTCCGCACACAGGGTAAACTCGTCAGCCGCTACGAACTCGATCCCCTAGGTCGTCTGAAAAGGCAAATTGCCACCCTCAATGATTTGACGGAAACCGGCAAAGGCAAAACCAAAGTAGCAGCGGGTTATGGCCAAACCGCCGTCAAACGCAGCTACGGCTACGACCGCACCGGCAACCTGACCCACAGCACCGACCAACGAACGGGAACGACGCATTTCGAGTACGACAAACTCGGTCGAATCACCCAAAGCCGGCAGCGAACTATTCGCCTTCGACCCGCGCACAATATCCTCGACATCCCGACGGAAAAGGTCAAACCATACTCTACCCCTCTTCCGTGGGAGAGGGTCGGGGAGAGGGCAAAAACGGCTGCGCTGCTTTCAGCCAACCCAATGCCATCACCGACAACCGCCTGAAAACCTACAACGGCACGACCTATTACTACGACGAGCTCGGCAACCTGATCCACCGCGAACTGGCCGACGGCGAAATGCAGAACTATTTCTACGACCTGCACGACCAACTGGTTAAAGCCGAAATCTTCAAAAAAGACGGTACGAAAGAAACTTGGTCCTACACCTACGATGCCTTGGGCAGAAGGATAGGCAAAGGTCGTCTGAAAAACGAAGAAGTTTCAGGTAGCCTCGAAAGGAAAACCCGCTTCGTCTGGGACGTCAGCCACCTCTTGCAGGAAGTCCGCCCGGACGGCAGGTATACCATATCTATACCGACCCGAGCAGCTACGAACCTTTAGCACAAGTCCGCGATTGGACAACCGAAGACGGCGAAAGCCGACAACAGACCCACTACTTCCACTGCGATCAAATCGGCATCCCAAGGGAGATGACCGATAAAGACGGCAACCTCTTGTGGTTCGGCAACTACACCGGCTGGGGTCGTCTGAAAGAGGAAACCAAGGTAACGCAAACGGCGCACCAACCCTTCCGCCTGCAGAACCAGTACTGCGACGAGGAGACGGGGCTGCATTACAACTTCTTCCGGTATTATGATCCGGTGGTGGGTCGGTTTGTAAGTCAGGATCCGATCGGGTTGATGGGTGGGGTGAATCTATATCAGTTTGCGCCGAATGCAGTGATTTGGCTTGATCCATTAGGACTAGAAAAAATTAAATGTACTAAAGATAGTACATGCCCTGAAATTATGGCAAGTATTATGAAATTTAATCAGCATATTGATCATGAATTTAGAAAATATGACCCCATTGAGATTCAAGGGAGGATTTCCTATGCGAGGTGGGGAGTTACTCTCCATATGGGCATCACAAAGAGATTAAAGACCTACAAAAATGGATTGAGATCATGTATTAGATTATATAATGAAAAATGTAAAGATAGAGATAAAGGAAATGGAAAATGTTGAGGAACCTATCCCTGTGCTCATACCAGCAATGTGCATAAAGGGTACCTAAACATATCCCCAGAGAAAATTCTATGGGAGATTACGCTACTCTAGTTGGTTTAGGAGCGCTTACTGTGGCATTAGCATTATTGCCATTTGATGGGCCAGTTGGTGAAGCCGCCAGTGCTTCTATGTTTATGATGAAACTATCAACTATGTGAGGAGTATCAATGATTAATTATGATATTGATGAATTATTGTTAGAGGAGCAACCAGAACTCTTACTTTATGGCAATAAAATCTGGATTAGATATAAATTCTATAATTATAGGAGACCAGGAAACATTTTTGAATACTGTTGCCGCATGCATTTCTTATATTATATAAATATTTTTACTTGACACTGGTAATATTGATGTAAACATACCTTTTAAATGATGGAATTGCCTTACATTTATTAGCGTATGATAATAATATGTACAATAATACACATCACGAGTTAAAATTTGAATACTATATTTTTTTCAAAAATTAGTAAGTACACAAATCATATTGACTCCCAAGATAATGATGGAATAACTCCTTTAATGCTAGCTGCAAAATCAGCAAATCCAGTAAAAGTTAATATTTTACTAAAACATGGAGCTAATCCAAATTTAACTGATTTTTAACGGAAATACTTCCTTACACTATGCACTGATGGAATTACGAGAAAATAAAGATAGATTTGATGTTCTAGAATTACTCATACAGAATAAGGCGAATGGCCATATAAAAAATAAAAACAACTTAACCCCGTTAGATTATTATTTGATTGCATACCCTCCAATTGTAAAATCACCACTATCTAAATTTTTAGGGTAATGGAAAATAAAATATAGTGAATTGTAGCAGCGTAGGGAGCAGCGTCCTGCCCATACGTGGTTTTTCAGCCCCACACCCTTTGAAGTCTCACCTACTGTTTTTTTCAGGGCGAAGTGCAGAACTATTTCTACGATCTGCATGACCAACTGGTTAAAGCCGAAATCTTCAAAAAGACGGCACGAAAGAAACTTGGGCGTACAGCTACGACGCCTTGGGCAGAAGGATAGGCAAAGGCCGTCTGAAAGACAAAGAAGTTTCGGAAACGTCATTCCCACATGATTTAGGCGGGAACGACCTCGAAGAGGAAACCCGCTTCGTTTGGGACGGCAGCCACCTCTTGCAAGAAGTCCACCCGGACGGCAGATATACCTATATCTACACCGATCAAGATTCCTACGAGCCTTTAGCCCAAGTCCGCGATTGGACAACCGAAGACGGCGAAAGCCGACAACAAACCCGCTACTTCCACTGCGACCAAATCGGCATCCCAAGAGAGATGACCGATAAGGACGGCAACCTCTTATGGCTCGGCAACTACACCGGCTGGGGTCGTCTGAAAGAGGAAACCCGAGTAACGGATAGCGCATACCAACCCTTCCGCCTGCAAAACCAGTACGCCGACCGTGAAACGGGGCTGCATTACAACTTCTTCAGGTATTACGAGCCTGATGCGGGGCGGTTTGTGAATCAGGATCCGATTTGGGTTGTTGGGTGGAACAAATCTATACAGTTTTGCTTCTAATGTGCAAAAGCTGGATTGATCCTTAGGGTTTTTGCTTTTGCGATCCCTCTTATAATAGAAGCTGGTGCAATTATAAAGGGCCTTTTATTTGTAGGTTCAGCAGCAGCAGTTGGATATGCTGGCAGTAAAGCTATTCAGGCCGCACAGTCTCAATCACAAAACTAAAACACAAGCTATTGGCTAAACCCGTACCACCCTGCCATAGCACAAAGTAAAGCTGGTAAAAAGGATGTGGAAAATGTACCGTGCGGATAATAGTATAGGGAGGGAGCAGGTGCGCCTATGCCACCTGAAGATAATGATGAAAATGATAAAAGCAGGCATGAATAAAAACAAGTTGAAGAAATGTTGGAAAAGATTGGCATAAATCAAAAATTAAATCAAAAATTGCTAAAAGATACGAAAAAGAATTATTGGGTAAGAATAATTTTTGATTTTTATAGAAATCCCTAAAAGTGGAAATATTTACGGCAGGGGAAATTTGAACGGAAAGATGTTCCGGATAGATGATGAATTTCTGAAATAAAAGGAGTATATTTTTATGAATTTAAGATTTTACAATTACGATTTTTGGTAATAATTTTAATCCTAGTAAAATATTTAATAAACTTGATACTTCTCTAAAGTTACTAGCTATTTTGATACTGGAGAAAAAGATGACATTGGTAAAAATAAATGATTATGGATGTCTGGAATTAAACCACAAAAATGAATTTTCAAAAAGAATATTGGGATAGTGAATATGAACAGGAATTCGTAGATTTTTAGAAAAATTATCAATTATTAAGATTAAATAATGCTGATGATTTTAGAATTTTTATTGAAGCTTTATTCAGATCAATGCAATTTTGAAATTTTCAATAATGAACTATTAGCAGAGTTAGCAAAAATATAAAGTTAGCCTACCAATAAGTGTTTATTATTATGATAATGATTGATATCATATTTTGTAACATATGTATTAAAAACTCACATAGCACGAGACCTTTTCAATAACATAAGTTACTAAAAATTTTTATACTCAATCTCATTTTCAAAAATGCAAAAACCTTTCTGATTTTTTCCTACTTTTTGCTCAATATTAGAAGGTTTTTAGCAAGCCCAGATTGGGTCTAGACTCATAAAATAGCAAGGTCGTCTGAAATCAATTTTCAGACGACCTTGCCTACAATTTTTATCCCCTAAAAATACAGGAAGAGGTATGAATGAAAAATTGGTCAGTCATTAGCAATGGTTTTTCGCAATGGTGCAAGACAGCATATTAAAAATTAGATTTACAAAAATAGTTATGAAGGAAATTTTTATGAAAAATAAAATGATATTTTTATTGGACGGAATTTGTAGTTTACCTAACAATTTTTAATACCAAATTATGATACTTTTTGTTCTTTTGATTTTGGGCTTGAATGGAGTCAGAGTTTCTGAATATTTTTTTCTGACTTGTTAGATTTAGGTGGCTTTTAATAAACAAGTTAATGTTTTTTTGATTATGATTTTAATATTATTGTAGAGAACTGGATTCTTAAGCATGATAATTTATTAAAATATATAAAAAGAATAATAGGTTATGGATGATAATGATGATAATGGAACTATTATGGCAGATACTGATTTAAATTGGGTTGCGTTCAGGATATACCTGTTAATTGGGGTGTTTTTGCATTTCAAAAGTTCAAAAAGAATCTATAAGGTTATTCAATATGATGGATCGAGATTGGTTCTGTAGACATTGAAAGATTTAAGGCTATGGATAAATTATTAATAAGAGAGTTTGGAGGAGTTTATAAATATCTTATTAAGAAATTACGGTAATATTCGTAGCAAGCCGTAACCTGCGTAGGCTGCTTGCATCCGCGGTACGCACGCAGTTTCTGCCCTTCAGACGACCTCGATCCTTTTTCGAGGTCGTCTGAACCATTTATTCTTTAACAATCTAAGCCAAAACCACCTACGAATACGGTTTGCCGACCCGACGCACCAATGCGCTGGGCCATACCTTCGGCTACCACTACGACAAAGCCCGCCGCCTGGTCGGCCTCACTAATGAAAACGGTGCGCGCTACCGCTTTGCCTACGACGTCCTCGACCGTCTGATTACCGAAAGCGGCTTCGACCATAAGCTGACCGGCTACCGCTACAACGCCGGCAACGAACTGGTCGAGCAGCGCGAATTCGGCGACGACGCCTCCCTTGCCGCCAAACTGATGGCGCAGCTGGGCGGACAGCCCGTCCCCAAAAAAGACGCCGCCCCGCTTTCAGACGACCTCGACAACCAAACCCCGCTGCGGATGACCGAGTTCAAACGCGATATATTGGGACGCCTAATCCACACCCTTGCCCGCGATAACGACAAGGTTCAGGAAACCGCTTATCAATCACGACTTGACTGGCAACCTCGTCCGCGCCGCCAACCGCCACAGCATTACCTGCTTCGACTACAACGAAAACGGCCAACTCATCGCCCAGCACCAATGGAAAGTACCGTCCAAAGAAGAGAACGCCCGAAACGAGTTTGCCCGAAATCGACTGGCGCGATGCGCAGTACGATATGCTGTACTTGCCCGTTACCGAAACCGTCCGCTACCACTACGACTTTCAACAGCAACCTGACCCATAGACTGACCAGCAGACGGGGACGACCTGGTTCTGAGTACGACAAACTGGGCAGGATTATCAAAATGGAGATAAATTTGGCATTAGGCACCTGTCAAGACATGGTGAAACACTGGATTTCAATGTCAAAAAGACTTCACGAGATTTTAAAATCCATCAAAAATGATATAACACTAGGATATTTTTATTATGCATAAGCTTTAGAAAAACATATGTATATTGATAAAAAGTTAAAAGCTAAAGGATACCGCGATTTAAATGATTATATTGATAAAAGGAGTAACGAAATATTAGATGATGAAGTTTGGCTATGGAGAACCAAGGCCGGCATACAAGATGATTTTCCTGAATTATCAAATTGCGAGATTATTGAAATATTAAAGGATGTAATGGCTAACATCGTAGGGAGGAGTTATTTGTGATTATTCCAATGGAAAAGCATCACATATAATAAAATATATGATGACTTATCCTCTCATTACTAATATCGGATATCGTTAATTTCTTGCTTCTCAATCCTGACTATGGAAGTGATGGAAATGGTATTTGGTATGAATAACAAACCTTGAGTGAACTCCCCTCTTCCCTAGCAAAACTGTAGCCCATATGTAGGCTGCTGTGTCCCAAGGCTCACGCGCGGGTTTTTACTCCAAAAGTATTTATAAAGTGTAAAAATATAAAGCGTAGTAAGATAATAGTAAACAGAAAGTTCTAAAAATTTGATAGTTCTAAAAATGAGAAACATGGAAATAGTGTAGATCATTTAAAGCAGCTGAAAAACGGATTAAGGAATTACAAGAGCAAATTAAACCTGGAATGCCTAAAAAGAGAGGCTTAGTTTAGAGAAAAATAAGTAATATTAAGAAAAACCGCTGAACGAAAAAGCAAAGGTGTAGAAAAATAGCAAAGGATCAAAAACGATGAAATTAAACCTATCTCCGTTTAAATCTGTAGGTCCATTTAAGTTTGGAGAAAGTATTGATAAATATATTTCTATCCTACAATTTTTAGATATAGTCCACCGGATAAATTTTTGGAGTATGTGAGTATGAATCTCAAGATGGTAGTTTTTATTACTGTAGAGAAAATAAAATTGATTCTATATTTTGCTATAAAGAACTATTTTATAAAGATACTAATTTAATTGGATTAACCATTGAGCAGTTTAAAATAATTACTGAGAGTAATTTTATAGGTAAAATAGATGAATTAGATTTTGAAGATGATGGCATACCACAATTTGTTTATGAATTTGAAATAATAGGGTTGCAAGTTTGGGAGAAAAAAATAGCAGGATTGTTACTATTATAGCAAGTCCATATATAGAAGATGATTAGCCTGCGTAGATTATGTCAAAGCCCCCGACAAAACACATCAAGGTCATCTGAAATTAATTTTTAGATGACCCTCCTTATAATTTTCATCCAAAAATACCGGAAGAGGTGTCGATGGGAAAGTCGATCAGCCATCAGCAATGGTTTTCCACAATGGGTAAGACAGTGAATTTTGTAACATATGTATTGAAACGCTTAGGGTTTGGTCAATACCCAATCAACTAGAAAGGTCGTCTGAAAAATCCAAATTTATCTTTCAGACGACCCTATCCCTACAAGAGGAAATATTTATGAAAAACATAAATGATATTTTTTTATTGGGCAGAATTTTTTTCTTTACCCAACAATTTTTAATACCAAATTATGATACTTTTTGTTCTTTGATTTTTGGGCTTGAATGGATTTAGAGTTTTTGAGGAATTTTTCTTGACTTGTTAGATTTAGGTGGCTTTTAATAAGAAAGTTAATGTTTTTAGACTGTGATTTTAATATTATTGTGGAAAACTGGACTTTCTTGAGCATGATAATTTAATAAAAATATACAAAGAATATCAGGCAGTATGAATGATTATGGTAACAGTGGAGTTATTATGGCAGATCTTGATTTAAAATTGGGTTGCAGGTTCAGGATATACCTATTAATTGGGGCATTTTTGCATTTCAAAGTTCAAAAAGAATCTATAAGATTATTCCATATGATGGATCGAGATTGGTTTGTAGACATTGAAAGATTTAAGGATATGGAGAAGGTATTAATAAGAGAGTTTGGAGAGGAGTTTATAAACGTCTTATTAAGCAATTACGGTAATATTCGTAGGGATGGGTAACCGCCAAGTAAGCGTAGATATTGTCGCTTGAGTTAATCTCAAAAAGTTGCAAATATTGATTTAAGCTATAGGCTAGATCGAGTGTTTCATCTTGATGGAAATTTGGCATGATAAATTTCCCTTTAGAGATTCGGAACATTGGAAAAAGGAGTTGTGCCGCTTCATGAATTTTTATAATACGGTAAAAGTCTCACAGAAGAGCTTGAAAGGAGATACACCTTTTGAGGTCTTACAGGCTTATTTTTCTCAACCTGTTGCGTAAACAACGTTGTGTTTCCTTATAAAATAATATGTTGAAGTTACTTATCTCGTCATTTTTAAACCTATTATTTATTTTGTTCTTAACCAGGGAACTGAAAGGACTTATTAGCTTCATTCTAAATAATTATGATAGAAATATAAGCAATTATATTTCAGGAATATTAGAGACTCTATTCTATTACTTTTTTAAGTTTAAGTATTATTTTTTATCAAAATACTTAGCATCATTGATAGCAAAAACCAAACTATTCAATTATTATTATTCGTTATAATTTGCTTGTTTTAGATGCAATAGCGTGCTTATTTATATTTAGAATCTTCTTTATAACCTAATAGTAGCCGTAGATTGGGTCGAAACCCAATAAACACCAAGGTCATCTGAAATAAATTGCCTGACGACCTTTCCCCATGTCTCCTCCTACTTCAACCACAACGAAAACAGTCAAATCACCCGTTATCACCGACACCGAACGAGATAAACTGCATCGCTAAATCTATCGTATTCAAGCTAAACTCGTCAGCCACTACGAACTTGATTCTTTAGGTTGAATTATCCCCCTGAGCAAGGCAGCAAAGGTAACGGATATCACTTATCAACCCTTCCGCCTGCAAAACCAGTATGCCGACCGTGAATCAGGGCTATATTACAGCTTCTTCAGGTATTACGAACCTGATGCAGACCGGCTTGGGGTCAGTATCCGATTGGGTTATTTTGAGATATTAATTTTTATGCTTTTGTATCGGATACTACGAAATAGATAGATACATTAGATTGGTTTAGATATTATGGGAATTGATGTGACCAGACTGGACAAAAGATGGAAGAAAAATACTGTAAACTTCGAGAAAACAATGGATATTATGTCGAACCAATGGAAGTATTGATATAGATTGTAGACAACATGATATTTAGCTATACTAAATGAGGGAACAATTCTCATATTCAGAATTAGAAAAATATAACTGTATGGTAAGGTGCGATGACACTTTTATGAATACATCTAAAAATATCCAACATGATCCCTAATTCTTCATCCTGATTTTTCTATAAAGCGTTGGGACCTGAATCCAAAATCCACTATCTACAAATAAAAACCATTAAAAACACCCAAAAACCGGTAATTTTATGAAAATCTTTTAAATATTTTTATTATATTTATTTATATATATAATATTATTCATAATACAACTTTGATTTTTAGAATTAATTAATATTACCATAACGCTTCCATGGTCCATTATTGAAGAAGATATTATTACTTATTTTGGACTAAACCTGAATCCTACTGTTGATAATATCTTTTATCGAAGAATAATACACTTTACTTACGGATCAATTAGCCTTTTTATAAATATATTTATTTTTATATACTTATCTGCAAATTTAAGAAAAATTTTTAAAACACCCAAAGAAAATAAATGAAACAGGTGAATTATATCACATGAAAGATAATAGAAGATGATGAAAACAAAAATGGAATTGGATCCCTACAATTAAAATTAATGAACTGCATTTTGATAAAATTTATCCCTGATTATAAGAAGATATTAGATGAGTTAAATGCAAATATTTTTCAGAAAATGAAGATATTTATGACCTTTTTATTTTTGAAGAAAAATGGAATTAACCTCATTAATTTACTTTGATGGCCAATTTGCAGGAATGGAACTAAAAATAATCTTTTTATAAAGATATAAATCTAATTGGCAAGGATATTGAAGAAATAAAAATTTTTGGTTATGATTCTTTAGTTTTAGATAAATATGATAGTGTAGATTGTGATGATATTAGAGCGATATTTTGGTTTGAAAATAACAAAGTCGAATCAGTTACGTATATTAATAAATAATGAAAAATATAAATATAGGGTAATTAGTGGTCCGCATGCCCCCAATCCCGACGTAGAGTGTGTGCGGTACGCACGATGCGTTTTCTGCTTTTCAGACGACCCCGAAGCCCAAAACCCCACTGGGATTACTGAATTCAAACGCGATATATTGGGACGCTTAATCCACACCTCGCCCGCGACGGCGGCGACAAGGTTCAGGAAACCGCTCACCATACGACCTGGTCGGCAACCTCGTCCGCGCCGCCAACCTCCACAGCATCACCCGCTTCGACTACAACGGAAACGGCTGACTCATCGTCCAACACCAATGGAAGTGTCGAGCAAGCGAAGAGATCACCCGAAACGGATTGCCCGACACCGACTGGTGCGATTTATAGTGACAACGAGGTCATCGCTGACATCGAACGCGATAATGGGCTCTTTTCTATAATGCTGTCCCTTAAAAATTAAATGTTAAGGATGGGTTCTATGTGTACGACGCTTATCATACTGATAATTTTTACAAGCTAGTTATTTTTTTGAACATGAAGATTATCAAAAAGCTTTTTATAAAGAAAGGAGCTTTTGGAAAAAGATGTTAATTGTTATAATCACTTTAGCAGCCTTATATGATCTTGGATATGGGATTGAAAAAAAATCCACTTTTGGCGCTTAAATGGTATAGAAAAAGTTGGCAATATGAAGGGAAAAGTGGTGGGGTATGTTCTAATATTGCATCACTTTATGCCGGTTTTAGGTAATATAAGGCAGGCTAAATTTTGGTGGAATAAAGCAATATTAGAATTAAATGATGGAGATGCAGCTCTTGATTATGCAAAATTCTTAATTAATAGGAAAAACAAGAGGGATTATCATAAGATAATGGAATTACTTAAGTTTGCTATCAAGAGCGATTATACTACTGGAAACTTCTATGAAGAAGCCGGCTCACTATTGAAAAATCTAGAAAGCACATAAACTTAGTAAACCATATAAAGATCAACTGACAGTAAGGTCGTCTGAAATTAATTTTGACGACCCTTTCCAAATTAAGATCACAAGTTAAAGGAGACCCAAATATAAATGCATTATGAGTGGTTTCATTCCTCAAAATAAAAAGACCAATGTGAAAGGCACTGACTATGGAAATATTTAAAAATTTCTTAATTTTATTGGTAGTTATCAATTTCTATACTATCATGTAAACAATATCCGAAAAGAAATGAAAAATAGCTGACCCATATCAACGGGTAGTACTTATTGGATTTCGATGAAGAAATTCATACCTGGAAGAAAAAGCTCTCATGGAGATAAAAATTCATCATTCAAATTATATCAATACCATATGTTTGTATCTCTAAATCAAAAATTTAGAATTTAAATGGCTAGAGATAGTGGCAAAAATGGACATCCTATTGCCCAATCCAATTTAGCTGATTTATTCTTTAGCACAAGGAAATAAAGAAAAAGCCACATTTTGGGCTAAAAAGCATATGAAAAATGGTGCTAAGCTACCGGATGAATTAAAAATCTTAATAAAATAACCTCAACCTTTTGAAACTAGAACACTGGAGGATTCAATGATAAATGCTGAAAATACTGCTAATGTTCAAATTTTTGGAAGTTACGAGAAGACGGAGGTTGTCAGACGATTCCTCCCATTGGTCTCTTTTATCCCGTAAGTAAATTTGAAGATGGTGTTTTTTTCAAGAAAATTTTCCTAGAAGTATAGTTTTTAGACATTTACGAGTATATACCAAATATAAACATCAGTTATGCAAACGCTTGGTTCTCGATAAGAAAAACGAAAAATACCATTAGATACGAAATTTAAAAATTTTTGATGGTCCAAGATGCATTGTAGATGTTATTTCGATTCCTTAAAACAGTAATCGTGGATTAGGTCTTATAGTGGATTAAATTTAAATCAAGACAAGGCGACGAAGCCGCAGAAAGTACAGATAGTACGGAACTCGATTCACTTGGTGCTTCAGCACCTTAGAGAATCGTTCTCTTTGAGCTAAGGCGAGGCAACGCCGTACTGGTTTAAAGTGAATCCACGAGAATTGCACCTTGGCGGTTGGGGATATCCAACCACCAAGGTGCAGTTCAGTTTTCAGACGACCTTTATTTAGATTCAGGCTTGTGGACGTAAGCCACTTGGGTTTGATGCTCGCTGCCGTTGCGTTCGCGGATTTTGCCCAAACGGTAAACGGTTTCGCCTTGTTCGGTTAAGAACGCCCGCACCGCGTCGGCATCTTCTTCGGCAACCACGACCACCATGCCGATGCCACAGTTGAAGGTGCGGTACATTTCTTTGCGTTTCCACGTTGCTCGCCTGTTGCAGCCATTGGAACAGCTTTTGGGCAATTCATGCTTTGGCATCGATTTGGGCGACGGTGTTTTTCCGGCAGGATGCGCGGCACATTTTCGGTGATGCCGCCGCCAGTGATGTGCGCCATGCCTTTAATAGTGAAATTTTTCCAAAGCGGCGAGGATGGGTTTCACATACAGGCGGGTCGGGGCGATGATGGTTTCGCGCAGGGTTTTGCCATTGTCGAACTCGGCATCCAAATCGGGATTGTCGCGGGCGATGATTTTGCGGACGAGGGAGTAGCCGTTGGAATGTGCGCCGTTGGAAGCCAGACCCAACACGATGTCGCCTGCTTTGATGCTGCGGCCGTTAATGACGCGCTCTTTTTCGACCACGCCGACGGCGAAGCTCGCCGTCGTATTCGCCTTCGGGATACATACCGGGCATTTCGGCGGTTTCGCCGCCGATAAGGGCGCAGCCGGATTCTTCGCAGCCTTGGGCGATGCCTTTAATCACGTCGGTAGCGCGGGCGACGTCGAGTTTGCCGCAGGCGAAATAGTCGAGGAAGAACAAAGGTTCTGCGCCTTGAACCAAAATATCGTTGACGCTCATGGCGACGAGGTCGATGCCGACGGTGTCGTGTTTGTCCCAATCGAAGGCGAGTTTGAGCTTGGTGCCCACGCCGTCAGTGCCGCTGACAAGGACGGGATTTTTGTATTTTTTGCTGATTTCGACCAATGCGCCGAAGCCGCCCAAATCACCCAACACTTCGGGACGCATGGTGCGTTTGGCAAAAGGTTTGATGTTTTCGACCAGTTGGTCGCCTGCGTCGATGTCGACACCCTGCGTCGCGGTAGCTGGAGTGGAGTGCTCATGAATGGGTTCCTTATCGTGATTGGGACGGAAAAACGATGGGGCGTATTTTTACCTTATTTTGCAGGCGCGGGCTTGGATTTTTCGGTGATTTTGTAAACAATCTGAGGTTTCAGACGACCCCGTTTATTCTGTTATACTGGACGGTCAGGGGTCGTCTGAAAACGATTGCGGCGGCTCCCGCTGAAACACACATGGAAAGGTTTTATGTATCAGAAAAACGCGCGGCATGAAGCCGTGGATCATTATGGGCTGCGTGATTGCGGCTTTTTGTCTGGCTGCTGTACGCGCTGGGCGACATCCTGACGCTGTTTATTGTGGCGGCGGTGTTGGCTTATGTGTTGAATCCGCTGGTGGAATGGTTGCAGAAAAAACGGATTAAACGCGGCCCCGCGTCCATGATGGTGATGGTATTCGCTTTGCTGTTGCTGCTGTCGCTGATGCTGATTATTGTGCCTATGCTGATCAACCAGTTTAACAATATGGTCAGCCGCATTCCCCAAATCGTCGATTTTACGCAAAACAGGCTGCTGCCTTGGCTGAACCATGTGGCGGGCAATTATGTGCATATCGATCAGGATTCGGTAGTCAAATGGTTGCAGTCGCATACGGGCGAATTGAGCAACACGCTCAAGGCTTGATGCCGACGCTGATGCGCCAAAGCGGCAACGTCATCAGCGGCATGAGCAACCTGATACTGCTGCCGCTCTTGCTGTATTATTTCCTTTTGGACTGGAAACGCTGGTCTTACGGCATCAGCGCGTTGGTTCCGCGCCGCTTTATCGACACTTATACGCGCATCACAAGCAATATGGATGAAGTTTTGGGCGAGTTCCTGCGCGGGCAGTTGATGGTGATGCTGATTATGGGGCTGGTGTACGGGGTCGGGCTGATGCTGGTCGGACTGGATTCGGGCTTCGCCATCGGTATGATTGCCGGTATTTTGGTGTTTATCCCGTATTTGGGGCGCATTTACTGACTCTTTTGTTGGCAACCGTCGCCGCTTTGCTGCAATTTAGCACATGGCACGGTCTGATTATGGTGTGGGTTGTGTTCGGTATCGGACAATTCCTCGAGAGCTTTTATCGTTACCCTGAAAATCGTCGGCATGACCGCATCGGCCTGTCGCCTTTCTGGGTGATTTTCTCGGATGGCGTTCGGACAACTGATGGGCTTCGTCGGCATGTCTCGCCGGTCTGCCGCCTGCCGCCGTAACCTTAGTCCTGCTGCGCGAAGGCGTGAATGCTTATTTCACAGCCGTTTTTGATAAACACAAATAAAGGATAGGTCGTCTGAAAACAGATATGGGTTTTCAGACGACCTCCCAGCCCTTTTTTCGACAGCCATGTTGAACAATTTTGCACTTTTGGTTTATATCCGGTTTTCTGTCGATGTTGCTATGGGAAGTGCTTCCCGTAGACGACGGATACAGCTTTCCGGAAAAAATGAAGGTGTTAATCCTGTTTTCCATCATCATGGCTGTCTTGCAAACCTTTTTCTTTCCGACACTCACGCCCTGAAATCACTGCACAAAGCGACCATATGTTAGCCATCACTGGCGGCAGCAGCCTGACCAAGCTGCCCGAACTGAGCATCACCGACCGCAAAATCGTCCGCACCCCTCACGGACTGACCAGCAGCCCCGTCTTAAGCGGCAAACTGGGCAGTCAGGACATTTTCTTCCTCGCACGGCACGGCTTCGGCCATACCGTCGCGCCACATGAAATCAACTACCGCGCCAACATCTGGGCGTTGCATTCCATAGGTGCGGAATACATCGTCGCCGTTTCCTCCGTCATCAGCATCAACGACCGCTTTGAAAAACGGCGCACCTCGTCCCGCCCGACGACTTGATCGACTACACCTACGGCCGCAAGGACACCTTTTTTGAAGGACAGGAAGAACCGGTCGTACACACCGATTTTCTCGAACCCTACTCCGCCGGACTGCGCGATTGCCGAACACGCGCAACAGCACCAAATGCCCTTATACACCCAAGCCGTTTACGGCTGCCTGCAAGGCCCGCGCTGGCCGACCCGCGCCGAAATCTAACGTTACCGCCGCGACGGCGTGGACGTATTGGGTATGACCGGAATGCCTGAAGCCTTCCTCGCCCGCGAACTGGGCATCCAATACGCCCACTTCGCGGCATCACTCGACATCCGCTGCCTCAGCGGCGGAGCGGAAGGACGGAATGCGGCTTGAAACTGAGCTGCCATCGGCAAAATCCGCCGTTTGCTTGCGGGTTTGTAAAGGGTGAATGTTTCCTCTTGATTCTTTAAACTATAGAAAAGGTCGTCTGAAAAATTTTCAGACGACCCTCATCACTAAGATAAATACGGCAGAAACAATTTGACATTCAAACCAACACTTCAGTCCTACAACAAACTAATAAGACAAAACCGTTTTGCAATCCGTCGATTCATGATTCCCGGCTTTATCCGCAGCCGGTTTTTCTTACGCGAGCGACGGCGTTTGCGATTCGGCTTTGCCATCCGCGCCATCGCCTTGCCCGTGTTGCCGACGCTGTTGTGTGGCAAGCGTCATTTCGCGCGGGCTTTCCGCATCCGCATGTTGGAACTTCGTCCACCATTCGGACCAAATCCCGCTCCACTTCGCCAACTTCTCCGCGCAATACAAGCGAAATCGTAAGCTGCACGGAAACGCGCTTGCGCCAACATTTTATGCGGGACGCGCGCCGCGCGTGTAATCGAATTGCGGCTGAAGCTGCCACTTCCGCATGGTCGCGGCAAAACGCTGCGGCACACCCCAGCCTTTTTCCACCGTCTCGCGCATGGTGTTCATCGCTTCGGATAAAGCATGCGCAGGTTTTTGACCGCGCTTGATGTTGTCCCTGCCAATGACGGTTCAAAACCGGCCACAACACGGCGGCAAAGACAAAGCCCACCGACACTGATTTGTCTGCGCGCAAACGTTCGTCCGTATTTTCTAAGGCGAGAGAGATAATGCGGTTTTCAGGTTTTGCGGCCGATTTGAGCGCAGTCAGAAGCGGATGGACGTCGTCTGAAACGCCTAGGAATTCAATCGTTTCAGACATTCTCTGGCATAACCGAAAAACAGCAGTTTCATGATTTCGTCAAACAGACGCGCTACGGGTTCGTGTTTCAGACGACCTGCCTGTTCCGGAATTGGTGCAGCGGTATTTTCTCTTCACGTCAAACCCAAAGTTTCGCTCGACAACCGCACTGCCCCTCAGGATGCGGACAGGGTCTCCCTGATAACGCCCGCCGCATTGCCGATCATCACCAGCTTGCGGTCGGCAATATCGCCGACGCCGTGGTGAAAATCGATGATTTCTTCTTTTATCGGATCATAATAAAGCGCGTTGCAGTGAAATCACGGCGCATGGCATCTTCTTCCATACCGCCGTGAGTGTTGTCCTTCATAATCCTGCCGTGCGCGTTCTGCTGCACTTTGCCGCCGCCCCTAAAGGTCGTGACCTCTATGGTTTCCGGCCCAACCATGACGTGTACGATTTGAAAGCGTCTGCCGATGATGCGGCTTCTGCGGAAAATCTTATGAACCCGCTCCGGCGTCGCATCGGTGGCGATGTCGAAGTCTTCTAGGCTCGACGCCCAGCAGCAGGTCGCGAACCGCCCCGCCGACAACATAAGCCTGAAAACCTTCGTCATGCAAACGGCGGACAACTTTTTCCGCCGCAAAACTCAACATATCCGCGCTGATATGGTGCCTGTCGAAAGGAAGGATTTCTTCGCCACAGGTACTCTGCTTTCTGGCTGCTTCCGGGTAAAACTTTATGCAACCATTTTCAACATAAAACTCTTTCCAAAATAAAAAGAGGTCGTCTGAAACCGGCGGCGAAGGCTTTGCACAATATTCTGCCTGGAATACGGGCAAAATATTATGCAAAGGCTTCAGACGACCTGCCGTATCGCATTAAAAAATAAGGCGGCATTATACCCCGAAACACCATAAACCCTGAAAAATATAGTGGATTAACTTTTAAACCAGTACGGCGTTGTCTCGCCTAGCTCAAAGAGAACGATTTCTCTAAGGTGCTGAAGCACCAAGTGAATCGGTTCCGTACTATCTGTACTGTCTGCGGCTTCGTCGCCTTGTCCTGATTTAGTTAATCCACTATATAGTCGAATATCTAAAAACCGTAACGGCGTTATCAGTTATAATAAAAGGCCGACACAAACCTGCACGGAACCGTACCATGTATCACTACAAATCCGAAGCCACCCAATTCCTCGACAAACTCATCGAAGACAATCCGCAGCTGGAAACACAACGCCTTGAAAACCGCCATCTGTTGTGGGATGTCGAGCTGGACCCTCAAGAACAGAAAGAATTCGAAGCCGCCAAAGTCGCCAAAAAACCTTATACCTACTACCAAGACTGACGGCCAAACGGCATGACCACCCAGACACACAATATCGACCCGGCGCTGCAAGACTACCTCAACAGCATCGGCGAAAAGAGCATCCTGTACTGACTGCCCTGCGTTCGCGCACGCAATCCCACCGTTTAGGAAAATGGCGATTGCCCGCGAACAGGCAGCCTTGCTGACCTGGCTCGCGCGCCTGCTCAAAAGCCGAAAAATATCTGGAAATCGGCGTGTTTACCGGTTACAGCAGCACCGCAGTCGCCTTAGCCCCTGCCCGAACACGGCACCATTACCGCCTGCGACATCAACGTCACCTTACCGATATCGCCCGCGAAACCCTGGCAGGCAGCGCAAGTCGCCCATAAATCACCCTCCACCTCCAGCCCGCCCTGCTGACCCCTGGACGACTTGATAAGCCAAGGCGAATCAGGCAGTTACGACTTTGAGCGCTGATCGATGCCGACAAACCCGCCCACCCCGCAATATTTTCGAACGCTGCCTGCAACTGGTTCGCAGCGGCGGCGTTATCGCCATCGACAACGTCCCTGCTGAACGGGCGCGTTATGGGTGAAGCAGAACGCGATGCCCCGCCCAGCCCGGAACATACCCAGTCCTTCAACCGCAACCTGCCCGACGATTCCCCGCATCGTACCCATTACCCCTGCCTCGTCGGCGACGGTCTGACTTTGCTGCTTAAAAATAAAATGAACAAAACCCTTCCCATCCCTGTTTGCCGGCATCCTCCTGCTCAACGCCTGCGCCTCTACCGCCCCTAAACCCAAATCCGGCGACACCTTCATGCTGCCCGATATTCCTACCGCCGCAGCCGAATCCTCCGCCATTCCCCTATCCTGATTTGAACACGATGACTCACCGAACGCTTGGGTATGCAGGTCGAACGTTTGGAGCGCGAGATGGAAAACACCAACCAGCGCCTGCAACAACTCGAAAAACAAACAAAAACCCCGCGTCACACCATTAGGAAAGTGCCCGCCCAGCGTTTGACGACCAAAAACTCAAAAAGCACCTATCTGGCAAACGGCGGCACCGCGCCTTCAGAAGCCGACCCGCCGGACCAAAATGAAACCCGCCTCTGACAACCAAGCCCTCAAATACTATCAGCGCAACAATTACGCCGCAGCGGCCGCAGTCTTAAAAGCGAGCAGACGGCGGCAACGGCAGCGAAAGCGCCCGACGCAATATGTATCTGCTGCTGCAAAGCCAACAGCGCATGGGCAATTGCGAATCCGTCATCGAAATCGGCGGACGCTTCGCCAACCGTTTCCGCAACAGCCCGCAAGCCCCTCGACGCGCCTCTTCAGCATCGGGCAATGCCAATACAAGCTGCAACAGAAAGACATCGCCCGCAACACCCTGGCGCAAACTGATACAGAGCTACTTTCTGGCAGCGCCGCCGCCAAACGCGCCGCCGTCAGCATCGGTAACGATAACTTTTCAGACGACCTCCCGCATATTCAAAGGTCGTCTGAAATCATTCATTGAATAACGTTTTATACACTAGGAGCAAATATGGCCAAAATCGGCATCATCATGGGCAGCAACAGCGACTGGCCCGTCATGCAGCAGGCAGCGCAGTTTCTCAAAGAGTTCGGCGTCGAGTACGAAGCCCGCGTCGTGTCCGCACACCGCACCCCGACGTTAATGTTCGAATACGCCGAAACCGCCCGCGAACGCGGCATCAAAGCCATCATCGCGGGCGCAGGCGGCGCGGCGCACCTGCCCGGCATGGTTGCCGCCAAAACCACCGTCCCCGTATTGGGCGTACCCGTACTCCAGCAAATACCTGCGCGGCGAAGACTCCCCTGCTCTCCATCGTGCAAATGCTCAAAGGCGTTCCTGTCGCCACTTTCGCCATCGGCGAAGCAGGAGCCGCCAACGCCGCCCTGTTCGCCATCTCACCGCTTGCCAACGAAAACCCCGAGTTGAGGCAAAAGCTTGCCGACTTCCGCGCCAAGCAGGAGCAAAACCGTTTTAGACATGGAACTGCCTGAGGCATAACCATCGAGATTGCTGGGAAGGTCGTCTGAAAGGCAAATAGAAATCTTTTGTATTCTGACGACCATACCAGCTTCGCTTTTTATATTGTGCGCGACAATCGCTGGATATAACTGCTAATCTGCGTCAGTTCCAAACCAAATCTTTTTAATTATACTCTAAATTAGAAGAAAAATTTTTATAGTCATCCTGAATTTTTCGATACTAAAGAATTTAATTCAGCATATAACTCATGGCTGAAATTTATATTTATATTTCTTTTCTCTGCCCCTAATATCTCCATATTCAGTATATTATTTTTTTCTTAAATTTCATATTCAAGATATTATTCTTCTTGCTTATCTTAACAGTAAGTGATTCAAAGTTTAATTCTGTTTTGATTATTATCTGAGATCAATTTATAAAATCCAATAAATTGCCATAGTCCTCTTCACCGGCAATATATAGAGACAGACCATTTCCCAAATTGATATAAAAACTAGAATCAATATAGACTTGACCACACTGGATTAAATTTCTCTAAATATAGAAAATTAAATTCCCAATTTATCTCAAAATAGAAATTATATTGATTGAGTGAAAAATTATATGTACTATTTAAATTCATTATTTCCTTTATCCTTTATAACCTAAAGATTTAGCTATCTTTTTAACTTTATCTTCCATGATTTCGTTTACCCCATTTTCAGACGACCTTTTTAATCACTCAACCCTCTGAACAACAATGAACAAAAACTCTTGCAATCATCCCTACTCGCCGCCCTACTCTGCGCCTGCCAAAGCCCGAGCAAACCAACCCAAGCGACTGAAGCAGTCCTCACCCAACAAGCACAAGCCACAACGGGTAACCTGATTATTTTCACGATGAAGGCATAGGCTCAGGTCCATTGATGAAGGCAGTGAACGATTCCGGCGCGAGCTTGGTTTACGAATACAAAAACCTGCACGGAATTGCCATTCGTCCATCAGCCAAAACCAATATTCAAGATGCCATTGCTTATTTCAAAAAGGTAAACGAGCGTATTGTCAGTCGAACAAGACCGACTGATGAAACTTCAATAAGAGTCAGCACTTAAATCAGCACACCTTTTGGAAGCCGATTATGTTTGAAGCTTTTATGATAGACTGATTTTTTAGTTTACAATGTATATTACCTATTGCCTTCCTTTCAGGCAGGAATACGTTATAAAAATACACAGAAAAATAAAACGAATGGGAGCATGATGGCAAAACCGTATTTTTCAGTATAAAATTCATAAAACCAATTAATTACCCTCATTTTATTGCTACTTATTTCGTTTTCATTTCTCCTTAATACCGATGAATTTTTACATCATAGACTATATAATTGATGGGGATGTCTATAATTTATCCAATTTACAAGGTGAAATAAACGACAACCCCATGATTATTAAATTATTTTTAATAATAAACAATATTTCTATTCTCTTCTTTCTATTAGGAAGAAAGTTTATTAGCATTTTTCTGTTTTCATCCTTACAGCGTATTTTTGTCCATTTAATAGGCGACCTAGATTTATTGTTTCATATCATTTACTCAAGTATAAAACTTAAAAATTTATGGCTGATTTTAATACTCGTTTTGTATTTTTACTGTGTTTGATTAACCTTTTTTCCCTGTTCAGTTCTGTGAAAAAAATAGGTCATCTGAAAACCCAAAAATCCGGTTTGAACTGGCCCCAAATCTTGGACACTCATAAAAGCCTATTCAGGCGCTCTGTGCAAGCTGGGTTCTGTATGCGACAGGACTCAGCTTTTTCAATTCAAACTGCAACGCTCCCGGGTTGTAGTAATCCATATAGTCATCTATCTGCTTCATCAATTCATCTACCGTCAATTCACCTGCGTTATAGAAACACTCCGTCTTCAACACCGCAAAGAAGCTTTCCATCGGCGCATTGTCCCAACAGTTCGCCTTTCGCGACATGCTTTTGAACCATGGAATGCTCCGTAAGCAATTCCCTATACCCCGCCGTACGGTACAGCACACCTTGGTCGGAATGCAGCATCGTTCCTTTATCAGTCAGACGGGTGCGGCTTTTTCGAGCATTTCCTTCACCATTTCGCTGTCGGCTCTGCGGCTCATGGCGTAGGCGACGATTTCCCGGTTGAACAGGTCCAATATCGGCGAGAGGTACAGTTTGCCGTCCTTCCCCCTTTGAGTTCGGTAACGTCGGTCAGCCATTTTTCGTTGGGCTTTCGGGCTTTTGAACCGGCGTTTGAGGAGGTGTTCCGATATCTCGCCCATGGCGGGATGGCGGTAGGCTTTTTCGCCCGTATGAGGGCTTTTCAGCTCCAACTGCCTCATCAACCGCGCCGCTTTTTGCGGTTCCAACCCAATGCTGCGGCAATGCGCCTTTTGTCCGTAGCGTCCCTTTATGCCGCCGGTAGGTTTCGACAAGGAGTGCTTTGTCGGCTTCGTCGGGATTGGGCCGGTCTTGGTGGTGGTAGTAAAAGCTGCTTTTGGGCAGGTTTGCGATGTGCAGCAGGTATTTGAGCGGGTGTTGCGCCCTCAGTGTTTGGACGGTTTGGCTTTGTCCTTTTCGGTCTGTTTTTGGCTGAGGGCTTTTAACTCCTTTAGGTAGGCGACCTCTGCGCGCATATAGCATAACTCTTCGATAAGCTCTGCCTGTGTTTTTTTCTTGGTCGGGTTTATCTGCGATGAAGGGGTTTTTGCGGTGTTGGGGCATGGTTTTTGGATTGGGGATGTTCGAGTGCGCCGATACCGCCTTCTTGATAGGCGCGTATCCATCGTCTCAGGTGGGTTCGGGAAATGCCGTAGTGGTCTGCGGTACGCTGTTGGCTGCGTATATGCAGGTAGTGGAGTACGGCTTGGTATTTGAAGTGTAATGTATATTTGCTTCAAAAACTGCACCTTGTGAGTTGGAGGGATGTCCAACTTTTTGGGGTGCAGTTCAGTTTTCAGACGACCTCTTTGCTTTTTAAATTCAAATCAAACCATTTTAAGCTCAAATCGTACCGCTGCCCTGCGCTTTCGGTTTGGCGGCACCGAATTCCAGTTTGCTCAAGGCGGAGGTAGGCTTTGGCGGTGGCGACCAAAACGTCGGTATCCGCGCCCTGACCGTTGACGACGCGGTTGCCGCGCGCCAGACGGACGCTGGTTTCACCTTGGCTTTCCGTGCCTTGCGTTACGGCGTTGACGGAATAAATCTGTAAAGTCGCGCCGCTTTGTGCCACGCTCTCAATCGCTTTTGAAAATCGCATCGACAGGGCCGGAGCCCTGTGGCGGATGCGCGTTTTTTTCTTCGCCTTTGATGCTGAACACGATGTCGGCGCGCGGTTCTTCGCCGGTTTCGGTGCTGATTTTTGGGAGATGAATTTGTAGCTTTCGGCGTTCATACTGCCCATTTCGTCGGACACCAGCGCGTGCAGGTCTTCATCGAAGATTTCGCGTTTTTGTCGGCGAGTTCTTTTGAAGCGGGCAAACGCGGCGTTCAGCGCCTCTTCGCTTTTCCAACTCGATGCCCCAAATCCGCCAGTTTTGCTGCGGAACGCGCTGCGACCGGACAAATTTGCCCAAGGTCAGACGGTTGGTTGACCAGCCGACCGATTCGGCAGTCATGATTTCATAGGTTTCAGGGTGTTTCAACACGCCGTCCTGATGGATGCCTGATTCGTGTGCAAAGGCGTTTGCGCCGACCACCGCCTTGTTGGGCTGAATCGGATAGCCGGTAATGGTGGACACCAGTTTGGATACCGGCACGATTTGCGTGGTGTCGATGCCGGTTTCCAAGCCGAAAAGGTCATGGCGCACTTTCAACGCCATCACGATTTCTTCAAGGCTGGCATTGCCCGCGCGTTCGCCCAAGCCGTTGATGGTGCATTCCACCTGGCGCACGCCTGCCTGAACAGCGGCCAGCGAGTTGGCAACCGCCATACCCAAGTCATTGTGGCGGTGGGTCGACCAGACTACTTTGTCGCCGTTGGGCGCGCTTTTTGATGATGTTGCTGATACGCTCGTACCACACGGAAGGGATGGAGTAGCCGACAGTATCGGGAATATTGATGGTGGTCGCGCCCGCTTCGATAACCGCCGTAAAGATTTTGGCGAGGAAGTCCAAATCCGATCGCACGGCGTCTTCGGCGGAAAATTCCACATCGTCGGTGTATTCTTTGGCGATTTTCACTGCTTTGACCGCCGCATCGATGACCTGCTGCGGCTTCATTTTTCAGTTTGTGCTCCATGTGGATGGGGCTGGTGGCGATGAAGGTATGGATGCGTTTTTCGGCGCGGGAAACGGCTTCGCCTGCTTTGCGCACATCGTTTTCAACGGCACGCGCCAACGAGCAGACTGTGGATTTGGTGATGATTTTTGGCAATCGCATTGACCGACTCTGAAATCGCCCGGGCTGGCGGCGGCGAGAACCCGCCTCAATCACATCCACGCCCATTTTCTCCAACTGGCGGGCAATGCGGATTTTTCTCCTCTTTGGTCATGGATGCACCGGGCGACTCGCTCGCCGTCGCGCATGGTGGTGTCGAAAATAATTACGCGGTTGGTCTGTGTCATTTCTGTTCTCTCCAGAGATTCGTTTTTGTAAAAAGCATTCAAAATCCAGCGGCCTGCCTTGCGCTTCCGCCAGCGCGGTCAGCTTTGCAGTTGCGCCAAAGGCAGCGACCCGCGCGTGCGCCATTTATAGATGGCGGCGGTTGTCGCGGCATTTTTCGGGATCGTGCTGTTTCAACGCTTCGGCAAGCGCATTCACGCCGCCGAAATAAGCAACTAAGCGGTCAATGTCTAATTGCATGATGTTCCTTGTCCAAACCTTATCGAAATTATTGTTTGCATTGAAAGGGGATTATACGCATTTTAGACAAAACGGCAATCTATTTTTCTAAAAATACTGCCTAACATTTTTAATATTGGAATTATTTTATACATTTTTGTCTAATTATATAAAATAAAGCACCGCAAGCAGAGAACCCTGTCCTGCATGCGGTGCTTTTCATAATTTATTATATAAATTATCTATCTGCAATTCTTTGAAACATAAAAAGAAAAATTACCAACTCAATCGATAGAAATAAAGATAACCACAAATCTGCCACACAGTATACTGCATGGCTATTTGCCCGATGATATAAGAATGAAGGCCGAAAAATGCCCAACCAATCACTAATAGTATGATTCTAATATTTTTCTTCAGATTAGAATGCCCCATTCCGAAGAAAAACATAAAAGCTGTTGCTGTCAATGCCGCATAAAACATCTCAAAACCTCCAATCGATCAAGGTATATCATAAACATGGCGATCAATTTATGATATACCTGACGAGAAATTAAGAAATAAATTATCAGAATCGAATATTCGTTCCAGTATCACCAAATATATTATTATGTATACCATTTCAACCTCTCAAAAAAATCCCCATTGAATGGCGCAACGAAAGCACGCAGAAGCCGCCCAAGCAGGCGGTTTATGTGCATGAAAAAGCAATGCCGCCGATATTCTGAAAACGCCCACGCCCAAACGGCAACCGTTTGGACGGGCGATTTCCACAACGCCAAAGCAAGTATTGGCGGCGATGAAAAAGCGCGTCCGCAGGCCGTCTGAAAAACAAAAAACGCGCCTGCCGATATTCAGACGGCCTTCCATACCCACCGCATGAAGCAGGCGCAGCAAAGCCGTGTAGTTGAACATGCTTGCCGTCGAAATCGGCGCGGGTTTTCAGTTAAGCAACCCGCGCGCGCCCGACGTCTGCGCAGCCCTTGCCGATGTGTACGCCGAGCCGAACGACGAGCCGTTTTTGCTGCCGCTCAACCAGCTTTTTGGGCTTTATCGGCGCACACGAATGGCACAAAAAGGCATAAACATTCCGCAGCTTGGCGGCAAAATCCATGTTCCCTTCGGCGTGTTCTCGCCCTGCGCGGCGAATATTTGGACTTAATCGCTCAAGCGCCGTTGAATCCCCATATTCAGACGGCGTTCGACGTCGGCACAGGTTCCGGCGTTATCGCCGCCATCCTCGCCAAACGCGGCATTCCCGACATCACCGCCACCGACACCAACCCCCAAAGCCATCGCCTGCGCAATCGCCAACCTCGCCCGCTTGGGGCTGGACAAACAAGTCGCCGTCAAAGCTGTCGATTTATTTCCCGAAGGACGCGCCGACCTGATCGTCTGCAACCCGCCGTGGCTGCCCGCCAAACCGACTTCCGCCGTCGAAACCGCCCCTCTACGACCCCGACAACGCCATGCTGACCGCCTTTTTAAACGGCGTGCGGCAACATGTAAACCCGCAAGGTGAAGCGTGGTTAATCATTTCCGACTTGGCGGAACATCTGCACCTGCGCGACCGCGATTTTTCTGGAACAATGTTTTTCAGACGACCTCTTTGAGCAGCCGATATTCTGAAAACCAAACCGTGCCACCGCAAAGCCGCCGACGAATCCGACCCGCTCGCCTTCGCCCGCAATCGGGAAACCACATTTCTCTATCGTTTGAAAGCAAAGTCCTGATATACAATTAGGTCGTCTGAAACCCGTTTCCGCCATTCCCATGCAACTGATCAAATACCTCCAATCCCAAGGCATAGGCAGCCGCAAACAATGCCAGTGGCTGATTCAAAACGACTGTGTCGAAATCAACGATACGGTCTGCAACGACACCAAAGCCGACATCGATCCCGCCGAAGTCCAAACGCTGCGCATAGACGGCGAAGACATCGTTGTCGTGCCCATGCCTTATTTTTATATCCCTACTCAACAAGCCTGCCGATTACGAAACCTCGCACAAACCGCAGCAATACCCCAGCGTCTTCAGCCTTTTCCCCGACCATATGCGCAATATCGACATGCAGGCGGTCGGCAGGCTGGATGCGGATACGACGGGCGTTTTGCTGATTACCAACGACGGGCAGTTCAACCACCGCGTTACCTCGCCGAAACACAAAGTACCCAAAAATCTACCGCGTTACCCTGAAGCATCCTGCCGATAACAGCTTGTCGTGAAACGCTGAAAAACGGCGTCCTGCTGCACGACGACAACGAAACCGTCCGCGCAGCCGAAGCCGTTTTGGAAAAATCCGACCACCCTGCTGATGACCATTACCGAAGGCAAATATCATCAAGTCAAACGCATGGTCGCCGCTGCCGGCAACCGCGTCGAACACCTTCATCGGGACGAATTTAACGGACGAACGGTAGAAAATTTAGCCTCAGGGGAGTGGAAATTCATCACAGTTTGAAAATTTTGAAGTCAAAAATTTTTAACCATTATGATTTTTATTTGTTTAAAAACATGATGATATGATTGTTAAGATGTCATTAACCAAACTTAACGTCATCATTCGTGAACTATTATATAATTCGCTGTGTCTGAGTAACACTTGCTTCGAGAGAAGTGAGTAAGTGAGTAAGACGTTTTCCCCGTAATGTGTTTGGCCATCTATACTTTTCCCTTAGTATAGATGGTTTTTATCTGCGATTTTCTCAATCCCCTTCCCCAGTATCATTTGAACCGTCTCCTGCATCCTATTGAATTCCCGTTCAGACGACCTTATCATCAACCCATTCCCATTTTTCCCGCAGAAATACCATGCAAAACATCCAAGACTACGTCCGCCGCACCGCGTCCGCCGCCAAGCAGGCTTCCTATATTGTTGCCGCCGCCGAGACCGCGTAGAAAAACGCTGCGCTCCTGCGCGCCGCCGAACTCATCAAACACCACCAAACCGCCATCCTCGCCGCCAACGCCCAAGATATGGAACAGGCCGCGCAGAAAGGTTTGAATGACGCACTGCTCGACCGCCTGCGGCTGACTGAAAAACCATAGACGCCATGTGCGAAGGTTTGCGCCAGATTGCCTCCCTGCCCGACCCCATCGGCGAGATGGACGAATTCCGCACCCGCGAAAACGGCCTGCAAATCGGCAAAATGCGCGTACCGTTGGGCGTTGTCGGCATCATTTACGAATCCCGCCCCAACGTAACCGTCGATGCCGCCGCCCTCTGCCTCAAGTCCGGCAATGTCTGCGTCCTGCGCGGCGGCAGCGAAGCCTTCAACAGCAATATGGCGCTTTCAAACTGATTACGCAGGCGTTAGTTGAAAACGGCCTGCCCGCAGCAGCCGTCAGCCTGATTGAAAATACCGACCGCGAAAGCGTCGGCGCCATGCTGCAAAAGCCCAGAGTTTATCGACGTCGTCATCCCGCGCGGCGGCAAGTCGCTGGTTTCCCGCATCGCCGCCGAAGCCCGCGTGCCCGTCATCAAACACCCTCGACGGCATCTGCCACGTCTATATCGACTGCGCCGCCGACGCCGACAAAGCCGTCAACATCGCCTTCAACGCGCCAAAACCTCGCGCTACGGCACCTGCAACACCATGGAAACCCTGCTCGTCCACCAAAAGCCGCGCCGCCGAAATCCTGCCCGTATTGGCGGAAAAATACGCCGCCCGCAACGTCGAGCTGCGCGGCTGCCCGCATACCCTTTCCATCCTGCCCCCACATTCAGACGGCCTCCGAAGAAGACTGGGACACCGAATACCTCGCCCCCATCCTCTCCGTCAAAATCGTCGACAGCCTCGAAGAAGCCGTCGCCCACATCAACACCCACGGCAGCCACCACACCGACAGCATCGTAACCGAATCCTACACCGATGCCCGCACCTTCCTGCGCACAGTCGACAGCGCCAGCGTCATGGTCAATGCCTCCACCCGCTTCGCCGACGGCTTCGAGTACGGCCTCGGCGCGGAAATCGGCATTTCCACCGACAAAATCCACGTCCGCGGCCCCGTCGGTCTGCACGGGCTGACTTCGCAGAAATGGATTGTCTTGGGCGACGACGGGCAGGTACGTTTCCGTAATCCGTCGCTTTCTTGGTGATAAAACGGCAAAAGGTCGTCTGAAAAACAGTTTTCAGACGACCTTTTTACTGCAATGGCAAATCTTGTTGCCTATTATCGGTTTCACGAAAATGCAATATCGTTATACGGCTATCATCAACACAAACTATTCCATTATAATCATTCAAATTTCCATAACGGCTTAACCGTAATCCGATACGACAATTTTTGAGCTCGATGTATCCGCGCTCAAAGGTCGTCTGAAACTACTCAATTCCGATAAATCATCCAAAGGAAACCAGCATAATGTCGGACAACACCGCCCTGAAGGACAAGAAACCGCGCAAGCTCGTACCTCACTGCTCTTTACCGTTTATGCCTTGTGTTACGGCGTTTTTACTCGTGTTTCTCACCGTTCAGCTTACCGTAGCTTCCGGCGTGGTGGCAGCTTTTTGCCTCTATGCTCCATTTCGGTATTTTCGGACTGGTGTTCGGCAGTCTGGCTAGTGTGGCTGCAATAATTACCGGTTTACTCTATATGCTTGGCTATATGCTGGTTTGGGGCATACTGACCGGTATGGCGATGACGCAGCTTCGTTTGCGTAGGAACTTGAAGCATATCTTGACCGCCATGCTCATCGGCTTTGTCTGTTCCTACATAAGCACGATATTGTTTGCGCTGTTTTTGTCAAAAGATATAGAGATGCTGTTTAATTTTTTATTTCGAAGGATTAACGATATTCAGCCTATTGAATGCGTTTGCCGTTATTCCCTTTGGGCTGGTGTTTTTACCTGGTGAAAGCGGTATAAACGGGAGCGGGAAATTGCCGTGAAAACCGTGAAGGCGGGCATTCATGCGGGGCAAGTCATTTTTGAACATGCAACTGAGGCGTTTTTTTCTTACCGCTGGTGGACTCCGCTTGCTTTTGCTTTGGCAGGTACGCCGATTTTTTCTGACTTGCGCCTTCCTGATGCAGCCGGACTCCGCCTTCCCCGACACACAAGCTTGGAGCGCACACTTTATCCCGATGACTTTCTTTTGGCTTTGCCGCCATGGTGGCAGCGGTTTGACGGCAATGCTGATGCGTCTGCGTAAAGACCAAAAAGGCATTTTGAGCGGCCTTGCCCTATCGTCTCGCCTACTTCGGCGTTATGGTTTATCTGCCGCCCATCAAGAATCCCAATTTGAATCCCTACGCCCATTTGCTCAACCCGTATTGGCTGCTGGCGGCTTGGCTGATATCGGTCGGCGTCTGCATTTGGTTGTCGTTTAAGAAAGTAGATAGCGGCAATAGCTAATAAAACTGATGAGGGGTCGTCTGAAATACCTTTCAGACGACCCCTTTGCCCATTTTATCGCCGCCATCTTTCTTGTCCAAAATATAGTGGATTAAATTTAAATCAGGACAAGGCGACGAAGCCGCAGACAGTACAGATAGTACGGAACCGATTCGCTTGGTGCTTCAGCACCTTTCAGAGAATCGTTCTCTTTGAGCTAAGGCGAGGCAACGCCGTACTGGTTTAAAAGTTAATCCACTATACACACAAATCTTTCCCAATTTGAAACAATCCCCTGATTTTGTTATTATTCCTTTAAACAAAGAAATAATCATCATCCATTTTTGTCTCACCCGGCCCTCATTACGGCTCATTCATCTGTGCGTTTTTACTCTCTTTTTCCCTTGTTTTTCATCCGGCAGGACGGTTTAAACGCCATTCATTTTTTGTCTGCGTTTTTATAGTGGATTACCAAAAATCGGGAAAGTCTCGGACCTCGTCCGACAGATCATGTTTTATTCCCAGTTTTTGTTAATCAACCATATACGGCCTTGCGCCCGTGTCCGCCTGCCTCACCATCCCAAAGGAGGTCAAGGTTTGTCTTTATTTCATTTCTTACGCAACCGCTCTTCGTTCAATCCCTTTCGTCGTTTCCGTTACGCTGTCCTTCGTGCTGCTGGTCATCGGCATCGCGCTTTTGATTCCGCAGCAGGCAGAAACCGTCCTCAATGCCGCCAAAACGGGCATTTTCAAAAACTTCAGTTGGTTTTTACATCTTGGCGTTTTCCGCCCTTTTTCTTCTTCCTGCTCGCCCTTTCAGTCAGCAGCTTCGGCAACATCAAACTGGGCACCAACGAAGAAGAGCCTGAATTTAGCTTTTGGTCTTGGCTCGCCATGCTGTTCGCGGCGGGCATGGGGGTCGGGTTGATGTTTTTCGGTGTCGCCGAACCGCTCACCCACTATCTGTCCCCCATCACCGAAGGCAGCAGCGGAGCAAGGCAGCAGGACGCGTTACTCCACACCCTCTTCCACTGGGGCGTACATGCTCTGGTCGGTTTACGCCGCCATGGCGTTGGCGCTCGCCATCTTCGCCTTCCGCTACAAACTCCCGCTTTCCCTGCGCTCCTGCTTTTTATCCGCTGTTGAAAGAGAAAAATCGACGGTAAGGCAGGCGACATCATCGACATACTCGCGCTGGTCGCCACCCTGTTCGGCATCATTACCACGCTTGGTTTCGGCGCGGCGCAGTTGGGTGCGGGCTTGGCACAAATCGGCTGGATAAGCGAAAAACACCTTTTCCGTACAAACCATCGTGATTTTCGCCGTCATGGGTTTGGCGGTCGCCTCCGCCGCCTCCGGCATAGGCAAAGGCGTCAAAATGTTGAGCGAGATGAACTTGACCCTTGCTTTTGTACTGATGGTTTTCGTCCTCGCCACCGGCCCGACCCTCCACCCGCTCTCCGCCTTCAACGACAACCTCGGCACTTACCTGAGCAACCTCGTACAACTCAGTTTCAAAACGTACAGCTACGAACAAAACCATACCGAATGGTTCGGCGGCTGGACCATCTTATACTGGGCATGGTGGTGTTCTTGGGCGCCTTTCGTCGGACTCTTCATCGCCCGCATCTCGCGCGGACGCACCATACGCGAATTTATTTTCGGCGTTTTGGCGGTTCCCTCCCTGTTCTGCGTCATCTGGTTTACCATCTTCGGCGATACCGCCATCTGGATTAACGACCACACCGCAGCAGGCGCATTGGGCGAATTGACCGGCACGCCCGAAAAACTCCTCTTCCGCTTCCTCGAATACCTCCCCCTGCCGACCCTCACAGGGCTTGTCAGCCTCATGGTGATCGCCCTCTTCTTCATCACCTCCGCCGACTCCGGCATTTACGTCCTCAACAACATCGCCTCCCGCGACAAAAGCGTGGCCGCCCCGCGCTGGCAGGCAGTGATGTGGGGGCTGTTGATGTCCGCCGCCGCCATTGTCCTTTTGCGCTTCGGCGGACTGCCCACCCTGCAAACCATGACCCTCATCGTCGCCCTGCCTTTCGCCCTGCTCATGCTGATCATGTGTTTCAGCCTATGGCGCGGATTAAACGCCGACCACAAATACTTTACGACCGCCGTCACCCCTCCAGCGTCTATTGAGCGGCGACAACTGGCAGGACAGGCTCGAGCGTATGCTGAACCAAACGCAGGAACAAGACATCCTCAAATTCCTCAAAACCACCGCCCTGCCCGCCATGCGCGAATTGGGCGAGGAATTGTCCGACAAATACAGCCTGAGCGTCGACATCCAAACCCACTTCGACCGCGAAGAGCCTGCCGTCGAATTCACCATCCACAAAGAGTCCCTGCGCGACTTCATGTACGGCATTAAAACCATCAAGCGCGAAGTGTCCGAACAGCTTATCAAAGACGGCCACCTCCCGCACATCCGCCACAACGTCACCCTACGAGCCCCTACACCTACTTCTTCGACGGCCGCAGCGGCTACGACGTGCAATACATGAACCGCCGCGAACTCATCGCCGACATCCTCAAGCAGTACGAGCGTTACCTCAACCTCCTGACCGATGTTGGACAAGAACTCATGTCGCACCAGCAAACCGAATTGGCGGAATAAGTTTTTGTTAAACAGGTGGTATTCAAGGTCGTCTGAAAACAGATTTCCGTTTTTCAGACGACCTTTCTTCATGCGTTCAAACAAACCACGCGTTCCATCCACAACCCTTCCGTAGCGTGGGCTTTGCCCACGAAAAACACCGCCCAACCTGTCTTTAAAAAACAAATAAAAACGTCGTCTGAAAAATGGACTTCCGTTTTCAGACGACCTTTCTTCTATGTTCAATCAAACCACACACCCCATCCACAACCCAACTCGTAGCGTGGGCTTTGCCCACGAAAAACACCACCCAACCTGTCTTTAAAAAAACAAATAAAAACGTCGTCTGAAAATGGACTTCCCGTTTTCAGACGACCTTTCTTCATGTATTCAAACAAACCACACGTTCCATCCACAACCCTCCCGTAGCGTGGGCTTTGGCTTTCACGAAAAAAAACTACCGCCCAATCTATCATCTTTAAAAACAAATAAAAACGTCGTCTGAAACCCAAAATCTGGCTTTTTCAGACGACCCCTTTCCCCATCATCCGTAACACAATCTTCCCCATGCAAACCGCTTCTTTATAGTGGATTAACTTTAAATCAAGACAAGGCGACGAAGCCGCAGACAGTACAGATAGTACGGAACCGATTCACTTGGTGCTTCAGCACCTTAGAGAATCGTTCTCTTTGAGCTAAGGCGAGACAACGCCGTACTGGTTTAAAGTTAATCCACTATATCACCCGACAGCCTTAACCCGACTTAGGTCGTCTGAAAAAAAGACCGAAACCGAGTACAATCCGCCACATGAAAAAACGCTCCAACCCCCTCCCGCTTTTAAACGGCGTCAAACCCAGCTATTTGGTGCTGCCGCACGAAAAACCGTTTTACGGCCTGCCCCTGTTGCATTTCCTCTGCGTCCGCTTTCCCTTTGTCGGCGAGGACAACTGGCGCAGGCGTTTGAACAGCGGCTTCGTCGTCGATGCAGACGGCGTGCCGTTTGACGAACACACGCTGTTCGAGCCGGGCAAAACCATGTTTTTATTACCGAGAAACCAGCAGCGACAGCGAACCCGTCATTCCGTTTGAAGAAAAATCCTGCACATCGACGACCATCTGATTGTCGTTGACAAACCGCATTTTCTGCCCGTTATCCCCAGCGGACGTTTTTTGCGCGAAACCCTGCTGACCCGCCTGCGCCTGCGGCCGGAATTGCAGCATTTGAACGTAGCAGACATTACGCCGGTCCACCGTTTGGATAAAGATACGGCAGGTGTGATGCTGCTGTCGCACAATCCCGCCACGCGCCGCGATTATCAAACGATGTTTCAGGAAAAAGCGTCCGTAAAACCTATCACGCCGTCGCGCCGACGCGGACGGATTTGGTATATCCCTTGGACGTGGTTTCGCGCATGGTGCGCGGGGAACGGTTTTTCACGACGCAGGAAATCGAAGGCGAGCCGAATGCCCATACGACGGTCGAATTGCTTGAAAACCGCGGCGAATTCAGCCTCTACCGGCTGACGCCGCATACGGGGAAAAACACCAGCTTCGGGTGCATATGATGCGTTTGAGCATGCCGCTGCTAAACGACGCGCTTTATCCCACCCCTTTGGCGGCGGGCGATGAAGATTATGAAAAACCTTTGAAACTACTGGCAAAACAGATTGAGTTTACCGACCCGATCAGCGGACAAAAACAGATATTTGAAAGCGGATTTAAGTTATAGTGGATTAACTTTAAACCACTATATAAAGACTTTGCTGTCGTCCTGTTCGCATCCGAAATAAAGGTCGTCTGAAAACCATTTTTCAGACGACCTTGGATTCGGATTTCAGCGCAACACTAGGGTACCAGTGGTTGGAACAGATTCAAGAATAAAACACTTGGCGTTTCGTAGCCAAGTGTTTTTCTTGGCCGGTGGTTCAACCTCATCTTGAACCCTGCGTATCTCCTGATTGCTGATATTTCGAAATCGGTTTGTTTGGGGAAATATTGTCGGATGAGTCCGTTGGTGTTCTCATTCAGCCCTTTTTTTCCCACGAATGGTAAGGGCAGCAAAAATAGGTTTCCGCCTTTAATGCTTTTGGCTATTTTTGGTGTGTTGGTAGAACTCTTTGCCGTTATCCATGGTGATGGTGTGGACTCTGGCTTTATATGCCCTTAATACCCTAATGACTGCCCGGGCAGTATCTTCGGCCTTTAAGTTATCCAATTTACAGATGATGGTGTAGCGGGTAACACGTCTCGACTCAGGGTCAATAATGCGCTTTTTCTGATCTTTGCCGATGATGGTGTCGGCCTCCCAATCGCCGATACGGGTTTTTGGTCGACGATGGCGGGTCGGTTTTCTATGCCGACGCGGTTGGGTACTTTACCTCTGGTCCATGTGCTGCCGTAGCGTTTGCGGTAGGGTTTGCTGCATATTCTGAGGTTTTGCCACAACGTGCCGCCGTTGCTTTTTGTCTTGGCGCAGGTAGCGGTAAACGGTGCTGTGATGGAGCGTGATCCCGTGGTGTTTGCGCAGGTAGGCGCATACTTGTTCGGGACTGAGTTTGCGGCGGATAAGGTGTCGATGTGTTGAATCAGCTGCGAATCGAGTTTATAGGGTTTTCGCTTACGCTGTTTGGTCAGCCGGCTTTGCCGTTGGGCTTTATCGGCGCTGTATTGCTGCCCTTGATGCAGTGCCGCTTGATTTCGCGGCTGATGGTGCTTTTGTGGCGGTTGAGCTGTTTGGCGATTTCTGTGACGGTACAGTGGCGAGACAGGTATTGGATATGGTATCGTTCGTCTTGGGTCAGTTGTGTGTAGCTCATGGCAATCTTTCTTGCAGGAAAGGCCGTATGCTACCGCATACTGGCCTTTTTCTGTTATGGAAAGTTGCACTTCAAATGCGAATCCGCCGACCTTTTTCATCAATCCTGCCTATTTCGAACTGCTGCCGAACAAGCCTTTGAACCACAATACGATATCATCCCACATCCGTCTGAACCAGCTGCCTTCTTCAACGGAATGGAGGGCGACGACGTTTTTCTCGGTAATGACTTTGCCGTCTTTGACGATTTTGAGTTTGCCCAAGGTTTGACCTTTGCGTATCGGGGCGACAACGGGCTGGACGGTTTCTAAAATCGGTTTGATGTTTTGTCCGGCATCGTGGGGAATCGTGATGTACACGTCTTCGAGGAAGCCGACGTTCACCGATTTGCTGCTGCCTTTATAAACTTTGACCTTGGAAATGATTTCGCCGCCGTTGTAGAGCTTGGGCGTATCGAATGCCCTGCAACGCCCAGTTGAGCAGTTTGCCGCTTTCGGAAGCGCGGGCTTCGGTGGAATCGGTACCGACAACGATGGAAACGATGCGTCTGCCGTTGCGTTTGCTGGAAGCGGCAAGGTTGTAGCCTGCGCTTTCGGTGTGTCCCGTCTTCAGACCGTCCACATTGGAATCGCGGTAGAGCAGGAGGTTGCGGTTTGGCTGTTCGACATTGTTGTATTTGAAGGATTTAATCGAAAAATACGGGATAGTATTTCGGATAATCGTGTATCAGCGCGGCGGACAAAATGGCTAAATCACCGACGGTGGAAACGTGACCTTCGGCAGCCAATCCGGTCGGGTTTTTAAAGTGGGTTTTGGTCATGCCCAAACGCTTGGCTTCGTCGTTCATTTGTTGGACGAACACGTCCACCGAGCCGCCTCCCATGGCTTCGGCAAGCGTGGTGGCAGCATCGTCTGCGGATTGGACAATCATGCCTTTAATCAAATCGCTGACGCTGGCGGGGACTTTGGGACTGAGGAACATCCGTGAGCCTTCGATTTTTCCAGCCTGCATCGGACACGGTCAGCATTTGGTCAGCGCGCAATGTGCCGTTTTCCAAAGCTTTGAACGCGAGGTAGGCGGTCATCATTTTGGTCAGCGAAGCGGGTTCGATTTGGTGTCGATATTGCCGGAGGCAAGCACTTGATGGCTTTGCAAAATCGGTAACGATGTAGGCGGCAGCGGCAATGGCAGGCGGCGCATCGGGGCTGTTGATGCTGGGCATCATGGCTTCGGGTTGGGATGCGGCGGCAGGTGCAGGCTCGGAAGCGGCAACAGCAGGGCTGCGTTGTTTTTAGCCGCTTGCGGCGCGAGCTTTGCGCGGCGGCAATCATCATTGCCGCGATCAATACGGATAATGTTTTTCATCGGGATGTGGTGCGGAAACAGAAATAAAAAACAACCGCGTCGTGCGGTTTTGGCACAAAAGGCAGTCATTATACCGCCGCAACTTCGCTTTGCTAAGATTTTTTTCTTGATTTCAGACGACCTCGAGGGTATGGTTTTACCTTTCCGCCGTTTTGTTGGCAAAGTTTGACGCGGGCGGCGGACACTCCTTTTGAAAATAATCCTCCGGCACACAAAACCATGAACAACCGCCCCTCTTATTCCGATTACCTCATCCGCATCTTGACCGCCTCCGTTTACGACGTTGCCGTCGAAACGCCGCTCGAACCCGCAATCGGGCTGTCACGTCGTCTGAACAACAACGTCCTGCTCAAACGCGAAGACCTGCAACCCGTGTTTTCCTTCAAAATCCGCGGCGCGTACAACAAAATGGCGAAGCTGCCCAAAAGAAGCGCTCGCCTGCGGCGTCATCGCCGCCAGCGGGCAACCACGCACAAGGCGTCGCCCTTTCAGCACAGCGTTTGGGCTGCCGCGCCGTCATCGTCATGCCCGAAACCACGCCCAAAATCAAAATCGACGCCGTCAAAAGCCGCGGCGGCGAAGTCGTCCTCAAAGGCGTTTCCTACAACGATGCCTACGATTACGCGATGGAGTTGGCAGAAAAGAAAAACTGACCCTACATCGCCCCGTTTGACGACCCCGACGTGATTGCCGGTCAAGGCACGGTCGGCATGGAAATCGTGCGCCAGCGTCCCGACGACATCCACGCCTATCTTCGTCCCCATCGGCGGCGGCGGACTGGCGGCGGGCGTTGCCGCATTCGTCAAACAAGTCCGCCCCCAGCATCAAAGTCATCGGCGTGCAAACAAACGACTCCTGCTGCATGAAGCAATCCGTCGAAGCCGGAAAAGTCGTCAGCCTCAAAGATGTCGGCCTCTTCTCCGACGGTACCGCCGTCAAAGTCGTCGGCGAAGAAACCTTCCGCCTCTGCCGCGATCTCTTGGACGACATCATCACCGTCGACACCGACGCCATCTGCGGCGCCATCAAAGACATCTTCGACGACACCCGCAGCATCACCGAACCCGCAGGAGCCCTCGCCCTTGCCGGCTTGAAAACCTACGCCGCCCGCAACCGCATCCAAAAACCGAACCCTCATCGCCGTAACCAGCGGCGCCAACATGAATTTCCACCGCCTGCGCCACGTTTCCGAACGCAGCGAATTGGGTGAAGGCAACGAAGGCATTTTCGCCGTTACCATCCCCGAAGAGCGCGGCAGCTTCCTCAAATTCGTCAACCTGCTCGGCAGCCGCAACATCACCGAGTTCAACTACCGCTACGGCGACGACCAAAAAGCCCACATCTTCGTCGGCCTGCAAACCGCAGGTTCCCAAGACCTCACCGTCATCAGCCGCCAGCTGACCGAAGCCGGACTGCCCAATGTCGACCTGACCGACGACGAAATCTCCAAAATCCACATCCGCTACATGGTCGGCGGACGCACAACAAAAGTCGCCCACGAACGCTTAATCAGCTTCGAGTTCCCCGAACGCCCCGGCGCACTCGCCCGCTTCCTCAACCATATGCAGGGCGGCTGGAACATTACCCTCTTCCACTACCGCAACCACGGCGCCGACTACGGCCGCATCCTCGTCGGCATCGACGTCCCGCCCGGCGACAATCAAGCCTTCGAAAACTTCCTCGAAAGCCTCGGTTACAGCTATCAGGACGAAACCCAAAACGCCGCATACCGCCTGTTCCTTGCTTGATTGGAAGGGAAATATAAAAGGTCGTCTGAAACCCTGTTTGATGGTTTTCAGACGACCTTTATGATTTTCACAGACTTGGTTTTACAAATAAATTTCTACAAAGAAGGGAATACTGGCTGCAACTTGCCATACCGACTACGCAGCTTGATTTTCACACACAATCAAAGCTTCCAGCCCCACCGATGATGAAATATAGTAAAAATCAAATGACTCATGCCGTTTTTGGTCCACATAAAACTCAATGGATGGAAACAACTCAATCAACCATTCGGGACATGATTGATTGTGATACGTCTGAATATCAAAAATGACATTCTGCGTACCAATATTATCAAAATCAAAAAACACCACATCCTGAAAATCCAATATTGAACCATCGTCAAGGAAAAATTTGAGGATTTGTTCTTTTGACTGATAAACATAGCCGATAATTTCTGCGTCGTGGTAGTCTTTATTGAAAGTTTTCATATACTCTGGTCACCAATCTAAAGCTATTCGGGCATCTTCAGAAAAAAATCTGATTTATCTTCAATTAGTTGCTTTAAATACAGTTTAACAAAAAGGCAGTTTTTCGATGAAATGTTAAAACTTGGAGGGCTGCACTGCTTATTAACTCATTTTCATTCCTCTTAAGGACATTCATTGCAAACTCCGCTTCCTTAACAGTTATTGGCGCTCTTTTTAAGATACTTAGCGCCTCAATCCGAAAGATAAATATCTTCATCTAGATTCTCAAAAATCAATTATTTTTTTCAAAAATATAACCATAATCAAATTCGCCTATATACACCCTTAAGATGCTGAATGCTTCATGGCGGGCAATATCGGATTCTTTTGAACTTAGACCGATATCCAAAAGAAAATTCGCCAACTCTTCAGACATATCCTCATCAGCGTAATTTTGTAGAAATTCCTCTTTCTCTCTGTCATTGTCAAATTTTTGATAGGATGATTTAAATTCTGCACCATTCATAATAATGATCTCAAAAAAATATTTTTTTGAATTTAATTTTAGTCCCAATTTGATTAGTTCATCAGACACATATTCAAATTGCTGATAATACTCGACACAATTGACTATACCGCCCCAATTTTTGGGATTCAACCTTTGTTTTCAGACGACCTTCCCATCTCATTTGGCTTCTGCCCTATAATACCGACCACAAATTTTTACCGCTTCCCCAAAGGACAAATCATGAGCAATTACACCCGAACCTCGCGCGCTGCCGACAGCCTGCGCGACATCAAAATCACCCCGCACTTCCTGCCGCACGCCGACGGCTCGTGCCTGATCGAATGCGGCAACACCAAAGTTATCTGCACCGCTTCCATCGACGAAAAATGTCCCGCCCTTCCTTCGCGGCAAGGGTCAGGGTTGGGTTACTGCCGAATACGGGATGCTGCCCGCGTCCACCGCCTCGCGTATGCGCCGTGAAGCCGCGGCGGGCAAACAGTCGGGCCGCACTCAGGAAATCCAGCGCCTGATCGGGCGCTCGCTGCGTGCCATCGTGGATATGGAAAAACTGGGCGAACGCCAAACCTGATTGACTGCGACGTAATTCAGGCAGATGGCGGAACGCGCACCGCGTCTATTACCGGCGCATTCGTCGCCCTGCAAATTGCGGTCAACAAGCTGCTGAGACGACCTCATCAGCGAAAAACCCCATCCGTGAAGCCGTTGCCGCCGTATCCGCAGGCGTGGTGAACGGTGTGCCGCTTTTGGATTTGGATTACCCCGAAGACTCTGGCTGCGACAGCGATGTCAACATCGTTATGACCGCATCAGGCAAAATCATCGAAATCCAAGGCACGGCGGAAGGCGCGCCGTTCAGCAGACGAATTGGGCAAACTGATTGCGCTGGCGCAGAAAGGCATTGCCGAGTTGACGGCGCACCAGAAAGCCGCCCTGTCCTCTTAAGTAAAAATCATCTAATTTATTGAAATAAAAAGATTATTCTTAAAAACCAACCTTGATTAAAAGCAGATTCAAGGTAAAACTCGTCAAGGTTTAAACACCTTACGGGCATCTCTACCCTGAATCTGCTTTTCTCATCTTAAATCAATTCATTGCTTGAAATTGAGTGTCGAAACAAGGGCAATCAGCATGCCCCTGCCCAACCTGCTTTTTATCTCTGAAATTTTAAAAATCCTGTTTATCCAATACGATATTTATGACAAGAGATTTTAAAAACCCACCCCAAACTCTGACGAGCGGTTATAAAACAAGATTAGCGTTAGTTGTATAAATTCAAACACTTATTTAAAAATATATAGTTCGCTTCGACTTGCCAAACCTATATTCGGGGCATCTGAATAATAAAAATTTCAAGGAACACTTATGCCGTTGCTGTCGATTGAATTCGCGGTATTTTTTATTGCTTTTTTGCCTATTTATTGGGCATTTGTCCGTATGCCGTCGGTGCAGAATGTTTTGCTTCTGCTGGCAGGGATGGGCTGGCTGTATCACTTGAATCCGATCTTTGCCGCCATAATTGCCTGCTATTCGTCCTGCGTGCATTTGCTCGGCCTGTTGATGACGTCTGAAAACGAAAACGTACGGAAATTCTGGCTGGGCTTCGGCGTAGCGACTGCTTTGGCAGTATTGTGTTTCTTCAAATATTTCGACTTTTTTTCCGCCCGTTTATCCGCCAATACACGGGGCAGAGCGAGATTGTCGATATCTTGATGCCTTTGGGGCTGTCTTATTACACATTTCAATCTTTTGGCTTATTTGGTGTACTGCTGCCGTCACCCGATGGGTGACCGCTTTGCGTGGCATGAGTTGCTGCTGCATTTGAGCTTTTTCCCGACGATTACTTCCGGGCCGATTATCCGTGCCGCGGCGTTTAAAAGCATAGACGGCGAACAGGCGGGAGCTTTGGAACAGATTCGGACTGCCGAACCGCGCGCATTGGTGCGCCCCGCTCTGGCGGTGTGCTTGATTTTGCTGGGCATTGCTAAAAAATGGTGGCTGGCAGGTGCGCTGGGAGACGGCTGGGTATCGCCCGTTTTTGAGAATCCTGCCCAGTTTGATGGCTGGGGCGTGTTGTCGGGGGTGTACGGCTAGGCTTCTCCAGCTTTTTCTTCGATTTTTTCAGGCTATTCGGATTTGGTAATTGGGATGGCGATGCTGCCTCGGTTTTCCGCCTGCCGAAAAACTTTGCCGCTCCGCTGCGCGCGTTCAATATCCGCGACTTCTGGAACCGTTGGCACATCAGCCTTTCCACTTGGATACGCGACTATATTTATATTCCTTTAGGCGGCAGCAAACACGGCTTCGTCCTGACGCAGTTCAACTTGCTGCTGGCGATGGTGTTGTCGGGCGTTTGGCACGGCTACGGCTGGAATTTCCTGCTGTGGGGCGCGCTGCACGGCGTGGCATTAATTTTGCTCAACTGCGGCGACAAAATATTCGGTCGGGACGGCTCACGTCGTCTGAAAATCTTGCGTCCGCTTGCCTGGTTCGTCACTTTCCATTTTGTCTGCTTCACTTTCGTCGTGTTCAACACCGGCAGCCTCGCCGATACGCAGATGGTGTTTGATGCCTTATTCGCCAACGAAGCAGGTTGGGCCGCGCCGAAACAGGCGGATATCCTGCTGCTTGCCGCGTTTGGCCTGATGATTTTGCTCTACCCGTATTTGCTTCGCCTGTTTGACGGCGCAGTGGCGGCATTGGAAAAAATGCCGATGTGGCTGTGGTTTATACCGCTGACGCTGGTGTTGGTGTTGATTATCGTATTGGCGCCGTCAGGCATCGGGCTTTCATTTACGCCGATTTTTAAAAAGGACAATCAGAATATGAAACGCTTTATTTCCCTGTTTTGCCTCCCTTTTGGTTTGCGCCTTTGGCGCGGCGTGGTTCAGTCAAGATTCCATTAATGCCTATTGGCAGCAAACCTATCATCAGGCTTCACCGCTGGAGCCTTTTGTCCGAATACGAATGGTGGCGCACGGGCGCGAAGCTGCAACAAGACGCGTACGCCTTTTTCAGACGACCTCAAAGCGCGTTTGGCAGGACAGCCCTGTGATTGCCGAACCGGAACCTCAAATCGCTGAAGATGACGGGTCGTCTGAACAAAATACGCAGCTTAATGCGTCCGAACCGCACGAAAAACCGTCCCGCCGACGGACGCCAACCTCAAACGGCACAAAAACGGCGGACAACCCGAAGCACATCGTCTCCCCATTACCCCGCCCGCCAATATCGTTCTCGGACAAGGCGACAAAGTCTTTTTGCCGGCGACTCGATGATGCAGGGCGTTGCACCTTTTGTAGAAAGAAGCCTGAAAAACAATACGGTATCCAGTCGGTGAACCTAAGTAAGCAAAGTACCGATTGTCCTATCCCAAGTTTTTCGACTGGCCGAACACCATCGAACAAACGCTGAAACAACAAACCGACATCCGCCTTCTGGTCGTTTTCCTCGGCCCCAACGACCCGTGGGACTTCCCGAAAGGCAAAAAATACCTGAAATTCGCCTCGCCCGAATGGTCGGAAGAATACCTCAGCCGCGTCAACCGCATCTTGGCCGCCGCCGAACAACACCACGTGCAAGTCATTTGGATGGGCATCCCTTATATGAAACAGGCAAAACTTAACAAGCAAATGCGATATCTCGACAAACTTTTAGCAGACGAGATCAGTCCAAAAGCCCTGTGGATACCGACCGACAAACTCCTCAGCAACGGCTCGGACACCTACGCCGACTCCGTCAACATCAATGGAAAAATCATCCGCTACCGCAGCAAAGACGGCATCCACTTCTCTGCTGAAGGACAAAAACTGCTCGCGGATAAAATCATGGAAAAAATCGTTTTTCAGACGACCCCTGAAATGAACGGCGAAGAACGCACGGAACAATTGTCCGCACGTTAAGCCCGTATCGGCAGCAAAAGGACGGCGTTTTGTTTATCCAATGCCGTCTTTTTCGTTACAATAGCCTTCCGCCGCGTCAAAAGACGTCGTCTGAAACCACACACGAAACTCGCGAACATCAAAAACCCCTGTCCGTATCCCTTACCGCATTAGTGCCTGTCTGCCGCCGCCCCCGCCGCCGATATGCTGCTGGAAAACTACGGCAGCAGTCGTCCCACTGGCTCTCCAAGCTCAAAAAACTCGACCGCAGCTCGGACGGCAAATTCCGCATCCTCCAAATCGGCGATTCACACACCGCCGGCGACCTTTTTCACCGAACAACTGCGCCTGCGCCTCCAGCAAAAATGGGGCGACGGCGGCATAGGCTGGGTTTCACCCCTCTACCGTCAAAGGACAGCGCAGCGCAGCCGTCCGCTGATGACGGCTCGTGGCAAACCGTCAGCAGCCGCAGCGTTTCAGACGACTTCCCCTTAGGCGGCATCATCGCCAAAAGCCAACGGCGGCAGCGTTACCATCAGCGCCAAAGACGGAAGCAGCGGCGAAAGGCAGATTTCGATTTTCGCCAAACCCGTCCTGCCCGAGCAAACCCCTGTCGTTCAATGGACGCGAAGTCCCCGCCGGAAGCAGCGGCTGGCAAATCATCCGCAGCAACGGCCGACTGCCTCTGACCCTCAGCAGCTCCATGCCTTGGGACATCGGCTACATCAATATCGAAAATCCCGGACGCGGCGTAACCGTTTCCGCACTCGGCATCAACGGCGCGCAACTGACCCACTGGTCCAAATGGCGTCCCTCTTGGCAGGATGACCTTGCCCAAACCCGCGCCGACCTCGTTATCCTCGCCTACGGCACCAACGAAGCCTTCGCCCGCGATTTGGACATCACAGCCACCGAACAAAAGCTGGCGCAGCTACATCCGCCAAATCAAACAAAGCCTGCCCGACGCAGGCATCCTGATTCTCGGCGCCCGAATCCCCTGAAAAGCACTTCAGGAGCTGCGGCACACGCCCCGCCACCTTAAGCAGCATCCAACAAATGCAGCAGCGCATCGCCCGCGACGAAAAAAATCATGTATTGGTCGTGGCAGAACGCGATGGGCGGCGAATGCAGCATGAAAAGCTGGATGAGCCAAGGCCTCGCCGCCAAAGACGGTGTCCACTTCTCAGGCAAAGGCTACCGCTAAGCCGCCGACCGCCTCGCCGACAGCTTGATACAAATGGCGGATTAACAAAAGGTCGTCTGAAAATTTTCAGACGACACTTTTTGATAACGGCACTTTTCTATCTTTTTCTTGAAGACGGTCTATCCGCCTCAACTGCTTATCGAACGGTTTCGCAGCGTTTCAGCCCGTTCCCGATAATCAGCATCGAATTTCCGTTTTCAGACGACCTTCGCTTACTCTTTTGGCAAATTGCTGCGTAAAGCGGACAAATTCTTCTTTTTTTCGCTTTTTGCCTTGCCCGAGTCGATGGCTGCTTCGGCGGCTTTGACACCGTCCGCCAGCGAAGGTCACGACATTGCCGGCATAAAGCGCGGCGGCGGCGTTGAGCAGGACGATGTCGCGTGCCGCGCCATGTTTGCCGCTCAACACTTCATCCATTTTTCCAAAAGACTCTTGCGCGTTGACGACTTTGATTTCGTCCAAATCGCGGCGGATTTCAATGCCGAAATCTGCAGGGGCTGATGTCGTATTCGCGGATTTCTCCGTCTTTCAGCTCGGCAACACGGGTTTTTGCCCGTCAGCGTGATTTCGTCCAAACCGCCTTCGCCGCACACGACCAAAAACGTGTTTGGGAAACCAAGCTGTTTTCAATACGCGCGACAGGGATGCCGCATAAATCAATGTGGAACACGCCCAAGAGCTGGTTTGGCGCGCCGGCAGGGTTGGTCAGCGGGCCCAAGATATTGAAAAATGCTTCTAAACCCGAGCGAACGGCGCACGGGCGCGACGTGGCGCATCGCGCTGTGGTGGTTTTGGGCAAACATAAAGCCCAAGCCTGTTTGACGGATGCTTTCGGCGACTTGCTCCGGTGTAATGTTCAACACCGCGCCCATCTGCTCCATCACGTCTGCCGCGCCGCTGGACGAAGAAACAGAGCGCCCGCCGTGTTTGGCGACTTTCGCGCCTGCCGCAGCGGCGACAAACATGGAAGTCGTGAAATATTGAAGGTTTTTGCACCGTCCCCGCCCGTACCAACAATATCGACGAGGTCGTCTGAATTTTCCAGCGGCACTTTGGCGGCAAATTCGCGCATGACGGCGGCGGCGGCGGTGATTTTCCGATACGGTTTCGACTTTAATCCGCAATCCGGTCAAGATGGCGGCGATTTGTTCGGGCGGCACCTGCCCGCTCATAATCTGGCGCATCAGGTCGGTCATTTCGTCGTAAAACAATTCGTTGTTGCTGATTAATCGTTCGATGGCTTGTTGCGGTGTAATCATGGTTCAATCTTTTTACGGGTATTTTACGTCAAACGTCGTCTGAAAGTTTTCAGACGACGTTTGGTTTAAGCGGCGGACGCTTGAAGTCTTTTAAATTCTTCCAAAAGTTTTTCAACATATCGTGTCCGTGTTCGGTCAACAGGGCTTCGGGGTGGAACTGCACGCCTTCAATGGCGTATTCCTTGTGCCGCACGCCCATGATTTCCCTGATCTTCCGTCCATGCGGTTACTTCCCAAACACTCGGGCAGCGTATCGCGCGGCGATGACAAGGCTGTGATAACGCGTGCAGGTGACAGGATCGGGCAAATCTTTAAACATGCCTTTGTTCAAATGGAACACGGGCGAAACTTTGCCGTGCATCAGCGTTTTTGCCCGCACCACATCCCCGCCGAACGCTTCGCCTATCGTCTGATGCCCGAGGCACACGCCCATAATCGGCAGCTTACCGGCGAAATGGCGCATGGCAGTGACCGAAATGCCCGCCTCTTTCGGCGAACAAGGACCCGGCCCGATAACGAGATATTGCGGTTTCAAAGCTTCGATTTCTTCGAGCGTAATATCGTCGTTGCGGCGGACGACGACTTCCTGACCGAGTTCGGCGAAATATTGGACGATGTTGTAGGTGAAGCTGTCATAGTTATCAATGAACAAAAGCATGGGGTACGGCCTTTTAGGGTTGTTTGACGGCGGCGATGTTTTCGGGCGAATTGATAAACGCCCACATCTGCTCTTCGGTTCGGAAAACGCCGTTACGGACAATATAATGCAGCGGATGCTTAATCAGCGCATCTGCTTTGCGGACAAAAACACGCATATTGCTGCTGTTTGCTGCCATTTCCAACACTTTGGCGGCAAAAGCGGGGCGGTGCAGCTTGTCGTGCATCAGCGGATGACGGGCGATGTATTCGTTCAGAGGCTTGCCGCTGCTGTGGAAATCCGTGTGCAGCGGGTCGAGGAATACAATAAAAAAAGGCATCTTGCCCAAATAATCGTCTGCATCGTTCATAAGCGTTTCGGACGGAATATTTATATCGACATAATATCACAGTTAACCCCGATTCTTGATTCCAATCAGGTCGTCTGAAACATCGCTTGCCTCCTTCCGAAATATTCACCTAAAATCAGTCTTACATTCCAAAAAAGAGATTTGCTTATGGGTTTCAAACTTACTCCGATTGATGTTGTTGATGACATCAGCCGCGAAGATTTTTATCAGAATTATCTCAAGCCGCGCCGTCCCGTCGTGATCAAAGGACTGACCCGCAACTGGCCTGCCCGTGACAAATGGTCGCTGGACTATATGAAAGAAACCGTCGGCGATATCGTCGTCCCCTTGTACGACAGCGCCAAAGCCGACCCTTCCGCGCCGATTAACGCCGCCAGTACGGAAATGCGCTTCAGCGATTATATCGATCTGATCAAACGCGAGCCGACGGATTTGCGGATTTTTCTTATTTGACTCATCAAAACACGCTCCCCGCCTTGCTGAACGATTACGTTTTTCCCCAAAGAGCTGATGGGCGGATTCTTAGACCGTTACCCTACCCTGTTTTCGGCGGTGCAGGTTCGGAAACCTTCCTGCACTACGACATCGATATGGCGCACATCTTCCATACGCATTTCGGCAAGAAACACATCATCTTGTTCGATTACAAATGGAAAGAGCGCCTGTTCCGCATTCCTTTCGCCACTTATGCGCTGGAAGACTACCACGTCGACAACCCCGATACGGAACGTTTCCCCGAGCTTGAAGGCATCGAAGGCATCGAATGCTTCCTCGAATGCGGCGATACTCTTGTTCATGCCGACCGGCTGGTGGCATTGGATGAAATACCTTGACGGCTCATTCTCCATCTCCCTGCGCGCATGGGATGAAAGCTGGGCGGTTAAGGCGCATAGTTTGTGGAACCTGACCGTACAGCGCAAGTTCGACGACTTCATGAAAGCCCGCTTTAAAGCACGCTACATGAATTGGAAAGAACAGCTTGCTTGCAAACGCGCCCGCCGCGCATGGGAACGCGGCCTGCCTCGTTAAAACACGTTTAAAGGTCGTCTGAAAACAGTATTTCAGACGACCTTTATCCGCAAATTGCCCCGTATCCAGTGTAAAAGTAGCACTGGATGGCATTGCTTACTCAATACCGACACGGCGCGTAAGGCAAAAATGCAACAAAATGCGAAATACAAAGCGCATATTTTTTAAACGTCGGCGATAACTGAAACCAATCTGTTGAAAGCAGGCAGGCTGACCTTGCTCCAGCCTGCTTTGCCCCATTTTTAACCGGAGTGCATCATGCAAACACTTCAAAATTCTTCACCGCCCTTGTTTTAACGGCATCGGCATTCTCAGCATCCGCTCACGGCATGCATAAACATAAGCCGCTGACCTTTGAAGAGCTGCCCAAAATCTGCCAACAATACTCGCGCGCGGAGAATTGTTACAAAAAGGCGGGCGCCAAACCGATTTTCAGCGCAACAATACAAAAATTCCTGTTTCAATCCCTGCCTGCCGCCGATTTAACGCAGCGTGAAACCATGTGCAAAAATTGCTATGGATTCGTTCGCCGAAAACGCGCTCGCTTCATTGCGAATAAGATTTTTGCCGGAAAGATATAGCAAAGGTCGTCTGAAAACGCATTTGTGTTTTCAGACGACCTTTTTCAGACGACCTTAAAAGAAGTAATTCGCCAGCAGCAAAACCGAATGCTCAAGCTGAATGCCATGCTCAAGAGGCCGGGGATCATGAAGCTGTGGTTGAAAATGAATTTGCCGATTTCAGGGTCGAACCCGTGCTGTCAAAATCAATCGCCGCGATAATCGGGCCGTAGTTCGGGATGAAGAAGTAGCCGTTCACCGCGACAAACGTGCCGATGATAATCGGAGCGGGAATGCCCAGCGAAATACCGATGGGGAACAGCGTGGCAACGGTCGCACCTTGGCTGTATGACCAAGACGGACAAAAACGAACAGGGCAAACGCAAAAAGTCCACGGCGCGGTTTCGACCAAATGCGATACGGTTTCTTTTGACTTCGGCCAAATGACCGTGCATCAATGCGTCGCCCAGCCATGCCACGCCGAATACGGCGATAACGGCACGCATCCCCGCATGGAACACCGAGCCCTTGGTAATCGCATTACCATTCGGTTTGCAAAGCAGGATAATCAGCGCGGCAGCGGAAAGCATGACGATTTCGATGGTGTGTGCCATGCCCATCAGTTTCGGGCCTTCTTCCGTTTGGAAGGTCGGGCGCAACTCGGTACGGCACCCATGACCACTACCAGCAATGCAGCGGCAGGAAAATCCCGACTGAAAGTTTCGCCTCTTTGCTGACGGGCGCATTGGAAACTTCAGTCGAATCTTTTTCGTTGGCTTCTACATATTCCGGGTCTTTCAGCAACGCCTGATAATGCGGGTCATCTTTCAACTCTTTGCCGAGCTTGTTGACGAATATGCAGGCAAGGCCGATACCCTAAAATAGTTGAAGGAACAGTCACTTTCAGCACATCGGCCATCGTGATGTGCTGCGGCTCCAGGTAGGTCACGCAGGCGACGACCGCGGCCGCACTCGGGCTGGCAACAATGGCGAATTGCGAAGCGATGACCGCCATCGTCAGCGGACGGGAAGGACGGATGCCGTTGCGGCGGCTGACTCGGCAATAACGGGCAATACCGAATAAGCGACGTGTCCCGTGCCTGCCAGTACGGTAAACAGATAAGTCACCATAGGCGCGATGAAGGTGATGTAGTTTCGATTGCGGTGTAAAACGCGGGTAGCGATTTTAATCATGTAGTCCAACCCGCCGCTTGCCTGCATCGATGCGGCAGCGGAAACGACCGCCATAATCATCAGCATCACGTCAATCGGCGGACTGGTCGGCTCAAGATGGAAACCGAAGGCCAAAACCGCCAGCCCGATACCGCCGAGCACGCCCAAGCCGATGCCGCCGACCTGCGCGCCGATTAAGATACACACCAGTACGATGGCGAACTGGATAAAAACATTGTGGACATGAACACTCCATTGTTTGTAAAAATCTTGAAGAGGAAACGGATTAAAGCGGATATCGGCGGAAGCTGCTGTTGCAGTACATCTGATATCCATATTTTTGTTTTTATTTTTAAATACCAACACTTTATCCGATTAAATCGGGCGTGATTATAGAGTAGCACTCGTTATTAACAATGTTTTACTGAAATTAAGACAACAAGGTCGTCTGAAAAACGCCGAACCTCATTTTTCAGACAACCTTTTTCGAAAAGCCTGTTCAATGCAAGAATGTCTGGCTTGTTTTGCAGACAAGGATTTATGTTCATACAAAAATCTATTTGAAGCCTCTTAAACCGCCTTTCAATGAAATATCCCGCAATGCTCAATTCCCCATCCCAAGCTGCAACATCCCGATATAAATTTTCATTTTCTTGCATCCCGCCTTATCGAAATCAGCCGAAACATCCCCATAATACAGCCGTTATACCACTTCATATTTGAAAGAAAGCGATGACTGCCATCCTGATTATCCTCGGTCTGATTGCCATAGCGGTCGGCATTTTTGGCACGATTTACCCCGCCCTGCCGGGATTGGGCTTGATGTTTGTCGGCGCATGGCTGTTGGGCTACGCCGGCGACTATCAGGTTTTCGGTTCCGGCACACTCATTTTCCTTGCCGTTGTCGCCATTTTCGGTACGGCAATGGATTGTCGTCGAGGCGCTGGGTGCAAAAATATACGGGGGCGAGTAAAAACCGCCGTCTGGGGAGCATTTTATCGGCGGCATTGTGGGCGCATTCTTCGCCATCCCCGGCCTGCTGTTAGGCCCTCTGATTGGTGCAGCCAGCGGCGAGTTCATCGCCCGCAAAGACAGTTAGCAGGCAGGCAAAGTCGGCATCCGGTACGTTTATCGGCTTTATCATCGGTACGGTTGCCAAAAATCGGCTGCGCGCTGACCATTATGCTGACTGTCCTATTCGTATGGCTGGCTTCGTTTTTCTAAGCCATATCTTCAAAACCAAAGGTCGTCTGAAAATTCAGACGACCTTTGGTTCTGAGCTGCTGTTGTTACAGCAGGCTTTGTATTTCTTACCGCTGCCGCAAAGGGGCAAGGGTCGTTGCGTCCGGTTTTGTCGCCTTCGCGGCGTACCGTTTGCAGTTTGTTGATGATTGCCTGCCAATACCAATAGATATCCAGTAACACATGCGGCAGCTCAGTTCGAGCTGGGCGAGTTCTTTTCGGTCAGGTGCAGGATGATTTCGCCGTTTCGCTCTTCATCGTAAATCCCGCCCAAGGCCATAATCGGATAGAACAAATCTTCAAATTCTTCCTGATCAACTGCCTCAAACCAATCGGTCGGAACGATATCCAAAGCATACAGATAAGCGTTACACCAAGTATAAATATCGGGATTGGAGGCAGCATCTTCGTATAACCACAAATCGGGCAGCATTTTTTTACTGAGTTTGATGCGCAAATCCGCCGCCAAGCCGATGACCAAACGCTCGATTTCGGTGCGCTCTTTGGCATCAAACAAGGATTCGTCGCCCAAAAACTTCAGGCAGCCAGTCATTCGGGTTCAGCGCATCGGGACCGCTCAACAAAGCCATCATAAACGCCTGTACCTCATCGCAGCGCATGGTGTTGTAGTGTTCCGATTTGGCATCGAGCAGCTCCATCAGGCGTACGCGCGACGCTTCGTCAAATGCTTGCAATTGCATGGTTATTCCTTAATTTTAAATGGTATGTTTATAGTGGATTAACTTTAAACTAGTACGGCGTTGCCTCGCCTTGTCCTGATTTAAATTTAATCCACTATATCTCTAAGGGGTCGTCTGAAAACGGTTTAGGCGATGCGTTGGCGCATTTGCTCGAAAAGGCATACCGTTGCCGCCATGGCGACGTTTAACGACTCGGTCTGTCCCAGCATCGGGATTCTGACGCTGCCGTCAACTTTTTCCAAAATTTCCCGACTCACGCCGCCGCCTTCATTGCCGAAAAACCCAAGCGCAAGGGGCATTTAAATCCAGTTGGTACAAGTCGGAGGGATTGCGCCCGTCCAAAGCAGTCGCCCATATTTTTGTCCTGATAAGCATCCAGCCAATGCGGTAGAAAAACGCGGCTGTATATGTCCAACAGAAAATGCGCCCCCATACCCGCGCGCAATACTTTGGGCGACCAAATATCAACGCAGTCATTACCCAACACAATCTGCCTGATGCCCGAAGCTGCCGCGCTGCGTAAAACCGTCCCGACATTGCCCGGGTCTTGCAGCCTATCCAACACCACGCAGTCGCCGCTTAAAGGCAAATCACCTTGCGGCGGAATCTCTATCAAGTCATCACATCGTCAGCATCGTTCAGACTGGTGATTTTAGACAAGGCTTCGTTTCCGACCCAAGTAATACCATCTTCGTCCAAACTACTGATTAAATTTCGGATTTCAGGATGCGTGTTTTTACTTTCGGGCAAATACACTTGCTTGGGCGTGTATCCCGCCTCTAAATAGACCTGCAAAAGATGCACGCCTTCCAACACGGTTTGTCCGTATTCACGGCGTGCTTTAGATTGTGTCAACAGCTTGGACAAATGCTTGAGCTGCTCGTTTTGCGCGGAGGTAATCAATTTCATGTGCCGCATTATATAGCGGATTCAAATAAAAAGGATACAGAAAGGCAGCCGCTCAATACCGTCCGACTTTGTTCAACCTGCTTTTTCAGACGACCTCAAGATGCATCCGATCAAAAACAAAATCCCTGCCCGAATAGCTCGGGAAGGGATTTCTCTACTTGATGGAAATCTGTATCTCTATGCAGCTTAATGAACGACAGAATCCTGTTGAACCTGCGTTTCAGTTCGAACCGTAGTCTGACTCACACCTTTGTCATTCTTTGCGGATTCAGGCATTACCACGGCATCCGAAGCATTTTTGGCTGTCGGATTGGCGGCTACAGGTACGATATTTTCCTGTTGGTTTTTGGTTTCAACAGCTTTTTCAGCAACCATGCCTGAAGAGTCACCCTTCACTTGCGGACCGAATTGCCATACGGCTACGGCAACCGCTGCCACGCTGGCGGCGACGGCGAAGGATTTGAAGAAGGAACTGTTCGCAGCCTGTACTTCCTTAACAACAGGCATCACAGCGGCAACTTCGGCTTCATGACGCTGTTTGTGTTCTTCGCTGATTTCCGCAAGCGTAGCGGTAAATGCCGCGCTTTGCATGAAATCCGCATCACGCCCTGTCCCTTCTTTATAGCGCATGCAATCGCTCTAACAGATGGTACTCGTACCCACGCTTCGGCAGCGGCATCGTCGGACAACAGACGGTCAAGCATCTCTTCGCTTACTTGGTCTCCATCCATCAGCATGGAAACATATTCTCTTGTTGTATCCATAGTTGTTACCATTTTTTTACCACCTTTGATTTTCAGAGGTTTCCAGCAGCGGCCTCAAATCTTTTGCTATTACTTCCCGCGCCCTGAAAATACGGGAGCGGACCGTTCTATCGGACAATCCATAATTTTTGGCTATTTCCTCGTAAGACAAACCATCCATTTCCCGCAGGGTAATGGCTTTACGTAAGTCTTCGGGCAAATGCGAAATCGTTGATTCGACTGTTTGCAGGATTTCCCGATTGATCATTTCAGCTTCCGGCGTATGGTAATCCGCAATCTGATCCGATAAATCCAGAATATCCCCGTCTTCGTTAGCAGCCTCTGCACTGACGAACGGCTGCTTTCCTGATGTTACTAAGAAATTCTTGGCTGTATTGATGGCAATCCGGTACAACCAAGTATAAAAAGCACTCTCACCCCGGAAATTCGGCAAGGCCCGATAAGCCCTAATCATTGCCTCTTGCGCCACATCATTGACTTCGTGTTCGTCTTTGACAAAACGGGAAATCAATCGAATGAGCCGACGCTGATATTTGGACATCAACAACTCGAATGCTTTTTGTTCGCCCTTCTGCGCGCGCTCTACCAAGGCCTGATCAATCTGGCGATCATTCATATCTTACCTTTTATAATAACTGCATTATAAGCTATAAAATAGTAAAGCGTGCCGTGCCAGTTAAAGACAACTGCCGCCGTATTTAGTTCCATTTATATCTCAAAAATTTTCCGTAAACCGGTAAAAACCGTCAAACCCTTGAAAATCGTGGCTTACCGTAAGGTTAACAATAGCAATGCAGTTTCCGTCAGTATTTGTGATAATCGGCCAGCATTTTCTGACGAACGGTACAATATGGTTTTCTTGCAACACTTTCTTAACGTTTTTATACAAAAACCTACATTCATCATATCATCACTGCCCGCCATCCGAATGATTCCTTCTTCTTCCAAGACCGATTCCGGCAATCCGTTGCGGTGCGGCACCAGAAAAAGCCGTTTTTCTTGGAGAATATCTTTCAGACGACCTCTGACTTCTTTTTCCCTTTTATCCAATCTGCGTCCGCAAACTGGTTTTGTTTCAATATGAATAAAAATCCCGGTATAAACATACCGATGTTTCGCCGAACTGCCATTGTGCAGTTTCTGCTTCCAACAGTATCCGCGCGAAATCCGCCAGCTTTCTCGGAGAACTTTCCACAATCCCATTCTCTTTAAAAACCGCCAAAGAATCCGGCTGCGGCGCGCTTCGCTGAATGTCTGCCAGCGGCTGACTTGGAAGCGTCCGCTTTGACAAACCGTCTGATAATCCGCTTCGACAACTTCGTCTAAAATCGCCAAATCGGTTTGCAAAGAACGAATGTTGGCACAAACATGACGGTTAAAATTCGGAATGCGCTCCCGCCAAACCGGCAACGCCTCGTAACGCATCCAATTCCTTAAAAAGGCAGTATCGGCGTTACTTTCGTCTTCGATGTTCGGCAGATTGCAGGCAGCGGCGTGAGTTTTCCAATTCTTTTTCGGGAAAACGTCAGCAGCGGCCGCCAAATTTGCGTTCCCTCATCCAGCTTGCGCCATTGCGGCATGGAGGCAAGTGCTTTGATACCGCCGCCGCGAACCGCCGCGAGCATGAATGTTTCAATTTGGTCATCCTGATGGTGCGCCAACGCGATGATGCCGGAGGGGTCGTCTGAAAACGCCTGATAACGCGCTTTCCGTGCGGCGGCTTCGATTCCCAAGCCGTCTTTTTTGACTTCAACTTTTACGCTTTTGAACGGCACATTCCATTCTTGGCATAAGCGTGTACAAAACCCCAGCCAGTCATCCGCATTGTGGCTCAATCCGTGATGAACGTGCAAAGCGTGTACATTCAAACCAAGCTCTTCCCGCAAACACGCCAGCATATGCAGCAACACCACCGAATCCAAACCGCCGCTTAATCCGACCGTTACCGTACAACCATCTGGAAGCGAACGCGCCGAAAGACGCAGGGTTTCCAACAAACTGCGGCATTGAGGCGGGAGGTTTTCAGACGACGTCGGGTTCATATGGCGTAATCTATGCTTTGTCGGCAAGGCAAGTTTTGAGAAATGAAAAAGCAGGCAGGGGGGCTTCTGCCTGCTTTTCTACACATTAATTGTTTACTTATCCGTAAACTTGCCGTAAGCCATGGTCCGATCGAAACGGCGCGACAGCAAATCCGCCATCGGCATATTTTGCGCTTCACGCAACTCGGTTTCCAAAACCGTTTTGACGTTTTTCATGGTCGTTTCAAAATCGCGGTGCGCCCCACCCAAAGGCTCGTTGATCACGGTATCGATCAAATCCAGTTCTTGCAGGCGTTTGGCAGTAATGCCCAAGGCTTGCGCGGCATCTGCCGCTTTTTCGGCGGTTTTCCACAGAATAGACGCGCAGCCTTCCGGAGAAATAACCGAGTAAGTCGAATATTGCAGCATATTGACGTAATCGCCGACCGCAATCGCCAGCGCGCCGCCGGAACCACCCTCGCCGATAATGGTACACAAAACCGGCACACGCAGGCGGGTCAATTCGTACGGGTTGCGTCCGATGGCTTTCGGACTGACCGCGCTCTTCCGCGCCGATGCCCGGATACGCGCCCGGCGTATCGACAAAAAGTCGTGACGGGAATATTGAATTTCTCAGCGGTTCTGCATCAGGCGCAGTGCTTTACGATAGCCTTCAGGGCGCGGCATACCGAAATTGCGGCGGATTTTTTCTTTGGTATCGCGGCCTTTTTGATGGCCGATAACCATCACACTTTGTCCGTTGAAGCGCGCCAAACCGCCGACGATGGCATGGTCGTCTGAATAATGGCGATCGCCGTGCAACTCTTCAAAATCGGTGAAAATGGCTTGAATGTAATCTAAGGTGTAAGGACGTTGGGGATGGCGTGAAACCTGCGAAATCTGAGCGGGCGTCAGCTTGTTGAAAATCGATTTGGTCAAGTCGTTGCTTTTCTTCTGCAATCTGGCGATTTCATCGGAAATATCGACGGCGGATTCGCCCCTGCACAAAGCGCAACTCTTCGATTTTATTGGTTAATTCGGCGATGGGTTGTTCAAAATCCACAAAAACTGGTTTCATAGGGTGAAGCTCTCGGTAGGGACGCTGCCGCTATCATACGCCAATCAGGCATATTTGGCAGCATTTCTCATGGAGGATATGCCGTGCAAAACGGCAGATAATCGGGCGGATGCCTTTTCAGACGACCTTTTGCGGATGATATAGTATATCTGCACTAAACAAATGAAGTGCCGTATCTTATGATAAACTTCCATTCAGTTCAATCATTTCAAACAGGCTATGAAAAACAGAACACGACAATACGGCGATGCGGCTCGACAAATGGCTTTGGGCTGCGCGCTTTTTCAAAAACCCGCGCGCTGGCTCAAAAACATGTCGAATTGGGCAGGGTTCAGGTCAACGGCGCCAAAGTCAAAAACAGCAAAAATATCAGCGCGGGCGACATCATCGACCTGACGCTCAATTCACTGCCTTACAAAAATCAAAGTATTGGCACTCAACCACCAGCGCCGCCCCGCCCCCGAAGCGCGTCAGCTTTACGAAGAAGACATGAAACCGCCGCCGAACGCGAAGCGCAAAAACAGCTCGACCAAGCAAGCCGCATCAGCGCGGCGTATCCCGACGGCAGACCGACCAAACGCGACCGCCGCCAACTCGACCGTATGAAGCGCGACAGCTGGTAGAGTTTTATAAAATCCGTTTCATTTGCCGCAATCCGCCATGTGCAACAAAATCGTGCTGCAGCCCGATGTCGCCTATCCGACACAAGACGACAAACAGCGCAGCGAACTGCTGCAAAAACTGTCTTTTCAACAACCACATCGCCGATGCACAACGCAGGCTATTACAGGACGACAGCACCCTGTATTTTTGTATTGGATAAGGGCAACCACGCCAAACTCCCCTGCGCGCTGATAGATGAAATCACCATACAGCCCCGCGCCAATGAAATGGAGCGGCAAAACGTGCTGAGCGCTCTAGCGTTTTACCGCGAAATGGCAAACTTCCTACAATCGGGTCTACCACAAATGCCTTACCCCTTGCAACCCAATCCGACCAAAACAAACCGCAAGCAAGTTTAACCTCCTGTCGATTCCGTTAAACCGTATAACTGTCTGAACATGAAAAAGTCCTTGTCATCATCATTATCATAAACGGCATATTCCTGACTTTTCCTATTGAAGTTTAATTTTCTGGCTGTTTGACAGCATGAGCAGGACGTTTACGCCGCTTTCTTTTGCCACTTTGGAGCTGTACGGCAAAAATCTTGTCGGGTCTGGGGATTTCGTGGTGCTGCTTCGGCGGGGTATCAACCGTAATATCAAGGAGGCTTATCAACACCCTATCCTTTACAGTATCATAGCCATGGTGTTTATCTTGATAATGGGTATAGTTACCGTCCCAATCGCATCATTTACCCAAAATATGCTGATCAAACAAATCGTCCGTTCTTCCACTTACGAAGACAGGGCGGATGCGTTGTTATCATTTGCCGCCGCAACGACAATGGTTTACCCACATTTTGTAGGCACGCAAACGGAATTTTTCCATTTGGACAAAAGTTTAAATACCTCTTCCAACATGAATCCGTCCAGCCCATTTCAGACGGCAAACCAAGCCACAAGAATTTCCGGTGGCTCTCCCAACAACAGAAACAGCGTGTATTGCTTCAACATGCACAATCGTGCCGCCGCGAAACAGGAGCTTATCCAAACTACACTGCTGTCGATACTGCTTTCTTCCCATTCGTGTCCTATCAAAGCAAACTGGATGAAGCCCAAATCAAGCCCATCCTGTCTGCTTATCTGCAATGCCTGACCGGCGACAACGATTTTTATTTATACCAATACAATTCAGGGATTCTGTCTCCCATAACCAACAAATTGGATAGTGCTTTTTACGAATACAAAGAAGCCGGACGAAAACATGGCTATGCCGTCAGACATAGCAACAGAGCCAAACAGAAATGGCTTGACGGCATGAGTAAAAAAACTGGGATTCAAGGCCAGCCTGCTGCCTGGTTTGTCATCTGAGGAATTTTTCCGGCATCCGGATATCGTGAAATACCGCCGACTGTATGCGGAAGGCGTTCCGCTTTATATTCCCAATACGAACATGCCCACGCTGACCCAGCAGGCGGAATTGGCCGAATATTTTTTAAACACAATAACGACCAAAGCAACCGAATTGCGTAGCAGCCGGGAAGACAAATCGACGCCGGATGATGAAACTGGTCAGGATTATTACCGCTTTGTCATCATTCCGTTTATCAGCCTAATCGCCTCCGTATTCTTTATTGGCATTAATATCGGCCTGATTTTGATAGAGATAGGTCGTTATTGGTTTAATGAAAAACAGCTTAAACTGATACGGTTGGGATTATTTGCATTATTTATTGCACTTCCTTTCATGATCGGTACACATCATTTTGAAATGGAAGGTATTATTGGAGCTATCGTAAACTGGGGCTATTTCTATCAAACGATACTTGCCGCTGTTTTTATGGCGTAAACGCAAAAAACGGCAGAAAAAAGCCGCCGATGTTTCAGACCTCCTGAACGATACGGAACAAAAAAATGCACGACCTGTTTTATTGCAAACTTGTGGGCGACAATGCCGAACACTGCCTCACCCTTGCCACTGCACTCCAAAACACGCCTGACTTTGTGTTTCTGGAACAGGTTTTCGCGCCCGAAGCAGATATTTTCTGCTTCATCTTCCTACCCGTGCAGAAAACCTTCCGCTTCAAATGGGATCTTGTTTATGGGCAGACCATCAACAGCGGCGAATATTGGACATTGGGTGAGGCGGCAAAGCTGCAAAACGCCGTGAATCAAATTGCAGGCCCGCTGTTCCAAACGAAATGAAAACAGAATACGGCAATATCCCAAAAGCAGCCTGCACCCAACCGACTACCCAAACCGTGAAACCCCTAAACCTAAATTTGTCGCATGAAATGCCGGCGGCGGCTCATGCGCCGAAATCTGGCGCACATTCGACAGACGTGTACAATAACGAAATCGAAACTTGGCATTTTACCGATGCGCAAGTCACCTACAACCATGCGGCTTCGACAATAGTCCGCTGCAAGACCTCGATGCGCAGCAGAACGGATATATTTGAAACTCCGCCAAAAACAAGTCATCCGTTTTTATAGTGGATTAACTTTAAACCAGTACGGCGTTGCCTTGCCTTGCCGTACTATCTGTACTGTCTACGGCTTCGTCGTCTTGTCCTGATTTAAAGTTAATCCACTATATTATTATTTCACGCAACTGACTTGACGGTTTTACCCGTCCGTTGTGTTGAGACTCCTACCTGAAACCGCCGATTTCCGTAAAGTTGAAACGCATCAGAATCAGGTATAATCCATCCCTATTTCATTTTCAGACGACCTTGAGCCATTAAGGATATTCCCATGAGCAAGAAACGCGTCCTCACAGGCGTAACCACTACCGGCATCCCGCATCTGGGCAACTACGTCGGTGCCATCCGTCCCGCCGTCCGCGCGGCGCAAAACCCCGATACCGAATCCTTCCTCTTCCTCGCCGACTACCACGGCATCATCAAATGCCACGAGCCGGAGATGATTCACCAATCCACCCAAGCCGTTGCCGCCACTTGGCTTGCCTGCGGACTCGATCCCGATCGCACCACCTTCTACCGTCAAAGCGACATTCCCGAAGTGATGGAACTGAACTGGATTCTGACCCGCATCACCGCCAAAGGTCTGATGAACCGCGCCCACGCCTACAAAGCCGCCGTGCAGGCAAACGCTGAAAACAATCAGGAAGACCCCGACCACGGCGTGGAAATGGGTCTGTACAGCTACCCCATCCTGATGACCGCCGACATTCTGATGTTCAACGCCAACGAAGTGCCCGTCGGCCGCGACCAAATCCAACACGTTGAAATGGCGCGCGACATCGCCGGCCGCTTCAACCACCGTTTCAAAGAAGTCTTCACCCTGCCCGAAGTGAAAATCGACGAAAACGTCGAACTCTTTGGTCGGCTTTGGACGGACGCAAAATGTCCAAACTTACGGCAACACCATTCCGCTTTTGGGAAAACGACAAGAAAACCCAAAAAAATCGGTCAACAAAATCATCACCAACATGAAAGAGCCGGGCGAGCCGAAACAGCCCGACGAAAGTCCTCTGTTTGAAATCTACAAAGCCTTCTCCACGCCGTCTGAAACCGCAGCGTTCACCAAATGCTTGCCGAAGGCCTGGCATGGGGCGAAGCCAAAAAACTCTTGGCCGCCAAAATCAACGCCGAGCTGGCTGAACCGCGCGAACGTTACAACGAGCTGACCGCCAATCCTTCGCAAATCGAAGACATCCTGCAGGCGGGCGCCGCCAAAGCGCGCAAAGAAGCACGCGAACTGCTGGACCAAGTACGCGACGCCGTCGGCATCCGTCCATTGAAGTAAATCTCAAAAGGTCGTCTGAAAAAGCAGTCCGCTTATATTTCAGACGACCTTTTCCTGTTTAAAACAAGGAATATCCGATGAAAGCCTTTCCAATTCTCTTATCCGCCCTTTTGCTCGCCGCCTGCGGCAAATCCGAGCCCCAGCCGAGCCCGCCCAAAATGCCGCCGAAGCCGCGCCCAAACCCGCGTTTTAAAGTCAAATACATCGACAACAACGCCATCGCAGGCTTGGATTTAGGGTCAAAGCAGTGAAGGCAAAACCAACGACGGCAAAAACAAATCAGCTATCCAATTAACGGCTTGTCCGAACAAAACGTCATCCAACTGATCGGCAACCACCCCAACGATTTAGAAGTCATCAGCGGCAAATGTATGGAAACCGGCGACAAAGGCGAGCCTTTGGGCTGGACTGAAAACGGCAAATGCCGTGCCTTGTTTGCCAAACTGGTCGGCAACATCGCCGAAGACGGTGGCAAACCAACCGGCTACCTCTCCCACGCCGCCCCTGCAACCGTATCAGGCAGGCAAAGCGGCTATGCCGCCGTTCAAAACGGCCGCTACATCCTCGAACTCGACAGCGAAGGAATGTTCTACTTCCGCCGCCGCCACTATTGACCGAGCGGGTGTCGCCCATGACCGTACACACCTTAATCCGCACCCTGCCTAAAAGCCGAATTGCACGTCCATATCGAAGGCACGTTCGAGCCGGAATTGATGTTCGCCATCGCCCGGGCGCAACGGCGTTTCCATTCCCTATGCGGATGTGGACGCCGTGCGCCGCGCTTACGATTTTTCACAACCCTGCAATCCTTCCTCGATATTTACTACGCAGCGGCGGCGGTCTTGCTCCACGAACAGGATTTTTTTACGACCTGACCACCGCCTATTTCGCCCGCTGCCGCGAGGACAACGTTGTTCACACCGAAATCTTCTTCGACCCGCAAACCCATACCGCGCGCGGCGTACCGTTTGAAACCGTCATCAACGGCATCACCCGCGCCCGCCTGGAAGCGCAGGAAAAATGGGGCATTTCCAGCAGGCTGATTATGTGTTTCCTGAGGCATTTGAGCGAAGAGTCCGCGTTTGAAACGCTTGCCCAAGCACAGCCTTTCAGACGACATATCGACGGCATCGGACTGGATTCGGGCGAACTCGGCAACCCGCCCTCGAAATTCGAGCGCGTCTTCGCCCAAGCCCGCGCGCAAGGTTTTTCCCGCCGTCGCCCATGCCGGCGAAGAAGGCCCGCCCGAATACGTTTGGGAAGCGTTGGATTTGCTGAAAGTCGTCCGCATCGACCACGGCGTGCGCTCCGAAGAAGACGAAACCCTTATGCAGCGCCTGATTGCCGAGCAAATGCCCCTGACCGTCTGCCCATTGAGCAACCTCAAACTCAAAGTCGTCGGCGACCTGTCCCGGCACAACCTGCGCCGTATGCTTGAGCGCGGCGTATTGGTTACCGTCAATTCAGACGACCCCGCCTACTTCGGCGGCTACCTCAACCAAAATTTCATCGAACTTGCCGACGCATTGGATTTGAATGAAACGGACATCCGCACCTTATGTAAAAACTCGTTTAAAGCCTCGCTTTTTAAGCGAGGAAGAAAAAGTCAAAACGGTACGCCGAAATCGACGGCATCCATGTTTAAACACAAAGCCGACCTGAAAAAGCAATCCGGTCGGCTTTGTTTTTCATCTAAAAATGCAAATCCTCTAACCACAGTCAATTCCCTACCAAACCACTCAACTATCCGCCCGAAATCTGTTAAAATACCGACCTATCCTAATAAATACAGCATCAAAAGGCACACAATCATGGCTCTTTTTGCAGATTTCCGAACCCGGCATGTCCGCCGCTCCGCATCAACACCGCCTCGCCGTCGGCATCGACTTGGGTACGACCAACAGCCTGGTTGCCACCGTCCGCAGCGGCAGCCCGGTTTAGTCTGACCGATATGGACGGGCGCACCACCCTGCCCTCCGTCGTCCGTTACGGCGAAGGCGATGCCGTCGAAGTCGGCAAAGCCGCCCTCGCCGCCCAAAAAACCGACCCGCTGAACACCATCAGCTCCGCCAAACGCCTTATCGGCCGCACGCTTGCCGACCTCGCTCAGGACGCGCAATACCTGCCCCTACCGGTTCACGCCCAACGAGCGCGTGGTCGAGCTGAACACCCGCCAAGGTGCCAAAACGCCTATCGAAGTGTCGTCTGAAATCCTCAAAACCCTCAAATCGCGTGCCGAAGAAACTTTAGGCGGCGATTTGGTCGGCGCCGTCATTACCGTTCCCGCCTATTTCGACGATGCCCAACGCCAGCCACCAAAGATGCCGCGCGTTTGGCGGGCTTGAACGTCTTGCGCCTGCTCAACGAGCCGACTGCCGCCGCGATTGCCTACGGCTGGACAACGCCTCCCGAAGGCACGTTTGTCGTTTACGACTTGGGCGGCGGTACGTTCGACGTATCCGTATTGCAACTGACTAAAGGGCTGTTTGAAGTCAAAAGCCACCGGCGGCAACAGCGCATTGGGCGGCGACGATTTCGACCACCGCCTGTTCTGCCACCCTGCTTGAGCAAAAACGACCTTTCCAAACTCAATGAGCGCGACAGCCAGCTTCTGCTTTCCCTTGTCCGCGCCGCCAAAGAACAACTGACCAGCCAAACCGAAGCTATCGTCGAAGCCACGCTTTTCAGATGGCCGCAAAATCCATACCGTCATTACCCGCCAAGAATTTCACCACCTGACGCAAAAATCTGGTGCAAAAAAACCATCGAACCCGTCAAACAGGCTTTTGAAAGACGCGGGCGTGACCAAAGCCGACATTAAAGGCGTGATTATGGTCGGCGGTTCCACCCCGTATGCTGCATGTTCAACAAGCGGTCGCCACCTTCTTCGGACAAACCCCGTTGAACAACCTCAACCCCGACGAAGTTGTCGCGCTCGGCGCCGCCATACAGGCGAACGTCCTTGCCGGCAACAAAACCGACGGCGAATGGCTGCTGCTGGACGTTACCCCCTGTCGCTCGGCTTGGAAAACCTACGGCGGACTCGCCGAAAAATCATCCCGCGCAATTCCACCATCCCCACCGCGCGCGCGCAGGACTTTACTACCTTCAAAGACGGTCAAACCGCCATGACGATACACGTCGTACAAGGCGAGCGCGAACTCGTTTCCGACTGCCGCAGCCTTTGCCAACTCACCCTGCGCGGCATCCCGCCCATGACCGCAGGCGCAGCGCGTATCCGCGTTACCTTCCAGTTGACGCCGACGGCCTGCTGTCTGTTTCCGCCCAAGAACAAAAGCACCGGCGTACAGGCGCAAATCGAAGTCAAACCTTCCTACGGCTTGACGACGACACCATCACCCAAATGCTCAAAGACAGCATGAGCAACGCCGCCGAAGACATGGCGGCACGCGCCCGCGCCGAAGCCGTGGTCGAAGCCGAAAGCCTGACCGACGCCGTCAACGCCGCCCCTTGAGTTGGATAGCGATTTACTGGATGCCGAAGAGCTTGCACAAATCCAGCGAGACATCGCCGATTTGCAAGGCCGTTCGAAAAGACGGCAACGCCGAAGACATCCGCGTCGCCGTCACCAAACTCAGCCGCAGCACCGACAACTTCGCCGCCAAACGCATGAACCGCAACATCCAACGTGCGCTGACAGGGCAAAGTGTGGACGATATTTGACGGCAAACGGTTTCAGACGACCTCGAAGGATAGAAAGGTCGTCTGAAAAATTCAAACCCCTATTTTTCAGACGACCCCATCCTATGCAAAACCCTTCCATCCCCAAGACTGGAACGTCTATTTCAGCCGCATTGGCGACGCCCCCGCCGCCTTACGCATCAACCTTGCCTTAATCGAAGTCGCGCCGCTGGCAGAGTATCCGCAACATGTGCGCGTCAGCATGAAATTGAACAAACCAACGAACACGGCTTCCCGACGCCCGAAGAAAGCGAAGCGGTTTACGACATCGAAGACCAAATCGACCGACTGGCGGGCAACGACAACATTCCCGCAGGCATAGTCACCACAAACGGCGCGGTAAATTGGCATTTTACAGCCGCGATGCCGAAACCTTCGCCCAAGCCTGCCGTACCTTTGCTGACACAAAACGACCGCGTTTGCGACATCACAATCAGCGAAGATGCCGAATGGTCGTTTTATCAAGAATTCCTGTATCCGGACAGCTACGAGTTGCAAGCCATCCGCAACGAACAGGTTTTACGCCGTTTCCGACAAGACGGCGACCGCCTCGATAAGCCCCGCCCCATCGACCACTGGCTGTTTTTCCACACCGAAGCAGACCTGAACGCCGCAGCCGCCAAAGTCGGCACATTAGGCTATACCGTCAGCGACAGCGGCCGCATCGAGCAGGAAGAAGACCACCCGAGCTACCGCCTGCAACTTTCCAAAAACGCCCCGCTTACCGACATCGACAACGACACATGGGCGTTGATTGATATCGCCCAAGAAAAACAACGGCGACTACGACGGCTGGGGCAGCTATTAGTCCAATAAAGCATCAGGTCGTCTGAAAACACACCGGCAGCCCCGTTCAGACGACCCGTATCCACTTTGACCTTAGGAGAATCCCATGAGCGAATCCATTGTTTACGGTATCGATCAGGAAAATGAACTCATGAACCGCGCCTTCGAACAGGCACGTTCCACATTCAAATATTTCTGGCGCGAGCTGTATTGGGAAAAACTGCCGCATCATACCCGCCTTGGATTTTGCTATGGTCAAAGTACCTTTTTTCCAAGACAGCGAAGACGGCGAAATTTGCGAACATATGTGGATAAACGACATCTACTTCGACGGCCTCCACATTTACGGCACGCTGGTCAACGAACCCAACGACCTGACCAATGTAGAACAAGGCGAAAGCGTCTGCGTTCCGGTTGACGATATCAGCGACTGGATGTTCCCTGTGTAACGGCATCCCTACGGCGGCTTCACCGTACAGGCAGTCCGCATCCAAATGACGCCGCAAGAGCGCGCAAAACACGATGCCGCATGGGGAATCGACTTTGGCGATCCTGAAGAAGTCTTGCTGGTTTACGAAGAAAAAGAACACCCCTGAAAATCTCGACGAACATCCGATGTGCCGAAACTGTCTGACGACTTCCGCCAACAGCTGGCACAAAACCCGGATTACCTGCGCGAGCAAGACGAAGACGGCTACACACCGCTCCATCACGAAGCCATCGCAGGCAACGCGCCCCTGGTCAAAAGCCTATGCCTCGAATTGGGTGCAGACCCGGCCGCCACCACGCAAGAAGGACTGATCGCCCTAGACTTTGCCCTGCCTTATGGACTGGCAAAACGTCATCGAGATACTCGAACCACGCCACTAAACCATAGGTCGTCTGAAAATCGAAACACACTTTCAGACGACCTGTGCATTGATGAAATGAAGCCGTCTAAAAAGAAAGAACAGTAAAAATGTCTAATCGATTTCGACTAATAATACTGAGAATACTAAGTGTCGTTTGGTTTCTCTGCCCATGATTGACCGTATTCTATTCTAGTCGGAAACGCTGTGTTTCATTTTTACCACCCGAACGCGAAACTTATACTCAAGACAGTAAAGTAAACCCCTCGTTTCAAATACCCGTTCTCACAACAGGCAGCAATAGTTGTACCGTGAAACGATGGGATGAGTTCAACGCTGATAAGGACAAGATTTGCACAAAAAGCCTTAAAGACCTGAATTGCCTCCCCTGCATACGAAAAAGCGGTTGTGATTTCAAACAGGTAAATTCTCAAGAATACAAGTTCATTTTTATGATTTATTTAAAAATACAAACCAATCACTACCGTTTGACAGAAGGACATGTAGAACCTTTATCTTATACATTAGATACGCTTGACCGACGACTATCAGCAGGAATAAAAGCTACCTTAATTGTCTTACTCTTAACCTTAGCGCCTCCTTTTTACCGCCTGTGGCGACACGACAGAAAAATTCAGGCAGCAGCCAAGAAAGCAAGAATGGCTGCACAACGTAAGGACTGACCACACTAAGCGTCATACACATCCTTAACCGGCAAAACATTATTGAGATATTTGAACCACGCCACTAAACAATAGGTCGTCTGAAAAGAAAGAATAGTAAAAATGTCCGATCGATTTCAATTAATCATACCGACAATACTGAAATTCATTTTGGGCCCTTGTTTGATGGCTGACCGTCTCTATTTTCGGTCGGAAAGACTGTATCTCATTTTTACCACCCGAACACGAAACTTACACCCAAAGGCAGAAATAAACGCCTTGTTTCAAATCGCCGTTCGCCCAACTGACGACAGTAGTTGTGCAGTGAAACCATGGAATGAGTTCAATGCCGAGCGGGATAAAGTGTGTACGTACCTCCCTGATCAAAATGATTGCTACGTAAATTCGAAAATCACTTGCAATGTAAAACGCATCAGTACTGAAGAATACGAACTCATTTATACTGACCCCTTCTTCACAGAGGAAAGAACCAGTCATTACCGTATAACTGAAGGTCGTGAGAACCCTTGTCTTTTACCTTCGACTCATCCTCACGCAGATGTGAAGCAGGACTACTAACCGGCATCTTCACCCTTCTTCTGACTTTAGTACCGCTACTTTACTGTACGTGGCGACGCTGTAGAAAAATTCAGGCAGCAGCTAAGAAAAGCAAGAATGGCGGCACAACATAAAGACTGACCATACTGTAAACCGCAAAATAAACAGATTTTGTTCAATATATTGCCGCCTTAGAGATGAGTTTATCCGTTTCAGACGACCCAAATCTTGATGAGGTCGTCTGAAAAGAAAGAATAGTAAAAATGTCCGATCGATTTCGACTAATCATGCTAATCATACTGACAATACTGACCGTCATTTGGGCTCTTGTTTGGCGATTTACCGTATCTGTTCTGGTCGGTATTGCTGTGTTTTACTTTTTACCACCGCAACACGAAACTTACACCCCAAGCAGCAAGATAAACGCACAATTCAGCGTTCTCGTCCTCAAAAATGAAAATGGTGAATGTTCTTAAAACGATGGACAGAGTTTGATCCTGTTCAGGACAAAATTTGCACACAAAAGCTTTGAGGACATTTCTTGTTTCCCAATCCCACAGACGAAAACCGGTTGCGATTTAAAACAGATAAATACTCAAGAATACAAGTTCATTGCTTATGGTACAGATCAAACAGAGACCAATCACTACCGTTTGACAGAAGGTCGCATAGAGCCTTTATCCTTTACCTGGGATTCCTTTTCCCGACGACTGGTAGCAGGACTAATAGCCGCCGGCATCACCCTACTTCTGACCTTAGCACTACTGCTTCATCCCCGATGGGGAGGCCGCATAGACAACTGGGCTGCCGCCAAAAAAGCGAAAATGGCGGCACAACATAAAAGACTGACCATACTCAATGCCGCACACTTCCTTTGACCGACAAAACGTCATCAAGATATTTGAACCACCCTGACTAAACAAAAAGGTCGTCTGAAAACCAAGATACAATTTCAGATGACCTCCAACCTACTGAACATGAGACTCTGGCACCAAACCCTCATCCCCTGCTCCCCCGCGCCCAGCTTTTTAGGGCAACACTGCGAATGCGCCGCCCTGCGCGGAGCAGGCTGGGGCAGGCCGCACGCGACGGTGAATTACGTTTCTCACCCATTCGCCCTGACAAACTCTATCAGTATCACGCGCTGATTATGGAAGAAATGGAAAAACGCGTTACAAACCCGACCCTGTTGTGGAAAGACCCGCTGTACCGCGGCAAAGCAGTTACCCTTATCCCGCACACGATATCGAAGCCGCCGATTCGCCGATTTACCCCGAACACGATGATGCTTATCTGGACGAATGTCTGGAAAATTTAAAAACAAAAGGCATCGTAGTTATAAACGGTTTCAGACGCCCCTTCATCACAAAAGGTCGTCTGAAATATAGTGGATTAACTTTAAACCAGTACGGCGTTGCCTCGCCTTAGCTCAAAGAGAACGATTCTCTAAGGTGCTGAAGCACCAAGTGAATCGGTTCCGTACTATTTGTACTGTCTGCGGCTTCGTCGCCTTGTCCTGATTTAAATTTAATCCACTATAATGACCAACCCAGCACGAGCAAACCATGAACAAACTTACAAACTCTCCCGTTCAAGGAAAAAGTCAACGAACTCAATGAAAATCTCATTGCTTTTGCAGAACCGGAAACTGTATTCTGTGAAAAACAGCCATGGCTAAAAAATCATTTTTTGCCCATGATGAGTATAGATTTGGGAGAATTTAAAACAGAATGGAGTGGCACAATCGTCCATCTTATCAACCCAATCGAACCTTATGAATACTATATAGGTGGCTTCACACCCGCTTACCACAATGAATTTATTGGTGAAAACTGGCTGGCTTTCCGTTTGACAGACGATAACAAATATGAATTTTTGGGAGAAGAAGGCTATTTCACCCGCAGTCCTCAATACAGAGAGAACTTAAAACAAATACTTTGCGCCGATTTCGATCACAATGCTTTTGAAAACAAACACATTCTGGAAAAGTGTAAAGAAGAGTTTTATCAAGAAGCACTGAAGTATTTCGATGAATCTGTTCAAATCTATCAAGAGAACAAATCAGATTTTGAAAAACGAGAGGGGCTGTACGGCGACGAGCCTTACGACAATGCTTATTTTGGTTTATATCTTGATAGATTAGGCGGAGTGATTAAAGGTGGAAATTGGGTAGATAGTAGACCCATTCCTCCCGCCTTCACTCTAAAAGAAGACAAGGATTGGAACGTATTCATAGAACACCAGGGCAATCCTTTCTACCATATTGCCTCATGCTCAGGATATGGATATTCCAACGGAGCAGATGCCGTAATTCTGCTCTACGAACCCGTCAGCCGGATTGCATTATTTACATTTGAATGGACATAGAACACAGAATATTGTTAAACCCTCACCATTATCAAACCACTCATTACAAGAGACAATAAAAATGCCCAAAATCACCGTACTCCCACACGCCGTATTATGTCCTGAAGGCGCAGTCATTGAAGACGCACCCGAAGGCAAAACCGTCCTTGACGTGCTGCTCGACCACGACATCGAAGTCGATCACGCCTGCGAAAAATCCTGCGCCTGCACCACCCGCCACGTCATCATCCGCAAAGGTTTCGACAGTTTGGAAGAGCCGAGCGAGCTGGAAGAAGACCTGCTCGACCAAGCATGGGGCTTGAAGCCGACTCGCGCCTGAGCTGTCAGGCAATGGTTGCCGACGAAGACTTGGTGGTGGAAATCCCCAAATACACCATCAACCACGCGCGCGAAGATCATTGATGCAAAGAGGTCGTCTGAAACGGATACAGCAATGTACCAGACGACCCTCTGCCAAATTTTGAGCAAACAAAAGTCGTCTGAAACTGCCTTACCGACCGTTTTCAGACGACCTTCCATCAAATCGCTGCCAAATCGTTTATTTGGAACGTGGAACGACAAACCTTAAGCGCGATACTTTCATCGAAGCGACGGTTTGCGCAACAGGGTAATTTTCCACTCTGCCTTTGGCGTTCAGCATACTGAGGCTGCTGCCATGACGGGTAATGATGCTCTTAGGTTCGGGCTTCGGTGCCGGTTCGTTTTTTGTTGCGGTTGTGACGGATTTCGGCGGTTCGGGGACATATCCCGCCAAGCCGAAGCGTTTGATGATTTCGTTTGCGGCATCCATATAACGCTGTTTTGCTTCTTCGTTTTTCACCACCATATCGTCAAGCGCCACAGACACGTCGTTGCCGCAGCCGACAATGCGTTCCGCAATACGCGAATACACCATCCAGCGTTTCAAACGCAAAGCGCCCGCATCTTCGCCCGGCGCGGCGGCATCCAGCAATCATGCCGCAACGCTTGCCATAACGGAGGCGCAGCGAAAGCCGCTTCAGCCCCTCGCTCTCGTCCAGCATCTGATAAAGCTCGCGGATAAGCAGCAGCAGGCGGTCGAACACGCCCGCTTTAGCAAGATAATTAGGATCATCGGAGGCGAGCGCGTAAATAAGTTTGGATAATTTGGCATTGAGTGCGTTGTTCATCGATTTTCCTGTTATTCATACTATAATGGATTTCTTTAAGAACCATTCCAAAATGATTTGGTTGCATGACAAAGTGTAAATTTTTCCTTAGTGAAAGTCAGAAAAAAATGTATTAACGTACGCCTTTGAAAATATTACATAGGAAAATACCATATGCGATTTCAGACGCATTAATCATTGCCGACACGAATTTTTCCCCAAACATTAAAACCTAAACAAGCTCATCCCTGAATCAAACCATTCGGACACTCCAAAAGGAACGACATCATGAAATGGACAGACACCCAACGCATCGCCGAGGAACTTTACGACCTGCACGGCGACAGCATCGACCCGAAAACCGTTCGCTTCACCCAACTGCGCGACCTGATTATGGCGCTGCCCGACTTCGACGACGATCCCGCACGCTGCGGCGAACGCATCCCTCGAAGCCGTACAACAGGCATGGATTGAAGAAGCTGAGTGAGGCAACATCATTTTCGCTAAAATCCAAGACGTCGTCTGAAAATTTTTCAGACGACGTTTGAATGGGTTGATAGCCAACTCAAGCACAAAACATCTATTGCTTTTGCTTTACCAACAAGAATACAAGCCATTGAAATCCATTTAATTTCAAAGTATTCCCACACATCAGAATATGTATTTTCTCCCTCGGCTTGCCCTCATATGAATAGAGACAAGCATAATGGCAGTTACATTAAAATAATTCATAAACTTTCTGAAAAATTTTGAATTTGACTCATACAAAAGGCAAATTTATCATACAAGCCTGAAAACGTTTAAAAAAGACAACCGAGGTACACAGCCAATGAGTTACGCAAAAGAAATCAATGCGTTAAACAACAGCCTTTCCGACTTAAAAAGGCGACATCAACGTTTCGTTCGAATTTTTCCCGCCGAAAAACGAACAAATGGAAACCATGCTGTGGGACTCCATCCATCGCCTGCAAACCCTGCATCCCAAATTCGTTTCCGTAACCTACGGCGCAAACTCCGGCGAACGCGACCGTACGCACAGCATCGTCAAACGCATCCAACAGGAAACCGGCTTGGAAGCCGCGCCGCACCTGACCGGCATCGACGCTTCTCCCGACGAATTGCGCCAAATCGCCAAAGACTATTGGGACAGCGGCATCCGCCGTATTGTCGCCCTGCGCGGCGACGAGCCGCCCGGTTATAAGAAAAAACCGTTTTACGCCGAAGACCTGGTCAAACTCCTGCGCTCCGTCGCCGACTTCGACATCTCCGTAGCGGCATACCCTGAAGTGCATCCCGAAGCGAAATCCGCACAAGCCGACCTGATTAATCTGAAGCGCAAAATCGATGCGGGCGCAAACCATGTCATCACCCAATTCTTCTTCGACGTAGAACGCTACCTGCGCTTCCGCGACCGCTGCGTGATGTTGGGCATCGACGTCGAAATCGTTCCCGGCATCCTGCCTGTTACCAACTTCAAGCAACTCGGCAAAATGGCGCAAGTAACCAACGTCAAAATCCCGAAATGGCTGTCGCAAATGTATGAAGGTTTGGACGACGACCAAGGCACACGCAATCTGGTGGCGGCAAGTATCGCCATCGACATGGTCAAAGTCCTGTCCCGCGAAGGCGTGAAAGATTTCCACTTCTACACGCTCAACTGTAGCGAGCTGACTTACGCCATCTGCCATATTTTAGGCGTGCGTCCTTAAAGCCGAAAACGGTTTCAGACGACCTCAGAGGTCGTCTGAAAAACAAAACGCCGCCCCATCCGCCCTATTCTGATTTACAATACCGACCGATTCGGATTGAACCGGTCCTACAAAATCCAACTGGAGAGTTCAACATGACAACATTACATTTCTCAGGCTTCCCGCGTGTCGGCGCCTTCCGTGAATTGAAATTCGCCCAAGAAAAATACTGGCGCAAAGAAATCAGCGAACAAGAGCTGCTCGACGTCGCCAAAGACCTGCGCGAGAAAAACTGGAAACACCAAGCCGCCGCCAACGCCGATTACGTTGCCGTAGGCGATTTTCACTCTACGACCACATCCTCGACCTGCAAGTCGCTACCGGCGCGATTCCGCCCGTTTTCGGCTTCGACAGCCAAAACCTGTCTTTGGAACAATTCTTCCAACTGGCGCGCGGCAACAAAGACCAATTCGCCATCGAAATGACCAAATGGTTCGACACCAACTATCACTACTTGGTGCCTGAATTCCACGCCGATACCGAATTCAAAGCGAACGCCAAACACTACGTTCAACAACTGAAAGAAGCCCAAGCTTTGGGTCTGAAAGCCAAACCGACCATCGTCGGCCCGCTGACCTTCCTGTGGGTAGGTAAAGAAAAAGGCGCAGTCGAATTCGACCGCCTGAGCCTGTTGCAAAAACTGCTGCCCGTTTACGTTGAAATCCTGAATGCTTTGGTTGAAGCCGGTGCCGAATGGATTCAAATCGACGAGCCTGCTTTGGCTGTTGACCTGCCTAAAGAATGGGTGGAAGCCTACAAAGACGTTTACGCCACTTTGAGCAAAGTAAACGCCAAAATCCTGTTGAGCACTTACTTCGGTTCTGTTGCCGAACACGCCGCATTGCTGAAAGCCCTGCCCGTTGACGGCCTGCACATCGACTTGGTACGCGCTCCCGAGCAACTGGACGCGTTCGCCGACTACGACAAAGTCCTGTCTGCAGGCGTTATCGACGGCCGCAACATCTGGCGCGCCAACCTGAATAAAGTTTTGGAAACTGTCGAGCCCCTGAAAGCCAAACTGGGCGAGCGTTTGTGGATTTCCAGCTCTTGCTCGCTGTTGCACACCCCATTTGACTTGTCAGTTGAAGAAAAACTGAAAGCCAACAAACCTGACCTGTACTCCTGGTTGGCATTTACCCTGCAAAAACCCAAGAATTGCGCGTTCTGAAAGCTGCATTGAACGAAGGCCGTGACTCCGTTGCCGAAGAACTGGCCGCCAGCCAAGCTGCCGCTGATTCACGCGCCAACAGCAGCGAAATCCACCGCGCAGACGTTGCCAAACGCCCTGACCGACCTGCCTGCCAACGCAGACCAACGCAAATCACCGTTTGCCGACCGTATCAAAGCGCAACAAGCATGGTTGAACTTGCCTCTGCTGCCGACGACCAACATCGGTTCTTTCCCACAAACCACCGAAATCCGCCAAGCACGCGCAGCCTTCAAAAAAGGCGAACTGTCTGCCGCCGATTACGAAGCCGCGATGAAAAAGAAATCGCCTTGGTGGTTGAAGAGCAAGAAAAACTGGACTTGGACGTACTGGTACACGGCGAAGCCGAGCGTAACGACATGGTCGAATACTTCGGCGAGCTGCTGAGCGGTTTTGCATTCACCCAATACGGCTGGGTACAAAGCTACGGTTCGCGCTGCGTGAAACCACCGATTATCTTCGGTGATGTAAGCCGCCCAGAAGCCATGACTGTCGCTTGGTCTACTTACGCACAAAGCCTGACCAAACGCCCGATGAAAGGCATGTTGACCGGCCCCGTAACCATCCTGCAATGGTCTTTCGTCCGTAACGACATTCCACGCGCTACCGTGTGCAAACAAATCGCACTGGCTCTGAACGACGAAGTATTGGATCTGGAAAAAGCAGGCATCAAAGTCATCCAAATCGACGAACCTGCCATCCGTGAAGGCCTGCCTTTGAAACGCGCCGATTGGGATGCCTACCTGAACTGGGCCGGCGAATCCTTCCGCCTGTCCTCCAGCGGTTGCGAAGACAGCACACAAATCCACACCCATATGTGCTACTCCGAGTTCAACGACATCCTGCCCGCCATCGCAGCTATGGACGCCGACGTCATCACTATCGAGACTTCACGTTCCGACATGGAACTCTTGACCGCGTTCGGCGAATTCAAATACCCGAATGACATTGGTCCGGGCGTTTACGACATCCACAGCCCGCGCGTACCGACAGAAGCCGAAGTGGAACACCTGTTGCGCAAAGCCATCGAAGTCGTACCGGTTGAACGCCTGTGGGTGAACCCGGACTGCGGTCTGAAAACACGCGGTTGGAAAGAAACTCTGGAACAACTCCAAGTGATGATGAACGTTACCCACAAACTGCGTGCCGAATTGGCCAAATAAGTTTGAACTAGCGTAATCAAAAGGTCGTCTGAAAATTTTCAGACGACCTTTTGCCAAATTAATATTTCATTTTTCCATCAAACAGAGCCTCTGTAGCCTATCCTCCCTATTGTCTTCCACAATAATCTTTTATGACTAATGGGCAAAATAATTTATTTGGGGTATAATTACACGAAACTAAATTAAAACAGCGGCTAACTGTATCTACTCACAAACAGCAAAATCCGCATATATAGTGGATTAAATTTAAATCAGGACAAGGCGACGAAGCCTCAGACGAGTACAGATAGTACGGGAACCGATTCACTTGGTGCTTCAGCACCTTTAGAGAATCGTTCTCTTTGAGCTAAGGCGAGGCAACGCCGTACTGGTTTTAAAAGTTAATCCACTATATCAAACAACACATTACAGCAACAAACAATAAGGATGCACGCTATGGGAATCATCAGTCTTATCTTCATCGCCGTAATACTGACCGTATTACTGCTCAACTTCAAACAAAAATTAGACCGTTGCAAAAGAGATTATCAAGAATCTTTTGTTGCACTCCGTATCGCCCCTCAACATGCCGCCATCAGGGCAGTCAGACATGTTTTGGATGCTTCAAAAAATTTCACCTTGGGCGCGAAGACGACAATGTTGACGGCAATTTATTATCCTCATGTGGCGATGCTGAAGCCGTATTGACCCAAGCATCCAAATCATTTTCACCTGAATCCCTTTCGCGCTTGTGCAACGCGGAAGCAAGCTTGAACAACTCACTCCGCGCCCTGCAAGAAGTTTTAGAAAAAAGCCTGAAACAACGCCCAGATCAAGGTCTGAAAAGCCAGCTTGAAATGCTGGACGCCGCCGAAACTGATGTTGTATCTGCGCGACGCGCCTACAATCGCTCAGACAGAACGCTACAACCGCATGTTGAGAAAAACCATGAGTGGACTTGTTGCCAAAGTATTGGGTTATCACGCGAAAGCCAGCCTGATTAAATTTGAGGACAACAGCGTTCCGCAAATGAGCAAACACTTGATGGCTTGATAAACGTGGCGCAAATAGATCAGGATGTAACGTTGTAATTTGGTCGTAATCTGAATATCACAAGCCATAGAAATAGCACAGAATCCATCCATTCTGTGCTTTTACTATAGTCAATTAAAAATCAAAATAGGACAGTAACGCATCGTCAAATCGGGCGTAATCAGACAATACGGTTCGCAGATACCGCCCAATATTCGCCCACACCTTCTCAATCGGGTTGAGCTCAGGTGAATAAGGTGCAAGAGGCAATACCTTATGTCCCAATTTTTCCGCCATTTCCGTAAGACACCCATACGGTGAAATCGCGCATTATCTAAAAATAATCACCGATTTTTGAGTCAATGCGGGCAGTAGGCATTGCTGAAACCACGCTTCAAAAAGACCCCGGTCATCGTATTTTGATAAACCATCGGAGCAATCAGCCGGTTGCCGACTTGTGCGGACACCAAAGATAAGCGTTGGTATCTTTTTCCACTTATCTGCGCTTTCACTATTTGCCCTTTCGGGCTGCGAAGCATAGGGATGGAACAGGTGTAGCGGTCAAACCTGTTTCATCCAAATAAACACGTTGGTAGATCGGAAAATCGGCCACAGTCAAATAATGCGTTACTTTGGCTGGGTCTTGTTCTTTGTAAGTGGTGGTCTCACGCGTCATCCCCATCTGTTTGAGTGCACTAGCAAACGGCGGCTGCCACACAACTAAAACACCTACGATTTCATGCAGATAGGCATCGGGTGTTGCCCAACATATTGAGCCAGTTTTTGCCTCATCCAATGACGGCATTTAGACCGGTAACTTGATGTTTTAGGCCTGTCTGTTTTTGCTATGAATCCACAGGTAAAAGCGTGTTTCTTTGACGTTAAACGTTGCTGGTTTGGCTGATGTTTTTGCATTGTTCGTAATAGTTTAAAGTCTTTTGTTTCTTAAGTCTGCAGAGTATGCCATGGTTATGACCTTTCAAAAGTTGAGCACAAAATGTACCATCTTGTTTTAATTAAATATGACCCAGTGGATTCACTTTAAACCAGCACGGCGTTGCTCTCGCCTTAGCTCTAAAGAACGATTCTCAAGGTGCTGAAGCACCGCGAATCGGTTCCGTACTATCTGTACTGTCTGCGGCTTCGTCGCCTTGTCCTGATTTAAATTTAATCCACTATAATATCCCTGTCATCCTCAAAATGGGACAGCTATCCCAATCCTTCTCCTGAGAAAACAGGAAAATTATCAATCAAATTATGTGCTTTTTCAAACCTTTTGGCTTTTTAACGACGGCAATAGTACCGTCAATACCTTTTGCTTAATCAACTCATTGAATTGATTGCTGGTATACCGTTACTAAACTTGATGCCATCCAAACGGAAATTGTAGATTTTATAAGCAGAACTCACCCGATAAAGCTGATACGCCACTTCGCATTTCTTACCGCCTTCGTTTGAAGCCCGGAAAACACATCAAACTTATTGCCGTTTTCAGTCATTTTAGGCAGCAATTTAACCTTCGCATCGGCAGCGCCCACCAGCGGAATGGGAATACATCGAAACCACCATCTCTTTTGAATGCCTGAATAAAATCTGTTTTCTGCTGTGCTGAGAAATTGCGCCAAGGCGCCGACAGCCAAAGCGGAAAATGCGTTCATAATCCAAAACAACGGTCGGCATACTGCTGCATTTGTTTGACACGCTGCGGCTCGCCCATGGTGCTATTGCGTGCGATTTTCAAAACAGTATCGATATTTTGCTGCATCTGCTCTTGTGCAGGATGCGCAGCGGCAACATGCACTGGGCGGCAAGCACCATAGGTGCAGCCAGTACAAAAGCGGACAAATAGGATGCCTATGCATTACGCTATTTCTCAGTTTTAAAGGTTAATTGTAAAACTTTATATTTTAGAAATATTTAACGTACGTAAAACCAAGAAAGGCAGGTAAAGAAGGTAGAACAGCCTGACATCCGACTCAATTTCCTTT
>BNJV01000923.1_pt1 | contig 169848 bp, 205 predicted proteins | sample 8540591 | NCBI WGS metagenome assembly BNJV01 (sample SAMD00202457, study PRJDB9452) | human saliva metagenome | host: Homo sapiens
ATAATGTTTACAATTTAACCTTTAATCTAGTCCAGTGAGGCTGCAAGGTGGGAAAAACAGTATAAGAGGCATTTGGGTGCCTTGTTTTTTGCGAAACCTTGCTGCGGCGAGGTTTTTTCTTGTAGAAAGTGAGGTTGTCATGGTTAGTGACAGTTGTAAAAAGAGATTTGGCAAGATTATGCTGGAGCAGATGGAGCTTCTGAATCAAGTAGAGATTGCACCTAATATTTTTTCTATGCTCCTAAAGGGCCAAATGGTCAGCCAGATGCAGGCTGGGCAGTTTTTACATATTCGAGTACCAGATGACAGCAAGCTTTTGCGCCGGCCTATCTCAATCGCAGAGATTGACCGAGAAAATCTGACTTGTCGCATCATCTATCGGATAGAAGGCGGCGGGACAGCTATTTTTTCTCAACTGACAGATGGGGCTTTGCTTGATGTTATGGGGCCTCAGGGCAATGGCTTTGATTTGAGTCCTGTAAGGGCAGGTGACCACGCTTTGATTATCGGTGGTGGGATTGGTGTCCCTCCCCTGCTTGAGGTTGCTAAAGAATTGCATGCCAAGGGAGCTCAAATGACAGCTGTTCTGGGATTTGCTGACAAATCCGCTGTTATTTTAGAGGAAGAAATGAAAAAATACGCCGAGGTCATTGTCACGACGGATAATGGTTCTTATGGCCGTCAGGGCTATGTATCAGCTGTTGTGGATGAGTTGTCCCAAGACTATGCGGCTGTTTATTCCTGTGGTGCGCCAGCCATGCTCAAATATGTGGATCGTAAGTTTCAGGACCATCCGCATGCTTATCTTTCCATGGAATCTCGTATGGCTTGTGGCATGGGAGCCTGCTATGCCTGCGTAGTTCATCTTGCAGGTCAGGACGAGTCGGTCAATAAGCGCGTTTGTGAAGACGGTCCGGTCTTTGAGACGGGCACGATTGTTGTCTAGGAGGGGAAAGAATGAGTGACCAACGTTTAAGAGTTTCCTTGCCAGGCTTGGATCTGAAAAATCCTATTATTCCAGCATCTGGCTGTTTTGGTTTCGGTCAAGAATATGCTAAGTACTATGATTTAGACCTGCTAGGTTCTATCATGATAAAGGCTACGACTTTGGAGCCCCGCTTTGGCAATCCCACTCCGCGTGTGGCAGAAACGCCAGCTGGTATGCTCAATGCCATTGGCCTGCAAAATCCAGGTGTTGAGGTTGTTCTGGCTGAAAAACTGCCCTGGCTGGAAAAGCATTATCCCAACCTGCCAATCATTGCTAACGTGGCAGGCTTTTCCAATCAAGAGTATGCCACAGTGGCTGGGAAAATCTCCCAAGCCACTAATGTCAAGGCTATTGAGCTCAATATCTCTTGCCCTAACGTTGACCATGGAAATGCTGGCCTTTTGATTGGCCAAGTTCCAGAGTTGGCTTACGAAGCAACCAAGGCAGCAGTAGAAACTTCTGCTGTACCAGTCTATGTCAAATTGACTCCGAGTGTTGCAGACATCACTCAGGTAGCTAAGGCTGTTGAAGACGCAGGTGCTGCTGGTTTTACTATGATTAATACCTTAGTAGGTATGCGATTTGACTTGAAGTCGCGCAAGCCTATTATTGCTAATGGCACAGGCGGTATGTCGGGCCCGGCTGTCTTTCCAGTAGCTCTCAAGCTAATCCGTCAAGTGGCTCAGGCAAGCAAACTTCCCATTATTGGTATGGGGGGAGTTGATTCAGCGGAGGCTGCTCTGGAGATGTTTATAGCAGGCGCTTCAGCTGTTGGAGTGGGCACTGCCAATTTCACGGATCCTTATGCTTGTCCGACCATCATTGAGAACCTGCCTAAGGCTATGGATAAATACGGCATCGAAAGTCTTGAAAGCTTACGAAAAGAAGTTCGAGAGAATTTGCTTTAAAGTTACATTTTTACTTGACAATCCTGCTGTTAAATTATAGAATGAACTAAATATAACCTTTAAAGAAGTCCAGAGAGGCTACTAAGGTACATACGTTTGAATGGCAGTTACTGCCACATTTTCGTGTAACCTTGCTCTCGGGCAAGGTTTTTCTATGTCTCTGAGCCTAATGTGACAGTTGGTTTTTAGATAGGAGTGCCTAGCAGATTTCTTTGAAGATAATAATTTAAAAGGAGATTTTCCCCTCATGCGTGAAGAACGGCCTATTATCGCCCTCGACTTTCCATCTTTTGACGATGTCAAAGATTTCTTGGAGCATTTTCCGGAAGATGAAAAACTCTATGTCAAAATCGGCATGGAATTCTTCTATGCCATCGGTCCAGAAATCGTGCATTATCTGAAAGGTCTTGGACACAGCATTTTCTTGGATTTGAAACTGCACGACATTCCCAATACGGTGCGCTCAGCTATGTCTGTCTTAGGTACTTTTGGTATTGACATGGTGACGGTTCATGCAGCGGGTGGTGTGGAGATGATGAGCGAAGCCAAGAAGGTTTTGGGAGATAAGGCTAAGTTGGTTGCGGTGACTCAGTTGACCTCGACCAGCGAGGAAGATATGCGTGATTGCCAAAACATCCAGACCACGGTTCAGGAGTCTGTTGTCAATTACGCTCGGAAGGCTAAAGAAGCCGGTTTGGATGGTGTAGTTTGTTCAGCTCAAGAAGTGGAACTGATTAAGGCGGCTACTGCAAATGACTTTCTCTGTGTGACGCCGGGTATTCGGCCAGCTGGAGCGGAAATCGGCGACCAAAAACGGGTCATGACACCGCAGGAAGCCCATCAAATTGGTAGTGACTATATTGTAGTAGGTCGTCCAATTATCCAAGCTGAGAATCCTTGGGATGCTTACCACGAGATTAAGAAGCAGTGGAATAGTTAAGCAAAACAAGAGATTCGAATTAAATCGTTATACAAAATTAACAGCATCATAAAATTTCAAATTTATAAGGAGAAAAAATGACTTTAGCAAAAGAGATTGCGCGTGATTTATTGAAAATCAAAGCTGTGTATTTGAAGCCAGAAGAGCCTTTTACATGGGCGTCAGGCATCAAGTCACCTATATATACGGACAACCGTGTGACCTTGGCATATCCAGAGACTCGAACCTTGATTGAAGATGGTTTTGTCGAAAAGATTCGGGCGGAATTTCCAGATGTAGAAGTCATTGCTGGAACTGCGACAGCAGGTATTCCTCACGGAGCTATTATTGCAGATAAGATGAACCTGCCATTTGCCTATATCCGCAGCAAACCGAAAGATCACGGAGCGGGCAATCAAATCGAAGGTCGCGTAGCGCCTGGGCAGAAGATGGTTGTCATTGAGGACTTAATCTCGACTGGAGGTTCGGTCTTGGATGCTATCGCTGCCGCTAAACGTGAAGGTGCGGATGTGGTTGGAGCAGCGGCTATCTTTACCTATGAGCTGCCAAAGGCAGAAAAGAACTTCAATGAAGCGGGTGTCAAATTGGTGACCCTTTCTAACTACACTGAGCTAATCACTCTGGCTGAAGCAGAAGGTTATGTCAGTCCTGAGGGCTTGGCCTTGCTTGAGAAATTTAAGCATGACCAAGAAAATTGGCAGTCCTAGACCGAATAGAAATAAAATGATCTGACCTTTATTCAGGTCATTTTTCAGTAAAACGTCCTTGTACTGTCTTTAAAAATGGCTTAAAGTCTCGGCGTTTGGTATAATAGAGCTATGTCTAAGATTTATCATCTATCCTTTTCGATATTACAGAAAGTTATGCTGGTTACGGCTGTTCACTGGTTTCTGATTGCCATCTGGCATGTTGCAGAGCTGAATAGTATAGCTATAATTGCCTTTGCTGGCTTGGCTTATCTGGCCTATCGCTATCGGAATTTGCTAGAAAGCTTATCATTGGCTGATGCAGCATAAACTTCTTATTATGCTAGCCGCCTTTATTTTTCAGCTGATTATGCTCTTTTCAGCAGAGCTTTTAATTAGGCGGGATGCAGCAGTTGTCTTTACAGGGGCTTTCAAAACTCTGAAAGAAAGTTCCATTTCCAGCTATTTGACCCGCAACCCTAACAATGTCTCACTCTTTCTTTACGAGCGTTTTTTCTTTAATGTATTTGGGGAATCTGGTCTATGGGTCATGCAGGCCTTGAATATTGTTTATACTAACGTAACGGCCTTGATTCTCTATAAGGGCTGCCAAAAGTATTTTTCCCAAAAGACTGCAGATGTTGTCTTTAGTTTATATGTGCTTTTACTGGGCTTTTCTCCTTATTTCTTTTCTATGTATACCGATATTCCGCCCCTTCCTTTCATCAGTCTGCAAATTTTTCTAGTTCTGGGGTTGCTGAAGGGAGAGGAAACCAGTCGACAGCTGGTTTGGCGAAGTATCTTGCTTGGGCTAATGACTAGCCTGTCCTTCTTCTTTAGACCAACAGTAATGATTTTGCTGATAGCTGTCTTCGGAGTCCTCTTTTTCAAAAAGAACTGGAAGAAGTTCTTTCTGACACTAGTGGTTTTTGCTTGCAGTTTTGCGATTAGCTATGCTCCGCTGCATTACTGGTCCAAGCACCAGACGGAAGTGCCAATTATGGAGGGAGAGGGACTAGCAAAAGGTCCTCTGCTCTTTATTAATCTAGGTCTGACCTTCAATGGCCACAATCAGGAAGATATGAAAGAAGGGCTCTTGCAGTATATTGAGCCTGACAAGCAAGCTGATTACAACAACGGTATGTTTTCTAAGGAATATGTTATCAAGGAAATCAAGCGGCGCTTAAGTGAATATAATCCTTTGACTTTCGCTCATCATCTCTTCCATAAGCAGTCTCTGACTGTAGCAGAAGGAGATTTGGGCTGGCTCTACCGCAGTGTCGAAAATGAAAAGACGCCTTATATATCGCCTTTTTACCAAGATACGAAGAATAATCCTTTTACTCAGTTTGTCCGTGACTTCTTTCTGAATACTGACAAGTCAGAATTTGTCTATTTCTCGCTTTCCAAGCAGGTGGTTTGGATTGTCATGGCAGCAGGACTTGTCTTTGCTCTTTGGAAATATCGCTCCAGTGATGAACTGAATTTTCTAACCTTAGCTGTTTTTGGCGGCCTGCTCTTTTTGCAGATTTTCGAGGGAGGAAAGACGAGATACCTGATTCAGTTTTTGCCACAGATTTTGATTCTGTCTGCTGTGGGCTTATCTCAGTACCCACAAGCCCTAGGGAAGTTTCGTTTTTGGACTAGAAAGAAGGAGTCTTTAGAATGAAAAGACCTGTTCCTATCTATGAACCGCTTTATAGCTTGAAGCCCATTGCTGAGAATATCTGGATTGTCGACGGTGATTTGATTGAGATGGATGCGGTGCTGACAAATCTCCCCTTTTCAACCCGCATGACTGTCATCAAGTTAGCAAATGGCCAGCTCTGGTGCCATTCACCAATCCAGCCAAATCAAGACTTGTTTGACCAGTTGGACGCTTTGGGACCAGTCGCACACCTCGTTTCACCTAATAAGATTCACTATGCTTATATAGCTGACTGGAAGAAGCATTATCCTGAGGCAATTGCTTGGTCTAGTCCAGGAGTTGAGGAGAGAGCGTCCAAGCAGAAAATCCCAGTCTCTTTTGATGAAAAGCTGACGAATGAGGCTCCAGCAGCTTGGAAAGACCAGATAGATCAGTTGGTTTTCAAGGGAAGTCCTTATATTGAAGAAGTTGTCTTTTTTCACAAGGACAGTCAAACTTTGATTTTGACAGATTTGATTGAGAATTTTGAAACAGAGCGTTTTCCGAGTTCGCTTCGCAGCAAGGTTTATAAATTGGTTCGTGTTGCAGCGCCGGATGGGCAGACACCTCTTGACTACCGTATGACCTTTATCGGTCATCAAAAAGAAGCCAGAGAGTGTTTGAAGCAGATGCTGGCTTGGCAACCAGAAAAAATCATCCTAGCTCACGGTTCTTGTTTTCTGGAAAATGGTACAGCAGAACTCAGAAGAGCACTTAGGTGGATTAAGCAATAGAATTTTTATCGTAGAAAATAAGAGGAGACATGTATGCAGCATTCAGCTTGGCATGCTTTGATTAAGGAGCAGCTGCCGGAAGGTTATTTTGCAAAAATCAATCATTTTTTAGACGAAGTGTATGCTTCAGGGATCATTTACCCACCTCGGGAAAAGGTATTTAATGCGATTCAGACGACAGATTTAGCGGATGTTAAGGTAGTTATTTTAGGGCAGGATCCCTACCACGGACCGAGACAGGCACAGGGCTTAAGTTTTTCGGTACCTGATGACATTCCAGCTCCGCCTTCTTTGCAGAATATTCTCAAAGAACTGGCTGATGATATCGGAGTGAAGGAGTCGCATGATTTGACTTCCTGGGCTCAGCAGGGTGTTCTCTTGCTCAATGCTGGGCTGACTGTGCCTGCTGGCCAGGCCAATGCGCATGCCGGCTTAATCTGGGAGCCTTTTACAGATGCTATTATCAAAGTAGTCAATGAAAAGTCTGATCCAGTTGTCTTTATCCTATGGGGTTCTTACGCCCGCAAGAAAAAAGCCTTGATTAGTAATCCTCAGCATCTGATTATCGAGTCAGCTCACCCAAGTCCGCTGTCTGCTTACCGTGGTTTCTTTGGCAGCAAACCTTTTTCTCGTACCAATGATTTCTTAGTGACTAAGGGCTTGGAACCTATTGATTGGTTAGCTTAGGAGGTAGTATGGTTCAGTTAGCAACGATTTGTTATATCGATAATGGCCGGGAGTTTCTCATGCTGCACCGCAACAAAAAGCCAAATGATGTTCATGCTGGGAAATGGATTGGTGTCGGTGGTAAGCTAGAGCGTGGAGAAACCCCGCAGGAATGTGCAACTCGCGAAATTTTAGAGGAAACAGGTCTAAAGGCCAAGCCTGTTCTCAAAGGCGTTATCACTTTTCCAGAGTTTACTCCCGACTTGGACTGGTACACCTATGTCTTCAAGGTGACTGAGTTTGAGGGGGAACTGATTGACTGCAACGAAGGGACTTTGGAATGGGTGCCCTATAACCAGGTTTTGTCTAAACCAACTTGGGAAGGCGATCATACCTTTGTTGAGTGGCTTTTAGAAGACAAGCCTTTCTTTTCTGCAAAGTTTGTTTATGACGGAGATAAGCTATTGGATACGCAGGTGGACTTTTACGAATAAGGAGATAAGATGATGCTATTAATCAAAAACGGACGAGTTATGGATCCTAAGACTGGTTTTGACCAAATTACTGACCTCTTGGTCGAGGGGAAGAAAATTGTCAAAATCGGTCAAGATTTGCAGGCGGAAGATGCAACAGTTATTGATGCCAGTGGTTTGGTTGTGGCTCCAGGTTTGGTGGATATACACGTCCATTTCAGGGAGCCGGGCCAGACTCATAAGGAAGACATTCATACGGGGGCTTTGGCAGCGGCAGCAGGTGGCTTTACGACAGTTGTTATGATGGCCAATACCAATCCGACCATTTCTACAGTTGAAACTCTGAAAGAAGTGCTAGAGTCGGATAGTCGTGAAAATATCCATATCAAGTCGGTCGCGACGATTACAGAGAATTTTGATGGGCAGCATCTGACAGATTTCCAAGAACTCTTGGCGGCTGGTGCAGTAGGTTTTTCTGATGATGGTATTCCGCTGACCAACGCTGGCATTGTCCGCAAGGCGCTCGTGGAAGCACGTAAAAATGACACCTTTATCAGCTTGCATGAGGAAGATCCTAATCTCAACGGCATACTTGGTTTCAACGAGCATATCGCTAAAGAGCATTTTCATATCTGCGGCGCGACAGGTGTGGCAGAATACAGCATGATTGCCCGCGATGTCATGATTGCTTATGATGCAAAGGCTCATGTTCATATCCAGCATTTGTCCAAGGCTGAGAGTGTAAAGGTGGTGGAATTCGCTCAGAAGCTAGGTGCTCAAGTCACCGCTGAAGCAGCGCCTCAGCACTTCTCTAAGACAGAAGCTCTGCTATTGACCAAGGGCAGCAATGCCAAGATGAATCCGCCTCTGCGCTTAGAATCGGACCGGCTGTCGGTTATTGAGGGGCTCAAATCTGGTGTCATTTCTGTCATTGCAACGGACCATGCTCCACATCATGCTGACGAGAAAAATGTTGAAGACATCACTAAAGCGCCTTCTGGCATGACTGGGCTTGAGACTTCGCTTTCTCTAGGACTGACCTACCTAGTTGAGGCTGGTCATCTGAGCTTGATGGAACTTTTAGAGAAAATGACTCTTAATCCGGCTCAGTTGTATGGTTTTGATGCTGGCTTCATCGCTCAGGATGGCCCTGCTGATTTGACTATATTTGACCCAGAAGCAGATAGACTTGTGACTGATCATTTTGCCTCCAAGGCGGGCAATTCACCTTTCGTTGGCGAAAATCTTAAAGGCCAAGTGAAGTTTACCATCTGTGATGGAGAAGTTGTCTTTGAAGGATAATGTAAATAAGACTCTGATGAATTTCAGGGTCTTTTTTAACACAGAAAACTTTCCAGAAAATTTCTGAAAATACGAATATTTGTTGAAATATTAAGGATATAGTTCCTTTTTAAACCAAAAAGAGGTATAATATAACAAAATACTAAAGAGGAGTGTTCGTTATATGAAGAAGAAATTTTTCATCTTACCTGTTCTATCAACAGTGCTTTTGGCACCTGCTTTCTTGGCGCATCAAGTCTCTGCGGAAGAGGCTCAGGCTAATCCAGAGCCGGCAACGACTGAGTTGACCAGTCAGCCAGCTGCTGAGACAGCTTCTGCAGCGCAACCAACTGCTCCAGCAGCTTCAGCAGAAGAAAAACCAGCAGCAGATAGTCAGAATGCAGCTGCTCCGGCTGGTCCAGCTGCGACAGAAGCCGCTGCAGCACCAGCCCAGTCTGAAAATCTACCAGAGGCTACGATTCTCCATACCAACGATGTGCACGGTCGCATCGTAGAGGAAAAAGGTGTTATCGGTGATGCTAAGTTGGCTACTGTTATCAAGGAAGAGCGCGCTAAAAATCCTAAAGTGCTTGTTGTGGATGCGGGTGATGCCTTCCAAGGGCTGCCAATTTCCAATAGCTCAAAAGGGGAAGAACGTGCGAAAATCCTCAATGAAATTGGCTACGATGCTATGGCAGTCGGTAACCATGAGTTTGACTTTGGTCTGGATGAGGCTAAGAAATACAAGGAAATTCTTAAATTCCCACTCCTCAGTTCTAACACCTACGCCAACAATGCTCGAGTTTTCCAAGCATCTACCATTGTGGACAAGGACCCAGCGGTTGAAGGAGATGAGTTTGTAGTAATCGGTGTGACAACACCAGAAACTGCTACAAAAACTCACCCTAAAAACGTCCAAGGTGTGACCTTCACTGATCCAATCACAGAGGTTAATCGGGTTATTGATGAAATTGAAGCACGCGCAGCGGCAGAAGGAAAGAACTACAAACTACGTTGTTCTAGCTCACTTGGGTGTTGATACGACAACTCCGACTGAGTGGCGCGGTTCAACCTTGGCTGAAGCCCTTTCTAAAAATCCTAAGCTCAAAGGCAAGCGCGTAACCGTTATTGACGGCCACTCCCACACAGTAGAGTCTACGACTTATGGTGATAATGTAACTTACAACCAGACCGGTAGCTACCTACACAATATCGGAAAAGTGACTTTCAAGGCCAATCAGCTTCTGGGTAATCCTCAGCAAATCCCTGCTGAAACAGCTAAAAAAGTCGCTCCAGACCCAGTTGTTGCAGACATGGTCAGCAAGATTAAAGCTAGGTACGACGCAGATAATGCTAAGGTTATCGTTGCAAACAGTCCTGTAGAACTTAATGGCGACCGTGAAAATGTCCGCGTTCGCGAAACTAATCTGGGTAATGTTGTAGCCGATGCTCTCTACGATTATGGTCAAACTGGCTTTGCCAACAAAACAGACTTGGCTGTTACTAACGGAGGCGGTCTGCGCGAAACTATTGCCAAAGACAAGCCAATCACCAAGGGAGATGTCATCGCTGTCTTGCCTTTTGGAAACACTATTTCACAAATTAAGGTAACCGGTCAAAATATCGCAGATATGTTTGCCAAATCTCTAGGCTCTATTCTTCAGGAGAAAGATGGCAAGCCTGTGCTGGATGAGAACAGACAACTTTGCTGGAACCAAGCGGTGGTTACCTGCAAATCTCTGGAGCTAAAGTCTACTACGACACGACTTTGCCGGCTAATCAGCGTGTCCTCCACATTGAGATTAAGAACAAAGAAACGGGTGTTTATGAGCCTCTTGATCCAAATAAGACCTACTATCTGACGACCAATGACTTCTTGGCTGCTGGTGGTGACGGCTATACCATGCTGGGTGGCCCTCGCGAGGAAGGACCATCTATGGATGTGGCCTTTGCAGACTATCTGGCAAAAACAGACTTGACAGCTTATGCGGCCATTAATCCAAACTCACGTGCTATCTCTATTTCATCCACTAAAGATACAGACGGTGATGGCTACACTGATATTGAAGAAATCAAGCAAGGAACAGATCCGGCTAATGCAGCTTCCTACCCAGCTGGTGCCAAAGCAGCTGATCCTGCAAAACAGGCAGCTCCAATGGCCAACACGCCAAATCAAACTAAGCAAGTACCTGTCCATGTTGCCAAGACCTTCACTAAGGACCCTGCAGCTAAAGAACTGCCACAAACAGGCAGCGAATCAGCAGTTGCTTTGAGCCTAGTTGGTATGGTTTTAGGATTCTTTGGATTGGCAGGAATCAAAAAAAGTCACAAAGAAGACTAGTTAAAAGACACAATAAAACGGAAGTTGTTCACTTCCGTTTTATTTCTTTGCTTCAGGATTTTGATGGGTAATATTCAAGCCCCAAGGGATTAAATTTTCTTTTTTCTGTTTGATACGTTGGATATTGTCCTTGTGCCGGAGGATAATAATCAAGGCTAGCGCAATGATAATCAGAGTGAAGAAGAGGTCATAGCTGGACAGTATAAAGCCGACTAGAGGAAAAAGCAGCGCCGACAGGATAGCGATGACTGCTGAGAGCACACTTGCCAGAGAAATCATACTTCCCAGATAAAGGATGCTGGCAAAGATGACAATCAGATAGACAAAGAAGGCTGGTGAGAAGCCTAGAACAACCCCCGCACTGGTTGCCACAGCCTTGCCGCCCTTAAAGCCAGCAAAGATAGGAAAAGTATGGCCAATCACAGCCAAGAGGCCAAAGACAAGCGGCGAAACTCCCTCAATATGCAAAAAGAAAGGCAGCAGGGTCGCTGCAGTTCCTTTGAGAAAGTCAATAGCAAAGTAGCCGTCCCCGCTGTCTTTCCTAAAATACGGAAAGTATTGGTCGTTCCGGTATTGCCGCTGCCGTATTCTCTCAGGTTCTTTTTAAAGAAAATTTGCCCAATCCAAAGTCCGGTCGGAATAGAGCCCAGTAAGTATGCTAGTATTAATCCAATTATCGTGTTCATCATGATTTTATTATACCATTATTTCGCTTTCTTACAATAGAAAAGGATAGAATTTATAGCAGGAAATGTCTACTCGGATATTGGATTGTTCTTCGTGTAAAATCAGTCCTCATCAGTATTATTTTCAAAAAAATCTTTGCAATATTTGCCAAAAACTTGTAAGATAGAAAAGATGAATCATTAGGAGGTTCTTGTGGCAAAAAAGGAAATCAATATTAACAATTATAATGACGATGCCATTCAGGTATTAGAAGGGTTGGATGCGGTCCGCAAACGTCCGGGGATGTATATCGGATCGACCGACGGAGCTGGACTCCACCATCTGGTCTGGGAAATTGTGGACAATGCTGTTGATGAGGCCCTTTCAGGCTTTGGTGACCGAATCGATGTGACTATCAACAAAGACGGCAGTCTGACCGTTGCAGACCACGGACGCGGGATGCCAGTCGGCAAGCACGCTATGGGGATTCCCACTGTCGAAGTCATCTTCACCGTTCTCCACGCCGGTGGTAAGTTCGGTCAAGGTGGCTATAAGACCTCGGGCGGTCTCCACGGTGTAGGGTCCTCTGTCGTCAATGCCCTTTCTAGCTGGCTGGAAGTGGAAATCACACGCGATGGCACTGTTTACAAGCAGCGCTTTGAAAATGGCGGAAAACCAGTCACTACGCTCAAGAAAATCGGCACTGCACCTAAGTCCAAGTCTGGGACTAAAGTGACCTTCATGCCGGACGATACGATTTTTTCAACGACGGACTTCAAGTACAACACTATTGCTGAGCGGCTTAAGGAATCAGCCTTCCTGCTCAAGAATGTCCGCCTGTCGCTGACCGATGCGCGGACTGGCGAAGAAGTAGAGTTCCACTATGAGAATGGGGTCGAAGACTTTGTCAGCTATCTCAATGAAGACAAGGAAACTCTGACTCCTGTTCTCTATTTCGAGGGCGAGGAGAGCGGCTTCCAAGTTCAGGTGGCCCTCCAGTATAACGACGGCTACGCCGATAATATCCTGTCCTTTGTCAATAACGTCCGCACCAAGGACGGCGGTACCCACGAGACGGGGCTCAAGACCGCCATTACCAAGGCTATGAACGACTATGCTAGAAAGACCGGCCTGCTTAAGGAAAAGGACAAGAATCTGGAAGGATCGGACTACCGCGAAGGTTTGGCTGCTGTTCTGTCCATCCTGGTCCCTGAGGCGCACCTGCAGTTTGAAGGCCAGACCAAGGACAAGCTGGGCAGTCCTTTGGCTCGTCCTGCCGTGGATTCTATCGTCTCTGACAAGCTGACTTTCTTCCTCTTGGAAAATGGTGAGCTGGCTTCTAACCTCATCCGCAAGGCTATCAAGGCCAGAGATGCCAGGGAAGCGGCCCGCAAGGCGCGTGACGAAAGCAGGAATGGCAAGAAGAATAAAAAGACAAGGGCTTGCTCTCTGGTAAGCTAACTCCGGCCCAGTCCAAGAATCCAGCCAAGAACGAACTCTATCTGGTCGAGGGAGATTCTGCCGGTGGCTCTGCTAAGCAAGGCCGTGACCGTAAGTTCCAAGCTATCCTGCCTCTACGCGGTAAGGTTATCAATACCGCCAAGGCTAAGATGGCTGATATTCTCAAGAACGAAGAAATCAACACTATGATTTACACGATTGGAGCGGGTGTTGGGACAGACTTTACCCTTGAGGATGCCAACTATGACAAGATCATCATCATGACCGATGCGGACACCGACGGTGCCCATATCCAGACCTTGCTGCTGACCTTTTTCTATCGCTATATGCGCCCGCTGGTCGAGGCTGGCCGCGTCTATATCGCCTTGCCGCCTCTCTACAAGATGTCCAAGGGCAAGGGCAAGAGCGAAGTCGTCGAGTATGCCTGGACCGATGGCGAGCTGGATGACCTGCGCCGCAAGTTTGGCAAAGGTGCCATGCTTCAGCGCTACAAGGGGCTCGGTGAAATGAACGCCGACCAGCTCTGGGAGACGACCATGAATCCCGAAACCCGCACCCTCATCCGTGTCACCATTGAAGACCTAGCCCGAGCCGAACGCCGTGTCAATGTCCTCATGGGCGACAAGGTCGAACCACGCCGCAAGTGGATCGAGGATAACGTCAAGTTTACGCTTGAGGAGAGTGGGGAGATGGTGTTTTGAAAGAAGTATAGATAAAAGGAAAAAATGAATGAAAAATAAGGTTTATTATGGAGAATATTCTTTGGATCATTGGATTAAGTTGATATTAAAGAAGAATATTGTGTTACCTGAATATCAGCGTTTTTATGTTTGGAATCAAGAAAAGGTTAAAACATTAATTGAGAGTTTTAATAAAAAAGAATTTGTTCCACCAGTTACTATTGGAGCGTACACGGACGATGAGGGACAGAAGAATTTAATTTTAGATGGACAACAACGTTTATCGTCTATATTTCTCGCTTACTTAAATTTATTTCCAAATCGTAGGTGTGGTGATTGGGCTCCGAAAGATTTCATTCCTCTAGCTGATACCAATGATGATACTGAAAATGATGAAGGTAGCAATTATAAGGGAGTGGAATGGAATTTTAATAGACTTCTATCGATTGGAAGTACAAAAGTAGATATAAAACAAAATGTAAAGACGGGGCAATATAATACTCTAAATTTAGAGATTGGTGAAGACTTTTTTAAAAATAATTATTTAGGCTTTTCTTTTATAGTTCCGAGTTATGATGGGGAAGATAATAAAAAAGAGCAAATTAAATTTTACTCTTCAGTTTTTCGCCATATTAATATTCAAGGAGAAGTATTATCAAATTTAGAGAGCAGGCGTTCTTTATATTTCTTGAACAGTGCTTTAGAACAATTTTTTTGATCCAAGTAGCTTTAAAAAAATATTAAACTCAATGATAAAAAAACTTGATTTTGTGAGATATTTAGCGATTCTTGATAATTTTGAAAAACAAGATTATGACATTAATAGGGTTGCAGCAGGAAATGGAAATAGACTTGAACAGTTCTATGCAGATTATGTTTACAAAATTGCTGAAGGAGGGGACTTTGATTTTGATAATAAGATTTCTTTACTTGATGAAAATTTAAAAATTAGATTTTTTTATCCCCGAGATTTCCCATCTATTATTGACGCAGATATCTATATGTTTGGCTTGATTTATTTTTTTCTATTTTCGAAGAGAAGAAACTGAATGATTCTAAAATTAATAATTTGCGCATTAAACTTAATAACAAAAATAGAAGAATTAAAAGAATTTAAGATACAGCCCAGTGACCTTTATCCTGAAGGTTATGACGTTGGATATTACCATCAGAAAAACCCTAATGCTTTGAAATATATAAGAATACGGTTAAGAGAATCACTTGAATTGTATAAGGAGTATTTTAGTGAGTAAGCATACAGATTTTATTTTAACTCCTATAACTACTATTTTGGAAGAAGCAGTTGCTGCAACTTCTAGTATTGGTGATGGAATTGAAACCTACCCTTTGTGTGATTATATTTTACAAGCTATATTCTTGAAAATGACAGGTTTTCAAGAGCAAAAGATGAGATGCATTGCTTGGGAGTTGGGAACAAATGATTTTGAGTTTCGATATTGGTGGTTAGAAAAAGCTAATTTAGGAACCTACTCAACATATAATCACAAAAATAGTATTTATAAAGAATTTTGTCAGGTACTTAAGAGAATTAATATAGATTTTGATATAAATGAAATCAATAAACAGATTTTATTAGAGAATACTACTCAAAAGATTAATGAAATATTTAAAGATTCAAACCTGATTTCTTGGGTTCGTGCTGATTTTTCTTATTTTGTATCAGATGATTGGACTGATATTGATCAATTTTTGAAAGATGAAAAAAATATGTTTGAGTCAATGTCAAAGGAAAATAATAAAACTAAGAAGCCAGAGAGAAAAGAAAGTGATATTGAGCAAGGATATGAAGATAAACTTAGGGACTATAATACGAAATATACTATTTATATTAAAAAAATAAAGAGCATAATTTAAAATGTAAGTATGAAAATATGTTTAATCAACGTAATCGATTGGCACATAATACTTTATCCTATCAGCAAAACTTACCGACATTAACTAAATTAGTTAATGAAACTCAAGAATCTAGAAATTACTTTATTTGGTTTGGACTGTTAACTTTAATTGATAATATTTTTATAGAATTATATCGACATTATCAAGAAGGATTAGAAGAGGAACTTAATTATTAAAAGTATTAAAAAGGAATTTGCATTCACCGACTTGAGGTGCTCATCCCCCACCAGAAATCATCTTCCCTACCTCTAAAAACAAGAACCTCTCACCAGATTTTCTGACAAGCTCGCCAGAGCTTAAGTGAGGCCGTCAGATTTTCTGACAGAGTGTTTTGGGGCAAATTCAGTTTGGCAGAAAATCTGGCGAGTATTTTTTGAGTAAAAGACGAACGTTTGTTTTTCTGGTAAGCAGTTTTAAAGCAAAAAAAACTTTTTCTGAAAAATCAGGAAAAGGTAAAAAAAGGAATTAAAGTTAAAATAAATAAAAAAAATTTAGGAGATTAAAAAAATGAAAAATTTATGGAATTACTAGTGTAGATGTTCAGACTTTGGAAAACAACGAATTTTTCCAGCTCATGTCCGATAGTCGGAGCGAGGTTGCAGCATTTATCAAGGAAAATAAGGTGGATGGTATTTACACGACCAAGCTGGATGAGATGGACAAACTTCTGGAACAGCTGCAAGGCGGGCTTCATCAGACCAAGTCCAGCAAGCTGGTGGCTAGTTTGGATCAGGCTGACCGCGAGCGAGATGATGCTTTGGGCACGCTCCAGTCTTTGGTTCGGGCCTTTGCAAGGGTCAAGGATGCAGCGACCAAGGAAGCTTACGAGACACTATCTCAGCTCCTGAAAAACTACATCGGTCTAGCTGCAACTAGCTTGGAAAAGGAGACCGAGGGCATCAACCACTTGCTCCAAGAGCTGAAGAAACCGGCCTACCAGACAGCGCTGGCTAAGCTTCATCTGGAAGCCCATGTCGACAGTCTGGCTGCTGCTCAGAAAGCCTTTGAAAGGTCTACAAGGAGCGACTGACTGAACTCAAGGGTAAGACACCAAGCCAGAATAAGAACGTCCGCCTCAAGCTGCAAGAAATCTATGATTTTCTAGTGGATTTCACTGCAATCATTGCCTACGCTTATCCTGAAAGAACTCACGTGGTCAATCTCCGTGACCACCTCAACACTATCCGCAGCCGCTACAAAAAACGCAAACCTGCTAAGAAGGCGAAGGAAGAAGCGTCGGAGAGTAACTAGAATATAACTAAATTTGAGATGAAAAATTGTTAGTAGTAGCATCGGATTTGAAAGGAGTAGAAAATGATAATCAGACCTGCAAGCACAAAAGATTTTCAAGCTATTTACGCCCTTTATCAAACTGAAAAATGGATGTCTTTTACAGAGGAAAAAGTGACATCACTATTTTCAACAAATCTGTCCCATTACTTGGTAGTTGAAGAGAACCAGAAAATCCTTGGTTTTGCCCGCTACTTGACAGATGAAGTCATGACGACCTTTTTAACTGAGATTATAATTGATAAACCCCATCGCGGAAAAGGATTGGGACGGCGATTGATCACTGAAATTCATCAAAAACATCCTTTAACTCGCATTGAATTAATATCAGAAGCGGATGAATTTTATCAGACAGTAGGTTTTAAAGCTGTGGGAACAGGGCTTAGGAAATCTGAATGAGAGGAGCCAACCCAATAAACTGGGTCTGACGGATTCGCTTGAACTAGCCAAGATGGAAGAAAAAATCAGTAAGCCCTCACAAAGGACATTCATAACCGCAATCTCTACATGAAAGGTGTAGACCATAGTTACTACTATGAAGGCTATAGCCTATATAAAGCTGAGGAGTTGTGAGGTAAGAAAGTTTGCAGAGGAGTGTTTAGATGACTGTTCTTGAAACAGACCGTCTCATCTTACGAGACTTGCAGGAATCTGATTTGTCGGCTTTGATTGCTTTGAATCAAGATTCGGAGGTCATGCAGTATTTCCCAAAGCCATATAGTCAAGCGGAGTCCTTACGGCTTTATCAGGGCATTCAAGATGAAGTTAAGGCTTATGGATACAGTCTTTGGGCTGTTGAAGAAAAGACGAGTCAGGAGTTTATCGGCTTGGTAGGTCTGCACCATTCGGATTTACGGATTTTTGCTGGAAAAGAAGCTGTAGAAATCGGCTGGCGTCTGCGAAAAGAGTTTTGGAATCGTGGTTATGCGACGGAGGCTGCCCAAGTCTGTCTAGACTACGCTTTCCAGCAAGCTGGCTTGTCAGAAGTTTACTCTTTTACATCCTTGCTCAATCTCCCTTCGAAAAAAGTCATGCAAAAGCTAGGCATGGAATTTGTCAAAGAATTTGATAATGAAAAAGTTCCAGCAGACAGTCCGCTTTATAGACATGTCCTCTACAGAATCGAGAGTTTCCACTAAAAAGGTAGGTGTTTCCATGAGAACTGAAACCGAGATGTTTGATGTGATTTTGCAAACCGCAAAAGAGCTACAAGTAGACGCTGTCGCTATGTCCGGCTCGCGGACAAATCCAAATGCTCCCAAGGACGAGTTCCAAGACTATGATGTGGTCTACATCGTGGAGGATTTGGACGCTCTGGTGGCTGACCTTGCTTGGTTGGAAAGGTTTGGCAAGCGCATGATTGAGCAGCAGGTCCTACTAGACCATCGCCGCCTCTACCTCATGCTCTTTGAAGATGGCAATCGGATAGATTTGACCCTTTGCCCAAAGGAGCACATCAAAGAGTGGGTGGATAGCGAAGCGGATTTCACGGTGCTGGATGACTCGCAGGGGCTGTTTGCTCCTTATGCACCGACACCCAAGCGCTATTGGATGACACCAGCTAGTGCGACTGACTTTGATAAATCCTGCAATGAATTCTGGTGGGTATCAGCTTATGTAGTCAAGGGCATTCATCGGAACCACCTTATCTATGCGACGGATCATCTCTATGGTATCTGCCAGCAGGAATTGCTCAAGCTCTTAGCTTGGCAAGTAGCAGCAGATAGGGGACGGTCGATGTTGGCAAGAACTACAAGTACCTCTTTCAGTATTTGCCTGCTGAGAAAGAGAAAGAATTTACAGCCTTGCTTGATTTTTCTGACCAGAAAAACCTCGCCAAGTCTCTCTTAGCTACCATGCACTTTTTCCACAAAGAAGCACAAGCTTTCTCTCTCAAAACTGGCTTCCCCTATGACAAAGCAACTGCAGAGAAGATGATTGCGTATGCTAAAGAGAAGCTTAGCTTCTAGTTATTATTAAAAAGAAAAATAAAAAGAGAATTATTATGTCCAATATTCAAAACATGTCCCTTGAGGACATCATGGGAGAGCGTTTTGGTCGCTACTCCAAATACATCATTCAGGAGCGGGCCTTGCCGGACATTCGAGATGGTTTGAAGCCTGTGCAGCGCCGTATTCTTTATTCCATGAACAAGGACGGCAATACCTTTGACAAGGGCTACCGCAAGTCTGCCAAGTCAGTCGGGAACATCATGGGGAATTTCCACCCTCACGGTGACAGCTCTATCTACGATGCCATGGTCCGTATGTCTCAGGACTGGAAAAATCGCGAGATTCTCGTTGAGATGCATGGGAATAATGGCTCAATGGACGGTGATCCACCGGCGGCTATGCGTTATACTGAGGCACGCTTGTCTGAAATGGCTGGCTATCTTTTGCAGGATATCGAGAAAGATACCGTTCCTTTTGCTTGGAACTTCGATGATACTGAGAAAGAGCCGACTGTTCTACCGGCAGCCTTTCCTAACCTTTTGGTTAATGGAGCAACTGGGATTTCCGCTGGTTATGCGACTGATATTCCACCTCATAATCTAGCCGAAGTCATTGACGCGGTTATTTATATGATTGACCATCCGTCTGCCAAGGTGGACAAACTCATGGAGTTTCTGCCTGGTCCAGACTTCCCGACAGGAGCCATCGTCCAAGGCCGAGATGAGATTAAGAAAGCCTACGAGACTGGCAAGGTCGCGTCGTGGTGCGCTCCAGAACAGAGATTGAAAAGCTGAAGGGCGGAAAAGAGCAAATCGTCATCACTGAGATTCCTTACGAGATTAATAAAGCGGTCTTGGTCAAGAAAATCGACGATGTGCGGGTCAACAATAAAGTAGCTGGCATTGCTGAGGTGCGGGACGAATCCGACCGGGACGGTCTTCGCATTGCCATCGAGCTCAAGAAAGATGCCAATACTGAGCTAATTCTCAACTACCTTTTTAAGTACACTGATTTGCAGGTGAATTATAACTTCAACATGGTGGCAATTGACAATTTCACGCCTCGTTTGGTGGGGATTGTGCCAATCTTGACCAGCTATATTGCCCACCGCAAGGAGATTATTCTGGCTCGCAGCCGTTTTGACAAGGCCAAGGCTGAGAAACGACTGCATATCGTGGAAGGATTGATTCGGGTGCTTTCCATCTTGGACGAAGTGATTGCGCTGATTCGTGCTTCAGAAAACAAAGCGGACGCCAAGGAAAATCTTAAAGTCAGCTATGATTTCACTGAGGAGCAAGCTGAGGCTATTGTCACTCTCCAACTCTACCGTTTGACAAATACGGACGTAGTGGTTCTGGAAGAGGAAGAAGCAGAGCTTCGCGAGAAGATTGCGATGCTGGCAGCCATTATCGGCGATGAGCGCACCATGTATAACCTCATGAAGCGTGAGCTCCGTGATGTCAAGAAGAAGTTTGGAAATCCTCGTCTCAGTGAGCTGCAGGATACAGCAAACGCCATCGAGATTGATACTGCTAGTCTAATCGTTGAGGAAGAGACCTATGTCAGCGTGACACGTTCTGGCTATATCAAGCGGACCAGTCCGCGTTCTTTCTCTGCTTCAACCCTAGAGGAGATGGGCAAGCGTGATGATGACCGACTTATTTGTTAGTCCAGCCAAGACGACCCAGCATTTGCTGATTTTCACTAGCCTGGGAAATGTTATTTACCGGCCTGTTCATGAGCTGTCAGACATCCGCTGGAAAGAAATCGGAGAACACCTCAGCCAGACCATCAGCAACTTTGATACCAAGGAAGAGGTTATCTATACAGAATTGCTGGATAGCTTTGAAGAGGGGGACTTACTTTGCAGCGACCAAGTTAGGTCAAATCAAGCGTGTAGAGCGCAAGGAGTTCAGTCCTTGGCGGACCTACAAGTCTAAGTCGATTAAATTTGCCAAGCTGAAAAATGAAGACGACCAGGTCATTGCTCTGGCACCGATTAAGCTGGATGATGTTATGCTCGTGACTAGGAATGGCTATGCTCTCCGATTCAATATTGAGGAAGTTCCTGTCATCGGAGCTAAGGCAGCTGGGGTTAAAGCCATCAACCTCAAGAAAGACGATGTCCTAGCGGCAGCCTTTATCGCTAATACTGACTCGCTTTACCTCCTGACTCAGCGTGGTTCGCTCAAACGTATGGCAGTCGCAGATATTCCTGTTACGAGTCGAGCAAATCGCGGTCTTCAAGTTCTGAGAGAGCTTAAGACCAAACCACATCGTGTCTTTGCAGCTGGACCAGTCTATGGCGAAGCAGTGGACTTTGACCTCTTTACAACAGAAGCAGAAGCTAGCGAAGAGCAGATTTGCAGGTGCTTTCTAATAAAGGAACTGCCTATGAGATCAATCTAGCTGATCTTAGCCTATCTGAGAGAACTAGCAATGGCAGCTTCATTTCTGATACCATTTCAGACGAAGAAGTCTTCTCAGCTTACATCAAATAATCATCAAACCAGTTCGCAGGAGCTGGTTTTTTTTCAATTTCTAAAAGTTTGATAGTGGCACAAAAGATTGAATAACAAAATTTTCTGAAAATTGAAAATAATACTTGAAAATATCTTAAAAAGGTGTAAAATAGGGAGTATCTAAAAATGAAGTTTGGAAGAAGAGGAGAAAGACCATGACTGTAAATCTTGACTGGGAAAATCTAGGATTCTCATATATGAAACTACCTTATCGCTATTTAGCTTACTATCGCAATGGCCAGTGGGAAGAAGGGACATTAACGGAAGACGCTACACTCCATATTTCTGAGTCGTCTCCTTGCCTTCACTACGGTCAGCAGGCTTTTGAGGGTCTGAAGGCTTATCGAACTAAGGACGGCAGCATTCAACTCTTCCGTCCGGATAAAAATGCGGAGCGTTTGCAGCAGACAGCTGATCGCTTGCTCATGCCGCAGGTTCCTACGGAAATGTTTGTGGAAGCAGTCAAGCAGGTTGTCCGAGCTAACGAAGAATATGTACCACCTTATGGAACAGGCGGAACCCTTTATATTCGACCTCTCTTGATTGGAGTCGGTGATATTATTGGTGTGAAACCAGCTGAAGAATACATTTTTACTATCTTTGTAATGCCGGTTGGCAATTACTTCAAAGGCGGTCTGACTCCGACCAACTTCATTGTCTCAGATGACTATGATCGCGCGGCACCGCACGGAACTGGTGCGGCTAAAGTGGGAGGCAATTACGCTGCCAGTTTATTACCAGGAAAGATTGCTAAGGATAAGCATTTCTCAGATGTGATTTATCTGGATCCGGCAACCCATACCAAGATTGAAGAAGTGGGTTCAGCGAATTTCTTTGGTATTACCAAGAATAATGAGTTTGTAACGCCACTCAGTCCCTCAATCTTGCCATCCATCACCAAGTACTCTTTGCTTTATCTGGCGGAGCATAGACTAGGACTTAAACCGATTGAGGGTGATGTTCCACTGGCAAACTTGGGTAAATTCACTGAAGCGGGAGCTTGCGGAACAGCTGCGGTTATTTCTCTATCGGTGGTATCCAGCACGGCGATGACTTCCATGTCTTTTATAGCGAGACAGAAGTCGGTCCAGTCACTCGCAAACTGTATGACGAATTAACTGGTATTCAATTTGGTGATGTTGAAGCACCAGAAGGTTGGATTGTAAAAGTATAATCTAAAAACTGTCCTTGATTGGGCAGTTTTTCTGTGATTCTAGCCAAAGATAGCTTGCGTAGTCAGCTGTTTTCGTGTACAATAGAAATTTGAAAGAGGTAAGTTATGAGTAAAAAAGATAAAAAAATTGAAATTCAAATCACAGACAGCAAAGTGAAGGTCGGAGCAGACCAATTTGACGGTTATAGTCTTGCTATTGGCAAGAAGGTTATCGGAGAGATTGCCGAACTAGATGGCCAGTTTGCAATTATCAAAAATGGAAATGCTGAAAGTTTTTATAAAAAACTTGAAAGAGCTGTGGAAACTTTGATTGAAACCTATAATTTAAGCAAATAGGGCTTGCATTTTCATTGTATCAATGTTATAATAGATAGCGTTGATTGTCGGAGAGATAGCGAAGAGGCTAAACGCGGCGGACTGTAAATCCGCTCCTTCGGGTTCGGGGGTTCGAATCCCTCTCTCTCCATTCTTTATATTAATGGGGTATAGCCAAGCGGTAAGGCAAGGGACTTTGACTCCCTCATGCGTTGGTTCGAATCCAGCTACCCCAGTTCTTAGGTAATAGTTCTGATAAAATAATAAAATGTCTTCTGGTGTTTTATTTCTTTATAGGATAGAAATCGTTAACGATAGATCAATGTCATTTGCGGGTGCTTAGGAAAATAAATAAGTAGTATGTCAAGCGAAAGCTTGATTGTTGGAGGATTTTTTTAGATGAATGAATTTGAAGATTTGCTAAACAGTGTTAGCCAAGTTGAGCCGGGTGACGTCGTTACTGCTGAAGTATTGACTGTTGACGCTAACCAAGCTAATGTTGCAATCGCTGGAACTGGTGTTGAAGGTGTTTTGACTCTTCGTGAGTTGACAAACGACCGCGACGCTGATATCAACGACCTTGTAAAACCAGGTGAAACACTTGAATTGCTTGTTCTTCGTCAAGTAGTAGGTAAAGATACAGACACAGTAACTTACCTGGTATCTAAAAAACGTTTGGAAGCTCGCAAAGCTTGGGACAAATTGGTTGGTCGTGAAGAAGAAGTTGTCACTGTTAAAGGCACTCGTGCCGTTAAAGGTGGACTTTCAGTTGAGTTTGAAGGACTTCGTGGATTTATCCCTGCTTCAATGCTTGATACTCGTTTCGTTCGCAACACTGAGCGTTTTGTAGGTCAAGAGTTTGATGCTAAGATTAAAGAAGTAGATCCGAAAGAAAATCGTTTCATCCTTTCACGTCGTGAAGTTGTAGAAGCTGAAGCTGCAGCAGCGCGTGCTGAAGTCTTTGGTAAGTTGAATGTTGGTGATATTGTAACTGGTAAAGTTGCTCGCATCACTAGCTTTGGTGCTTTCATTGACCTTGGCGGAGTTGACGGATTGGTTCACTTGACTGAATTGTCACATGAGCGCAATGTATCACCTAAGTCTGTTGTATCAGTAGGTGATGAAATCGAAGTGAAAGTTCTTGACTTGAACGAAGAAGAAGGACGCGTATCCCTCTCTCTTAAAGCAACAACACCTGGACCATGGGATGGCGTTGAGCAAAAACTTGCTGCAGGCGATGTAATCGAAGGAACTGTAAAACGTTTGACTGATTTCGGTGCTTTCGTTGAAGTATTGCCAGGAATTGATGGACTTGTTCACATTTCACAAATTTCACACAAACGTGTTGAAAACCCTAAGGATGCCCTTAAGGTTGGTCAAGAAGTGACTGTTAAGGTTCTTGAAGTGAATGCTGCTGATGAGCGTGTATCGCTTTCTATCAAGGCTCTTGAAGAACGTCCAGCTCAAGAAGAAGGACAAAAAGATGAGAAACGTCAATCACGCCCTCGTCGTCCAAAACGTCAAGAAAAACGTGACTTTGAACTTCCAGAAACTCAAACTGGATTCTCAATGGCTGATTTGTTTGGCGATATTGAATTGTAATTAGATAAAAGAAGTTGAGAAATCTCAACTTCTTTTTCTGATTTTCACTTGTATTTTCAAAGAAAATCAGTTATAATGAATTAGTTGCCACCCTTAGTGTAATGGATATCACGCAAGATTCCGGTTCTTGAGATGGGAGTTCGATTCTCTCAGGGTGGATGACTTAAAATTGGACTCCTCGGAGTCTTTTTTGCTCTTTCTTGGAGGAAAATGCAATGACAGTAAAATTAATCGCCCATACCTTGATCGAGAAAGGCGGGAAGTATTTGCTTATCAAACGCTCGAAATAAAGCGAGGTCGTCCTAATGTCTATCCATCTTATTGGGATATTCCTGGTGGGAGTGTAGAAGAGAATGAACTGCCTATAGAGGTAGCTCTACGTGAGGCTATGGAGGAGGTTAATCAAAAACTTCAGATTGATAAGATTATTCACGAAGATAGTCAGTTTGATGCTAGCAAAGATACTGTTTTCACACGCTTAGTTTATGAGGGCAGAATTGTGGAGCAGCGTGATATTATATTAGATCCAGAAGAGCATACAGACTTTGTCTGGATTTCTTCTTTGGAAGACATAGAGAGTGATCTTGTTGCGCCTTATTTGCTTGAAATTTTTGCTAACAAATCCATTTAAAGCAACAAAAAAACATCCCCTTTTATCAGGAGATGTTTTTTATAATTAGTTTTTAGATGCTTCTTGGAATTCAGGATTCTTCCATGCTTCATCAATAATTGCTTGCAATTCTTTAGCAGAAGCTTGCATTTTTTGAGTTTCAGCATCGTTAAGTGGGATGTTTACTGGACGTACGATACCGTGAGCACCAACGATAGCAGGCTGACCAATGAAGACATTTTCAACACCATATTGGCCTTCTTGGAAGACTGACAATGGCAATACAGCATTTTCATCGTCAAGGATAGCTTTTGTAATACGAGCCAAAGCAACTGCGATACCGTAGTAAGTAGCACCTTTTTTGTTGATGATAGAGTAAGCTGCATCACGAACGGAGATGAAAAGATCAACCAAGTCTTGTTCGTTCAAGTGACGGTTAGCTTGCAACCATTGTTCCAATTTCACACCTGCAACGTTAGCATGTGACCAAACGGCAAACTCTGAGTCACCGTGCTCACCCATGATGTAGGCATGGACAGAACGAGCATCGATACCAATCTTTTCAGCAAGAGCTTGACGGAAGCGAGCTGAGTCAAGTGAAGTACCTGAACCGATAACGCGCTCTTTAGGGAAACCAGAGAATTTCCAAGTTGAGTATGTCAAAACGTCCACTGGGTTAGCAGCAACGAGGAAGATACCGTTAAAGCCTGATTCAACGACTTGAGTAACGATAGATTTGTTGATAGCCAAGTTTACCAACAAGGTCAAGACGAGTTTCGCCTGGTTTTTGAGGTGCACCTGCAGTGATAACAACGAGGTCTGCATCCGCACAGTCTGCATAAGTAGCTGCGTAGATTTTCTTAGGTGAAGTGAAGGCAAGGGCATGACTAAGGTCTTCAGCATCACCGACAGCTTTTTCAAATAATTGAGGAATTTCAATGATACCAAGTTCTTGAGCAATACCTTGGGTTACAAGAGCAAATGCGTAAGATGAACCTACAGCACCGTCACCGACAAGGATGACTTTTTTATGTTGTTTAGTAGCAGTCATTTCTAAACATCTCCTTATTTTTTTAGGGAAGATTTCCCATACACATTCATTCTACCACTTTTGACATATTTTGTCACGGTCAACTTGTATATCTAGCGATGTAAACGTTTTTACAAATGGTTCAAAATACTGAAAAATTAAAGAAAATGTGGTATAATATAGGATAGTTTAATATGAAAGAAAGGCATTTTTTAATGCAAGACAGAAACTTAGTAAATGTTAATCTGACTAGTGAAATGAAGACTAGTTTCATCGATTACGCAATGAGTGTTATCGTGGCTCGGGCACTTCCAGATGTTCGTGATGGTCTAAAGCCAGTTCACCGTCGGATTCTCTATGGTATGAATGAGCTGGGTGTGACGCCTGAGAAGCCTCACAAGAAATCAGCTCGTATCACAGGGGATGTCATGGGTAAGTATCACCCGCATGGTGACTCCCTCTATTTATGAAGCGATGGTGCGGATGGCTCAATGGTGGAGCTATCGCTATATGCTTGTAGATGGCCATGGAAACTTCGGTTCTATGGACGGAGACGGAGCCGCTGCTCAACGTTATACAGAAGCACGTATGAGCAAGATTGCTCTGGAGATGCTTCGTGATATTAATAAAAACACTGTTGATTATATCGATAACTATGATGCCAGCGAGAGAGAGCCTGTAGTTCTTCCTGCTCGCTTCCCTAACTTACTTGTAAATGGTGCGACAGGGATTGCGGTTGGGATGGCGACCAATATCCCACCACATAATCTTGGTGAGTCTATTGATGCAGTTAAGCTGTTATGGACAATCCGGAAGCAACAACTCGCGACATCATGGAAGTCCTGCCTGGACCAGATTTTCCGACAGGTGCACTGGTTATGGGCAAGTCCGGTATTCATCGGGCTTATGAAACAGGGAAAGGTTCGATTGTTCTTCGTTCTCGCACTGAAATCGAAGAGATGAAAAATGGTCGTGAGCGAATTGTCGTAACCGAGTTTCCTTACATGGTTAATAAGACTAAAGTCCATGAGCATATTGTTCGTCTGGTGCAGGAAAAACGCATTGACGGTATCACAGCTGTTCGTGATGAGTCCAACCGTGAAGGGGTCCGTTTTGTCATTGAGGTTCGTCGTGATGCCTCTGCACATGTCATTCTAAATAACCTTTTCAAGCTGACTCAGATGCAGACCAATTTCAGCTTCAATATGCTGGCTATTCAAAATGGTGTGCCGAAGATTCTGTCTCTTCGTGAGATTTTGTTGGCTTACATTGAGCACCAAAAGGAAGTGGTGACTCGACGGACGGCCTTTGATAAAGAAAAGGCGGAAGCGCGAGCTCACATCTTGGCTGGTTTGCTGATTGCATTGGATCACATTGATGAAGTGATTCGTATTATCCGTAATAGCGAGACGGACGCAGAAGCCCAAGCTGAATTGATGGCTAAGTTTGAGCTGTCTGAGCGCCAGAGTCAGGCTATCCTTGATATGCGTCTGCGTCGTCTGACTGGTTTGGAACGTGATAAGATTCAGTCAGAATACGACGAGCTGATTGCTTTGATTGCGGACTTGGCTGATATCTTGGCTAAGCCAGAGCGCGTTATAGCTATTATCAAGGAAGAGTTAGACGAGGTCAAACGTAAATTTGCGGATGACCGCCGAACTGAGCTGATGGTGGGAGAAGTTCTTTCTCTTGAAGATGAAGATTTGATTGAGGAAGCAGATGTTTTGATTACCCTGTCTAATAAAGGCTATATCAAACGCCTGAATCAGGATGAATTTACCGCTCAGAAACGCGGAGGCCGCGGTGTTCAAGGAACTGGTGTCAAAGACGATGATTTCGTCAAAGAGCTAGTTTCAACAAGTACCCACGATAGACTGCTCTTCTTTACCAATAAAGGCCGAGTCTATCGTCTCAAAGGATATGAAATTCCTGAGTATGGCCGGACAGCCAAGGGCTTGCCAGTAGTCAATCTCTTGAAGCTTGATGAAGGAGAGACTATTCAGACTATTATTAATGTCCAGCAAGACCGCAGTGATGATTCCTATCTCTTCTTTACTACTCGTCATGGGGTGGTCAAACGGACCAGTGTGACAGAATTTGCTAATATTCGTCAGAACGGTCTTAAGGCTTTGAATTTGAAAGACGAAGACGAGTTAATCAATGTCTTTCTGACAGACGGCGCTGCAGACGTTATTATTGGTACTAAGTTTGGTTATTCTGTTCGCTTCAATGAGACAGCTGTCCGAAGCATGAGCCGTATAGCGACTGGTGTTCGCGGAGTTAATCTTCGAGATGGTGACCAGGTCGTTGGAGCTGGTGTGATTGCTGAGGGAGACGAAGTGCTTGTCATTACCGAAAAAGGCTATGGTAAGCGAACTCTTGCTAGCGAGTACCCAACCAAGGGCCGTGGTGGTAAAGGGATTAAAACAGCCAATATCACTGATAAGAACGGACCTCTTGCTGGTCTGATGACTGTTACTGGCGAGGAAGATTTGATGATTATCACTAATACTGGTGTCATCATTCGGACCAGTGTGGCTAATATTTCTCAGACCGGTCGTTCGACCATGGGAGTTAAGGTCATGCGTCTGGACCAAAATGCTCAGATTGTCACCTTTACAAGCGTCGAACCAGATGATAAAGAAGATGTGGCAGAGGAAGAAAACGAATCGTAAAAGAGGACCTCTATATGGTACAAGGAAAAAGAAGTCGAAAAAGAAAACAAAAAAGCAAAAGAAATATTTTTATCAATATTGTTGCGACATTATTAATTATTGTAGCTCTTGGCTTAATCTTTAATGCGCAAATCCGAAACATGATTATGGTTTGGCATACCAACCAATATCAGGTTAGCAAGGTTTCCAAAGACTCTATTAATAAAAATAAAAATGCCGAGACTAGCTTTGATTTTAATAAGGTAGAGTCGCTTTCTACAGAAGCGGTCATCAATGCTCAGTGGAAAGCCCAGCAACTGCCCGTTATCGGAGGCATCTCTATTCCAGAAGTATCCATGAATTTGCCGATCTTTAAAGGACTGGATAATGCTGGATTGTATTATGGTGCTGGTACGATGAAAGAGACCCAGCAGATGGGGCAGGGAAATTATGCCTTGGCTAGCCACCATGTCTTTGGCATCACAGGGGCTAGTAACATGCTCTTTTCCCCACTGGACCGTGCTAAGGCTGGTATGAAGATTTATATCACTGATAAAGAGCAAGTCTATACATATGTAATCACCAGTGTTGAAACGGTAACCCCGGATCGAACGGATCTGATTGAGGATACAGAAGGTGTTACAGAGATTACTTTAGTTACTTGTGAGGATGCTGCGGCAACCAACCGGACTATTGTCAAGGGAACATTAGAAGGCTCTGTTGAGTATGATAAGGCGCCTAAGGAAGTTCTTGAATCTTTCAGTAAGTCCTATAACCAAATGCAGATTTAAAGGTAAAAAACATTTCACTCCAAAGGTTAGGAAGAACTCTAACTTTTGGAGTTTTTTTATCTAAAATTTGTTCTGGACGAAAGATTTTCAATCTTTAATTTTTGTATTTATTCTTGCCGATTTCAACTCTTTTTTCGAATAATAAGGTAAGGAGGTTTCTATGTATAGCATTTCATTTCAAGATGATATTAGCATCATGCCACGGGAGCGTTTAATGAGAGAAGGGGCTGAAAAACTCAGTAACCAGGAGCTTCTATCAATCTTTCTCAGGACAGGCAACAAAAAAGAAACTGTTTTTCAAGTTTCTCAAAGAATTTTATCATCTATTTCCAGTTTGAACGATCTTAAGTATTTAACTTTGCAGGAATTGCAGACTATTTCTGGAATCGGTCCGATTAAGGCTGTGGAGCTGCAGGCCATTATCGAATTAGGCCGTCGAATTAACCGAGCAGAGGTTCTTCAGAAAGAGCAGATTATGGGCAGTCAAAAATTAGCTCAGAAAATGCAGCAAGAGCTAGGAGATATGAGGCAGGAGTGCTTGGTTGCTATTTATCTTAATAGTCAAAATCAAATTTTGCACCAGCAGACTATTTTCATGGGGACGGTAAGCAGAAGCATTGCTGAGCCGAGAGAAATTCTCCACTACGCTCTCAAGCACCTGGCGACATCTATCATACTGGTACACAATCATCCATCTGGATCAGTCGTTCCTAGCAGGAATGATGATGAGGTGACCCAGCATATGAAAGAAGCGTGTGAGATGATGGGCTTGGTTCTTTTGGATCATCTGATTGTGTCTAGGTCTAACTACTATAGCTACCGAGAAGAGACAGATATGATATAATTTGATTTACTTGAATATAAAAAACTTCTATTCGTGTAGAACAGAAGTTTATCTAGAAATAGAGGCTTTTAAAGAATATTGACAACATAATCAAACAGGGCTAAATCTCCTTCTCTGGAGCCAAACAAGAACTCTGGGTGCCATTGGACACCAAGGAAAGGGCTACCGTCAGTAGAAGTGATTGCTTCAATAATCTTATCGCGAGGATCATAGGCGATGACTTCTAGGCCAGCCGCTAAATCCTTGATACTCTGGTGGTGGAAGGAGTTGATTTCAGATGCAGGGCCGTAAATTTCGTGCAGAATAGAGCCATTTTTGGTCACCATGCTTTGAGTTGTGTACTCAGCAGAGCTATCTTGCCAATGATCTTCAATGTCTTGATGAAGCGTACCGCCTAAGGCGACATTATAAAGTTGGGTTCCGCGGCAGACGGTGAAGATTGGTTTATTTGATGGCGAGCTTCCTTGATTAAAGCTAATTCAAAAATGTCCCGTTTGAGTAGATAATCATTGCTTTCAATGACTTTTTCTTCCCCATAGAACTGCGGACATACATTCTGACCGCCTGTGATGATTAATTTGTCAACAACGGAAACATACCGTTTTGCCATTTCTTCATCACCAATTGGCAAAATTATTGGAATTCCGCCAACTTCTTTAACTCCCTCAACGAATCCAGTCGCCGTATAGCTCATATGGATGAAGTGGTCGTCTGGGATTTCTCTTTCATTTCCAGTTATTCCAATAATTGGTTTACTCATTGAGTGTTCAATACCTCTTTCAAATTAATGTTCATTTTTTCTCATGAAGTAGAGCAGAGTCTGCAGTTCGCTAGTCAGGTCAACATACTGAACGACCACGTCCTTAGGTAGGGATAGATTTACTGGTGAAAAGCAGAGAATGCCCTTGACACCAGCTTGAACTAAGATAGATGCAACTTCTTGGGCTTTTACGCTAGGTACAGTTAGGATGGCAGTTTGCACATTTCCTGACTGTATTTTTTCTTTGATTTGGGAAATTCCATAGATAGGAATCCCATCGCTGGTTGTGCTGCCAACTTCTGGATGGTCATCTGTGTCGAAAGCCATTACAACCTTCATTTTATTGCGCTCATGAAAACGATAGTGCAGCAGAGCCCGCCCCATATTACCAACGCCAACAATCATGACATTGGTGATAGCATTGTCATTCAAGAGGTCAGCAAAAAAGTTCATCAATTTCTTGACATCATAGCCAAATCCTCTGCGGCCAAGTTCACCGAAATAAGAAAAATCTCGTCTGACGGTAGCAGAGTCAATGCCAATAGCTTCAGCGATTTGCTTGGAGTTGGCTTTCTCAATCTTCTCAGCATTAAACCGTTTAAAAATACGATAGTAGAGCGACAGTCTCTTAGCAGTTGCTCGAGGAATTGTAGTATTTTTTTCAGTTTTCACAAAATCACAACCTTTCTAATTCTATTTTATAGGAAGTTTGTGAAAAAATCAACTAATTAAGGATGTTTGATTCACTAAAAAAGAAAATCAGTAATCGCTGGGAATAGTAGCGTTGAAAAAACTTAGTCCTGATAGGGACTTAGGTCTAACTGGTACATCTGGCGGTACAAGTCCCCAATTAGTCCTGTAAAAGGCAGCTGGTATCCCTTATAAGTAACAGAAAGCACCTTGAGCGAGTCAGGAACCGTGACGCAGCCAGAGAAGGCTAGAAGAAATTCGTCAAAGTCTTCATAGGTGAGTGTTCGTTTTACCTTATATGAGTCCAAATAGGTCAGTTCAACCATCGTTAATCCTTTCCTTGTTTTAAATGTTCATTTTGATATTCTTCAAGGGTTCTAGGCAGAAGTCAAGCTCGTTTAAATTTTGAAGAGTCAAAACCAAAAAAGCAAAATTACGAGAATCTTGCTTATTGTGGTGTCTTTTCAAAAATATTTCTTTCAACCAAGCTGTCCATCAAGAAATAAAATTTTTGTTGGATAATGTGATGATCTTCTGATTTGAAAATATTGACCAAGCGCAGGCCTGATTTGTCAGTGATGTTAATTTTAAAACCATTCAAATCTTTATTGACGATGATTTTCAGCAGAAAACCATTTCCGCTGTTGGGGACAGATTCCAGCAGACGAGAGAGTTCATAGTTTCCAACCTTGCTTTCCGCGAAAGTATTGTCGCGCAGGGTAAATTTCTTGACATTTGGGTGAAGTGAATAGGTATATTCACAGTTTGCTAAGCTAACAGATGTTTGAAAGGCCATCTTATCCTCCTAAAATTTCTTTTAATTTCTTTGTAAATGATTGAATCTCTTGCAAAGTCGTTTGGTCCGAAGTGCTGATCCGAACGGACTCATACAAGCAATTGGAATCCTTGCCATACATAGCCTGCAAGACATGACTGGGTTGTATAGCTCCGGCTGTGCAGGCTGATCCTGTTGAAATGGAAAATCCATTTAAATCCATTTGAAGCAGAAGCAGGTCATTTTTTTGATTGGGAAATCCCAAATTGATGACATATGGCAAGCTTGGCTTACTTTCATTTAAGTAATAGTCAATGTCCGATAAGTCAGCAAGTAAGCTGTTTTTAAGTCTTTCGCATGCTCTAGATTTTCCTCTAGGTGTTCCATGCTCTCTGACAGAGCCGCCGCCATGGCTGTGATAGAGATTAGATTTTCAGTTCCGGCCCGGTGTTTTTCTTCCTGGTCGCCACCGTGCATGAAATTGTCAAAATCCATCTTCTTAGCATAAAGGAAGCCAACGCCTTTGGGACCATGAAACTTATGCGCTGAAGCAGATAGAAAGTCAATCCCTAGCTCTTCAGGGTAGATGGGAAGTTTACCAATTGCTTGGACAGCATCAACGTGAAAAGCAGCAGGATGTTCTTGCAGTAATTCGCCAATTTCCTTAATGGGAAGGATAGTACCCGTCTCATTATTAACTGCCATGACAGATACAAGAATAGTGTCAGGTCTAAGTGCTTTCTTAATATCCTCCGCTCGAATCTGTCCCTCAACCGGCTGAACAAAAGTAGCTTCGAAGCCGAATTTATCTACTAAGTACTCTACCACTTCTAAGACGGCATGGTGTTCAATAGCAGTGGTGACAATATGCTTCCCTCGGTTCTGGTGACGAAGGGCATAGCCTTTGATAGCGGTATTATTGCTTTCAGTGCCGCCAGAAGTAAAAAGAATCTTATTGCTTTGAGTATGCAGGGCTTGTGCAATATCTTCACGCGCCTGTCTGAGCAATTTACTAGCTTCTCGACCGTGGCTATGCGTACTGGATGGATTTCCAAAGACAGTCATCGTCTTGGTCATTGCTTGGATTGCAGCGGGCGACAAAGCAGTTGTAGCGGCATTATCTAAATAAATCACTCCGGTTACCTTATTTCTTTTGATAGGCAAAGAGCGGGCTGACTGGTCTTCTTTCTTGGATACGGACAATGGCATCACCAATCAGTTCACTTGCTGTAATATAGTGGAGATTCTTAGGTGTTTTTCTTTAGTATCAACAGAATCGGTCACAAGAATTTCCCTGATAGGAGAATTATCCAGCAATTCCGCAGCTTTATCCGCAAAGAGACCATGACTGGATACAGCATAGATTTCGACTGCACCTTCGCGACAGACAATTTTAGCTGCTTCAGAGAACGTCCTACCAGTATTTAAAATATCGTCAATCAGAATAGCTTTCTTGCCCTCGACATCTCCGATAATATATCCCTCAGAGCGACCCGCCTCATCTTCGCCATAATCAATGATAGCGATAGGGGCATCCAGATATTCAGCCAAATTGCGGGCGCGTTTTACACCAGAGTTTTTAGGGCTGACGACAACGACATCATCTCCCGTTAACCCCATATTGCAGTAGTGTTTGGCAAAGAGTGGGATAGTGAAGAGATTATCAACTGGGATATCAAAGAAACCTTGGACCTGCACGGCATGAAGATCCAAAGAAATCACACGATCTACTCCAGCGCCGACAAGCATGTTGGCAACCAGTTTAGCTGTGATGGGCTCGCGAGGGGCAGCAGTCCGATCCTGACGGGCATAACCAAATAAGGCATCACAACATTAATCGTGTTGGCACTGGCACGTTTGCAGGCATCAACCATAATCAAGAGTTCCATCAAGTGATTATTGACAGGGAAGCTAGTGGACTGAATGATGTAAATATCATAGCCGCGGACACTTTCTTCGATATTAATCTGAATCTCGCCGTCCGAGAATTGACGGGAGGAAAGTTTTCCCAAAGGAACCCCAGCAGCCTCAGCGATTTTTTCAGCTATGGAATGATTGGAGTTGAGGGAAAAAAGCTTCATATTTTTTTTATCTGACATGAGTTGGACCGTCCTCTTTTTGTCTCTTTTTATATTTAATGCTCTATGAATTTTATTTTTCAATAGGCTTTAAATTGCTACCTTTTATTTTACCAAAAAAAATAGATTATTTCAGCTATTTTGTGGTCTTGGATTTACAAGTTTTCAGAAAATCTTGCTATTTTGCTCTTGCCAGGTTTGTAGTCGATCTTGTGCTGTTTTAGGAAGTCAAGGAAATTTTCTTTTCCTTTTTCAAAATCTTCAACTTCGACTTCGAGTTCGAAGTCTGTTTTGCCCAAGTAGTGACTCTCATCCAGAGCAAGGAGGCCAATTTCGTCTTCTTTTTCATAGCGGATAGTCTCTAGAGAGCCAAGAATCTTCAAGTCTTGGATGGGTATTTCTTTCTGAAGCAGCGTCTCTAAAATCTCCCCCGTAGGAAATTTATTGTTCTGCAAAATATTTTCGGTCTCTTCTGGTGTCAAGTTCTGATTGAGTTCCAAGGATCCGACTTCTTGAGGAATCTTGAGCGTCAGCTCAGCTTCGCGATGGTTAAAAGTTCGTACTCGAAAAGCCATGTGGGCGTGTCGGATACTTTGCTTGTCTGACTCGATGTAGTAGTTGGTCTGGCTAATAGGCGAAATATCAGCAAATAACTGGAGCAGACGGTCGTGCTCTTCTTTGGTCAGCATAGTTTGAATTCAATTTCTAAGTGGGTCATTTTCAAGTCCTTTTCTTTGCTTTTGTTTGAAAGCGATTTATGTTATAATAACAGTTGTGTTTATTTTATACAAAAAATAATGATATGACAAGGTAAGTGTATGACAATAGAATGGGAAGAGTTTCTAGACCCCTATATTCAAGCGGTTGGAGAGCTGAAAATTAAGTTGCGTGGAGTGCGAAAGCAATACCGCAAGCAGCAGCGTCATTCTCCGATTGAGTTTGTGACCGGGCGCGTCAAGCCGATTGAGAGCATTAAAGAAAAGATGGTTCTGCGAGGCATTCGCGAGGAAAATATCGAGCAGGAGATGCAGGATATCGCTGGCTTACGAGTCATGGTCCAGTTCGTTGATGATGTGGATGAAGTTTTAGAAGTCCTGCGAAACCGGACCGATATGCGGATTATTCAGGAGAGGGATTACATCAAAAACAAAAAAGCCAGTGGCTATCGGAGCTACCATGTGATTATAGAGTATCCGGTTGATACGATTAATGGTCATAGGCTTATTCTGGCTGAAATTCAGATTCGCACCCTTTCGATGAATTTTTGGGCTACGATTGAGCATTCTTTGAATTACAAGTATAAAGGAGAATTTCCCGAGGAAATCAAATGTCGCTTGGAAACCACAGCTAACCTAGCCTATCAGCTGGATGAGGAGATGGGTGCTATCCGTGACGCTATCCAGGAGGCTCAGGCTCTCTTTGACCCTCTTCACCGCAAGTTAAATGACGGTGTGGGAAATAGTGATGATACAGATGAAGAATACAGATAAAAAAATAGCGATTATCCGCAATCGGAAAAGACAGAGCGAACAAGTTTATCAGGATTTGAAGCAGAAGCTGAAACAGAACGGCTTTATTTTAACTCCTAAGAATCCCGACATCGTGATTTCGGTGGGTGGTGACGGCATGTTGCTATCGGCTTTTCATATGTATGAAGAACAGCTGGATCGGGTCCGCTTTGTTGGTGTACATACAGGCCATCTCGGCTTCTATACGGACTACCGTGATTTTGAACTAGATAAGCTGGTCGAAAACCTTAAATTAGACTCTGGTGCTCAGGTTTCTTATCCAATTTTAAATGTCAAAATTACTTTTGAAAATGGTGATACACGCATTATTCGAGCTTTGAACGAAGCAACAATCAAGCGCTCGGATCGGACTATGGTAGCCGATGTCATTATCAATCGGGTTCATTTCGAGCGTTTCCGAGGAGATGGGATTTCCGTCTCTACTCCGACGGGCAGCACAGCCTATAACAAATCTCTGGGTGGAGCGGTATTGCATCCGACGATTGAAGCCTTGCAGGTGACAGAAATTGCCAGTCTCAACAATCGGGTTTATCGGACTTTGGGTTCGTCTGTCATTGTTCCTAAAAAAGATAAGATTGAGTTAGTGCCGACCCGCAGTGACTATCACACTATCGCGGTTGATAATCAGACTTTCTCTTTCAAAAATATTGTCCGTATTGAGTATCAGATTGACAATCATAAGATACATTTTGTGGCTTCGCCAAGTCATACCAGCTTTTGGAATCGTGTCAGAGACTCCTTTATTGGAGAGTGCAAGGAATGAGGTTTGAGTTTATTGCCGATGAGCATATCAAGGTGAAGACCTTTTTAAAACGGTACGAAATTTCCAAAAGCCTCTTGGCTAAGATAAAATTTTCCGGCGGAAATATTCTCGTCAACCATCAGTCTCAGAACGCTGTTTATCTCTTGGATATTGGCGATAAGGTGACGATTGATATCCCGTCTGAAAAGGGATTTGAGAGTCTGAAGGCTGTTGATAAGGACTTGTCTGTCATCTATGAAGATGAGCATTTCTTGGTTTTGGATAAGCCGGCAGGGGTGGCCAGTATTCCCAGTGTTAATCATTCCAACACTATGGCTAATTTCGTCAAGGCTTACTATATTCGTCAGGGATATGAAAACCAGCAGGTGCATATCGTGACGCGTCTGGATAAGGATACAAGTGGGCTCATGCTCTTTGCTAAGCATGGCTATGCTCATGCTAGATTGGACAAGCAGCTGCAGAAAAAGCTGATAGAAAAACGCTATTACGCTCTGGTTAGGGGTAGTGGACTCTTAGAAGAACAAGGCGAGATTATTGCTCCGATTGGGCGCAACCCTGAGAGTATCATTACAAGGCTCGTGACAAAAGATGGCAAGTATGCTCATACCAGTTACAAGGTCATAGAGCGATTTGGAGATGTCTATCTGGTGGATATTCATCTGCATACCGGGCGGACTCATCAAATTCGTGTTCATTTCACATATTGGCTTTCCGCTTTTGGGTGACGACCTTTATGGAGGGAGTTTGGAACACGGAATAGAGCGTCAAGCTTTACATTGCCATTCTTTGAAATTTTATAATCCTTTTAGTGGCCAGGAAGTTGAGCGCGCCAGTCCTTTGCCGGATGATTTTAAACAAGTTATCGAGAAATTAAAAGCTAAATAGATAAAGGAGTGTTAAGAACCATGAAAATTTTTGACTCAATTCGTGAAGCCTTGAAAGATAAGGAAGTAAAAATTGTCTTGCCAGAGGGTGAAGAACCACGAATTCTGCAGGCGACTAAACTATTGGTGAAAGAAACCAGTATTACACCAGTTCTTTTGGGGAATCCAGATAAAATCCGTATTTATCTGGAAATTGAGGGAGTAAAAGAAGGATATCAGGTTATTGATCCTTCAAACTGTTCTTGCTTTGAGGAACTGGTAGAAGCATTCGTTGAGCGTCGCAAAGGGAAAATCACAGCAGACGAAGCACGTCAGTTGCTCAAGGAAGATGTTAACTACTTTGGGGTCATGTTGGTTTATCTTGGTAAAGTCCAAGGAATGGTATCTGGTGCGATTCACTCCACTGCAGCGACTGTTCGGCCGGCTCTTCAAATCATCAAGACTCTGCCTTGGGTTTCTCGCACTTCAGGAGCTTTCCTTATGGTGCGTGATGACGAACGCTACATTTTCAGTGACTGTGCCATTAATATCGATCCAGATGCCAATATTTTGGCAGAGATTGCTGTTAACTCAGCTTTGACAGCACAAATTTTCGGTATCGATCCCAAAGTTGCCATGCTCAGCTATTCGACCAAGGGCTCTGGTTTCGGAGAGAAGGTTGATAAGGTTGTGGAAGCGACTAAGTTGGCTCAAGAAATGAGTCCTGACTTGGTTATCGATGGTGAATTACAGTTTGATGCAGCTTTCGTCCCTGCAACAGCAGAGCTGAAAGCGCCTGGCAGCCCGGTGGCTGGTCAAGCGACCGTCTTTGTTTCCCAAGTATTGAGGCTGGTAATATCAGCTACAAGATGGCAGAGCGTTTGGGTGGCTTTTCAGCAGTAGGACCTATCCTGCAGGGCCTTAACCATCCAGTTAATGACCTTTCCCGAGGATGTAATGCGGATGATGTTTATAAGCTGACTTTGATTACAGCCAGTCAGGCAGTTGGTCATTATTAAATGATAGGAAACAATTGGAGGGCGTAAGCTCTCCTATTTTTCTTGCCTTATGCTATACTAGATTTATGTTAGATTTGAAAGAATACGGAATTGAGATGTGGGAGGCAGATAAAATCGCCTCTTTTCGCGAGAAATTATTAACTTGGTATGATGAAAACAAACGTGACCTGCCTTGGCGCAGAACAAATAATCCTTATCATATCTGGGTTTCTGAGATTATGCTGCAACAGACTCGGGTGGATACGGTGATTCCTTACTATGAGCGTTTTCTTGACTGGTTTCCGACTGTAGCTGACTTAGCAGAGGCACCAGAGGATAGACTGCTCAAGGCTTGGGAAGGGTTGGGATATTATTCGCGGGTGCGAAATATGCAAAAGGCAGCCCAGCAGATAATGACGGATTTTGCTGGAAAATTTCCTGATAGCTATGAAGAAATTGCAAGCCTCAAAGGGATTGGACCTTATACGGCTGGTGCCATTGCTAGTATTGCCTTTGGCCTAGCTGAGCCTGCGGTGGATGGCAATGTCATGCGGGTCTTGAGTCGCTTGTTTGAAGTTGATTTAGATATTGGCCAACCTAGCAATCGTAAGGTCTTTCAAGCCATGATGGAGATTCTGATTGATCCAGACAGACCTGGAGATTTCAATCAGGCACTGATGGATCTGGGGTCAGATATCGAAGCTCCTGTTAATCCTCGTCCAGAAGACAGTCCTGTAAAAGAGTTCAGCGCAGCCTATTTACACGGAACTATGGATAAATATCCAATCAAAGCACCTAAAAAGAAGCCAGTTCCAGTCTATCTGCAAGGCTTGATTATCGAAAACGAACAGGGACAGTTCTTGCTTGAAAAGAATGAGGCTGCTGGCTTGTTATCAGGTTTTTGGCATTTTCCCTTGATTGAAATCGAGGAATTTCAAACTGAAAATCAGATGTCTTTGTTTGAGGTGGCTGAAAATCAGCCCAGTCTGGACTTGTCTCCTCAAGAAAGCTTTGAGCAGGATTATGATTTGATTGTTGATTGGCAGCAGCAGTCCTTTTCAAAAGTGCAGCATGTTTTCAGTCATCGCAAGTGGTATATCCAGCTGGCTTATGGCCGAGTTAAAGATAGTCAGCACGTAGCTGAGGGGGAGGTCTTGTGGCTTCATCCAGAAGACTTTGGCAATTACCCCTTTGCCAAACCCCAGCAGAAGATGTGGGAAGCTTTTCAGGAAGCTAGAAATAAGTAAAAAAATCTGAGACTCTTTTTGTCTCAGATTTTTGAATTGAATCAATTTTATAAGTTTGCAAAAGCTTTAATCTCATCTGCAGTCATAGAAGAATCACAACGAACAGATACTTGGCCGTCTTGAACATGAACAAAACCAGGGACCGTCGGAATGCTGTATTCAGAGCGGAAGGCTTGCAGTTTCTCTAATTCGCTGGCTTCTTCGCTATTGATAAAGAAATATATGCCTTGGTATCAGCGACAACGCCAGCAAGAGTAGCAGCGAATTTACGGCAGTAAGGGCAAGTTTTACGACCAACGAAGAAAGTTGCAGTTTCTTTATCAGCAATCGCTTGACGAGCGCGGTCAACAGTTGTGACTTCAAGGTCTTTAATATTTTGAGCAAATTGTTCCATAAATAATCCTCATTTCTTTTGATAAAACTAGTATGCCATAAAAAGCAGAAAAATGCTTGATTTGGAAACGAAAAACCAGAGAATGTGAAATCCATCCTCTGGTTGATTGGTTGATAGTGTTATTTTACTTGATAAAGGCATTAATCTCTGCTTCAATAGCAGCAATTTTTGCTTGAGCGTCTTCATTGCTATCACCGACAACGGCAATGTAGAACTTGATTTTTGGTTCTGTTCCAGATGGGCGAACAGCAATCCATGAACCATCATCCAAAGTGTATTTCAGTACATCGCTTGGAGGAGTTGTCAGAGCTGTAACAGTACCGTCTGCGGCGGTAGAAGTCTGGGCCTTAAAGTCTTCAGTAACAGAAATAGCAGTAGCGTTGAAATCTTTTGGACCATTGTCACGGAACTTGGCCATGATAGACTTGATTTGCTCAGCTCCATCAACACCAGACAGGGTTACAGAGATAGTCTTTTCAGCAAAGTAACCGTACTCTTTGTAGATTTCTTCAATACCGTCAGCCAGAGTCAAGCCACGTGAACGGTAGTAGGCAGCAAGCTCAGCAACAACCAAAACAGCTTGGATAGCGTCTTTATCACGTACAAATGGCTTAATCAGATAGCCGAAGCTTTCTTCAAATCCCATCATGTAGGTGTGGTTGTGTTTTTCTTCGAATTCTTGAATCTTTTCAGCGATAAATTTGAAACCAGTCAAGACATTGAACATGGTTGCGCCATAACTTTCAGCAATCTTAGTCACCAAGTCAGTAGAAACGATAGACTTGCAGATAGCTGCGTTAGTTGGCAGAGTTCCAGCACTCTTATGAGCTTCCAAGATGTACTTAGCCATGATAGCCCCTGATTTGGTTACCTGAAAGGTTGAGATAGCTGCCATCTTTTTGAAGAACTTCCACACCGACACGGTCAGCATCTGGGTCAGTTGCGACCAAAACATCTGCACCAACTTTACGGCCTAATTCTTCAGCTAAAGGCAAAAGGCTGCTTGGCTTTCAGGGTTTGGAGACTTAACAGTAGAGAAGTCTGGATCAGCTACAGCCTGTGCTTCAACAACTTCAACAGAATCGAATCCAGCTTGAGCCAAAGCACGACGAGCCAGCATTTCACCAGTACCATGCAGTGGAGTATAGACAATCTTCATGTCCTTGCCGTATTCATCAATCAGTTTTTGGTTGATATTTACATCTTTAACTTCCTTGAGGTATTCAGCATCAATAGCATCGCCAATCACTTCAATCAAGCCAGAAGCTTTTTCAGCTTCAACATCAGCGACCTCAATAGCAAAAGGATTTTCAATAGCACGGATGTAGTCAGTCAATGCATCTGCATCATGCGGAGGCATTTGTCCGCCGTCTTCACCATATACCTTGTAGCCGTTAAATGGAGCAGGGTTGTGGCTGGCCGTAATCATGATACCAGCAAAAGTTCCTAAATGACGTACCGCAAATGAAAGTTCTGGAGTTGGGCGCAGACTTTCAAAGACATAGGACTTGATGCCGTGCTTAGCTAAAACAGCAGCAGATTCAAAGGCAAATTCTGGTGAGAAATGACGGGAGTCGTAAGCAATCGCAACACCGCGTTTTTTGAACTCATCACCTTTTTCTTCAATCAAGCGAGCCAAACCTTCGGTTGCCTGACGGACAACATAAATATTAATACGGTTGGTACCAGCGCCAATCAAACCACGCATACCAGCAGTACCAAACTCAAGATTGGTGTAAAAGGCATCTTCCTTAGTTTTTTCGTCCATACTATTCAAGTCTTCACGAAGATAGTCAGGAAGTTCAGCATAATCAAGCCATTTTTTGAAGTTATCTTGATAAGTCATAGGTGGAGTCTCCTTTATTTTTGAAATGAAGAGATGGAAATTTTAGTAAAAAATCCTGCTCTTAAATTTTCTTAATCGCTTTCATTGTAGCATATTTTCATTAATTTTGAAAGAGGTTACCTAGAAAACGATGAAATACTTTTCAAACTATTGTTTCAAGGATTTCAGAATATTAGAGCTGAATTGCAGTATAAAAAAAGACCAAAGCATTGCTTGGTCCAGAAAACTAACTCATAATCATTTTTTGGATTTTTCAAGCGCAGGAATGATAGTTGCTGTCAAAATCGCAGAAATGATTAACTCGGCAATGGAATTTGCTGATAGAATCACAGCCAGAAGTGCTTTGATATCTCCTTGGTATACATTTGCAAAGAGAAAGAAGATACCGCCCAAGACGAAGATAGTATTGGTAGCAGAACCGACGGAACCTGCTACAATCAAGCCAGCCTTATTTCATTGCTTTATATACGAAATAAGGAGTAATACCGATGAGAATACGAGGCACCATGGCAACAACAAGAGAAGAAAGGCTTCCATTTGGCACAAAAGGGCTAAAGAGATAACTGGTTGGCAGCAGCACTAAGGTATTGGTAACAACACTAATGCACCCCATGAGGCCACCTAGAACAGCTCCGACTTTAGGGCCATAGAGGATACTGGCGATAATCACTGGGATGTGAATAATCGTAGGTTTAATGGGTACTGGAAGTAAGTTGAAAATGACTGAGCTGAGCAGGTGCAGTACCAACATAATGGCAAAGAAAATAGCAATTTGAGCAATTTTAGACTGTTTTTTCATAAATAAGTTCCTTTACTGTATCAATAATTGTATCAATCTCAGCTAGAGCACCTGTCCCCTGATCGCCACAGGCTAGAACAGCTTCGCGCGGCTGGATAATCTTCCATCCAAAACTCTGCAGACGGTCCAAATTGTGCTGGGTTAGTGGATTTTCAAACATCTTAGTGTTCATAGCCGGAGCCAAAACTTTCTTGGTATGAGGCGGCAGAGCCAGGGCAGTAGCAGTCACCATATTGTCAGCTAAACCATTGGCTAGTTTAGCGATGGTATTAGCTGTTGCAGGCGCAAGCAGAAAGAGGTCAGACTTTTTAGAGATGTCAATGTGATTGACCTTGCTAGGATCAGGTTCTTGCATAATATCTGTAGCAACTGGCCTTTGTGACAAGACTTGCAGGGTAAGCGGTGTGATAAATTCTGTCGCTGCATCTGTCATGAGGATAGCAACTTCAAAGTTTTCTTTCTTTAGACGGCTAGTGATATCAGCAGCTTTGTAAGCTGATATGCTGCCGCTGACGGCTAAGGTAATCTGTGTCATCATTTACCTCCTTATGGACTATGGATATGCAGGTAGAGGAGCTGCGCAATTTCTTCTTTGGATTGAGCTTGGGTTACATTATCTTTTCCGACAAGATAGGCTTTGTGCTCCTGGTTAGAAATCTCTGTCAAATCATTGGCGACAATGATTTCTGCCTGATTTTTTATGAGACTGGCTCGCGCGGTCTTGAGTAACTCTTCATCAGAAACATCAACCAAGAGTTTGAAGCCAATCAAGCGAATGTCCGGATTCCATTTTTTTATCAGACTGATGATTTTCGGTGTCTTTTTGAGAAAAAGAATTTGAACATCATCCTGAGAAGAAATCTTACTTTCTGAGTTATTCTTATTCAGAAATTCAGTCATATCAGAGCTAGCTGCTACAGCTTCCAAACCAGTCATATAGACGGGGGTGTAGTCTGAGACAGCCATTGCATGAATAAGTACATCATGTGTGTGAACGAGTGGCTCCAAGCTTTCAAGCAGTTCTGCAACATTTTCAATCTGGACAATAGTAAGATTGTGATGAGCTGCAGGGCGAACAGCCTTGGGAGTCGTCACTAGAGTAACCTGATCGCCCTTGTCTAGGAAAGTTTCAGCTATGATTTCCCTAGCCTGCCCGTCGAATGATTGGTAATAGAGCGGACACGGTCGATTTTCTCGCTGGTCCCGCCAGAAGTAATCAATATGTTCATAGCACTATTTTACAAGAAAAAAGAAATTTAGTAAAATAATTCTAATTGCAGAGTGTCACAGCGGAAAATAATTCTCTGAAATCTTATATTTTAGAGAATATAATTTTCTTAACTTTCCTTTTTCCCGAACATTAAAATCTATTTAGAGCTTAATCGTGTAGATTTTGCTCTTTTTTGTTATAATCTTTATATTAATTGATAGAGGAGTTCTAGATGAAAACAGATATTGAAATTGCTCAAAGTGTTGAATTGCAGCCTATTGTTGATGTAGTGAAAAAAGTTGGCATCAACTATGACGACTTGGAATTATATGGTAAGTATAAGGCTAAGCTCAGCTTTGATAAGATTCGTGAGGTTGAAAAAAATCCTGTTGGCAAACTGATTTTGGTAACAGCAATCAATCCGACACCTGCTGGAGAAGGTAAATCTACCATTACCATTGGACTAGCTGATGCGCTCAATAAAATTGGCAAGAAAACTATGATTGCCATTCGCGAACCGTCTTTGGGGCCTGTTATGGGAATCAAAGGAGGCGCAGCTGGCGGCGGTCACGCGCAGGTTCTACCGATGGAAGATATTAACTTGCATTTACTGGTGATATGCACGCCATTACGACTGCTAACAACGCCCTGTCAGCTCTCATTGATAATCATTTGCATCAAGGAAATGCCCTGGGAATCGATCAACGCCGCATTATCTGGAAGCGGGTGGTTGACCTAAATGACCGGGCTCTTCGCCATGTGACCGTTGGCTTAGGAAGTCCTGTCAATGGTATTCCGCGCGAAGATGGTTTTGACATTACGGTTGCATCTGAAATCATGGCGATTCTTTGCTTAGCTACGGATATTGAAGATTTGAAAAAGCGCTTGGCTAACATTGTCATCGGTTATCGCTATGACCGCTCACCAGTCTATGTTCGTGACCTTGAGGTAGAAGGAGCCTTGGCTTTAGTCTTGAAAGATGCGATTAAGCCAAATCTAGTTCAGACTATTTACGGGACACCAGCCTTTGTTCATGGCGGACCATTTGCTAATATTGCCCATGGCTGTAACTCTGTTTTGGCGACTGGCACAGCGCTGCGCTTGGCTGATTATACAGTGACTGAAGCAGGATTTGGTGCAGATCTTGGTGCTGAAAAATTCTTAGATATTAAAACACCAAACTTGCCAACTTCTCCAGATGCAGTCGTAATTGTAGCAACCTTGCGCGCCCTCAAGATGAATGGTGGAGTAGCTAAGGATGCACTTTCAGAAGAGAATGTTGAGGCGATTCGAGCTGGTTTTGCTAATCTCAAGCGGCACGTTGAAAATATCCGTAAGTTCGGTATTCCAGTGGTAGTAGCCATCAATGAATTTGTCTCTGACACGGCTGCTGAAATTACTGCGCTTAAGGAACTTTGTGCAGAAATTAAGGTTCCAGTTGAGCTTGCTAGTGTATGGGCTGATGGCGCTGAAGGTGGTGTGTCTTTGGCTGAGACTGTAGTCAAAACCATTGATGAAGAACCTGCTCGTTACACTCGTCTCTATGATAATAATCTTTCGATTGAAGAAAAAATAGAGAAAATTGTCAGAGAAATCTATCGTGGTTCAAAAGTGAACTTTGAGAAAAAAGCGCAGACTCAAATTCGAGAAATTGTCAAAAACGGCTGGGACAAGCTGCCAATCTGCATGGCTAAAACACAGTATAGCTTCTCAGACAATCCTGCTGCTCTGGGCGCGCCAGAAAATTTCGAAATTACCATTCGTGAATTGGTACCAAAACTTGGGGCAGGCTTTATCGTCGCTTTGACAGGAGATGTCATGACCATGCCAGGATTGCCGAAACGTCCTGCGGCACTCAATATGGATGTTGCAGCAGACGGCACAGCGATTGGTCTATTTTGATCATGGTTTAAAAGGCTCTTTATGAGTCTTTTTTGGTATAATAATGAAAATACGGAGAATGTGGAGTCATTATGGATATCAGATTTGCTAAGCCATCAGATGCCAGAGCCTTGTTAGATATTTACGCGCCTTACGTAGAGAATACGGCCATCACTTTGAATATGAAGTACCGACCATTGAGGATTTTGGAACTAGGATTGAAAAAACGTTGGAAAAATATCCTTATCTGGTAGCGGAAGAAGACGGTTTGATTTTAGGTTATGCCTATGCTTCAACTTATTATGCGCGTGCAGCCTATGATTGGGCAGTAGAATTATCAGTCTATGTCAGTCAAGATGCTCGAGGAAAAGGAGTCGGCAGTAAGCTTTATGATAAGCTCGAAGACCTGTTAGATCAGATGGGATATATGCATTTTCTAGCCTGTGTTTCTCTGCCAAACGAAGCTAGCCTAGCTTTGCATCGAAAAAGAGGCTATCAGCAGGTTGCGCATTTCCCTAAAATTGGCTATAAATTCGAACGTTGGCATGACATTGTTTGGCTGCAAAAGTCCTTAGACAAGCAAGCTAAACCAATCAAACCTTTAAAAGAAATGGAGTGGAAATAATGAAAAAGAAACATTTATTAATAATTCTTCTAAGTATTGGTCTTTTGACCTTGACCGGCTGTCAGGCCGTTGAAAATTGGTTTAAAAATGCCAAGGAGGAATGGCTTGGTTTAGAGATGACAGTTCGAACCTATGATGAAAATTCTCAGCTTATTGACCAAATGTCGGGTAAGTCTCTATCAATTTCTCGTAACGAGGAGTTTGACTCAGTTGATGCGGAGGGAAATTCCAAGGAAGATTCTTCTGTGCTCAAAATCACCTTGGGTAAGTATGAGATTGATCATGTGGGCTCTTCCTTGATTGCAGAAGAAAAGGGCTTGAAAGACGTGTTTGCCCAGTATCAAAAGACTGCAGATGTTGAGGAGAATAACCATTCAGTTCCCGTTTTAAATCGCATGATTTCAGCCTTTAAAAACGACTTTACCGGCAAGAAAAAGGTTATTCTTATTCGCTCTCAAAACGGGACTCCTCTAGCAGCTTATGCTGGCGACCGTGTCTCTCTTGATAAGTCAGATGCTCCTAAAACTTCTGAGTTGCTGATTGACGGCAAGAGGCTAGTGATTTACCGCTGTGACTACACTATTTATGACCGCGAATTGCTGGAGTAGGATATGAATGTAGAAGAATTGGTAAAAGAACTAAAAGCAGTAGCTAAACCTGATGATGCAGTGGCTATGAAAGCCTATATGAAAAATAAATTTGAGTTTCTAGGAGTCAAGACTCCAGCCAGGCGGAAACTCGCAAAAGCTTTTTTCAAACAGCAAACTGACTCTGTTATTGACTGGAATTTTATAAATGAAGCTTGGAGTAATCCCTATCGAGAATTACAGTATGCCGCGCTAGATTATCTGGAAAGTCGCAAGAAACCATTGACTCCATCTGACTTGCCACGTTTGAAAAAGCTGGCCCAAACAAAATCTTGGTGGGATACTATTGACTTTTTGGATCGCTTGGTCGGATCAATCATTGCCCGATTTCCAGAAACCAAAGAGATTATTTTATCCTGGAGTTGTGATGAGGATATCTGGCTGCGGCGCTTGGCCATTGATCATCAGCTGCTGCGAAAAGAGGAAACAGACACAGAGTTGCTAGAGAAAATTTTAGTGAATAATCTGAGCCAAACAGAATTCTTTATTAACAAGGCTATTGGCTGGGCGCTGAGAGATTATTCCAAAACCAATCCAAACTGGGTCAGAGATTTTATCGAGCGGCATCAGGCAGAAATAGCTGCGCTTAGTATTCGAGAGGGAAGTAAGTATTTATGAAACATATTTATTTAAAATATCTGGAAGAGAAAGATTATTCAGCTTGGCTGGAAGGATTTTCCAATAGACTGCCTTCCCAATCCCCATTTGATGATGGGCTTTTAGATATGACAATTTGTACAGAAAGTTGGTTTGAGGATTTGGTGGCTAAGCACCGAGATTTCCGAGAGAAAGACCAACAGTATATTTGGGGAATTTATGATGCAAAAAGCGGAAAACATGTAGGAATGGTTAATTTATTTGTGCTGGCTAGAGACGATTTTCAATGGGCGGAAATAGGTTATACGATACATAATCAATTTTGGCGTCAAGGCTACGCCAGAGCTATGCTAGGTGAACTTAAGAAAGTCAGTCGTGAACTAGGATTTCATCGTTTAGAAGCACATATTGATCTACAGAATATCCCTTCACAGAATTTGCTGGAGCAAGCTGATTTCTATCTTGAAGGAGTACGGAAACAATTCCAAAAAGAAGGTCAGGAATGGAAAGACAGACAAGTTTTTGTTTATATTTTAGATTAAATACCTTGACAAAACGGAAAAAGATAAGGTAAACTATATTTCGTGCGATGAGTCGATATGCAGCTTTTCTGCAAATTGAAGCATGGGAGGTCATAACGCAGGAGCGGACCTTGATCAGTTGTGTGAACCTGCTGATCACACGAAAGTGCCCTTATCCCCAATCTACGGATTGGGGATTTTTCTATGTCTCTTAGAGAGGCAAGAAGGATTGTCTCAGCTGAGCTTAGAGACATTGATTCTGAGACGCGCAGTGTCGTGAGCGCTATTGCTCTTGATGAAACAACTTCGCAGAAGGCAGTTGTGTCGTAGAGCAATGGATGCAGTTTTGTTCGTGAGAACAAAATCTGTAAACCTTGAAAGCTCTCTTAGATAGGCATGAGAGTTGGTGTGGTTTATCAAAAAGTCGCACTTATATTCTTCAGAAATATTTGCATTTTTCCCTAAAAATAGTATAATACTAACAATACAAAATTTTTTGAAAATTCAGAGAGGTTATCGCATGGGATATACAGTTGCTGTAGTAGGTGCCACTGGTGCCGTTGGATCTCAAATGATTAAAATGCTGGAAGAATCTAGCCTTCCAATTGATAAAATACGCTATCTGGCGTCAGCTCGTTCAGCTGGTAAAGTCCTCCAGTTCAAGGGACAAGATATTACTATCGAAGAGACGACTGAGACTGCTTTTGAAGGTGTAGATATTGCTCTCTTTTCAGCTGGTGGTTCTACCTCAGCAAAATTCGCTCCTTACGCAGTCAAAGCTGGAGCAGTAGTGGTCGATAATACCTCCTATTTCCGTCAAAATCCTGATGTTCCTCTGGTTGTTCCAGAAGTCAATGCCCATGCCTTAGATCAGCACAAGGGAATTATCGCTTGCCCTAACTGCTCGACAATTCAGATGATGGTGGCTTTAGAGCCTGTTCGTCAGCAATGGGGGCTGGAGCGCATCATTGTGTCTACCTATCAAGCAGTTTCTGGTGCAGGTATGGGAGCCATTCTTGAAACCCAAGCTCAATTGCGCTCTGTTCTCAATGATGGTGTAAATCCTAAGGACACGGAAGCCAATATCCTGCCATGTGGCGGCGATAAAAAACATTATCCTATTGCTTTTAATGCCTTACCTCAGATTGATGTCTTTACAGATAACGACTACACTTACGAAGAGATGAAGATGACTAAGGAAACGAAGAAAATCATGGAAGATAATTCTATTGCTGTTTCTGCGACATGTGTCCGCCTTCCTATCTTGTCTGCTCACTCAGAGTCTGTCTATATCGAGACTAAGGAAGTTGCACCTATTGACCAGGTAAAAGCAGCAATTGCAGCCTTTCCTGGTGCTGTTCTGGAGGATGATGTAGCTCATCAGGTTTATCCGCAAGCAATCAATGCGGTTGGTAAGAAAGAAACATTTGTTGGCCGAATTCGTAAAGATCTAGATGCGGAAAAAGGAATCCATATGTGGGTAGTTTCAGACAATCTTCTTAAAGGAGCAGCTTGGAATTCTGTTCAAATCGCAGAGACATTGCATGAACGTGGTTTAGTTCGTCCGACAGCAGAAGTCGTTTTTGAATTAAAATAAAGTGACCAAGGAAACTTGACAGCACAGGGTTGAATAATCGTTCTTTCAACCCTCTTTTCGTATAATAAAGAGAGGTTAGTTTATGGCATATTCGGATCTGAAAAACTGTAAAATCATCACAGCTTTTATTACACCTTTTCATGAAGATGGTTCCATCAATTTTGAAGCTATTCCAGACTTGATTGAGCACCTTTTGGCACATCATACGGATGGAATTTTGCTGGCTGGAACAACAGCAGAAAGTCCAACTCTGACTCACGATGAAGAATTGGAGCTTTTTGCGGCAGTTCAAAAGGTTGTCAAGGGGCGTGTTCCTTTGATAGCCGGTGTCGGTACCAACGAAACGCGCGATTCTATCGAATTCGTCAAAGAAGTAGATGAATTTGGTGGTTTTGCAGCTGGTTTGGCTATTGTTCCCTATTACAATAAACCTTCTCAGGAAGGGATGTATCAGCACTTTAAAGCCATTGCGGATGCTTCAAACCTGCCTATCATTATCTACAATATACCTGGCCGGGTAGTAGTTGAGATGACACCTGAGACCATGCTGAGGTTGGCTGAACATCCAAATATTATCGGTGTTAAAGAATGTACCAGTCTGGCGAATATGGCCTATCTGATTGAGCATCGTCCAGAGGAGTTTCTGATTTACACTGGTGAGGATGGCGATGCCTTTCATGCTATGAATCTGGGGGCTGATGGAGTTATTTCAGTTGCTTCTCACACAAATGGCGATGAAATGTTTGAAATGCTGGATGCTATTGAGCACAATGACATCAAAAAAGCAGCAGCCATCCAACGGAAATTCGTCCCTAAAGTCAATGCCCTTTTCTCTTACCCAAGCCCTGCCCCTGTCAAGGCAGTGCTTAATTACTTAGGCTTTGCAGCTGGGCCAACCCGCTTACCGCTTGTACCAGCGCCTGAAGAAGATGCCAAACGCATTATCAAGGTCGTTGTTGATGGCGACTATCAAGCGACCAAAGAGACGGTTAAAGGTGTCCTGAGACCGGATTATTGATTGATGCAGCAGTCTTAGGAATGCCATAGATAAAAATAATTAAGAAAGAATTGAAAATTGTGACAGAAAAACATAGTGAACGAATTGAGGAGTATAAAACTAAGCATAGACTGGAAAAACTTGAAGGTAAAAAAGTTTATGATAAGCCGCTTATTCGGACCGGTGATAAGGCAGGATGCTATGGTTCAGCATTGATTTTGCTTGGATTTGTTTTAGGAGTTATTTATTTACTTCTTGTACTTATAACGGATTGGGATTTGAAACTTTTCTCTTTCATCTGGGAAACACTTGCTGCGTTAGGGATAGTTTTCAGTCTTTTTGGAGCTTTTAAAATCGGTCAGTTGGAGTTGCACAGTTTGTCAATGGTAGCTGACAAAGAGAAAAATTTTGAAATCGATAAAGCTTTAAATCTTTATAACATCATTCACAAACCAACAAAGAAAATTCTACTTCAATATGATAGCGAGGATGATAGTTTAATTTCTCTGAATGCTGGAGGAGAGTTATTAGTTGAGCTCTTAAAGAGAGTTGAAGAAGAGAAATTGTCATTTAAGCCTATTAACAAAACATTGAGATTAGAAGAAGTGTCTGAAAATCACTGGAAAATGTACTATCGTTACAAAAGACAAGACATAACATTAGAGAAATCCGATACATGATGTTTGGCTTGCTAAGTTAGTTGTATTGATTTAAACTGAATAGTGAACTCAGTATCTGATAGTTTATGAAAACCATATAAAAGGATTGCCCAGAGCAGTCCTTTTATATAGTCTTTTAAGACTAAAGGAAAAAGAGGGCTTCCTTTGAAAAATATTGGAAAAAATTATATAATGTAAAAGTATGGTCTAGCTTTGGGATTTCTTTTTGAGCAGACTATAGATAACTGGACTGGTAGCAGTCATGTTATAGACATACATTAGATTAGAAATTTATAATATAAAAGGAGTTTTTTATGCAAGTTATTAAACGGAGTGGTGAGGTTGTAGAATTTGACCCAGATAAAATTTATCAAGCAGTTTTAAAGGCGGCTCAGACTGTCTATGTGTTGACAGATGATTTGCGTCAGAATTTAGCGCAGGTTACAAAGAAAGTGGTTCTGGATTTGGAAGAAGCGAAGGTTGAACGTGCGACGATTAGCATGATCCAATCCATGGTTGAAAACCGCCTCTTGGGTGCAGGTTATATTACCATTGCCGAGCATTATATTTCCTATCGCTTGCAGCGCGATTTAGAGCGCAATGGCTATGGAGATCATATCGCTGTACATCTGCATTTTGAGCAAGTGAGATAAAGTTAAAAAGCCTGCTAGGGCTTTTTTTGCTCTTGAGGTAGAGAGCGCCGCTTTAGCATTCACCCGCTTAAATCGTAGAAATATGTTAAAATAGTTAAAGATATAAAATTTTATCAATGATATTCATTGAAAGGATAAATTATGGCAACGATTCAATGGTTTCCGGGGCATATGTCCAAGGCACGGAGACAGGTACAGGAAAATATTAAGTTTGTTGATTTTGTGACAATACTGGTTGATGCGAGGCTTCCTTTATCTAGTCAAAATCCTATGCTGACTAAGATTGTGGGCGATAAACCTAAGCTTTTGATTTTAAACAAGGCTGATTTGGCAGATCCTGTTCGGATCAAGGAATGGCAGAGCTATTTTGAAAGTCAGGGAATTCCGACTTTATCTATTAATTCCAAAGAGCAATCTGCTGTTAAAAAGGTAACAAATGCAGCTAAGAAACTTACGGCTGATAAATTGGCGCGACAGAAAGAGAGAGGAATTCGCATCGAAACCCTGCGTACTATGATTATTGGTATTCCCAATGCTGGCAAATCAACTCTCATGAATCGCTTGGCAGGTAAGAAAATTGCCGTTGTAGGGAATAAGCCAGGTGTGACCAAGGTCAGCAATGGCTCAAGTCAAATAAAGACTTGGAAATCTTGGATACACCAGGGATTCTCTGGCCTAAGTTTGAAGATGAGACGGTTGCTCTCAAGCTTGCTCTGACTGGAGCTATTAAGGATAATCTGCTGCCTATGGATGAGGTAACGATTTTTGGCCTTAATTATTTTAAGGAGCACTATCCTGAGGAGCTGACAGCACGCTTCAAGCAGCTGGACCTAAGTCTGGAAGCGCCTGATATGATTATGGATATGACCAAAAACTCGGCTTTCGCGATGACTATGACCGTTTTTACAGTCTTTTTGTCAAAGATGTCCGCGATGGCAAGTTAGGTCGTTATTGCTTGGACACGGTTGGAGAACTAGATGGCAACGATTAAAGAAATCCAGCAACGTTTAGAATTGGTGACTGATTTGGCTGACCCTTTTCTAGCAGAAGTAGCTAATGACCAGCGGAGCGGAGTTCAAAAGGCGATTGAAAAGCGTAAAAGAGCCATTCAAGCAGAGTTAGCCGAGGATTGTCGTCTTGAGAAGATGTTACGGTATGAAAAAGAGCTTTATCAAGCCGGCTATCAGACGATTGCTGGGATTGATGAGGTCGGTCGTGGTCCTCTAGCTGGACCAGTTGTCGCTGCAGCAGTTATCTTACCTCCAGGATGTAAGATTAAGGGGCTCAACGACAGTAAAAAAATTCCCAAGAAAAAACATCAAGAAATTTATAAAGAAGTTATGGATAAAGCTTTGGCAGTAGGTATTGGCCTGATGGACAGCGAGATTATTGATCAAGTTAATATCTACGAAGCGACCAAGCTTGCTATGAAAGAGGCTTTGTCTAAATTGAGTCTCAAGCCAGATTATCTTCTGATTGATGCCATGAAACTGGATGTTGAGATTCCACAAGAGTCCATCATCAAGGGCGATGCTAACTCTCTGTCTATCGCAGCGGCCAGTGTTGTTGCTAAGGTCACTCGGGATAAGCTGATGGCAGACTACGACAAGGAATATCCTGGCTATGATTTGCGAAAAATGCTGGTTATGGGACCAAAAGTCATTTGCAAGGATTGGAAAGAAACGGCGTAACTCCTATTCATCGCAAGACATTTGAACCTGTAAAATCAATGTGTGAATAAACATAAAAAGGAGGATGCTATGCGAAGCGAATACGAAAAGATGATTGCTGGAGAGATTTACCGACCACAAGATGAAGATTTAAGAAAAATTAGAGCCTGCTCCAAAGAATTTCAATATCGTTTTAACCAAGAGCGAGACAGTGACCGGCGCAGTGCTATTATCAAAGAATGGTTTGGCAGCACAGGGGAGAATCTTGCTATGAAGCCTGATTTGGTCTGTGATTATGGAATCAATATTCATCTAGGGGAGAATTTTTATTCTAACTGGAATCTGACTATGTTGGACGTTTGCCCGATTCGCATCGGAGATAATGCTTTGCTTGGTCCAAATTGCCAGCTTCTGACACCTCTTCATCCGCTTGATCCAGTGGAAAGAAATTCCGGTATTGAGTACGGAGCACCAATCACTATTGGTGATAATTTCTGGGCTGGCGGAGGTGTGACGATTCTGCCAGGCGTGACACTAGGGGATAATGTCGTGGTGGGTGCCGGAGCGGTTGTGACCAAGTCTTTTGGTGACAATGTAGTCTTGGCTGGTAATCCAGCACGAATTATTAAGAAAATCCCTGTTCATAAAGAATAAAAAATGGGTTAAAGGCAATAGCCAAGAAAACCAGCTATTGGCAACATCAAATTCAATAAAATCGTAAAGAAGGAACTGTATTGCAGTTCTTTTTTTGAATTTTTTACGAATAAGAAAGTGAGGTGAAAAAATGAATAATTTTGAGATTTATAAAATGAAAAAAGCTGGTTTGACTAATCATCAGGTTTTAAATGTTTTGAGATACGCCGAGAGTAGAGATGGCAAGCTTTCTCTCCGAGATAAGGCTGTCGTATCTGAGTGCCGTAATCCCGCTCTCTTTATAGAGAAATACAAGAGGCTTGATCTACCAGCTTTGAAGGAAGAATTCGAACTTTTTCCGTCCTTTTCTATCTTGGATGATATTTACCCTTGGGATTTATGCGAGATTTATGATGCACCGACTTTGTTATTTTATCAGGGAAATCTAAATCTACTAGAATTGCCCAAGGCTGCAGTCGTTGGCAGTCGAGACAGCAGTAAGCAAGGAAATACCTCTGTACAAAAGATTATCAAAGAACTGAACAATGAATTGGTTATCGTAAGTGGCTTGGCTCGTGGAATAGATACAGCGGCTCATATGGCTGCCCTGCAAAACGGGGGGCAGACGATTGCTGTCATCGGAACGGGATTGGATGTCTTTTATCCCAAGGCCAACAAAAAATTACAAGCTTACATTGGCAAAAATCATTTATTGCTGACAGAGTATGGACCAGGTGAACAGCCCCTAAAATTTCATTTTCCAGAGCGGAATCGTATCATCGCTGGTCTCTGTCGAGGCGTCATCGTGGCGGAAGCCAAGATGCGTTCAGGCAGCCTGATTACCTGTGAGCGAGCCATGGAAGAAGGGCGGGATGTCTTTGCTATTCCGGGGTCTATTTTAGATGGAAAATCTGACGGTTGCCATCATTTGATTCAAGAGGGTGCAAAGTGCATCACATCAGGCTCTGACGTTCTTTCTGAGTTTGATTTTTAAAACAAGTTTTCCTATAAGAAAAGTTAGCAGTTGACATCTATCAAAAATAGTTTAAACTCTATGAGATTTATTTCTTATAGAAGGTGTCTAATTTGGTAACAAAAACAAAGAAAAAGTCTACGACCAAGAAAAATCTTGTCATCGTAGAGTCGCCTGCCAAGGCAAAAACAATAGAAAAATATCTGGGACGAAACTACAAGGTTCTGGCCAGTGTTGGGCATATTCGTGACCTGAAAAAGTCTACTATGTCCATTGATTTTGAGAACAACTATGAGCCGCAATATATCAATATTCGTGGTAAAGGTCCGTTAATTAATGACTTGAAAAAAGAAGCGAAGAAAGCTAAGCAAGTCTTTCTGGCAAGTGACCCGGATCGCGAAGGAGAAGCTATTTCTTGGCATCTGGCTCACATTCTGAATCTGGATGAGAAAGAAAAAAACCGCGTCGTCTTTAATGAAATCACCAAAGATGCAGTTAAGAATGCTTTTAAAGAGCCGCGCCAGATTGATATGGATCTGGTCGATGCCCAGCAGGCTCGTCGAGTTTTGGACCGCTTGGTTGGTTATTCCATTTCTCCTATTCTCTGGAAGAAAGTCAAGAAAGGTCTGTCAGCTGGTCGGGTTCAGTCTGTTGCACTCAAGCTGATTATCGACCGGGAAAATGAAATCAATGCCTTCAAACCAGAAGAATACTGGACAATTGACGGAACCTTCAAGAAAGGAACTCGTCAGTTCCAGGCCAGCTTCTATGGAATGAACGGTAAAAAAATGAAGCTGACTAACAACGACGAGGTCAAAAACGTCCTTTCTCACCTCAAGGGTGATGACTTATAGTCGACAGCGTCGAAAAGAAAGAGCGTCGACGCAATGCTCCGCTGCCCTATACGACCTCCTCTATGCAGCAGGATGCAGCTAATAAGATTAATTTCCGTACTCGCAAGACCATGATGGTGGCTCAGCAGCTCTATGAAGGGATTAACATCGGTTCTGGCGTACAAGGTCTGATTACGTATATGCGTACTGACTCGACTCGTATCAGTCCAGTAGCGCAGAATGAAGCAGCAAGCTTTATCACGGATAAATTTGGCGCTAAATATTCTAAACATGGCGGCAAGGCCAAAAACGCTTCTGGCGCTCAAGATGCTCACGAAGCCATTCGTCCTTCCAGCGTTTTCAATACTCCAGAAAGCATCGCAAAGTATCTGGATAAGGATCAGCTTAAGCTTTATACACTGATTTGGAACCGTTTTGTAGCCAGCCAAATGACAGCAGCAGTCTTTGATACTATGAATGTTAAGTTGGGGCAAAATGGTGTCCAATTTGCCGCCAATGGCAGTCAGGTCAAGTTCGATGGCTATCTGGCTATTTATAACGACTCTGACAAGAATAAAATGCTGCCGGACATGGAAAAGGGTGATACCGTCAAACGTGTTAATACCAATCCAGAACAGCACTTTACCCAGCCACCTGCACGTTATTCTGAAGCGACTCTCATCAAGACTTTAGAAGAAAATGGTGTTGGTCGACCATCTACCTATGCACCGACTATTGAGACCATTCAGAAAAGATATTACGTTAAGCTGGTTTCTAAGCGCTTTGAGCCGACGGAACTAGGGGAGATTGTCAATTCATTGATTGTCGAATTCTTCCCAGGCATCGTAAATGTGAAATTTACAGCCGAAATGGAAGCAAAACTGGATGATGTAGAAGTTGGGAAGAGCAGTGGCAGAAAGTTATTGACGAGTTTTATCGACCTTTTGAAAAGGAAGTCGCTAAGGCCGAGACTGAAATGGAGAAAATCCAAATCAAGGATGAACCAGCTGGTTTTGACTGTGAGGTCTGTGGCAGTCCCATGGTCATCAAGTTGGGGAGGTTTGGCAAGTTCTACGCCTGCAGCAATTTCCCAGACTGCCGTCACACTCAGGCTATTGTCAAAGAAATCGGCGTGACCTGTCCACAGTGCCAGAAAGGTCAAGTTATCGAGCGTAAGACTAAGCGAAATCGCATTTTCTATGGCTGTGATCGTTATCCAGACTGTGATTTCACATCTTGGGACAAGCCAGTTGGTCGGAACTGTCCAAAATGCGACCATTATCTGATTGAAAAGAAAGTTCGTGGTGGCGGCAAGCAAGTGGTCTGCAGCAATGGCGATTACGAAGAAGAAAAAGTGAAATAGTTATTTTTACATAATTTATATTACGTAAAATATTTTTCTGAAGAAGAGGTGCAGTTTTATGACGGATAAATTTGCAGAATTTCTAAAAATCGCGTCTCAACTGAACAAGATGGGAATTATTCCACTGCTGATGGGCTCCTTGGGGCTGGAGCAGGTTACTGGTCAGGACTGGCAGGCGCGGGATATTGATATTCATGTTCATGGTGATGAGCGCGGCTGGGAAGCACCAGATGAAGAGCGCATTTATGATATGGACAAGATTGAACCAATGATGGAGCGCTTGGGCTATCGTTTGGTCGATCTGCACGAGCATGAATTTCAAAAAGAAGATCTATCTATTGAGTTTGGAGCCATGGAAACCTTGGAGCCTTTTTCAGGTGTGTCGCTAGAGAAGCTGACTCGAAAAGAAGTTGAAGGTGTTGAGTTTCTACTGCCAACTGCAGAGCAATTTTTAGCGATCTACCGCGCCTCTTCCCAAGATTCTTACCGAAATGATAATAACAATCATAAGGATTTTGCTAAGATTGCTTACTTGGAAAAAATGACAAAATGATGGACATTCAGGAATTCTCCTGTCTGTCTTTTTTACTATCTTTTTGTTATAATGGTCTGAGTGAAAATCTAGAAATATCCAAGGGAGAGTATCATGTCATCATCCTATATCAATGTTATCGGTGCTGGTCTGGCTGGCAGTGAAGCAGCTTACCAGATTGCCAAGCGTGGAATCCCCGTCAAACTCTATGAAATGCGGGGTGTTAAGTCAACTCCTCAACACAAAACTGCAGACTTTGCAGAACTGGTCTGCTCTAACTCTCTGCGAGGAGATGCGCTGACCAATGCAGTCGGTCTGCTCAAGGAAGAAATGCGGCGGTTGGACTCGGTCATTTTAAAAGCTGCAGAAGCGACTCGGGTGCCAGCAGGAGGTGCTCTAGCGGTTGATAGAGAAGGCTTTTCGCAGATGGTGACGGAACTAGTGACCAATCATCCATTGATTGAGGTCATTCGTGAAGAAATCACCGAAATTCCGGAGGATGCCATCACAGTCATTGCGACAGGGCCGTTAACCAGTGATGCTTTGGCCGAAAAAATCCACGCGCTCAATGGAGGCAACGGTTTTTATTTCTACGACGCAGCAGCGCCAATCATCGATGTCAATACCATTGATATGACCAAAGTCTATCTCAAATCCCGCTATGATAAGGGCGAAGCAGCCTATCTCAATGCGCCAATGACCAAGCAAGAATTTATGGATTTCCATGATGCTTTGGTCAATGCTGAGGAAGCACCGCTCAATTCTTTTGAGAAGGAAAAATACTTTGAAGGCTGCATGCCTATTGAAGTCATGGCTAAGCGAGGGATTAAAACCATGCTTTATGGACCCATGAAGCCGGTTGGTTTGGAATATCCAGATGACTACCAAGGACCTCGTGACGGTGAATTTAAGACGCCATACGCTGTGGTGCAGCTTCGTCAGGACAATGCAGCGGGCAGTCTCTACAATATCGTTGGCTTCCAGACCCATCTCAAATGGGGCGAACAAAAGCGGGTCTTTCAAATGATTCCTGGCCTTGAGAATGCAGAATTTGTCCGCTATGGTGTTATGCATCGAAACTCCTATATGGACTCTCCAAATCTGCTTGAACAGACTTTCCGCTCTAAGAAACAGCCAAATCTTTTCTTTGCAGGTCAAATGACTGGAGTTGAAGGGTACGTAGAGTCAGCAGCTTCAGGTCTAGTTGCTAGTATCAATGCTGCTCGACTCTTCAAAGGAGAAGAAGCACTTGTTTTTCCAGAAACAACAGCTATTGGAAGTCTGCCTCATTATGTTACTCATGCTGACAGCAAGCATTTCCAACCTATGAATGTCAATTTTGGCATTATCAAAGAGCTGGACGGCCCTCGAATTCGTGACAAGAAAGAGCGCTATGAGAAAATTGCTGAGCGAGCCTTGCAGGATTTACACCCTTATTTGGATAAATAATCTATTTTCTATCATTATCTAATAAAAATCATTAAAAAGTTAGGAAATTCCTAACTTTTTTTGCTTAATTTGTGATATAATAAATAAAAATTTTTGAAAATAGAAAGTTTTCTGAAAATGAATAAATCCTATTTTTTTATCTTGAAATGAAAACACATGAATTAGTCGTTCCTTATACTAAGCAAAAACGCCGTGTCCGCGTATTGCTTCCAAAGAACTATAGCCAGGATACAAATAAGACGTATCCCGTTGTTTATTTTCATGACGGACAAAATGTTCTCTATAGCAAAGAGTCTTTCAGCGGCCATTCTTGGAAGGTGATTCCGACAATTAAGCGTAATCCAGATATTGAAAAAATGATTGTCGTGGCTATTGACAACGATGGCCAACGGCGCATGAATGAATACGCAGCTTGGAAGTTCCAAGAGTCCAATATTCCCGGCATTCAGTTTGGCGGCAAGGGAACGGAGTATGCGGAGTTTGTCATGGAAGTTGTCAAGCCTTTTATTGACCAGCATTATCGGACCAAGTCTGATCGGTTGCATACGGCTATGATTGGCTCTTCTCTTGGAGGCAATATCAGCCAGTTTATCGGTGTTGAATACCAAGATCAGATTGGCTGTCTGGGCATCTTTTCATCAGCTAATTGGCTGCATCAGGAAGCTTTTGACCGTTATATTGAGAGAAAAAAACTTCAGGTAGACCAGCGAGTTTCATTTATGTTGGGACGGAAGAGGCTGATGATACAGATAAGACATTGATGGCGGGCAATATCAAGCAGGCCTATATTGATTCATCGCTCAGCTATTTCCGGCAGTTACTTGTATCTGGGGTAGATTTGTCCAATATTCAGATTAAGATCCAGTCTGGAGCTATTCACAACGAGGTCGCTTGGGCGGAGCACTTGCCGGACTGTTTCCGTTTTATCGGCGAAAAATGGTAAGATAGTCAAACACTAAGAAAGAGGTAGAAACTATGCATGTAGAATTTTTAAGTCATTGGAGCGGCAATCTAGGCCGTGAAATGTATGTCAATCGCTATGGCCACGCTGGGCTCCCGATTATAGTCTTTGCATCATCAGGCGGCAGCCATAATGAGTATGCTGACTTCGGCATGATTGAAGCCTGCGCAGGTTTTATTGAGGCCGGTAAGGTCCAGTTTTTCACTCTTAGCAGTGTTGATAGTGAGAGCTGGTTGGCGGACTGGAAGCATCCTCACGATCGAGCAGAAATGCATCGTGCATATGAGCGTTATGTCATCGAGGAAGCTATTCCTTTCGTTAAGCATAAGACAGGCTGGTTTGACCCTATGATGACGACAGGCTGCTCCATGGGAGCTTATCATGCTGTTAATTTCTTCCTGCAGCATCCAGATGTTTTCAATAAAGTGATTGCCCTCAGTGGTGTCTATGATGCACGTTTCTTTGTCGGTGATAATTTGAGCGACGAAGTCATTTATCAAAACTCGCCAGCTGACTATATCTGGAACCAAAATGATGGCTGGTTTATTGACCGCTATCGACAGGCGGATATTATCGTTTGTACTGGCTTGGGCGACTGGGAGCAGGATGGCCTGCCTTCCTTCTACACGCTGAAAGAGGCTTTTGAGCATAAGAATATTCCAGCTTGGTTTGCTGAATGGGGCCATGATGTTTCCCACGACTGGATTTGGTGGCGTAAGCAAATGCCGTATTTCCTTAATGAACTCAATCTTTAAAGGAGGTTTCCTATGAATTATATCGTTATTTCTCCCTACTATCCGCAAAATTTCAGCAGTTTACAGTGGAGCTGGCTAACAAAGGAATCACTGTTCTGGGAATTGGTCAGGAGCCTTATGACCAGCTAGACCAGCCTTTGAAGGATTCATTGACTGAATATTTCAGAGTAGAGAATCTTGAAAATCTTGACGAAGTTAAAAGAGCGGTGGCCTTTCTTTTCTACAAGCATGGGCCTATCGATCGGATTGAGTCTCATAATGAATACTGGCTGGAACTGGACGCTGAGTTGCGTGAGCAATTCAATGTTTTTGGAGCAAAACCAAAAGATCTGAAAAAGACCAAGTTCAAATCAGAGATGAAGAAGCTCTTTAAAAAAGCAGGTGTTCCAGTCGTTCCAGGTCAGATTGTCAACACAGAAGCTGGGGCAGATTTGGCTGTTAAGAAGCTTGGTTTGCCTTGATTGCCAAGCCTGATAATGGAGTGGGAGCAGCTGCGACCTTTAAATTGGAAACGGCAGAAGATGTCGAACGATTCAAGCAAGAATGGGATCATCAGACAGCTTATTTCTTTGAAAAGTTTGTCCAGTCTGGCGAAATCTGTACTTTTGATGGTTTGGTAGATAAGGATGGTCAGATCGTCTTTGCAACAACCTTTGACTATGCGCATACACCGCTGGATTTGATGATGTATAAGATGGATAATTCCTACTACGTTCTCAAGGATATGGATCCAAAACTCCGTACTTATGGAGAAGCGATTGTCAAAATCTTTGGCATGAAAGAGCGGTTTTTCCATATTGAGTTCTTCCGCGAAGGCGATGATTATGTAGCTATTGAGTACAATAACCGTCCAGCCGGTGGCTTTACCATTGATGTCTATAATTTCGCTCACTCAATCGATCTTTACAGAGGCTATGCAGCGATTGTAGCAGGAGAGCCTTTCCCGGCTGCCCACATGGAGCCACTGTATTGTTTGGCAACCTCGCGCCGTGCATCAACGAACTATGCTTACCCTGAGGCTGACTTGCTGGAGAAATACAGAGATAATTTCAAGGTTAAGAAAGACATGCCAGCCGCATTTGCGGAGCTGCAAGGTGACTACCTCTATATGCTGACAACACCAAGCCGCGAGCAGATGGAGCAGATGATTGCAGACTTTGCTAAACAGGCTGACTAATCAGAGGCATGCTCTGCTATTATTTTCGTATAACAGTTTCAAAATAGTAAAAACTACTCTAGCACAAAAAGTTTGTGAAATTTCTATTTTGGCGTCGGAAACCAGTTTATCCAATGGATTGACTGGTTTTTCTTTGTGAAATATAAGTGAGCAAAAGTTTTGACAGTGCTTACAGCTTTAGATAGAATTAATATAGAAGAATTATGCTTAGAAAGGCAAAAAAATGGCAACTTTAGATAAAGATCTTTTGTTAGAGATGTTCCGTAAGATGGAAGAAATCCGTCGTATGGACTTAAAAATTGCTCAACTTGTAAAAAAAGGAAAGGTTCCTGGAATGACTCACTTCTCAGTGGGTGAGGAAGCAGCCAATGTCGGTGCTATGCTGGCCTTAAATGAGGATGATTTACTGACTTCTAATCACCGGGGACACGGTCAAGCTATCGCTAAAGGAATCAACCTCAACGAAATGATGGCGGAAATCCTAGGGAAATACACTGGAACCTGTAAAGGAAAAGGCGGCTCTATGCACATTGCTGACCTAGATGCCGGAAACCTTGGTGCCAATGGTATTGTGGGCGGTGGCATGGGAATTGCTGTTGGAGCAGCTCTGACCCAGCAAATGCAGAAGACAGGCAAGATTGTTGTCTGCTTCTTTGGTGACGGTGCTACCAACGAAGGTGTCTTCCACGAAGCAGTCAACATGGCTTCTATCTGGAATCTACCAGTAATTTTCTATTGTATCAATAACGGCTATGGTATTTCTGCTGACATCAAGAAAATGACCAATGTAGAGCACATCCATGAGCGCAGCGCAGCTTATGGCATTCCAGGTATGTTCATCGAAGATGGCAATAATGTTCTGGATGTCTATGAAGGCTTCCAAAAGGCTGTGGAGCATGTTCGCAGTGGTAAAGGACCTGTCTTGATTGAGAGCGTAACCTATCGTTGGTTGGGACACTCGTCTTCTGACCCAGGTAAATACCGTACTCGTGAAGAAGTAGAAGAATGGAAGAAGAAGGATCCAATCGAAAATCTTCGTAAATACTTGCTTGAAAACAAGATTGCAAGCGAGGAAGAGCTGGAAGCCATCCAAGTTGGAGTCAAAGAAGCAGTAGAAGCGTCTGTGAAGTTTGCAGAAGAAAGTCCATTCCCACCGCTTGAATCTGCCTTTGAAGATATTTACGCAGACTAAAGAGAGGAGAAAAAGAAAATGGAAACTAAAACTATGTCTTTTCGTGACACCATTATCCTCGCTATGTCTGAGGAAATGCGTCGCGATGAAAATGTACTCTTGATGGGAGAAGATGTAGGAGTCTTTGGTGGAGATTTCGGAACATCTGTTGGTATGCTGGAAGAGTTCGGGCCAGAGCGTGTGCGTGACTGTCCGATTTCGGAAGCAGCGATTTCTGGAGCAGCAGCTGGAGCAGCTATGACAGGGCTTCGTCCAATCGTAGACATGACCTTTATGGACTTCTCTGTAATCGCCATGGATGCTATTGTTAATCAAGCCGCTAAAACACGCTATATGTTTGGCGGAAAAGGACAAGTACCAATGACTGTCCGTTGTGCAGCAGGTAATGGAGTTGGTTCTGCCGCTCAGCACTCGCAGTCTTTGGAATCTTGGTTTACCCACATTCCAGGGCTTAAGGTAGTCGCTCCAGGAACTCCGGCAGATATGAAAGGTCTTCTCAAGGCTTCTATCCGAGACAACAACCCAGTCATTATCCTGGAATACAAGTCTGAATTTAACCAAAAAGGCGAAGTGCCACTGGATTCTGAGTATGTAATCCCACTTGGCGTTGGCGAAATCAAAAAAAGAAGGGACCGATGTAACAGTCGTTACCTACGGAAAAATGCTTCGCCGTGTCATGCAGGCGGCTGAAGAATTGTCAGAAGAAGGTATCTCTGTAGAAGTGGTTGACCCACGTACATTGGTGCCACTTGATAAAGATATTATCATCAATTCTGTTAAGAAAACTGGTAAGGTTGTTCTGGTCAATGATGCCCACAAAACTAGCGGTTTCATTGGTGAAATTTCAGCGATTATTTCTGAGTCCGAAGCATTTGACTATCTAGATGCTCCAATCCGCCGTTGTGCAGGTGAAGATGTGCCAATGCCTTATGCGCAAAACTTGGAAAACGCGATGATTCCGACCGTTGAAAGCATCAAAGACGCTATTCGGAAGACATATCATAAAGAATAAGGTATAATAAAGAAAAGGCTTTCTCATGAATTAGATTACATAAATTATTTTATGTAATCTAATCTTGTGTAGAGGGTTAAAGAGACTTAGAATTTTACTAATTGCAGAAAATCGTTAAAAAGTAACCTAAAAAAATTGTAAATCGATGACAAGAACGAATCGAATCTATCAAATTTGATGAGTGATTTGGTAAGACTATAATTTTGGACGTTGCTTGCAGGCTTGCGACAGGAGAGAGTCGAATCAATGATATTCGACGAACGACTTAGTAAGTCTACTAGGTTGGTCGCCGATAGCGGCAGCTGTAGCAACTTGAGATACGTTTCATATCCAAGTTACTTGTAGAGTTGAACATGGGCTAAAGTCTTTGTGAAAAAGATAAACTTTTCTAGAAACGAAAATTTCTTCGTTGAGCTTTCTATTTTCACTTTGACTTTTAACGCCTTAGTATCATGTAATTAAATTCGGACGGAGGTCTGTGAAAAAAGATAGATTCCTTGTGTTCATCGAACACAGCGTCAATCTCCTATTTTTTCATTGTCCTCTGCGTCCTTAATATCTTATAATAGAATTGGAGAGGTCATGGCTGATGATAAGCTAAGAGCGACTCCTGCAGCCAGAAAGTTAGCGGATGATTTGGGAATCAACCTCTATGATGTTTCTGGCTCAGGTGCAAACGGTCGTGTCCACAAAGAAGACGTGGAAACTTATAAAGATACAAATGTGGTGCGCATTTCACCACTGGCAAAACGAATTGCCCAAGAACACAATATTGCTTGGCAAGAGATTCAAGGAACTGGCCATCGTGGCAAGATTATGAAGAAGGATGTTCTTGCTTTCTTGCCTGAGAATGTTGAGAGCGATACAATCAAATCTCCTTCTCAAATTGAAAAAGTGGAAGAAGTGCCTGATAATGTCACTCGTTACGGTGAAATTGAGCGTATTCCAATGACGCCAATGCGGAAGGTTATCGCTCAGCGGATGGTAGAATCTTACCTGACGGCGCCAACATTCACCCTTAACTATGATGTTGATATGACAGAAATGCTGGCCTTGCGTAAAAAAGTATTAGATCCAATCATGGAAGCCACTAGCAAGAAAGTAACTGTCACTGACCTGCTTTCGCTGGCTGTTGTGAAGACACTGATGAAGCATCCGTACCTCAACTCGACCTTGACAGAGGATGGCAAGACCATTATCACACACAACTATGTCAACCTTTCAATGGCAGTCGGTATGGATAATGGCCTGATGACACCAGTTGTCTACAATGCAGAAAAAATGAGCCTATCAGAGCTTGTGGTAGCCTTTAAAGATGTAATCGGACGTACCTTGGAAGGCAAGTTAGCTCCAAGCGAGCTGCAAAATTCAACTTTCACAATCAGTAACTTAGGTATGTTTGGCGTTCAGTCCTTTGGGCCAATCATCAACCAGCCAAACTCTGCTATCTTGGGTGTAAGCTCAACAGTAGAGAAACCTGTCGTTGTTAATGGCGAAATTGTTATCCGTCCAATTATGAGTCTGGGCTTAACAATTGACCACCGTGTAGTTGATGGAATGGCTGGAGCTAAGTTTATGAAGGATTTGAAGGCTTTGATTGAAGACCCAATTTCAATGTTGGTATAAGATTTTCTTTGCTAGTTTAAAAAGTAAAGAAACGAAGCACTCAGCAAGTGAAAAATTAAATTAGAAAAGGAAAGAAAAATGGCTTTAGAAGTAATTATGCCAAAAGCCGGCGTGGATATGACCGAAGGGCAAATTGTCCAATGGAATAAGAAAGTCGGCGAATTTGTCAAAGAAGGGGAAATCCTTTTGGAAATCATGACTGACAAGGTCAGCATGGAATTGGAAGCAGAAGAAGACGGCTACCTGATTGCCATTCTCAAAGGTGACGGAGAAACTGTTCCAGTAACGGAAGTCATCGGTTACTTGGGTGAAGAAGGAGAAAACATCCCAACTGCTGGCGGATCTGCACCTGCCGAAGTATCAGCTCCTGCAACAGCGGCAGTAAGTACAGATGATGATAAGAGTGATGATGCTTACGATATCGTTGTTATCGGTGGCGGACCTGCTGGTTATGTAGCAGCTATCAAAGCAGCTCAGCTGGGTGGTAAAATTGCCTTGGTTGAGAAGTCTGAACTCGGCGGAACTTGCTTGAACCGTGGCTGTATTCCTACCAAGACTTACTTGCACAATGCTGAAATCATTGAAAACCTTGGTCACGCTGCTAATCGTGGTATCATCATTGAAAATCCAAGCTTCTCAGTGGACATGGACAAGGTTCTTGAAACTAAGAACAAGGTTGTCAATACGCTTGTTGGCGGTGTTGCTGGCCTTCTCCGCAGCTATGGCGTAGATGTTCACAAGGGAATTGGTACCATTACTAAAGACAAGAATGTTCTTGTAAACGGCAGCGAGCTACTAGAAACGAAGAAGATTATCTTGGCCGGTGGTTCAAAAGTCAGCAAGATCAATGTTCCAGGTATGGAATCATCTCTTGTTATGACTAGTGATGATATTCTGGAAATGAACGAAGTGCCTGAAAATCTAGTAATTATCGGCGGTGGTGTTGTCGGTATTGAGCTTGGACAAGCCTTCATGACATTTGGCTCAAAAGTTACCATTATCGAAATGATGGACCGTATCGTACCAGCTATGGATGCGGAAGTTTCTAAAAACCTTCGCCTCATCTTGGAGCGCAAGGGCATGACAATTCTAACTGAAACCAAGTTGGAAGAAATTATCGAAGAAAACGGAAAACTTCGTATCAAGGTTGAAGGAAAAGAAGATATCCTCGCAGATAAGGCTCTGCTTTCTATCGGACGGGTGCCAGACTTAGAAGGCATCGGTGAGGTTGAGTTCGAACTGGATCGCGGCCGTATCAAGGTCAATGAGTACATGGAAACTTCTGTTCCAGGTATTTACGCACCAGGAGATATCAATGGTACTAAGATGCTGGCTCATGCAGCCTTCCGTATGGGTGAAGTCGCTGCTGAAAATGCTCTGAAAGGTAACCACCATATTGCTAAACTCAATCTGACACCTGCAGCTATTTACACCCTGCCAGAAGTAGCAGCAGTTGGTTTGACAGAAGAGCAAGCTCGTGAGAAATATGATGTAGCGATTGGTAAGTTCAACTTTGCTGCTAATGGTCGTGCTATTGCTTCAGACGCAGCTCAAGGCTTCGTTAAAGTCATTGCTGACAAGAAGTACGGTGAAGTGCTCGGTGTCCATATCATTGGTCCTGCAGCCGCAGAATTGATCAACGAAGCATCAACCATCATCGAAATGGAAATCACCGTAGAAGAAATGCTTAAGACCATACACGGTCACCCAACCTTCTCAGAAGTTATGTACGAAGCATTTGCGGACGTACTGGGATTGGCAGTTCACTCACCTAAGAAAAATAATTTAAAAGATAGATTAGACTGGGCATAAAACATTGTTCCAGTCTCTATCGTATAAAGAGGTAGCTTATGAAATACATTGTTAACTACTCAAATGATACAGCTTTTAATATTGCTCTGGAAGAATATGCTTTCAAACACCTCTTGGATGAGGATGAAATTTTCCTGCTGTGGATTAACAAACCTTCTATCATTGTAGGGCGTCACCAAAACACTATCGAAGAAATCAACCGCGACTACGTTCGTGAGCAGGGTATTGAGGTCGTACGTCGTATCAGCGGCGGTGGAACTGTTTATCACGATCTAAACAACCTTAACTACACCATTATCTCTAAGGAAAGTGAAGATCGTGCCTTTGACTTCAAGAGTTTTTCTACTCCGGTTATCAATACCTTGGCAGAGCTTGGAGTAAAGGCTGAATTCACTGGCCGGAACGACCTAGAGATTGATGGCAAGAAGTTCTGTGGCAATGCGCAGGCCTATATCAATGGCCGTATCATGCACCATGGCTGCCTGCTCTTTGATGTTGATTTGTCTGTCTTAGCCAATGCGCTTAAGGTTTCTAAAGACAAGTTTGAATCAAAAGGGGTTAAATCCGTCCGTGCACGCGTGACAAATATTGTCAACGAATTGCCAGAAAAGATTACTGTCGAAGAATTCCGTGACCTGCTTCTGGACTATATGAAGAAAGAATATCCAGAAATGACAGAATATGTCTTCTCCGAGAAAGAGCTGGAAGAAATCAAGCAAATCAGAGATAGCAAGTTTGGAACTTGGGACTGGAACTACGGTAAATCGCCTGAATACAATGTACGCCGTGGCACCAAATTTACTAGCGGTAAGGTAGAAATCTTTGCCAATGTTGTTGAATCCAAGATTCAGGATATTAAAATCTATGGAGACTTCTTTGGCATTGAAGACGTAGAAGCAGTAGAAGATGTGCTGCGTGGTGTCAAATACGAACGCGAAGATGTACTCAAAGCTCTTGAAACGATTGATATCAGCCGCTACTTTGCCGGAATCAGCAGAGAAGAGATTGCTGAAGCTATCGTCGGTTAAAATATGACATAAAGAAAACCAAGCTCTCGAAGAGTTTGGTTTTTCATGTAAACAGTATATTTCAAATCAACAACATTCTTACGTTTCCTTGACCAGCTAGTTTTCTCTAGGTTTTATCTACCAGATATGATAAAATGATAGGGAACCAGAGAAAGAGGTGTCTTGATGCAGAAAGTCCCAGTAGAAAGCCTTGATCTGTTTGAGCAGTTGGATCGCACAGTTGTAGCTTTTCTGAAGAAAAAACCATCTCCTAATCCAGACAACTTTTATGTTAGCATATCTGAAGAAGATTATGAGAAAAAGAAAGAAGAATTTGAAAAATCAGGCTATCAAGCCGTGAAATTGCCCCTTGGCATAGCGTTAGATAATGTTATTCAGCAACCTTCTTTCCAAAATCTTGTCATTGGAGGACTCTACATGGTAGATATCTTCGTTCCCAAGGAAGACCTGATGCCCTTGAAGGACCTTGTAGATAGCTTTTGCATCATGTTTGCAGCAGCTAATAATCGAATAGAGAATATCAAGGCTTACGATCTGATGAAGAGTAAAACAGTTTACTTTATCGGAAAACTCTTCACAGACAATCCTCAGCCAGGTGATGAAGTTAGCTTCGAAGGATTGAATAGAGAGACAGCAGAAGGTTCCTACGAAGCAGTCAAGTGCTTCTTAACTAGAGAGAGCGCCGAAAAGTACAATGCCAAAAATCGACAAGTCACAGCAGCAAATTTAGAACATCTCAAGCATTTCTGGGGCAAACCACTGATTGTTGAACCTCATCGTAATTATTGGATTGAGTTTTTATAAAAGAAAGAGCGAAGTATCTAAACTAGATTTTCGCTCTTTTGTTGTTATTGTCTTTCTCTTAATTACATAATTAAAATTATGCAATATTATAATTTGTCCAAAGCATTCTTTTGCTCGTCATTGACAATGTGGGTGTAGAGGTCTGTTACCTGAGTGCTAGCATGCCCTAGCTGATGACTGACGAGAACTTGAGATTTGGTTGCATCGTATAAACGTGTAGCAAGTGTGTGGCGGAGTTTGTGTGGTGTCACTCGCACCTTGAAGTCCTCAGAGTACTTGGCTACCATTTTTTCGACACTAGAAGCATCGATTCGATTAGGAGTGCCACGGTATTCAGTCAAAAAGAAGGCTGTATCCGTCTTTTCGGCCTTGTATCGTTTGCTTCGAATACTCAGATAGTCTTCTAAATAGGGCTTAGCAAAAGCAGCAACATTGACAGAATCCCTTTTCCCGCCTTTTCTGGTCACTTCAATGACCATCATTTTGAGATTGATGTCTTTTAGGTCAAGATTGACAGCTTCAGACAGACGAACACCAGAGGCTAGAAGCAAGGCAATGATAGCTAAATCTCGTTCTTTGTTCTTGTTAAAAGAAGACAGGGCGCGATTAGAGAGCTTCTTAGGGTACTCCGTATCAATATACTGGAGAAATTCTTCCGTCTCATCCCCTAAAAAGAGCTTTTGCTTAATATTCTCTGCACGAGCAGCCAGAGTTTCCTTTTTCTTCTTAGTAGCAACTTTTTTCATCACATTTCGATAGAAGTAGGGCTCACCCTGCTCGTTTTCCACTTCCTCTGTTAAATATTTGTAGAGGCTGGACAAGGCTGAAAGAGTACGGTTAATGGTTGTCTGGGAAACACCGTTTTGTGTCGTATTGGCATTGAGAAGCGGCCGCTCTCGCAGATAAAGAATGAAGGCTTCCATGTCTGTCTTGCTCATATTTTCCAAGACCGAGAGAGGGATCTCAGCAATATGCGAAGCATCCGTGATACCGGATTCCAGCACCCAATTAAAAAAGCGATCATATTCTTTGAGATATTCGTATAGGGTTGTAAAACTATAAGGCACCGCCAGCTTAGACTGGTAATATTCCAAAATGTACCAGGGCATAGTGGCTTTGAGTTTATCAATTCTTTCTAATAACAGTTCACGTCTCATCACATTTCTCCGTTTTTTCTATAACAGTAGTATAGCATATCTAGATATATTTTTCAAGAAAATTATAGTTTTTCGGAAAGATGATAGAGGGGCCTATATAATCTGACTTTACTATTCAAACAGATTATATAAAATATAAATTAACTAAAAAAATTAAAAAAATGTATTTTTATTTCGTGGAAAACTGAATTTTTTTAAAAACCAAAACTTACACTAAAAATGTACATTATTAAAGTATTAAAGTGAAAACTGAAAATTTTTTTCATTTGTACTTTTTTTGATAGAACTGATTCGATATGTGAAAATGAAAAATCCGTTCCACTAACACTGAAAATGTAAATATTGCATCTATACTCTATAACTACAAAAAAAGTCTCAATATTGAGACTTCTCATTTAACTATTCTTAATACAGGACCTTTTTTTGTGCCAATTGATAATTATCATTAATTGAAATATCTAATGATTTTTTTCTAACTCATCTTTGGGTAGAGATAAGTTAGAAATCAGTTCATTTTTTTGTAAAATATCATTACTGATAATTAAGTCAAATACTTTACGGTAAAGACTAGGTTTTTTTCAGGAGTCAATTCATCGTCCAAAGGCTCACGCTTCTTCCACTTATTAAAAGCCAATTTTTCTTAAACAAATATAATTTTTGATCATCATTGATTAACTCTAACTGATAAGTTCTCATAATCATTGATTGAATAGAAACTTTCCAATATTTCTTTAACTCAATATAAAAGTCTAAATTAGTAGATAACAAAGATTTTAAAAAACCATTCTCAGGTAACAATAAACAAGAAGCAAAATAGTTCGCCTGCCTCTCAATAATATTCTTTAATTCCTGAGAGGTATAGTCGTGAATACTTTCAATATCTCCATGGAGTAAAATATGACCTAATTCGTGTGCAATATTAAAACGACGACGTACAGCAGATTCTCCATTATCTGTCAGCATGATATACGGTCTATCTTCAATCCATTCTGACACTGCATCCAATTTGTCATCAGACATATTGGACTCAACAACAATAATACCATTAACTTCTGCAATCTCAGTGAGATTAGAAATTGGTATATCTTTACCTAATCCCCATAGTTCTCTTAATTCTTTAGCTTTTTCCTCAATATCGTTATCCGTAATATCGTAAATAGTTTTCGTTAAAATATCAGGTAGAGTTAATTCAGGAAAATTAACATACTGAGACAGCAAATCATAAATTTCCTTTTGAAATTCTAACCTGACAGCCTGCATATCCCTTGCTCTTTTAGTAGCCGCAGATTGACTACGAAAAAAAGTGGCCCCTTCATAAAACCTTTTAGGTTCAGAAGTAAAATAGGTGTATGGAAAATCTAGCTCAGCAACAATTGTCATTAACTTACTTGCTCCTGGATGTGTTTTCCCTAATTCATAATTAGAAATCATTTGTCTAGATATTCCTGTGCGTTCAGCCAATTCTTTTTTAGTTAATCCTCTGGCTATTCTAGCCTTTGTTAGTTTAGAGGGACTAAATATTCCTTGTTCCATTTACTTCTCTCTCCTAAGAAGCTTTTCTGACAGCTCCGTTAAAGTCAAATCTAGTTTCTTTTGAGTGGTCTGCTCTTGTTCTTTCGAGGCAACAATCCGCTGGGTATTCATAATATCTACTTTCTCAATCCATTGCTCTGTATCAACATTTGGCAAACCCAACTGAACAAATTGCAGGTGATGATTCTTTCCACCGTATGTTAAGAGGAGAAACGGTGGGTTATCAGTATCATAATGCTTATTGATATCCTCTTGGGTCGTAAAGAGATCAAATTGTTTATTTTTCACACTAGCCACACTTCTGTGAAGAGCTTTTTTCGGCATTGTTTTTATACTTCTGGTTTTTACTGGAGAAATAATGGCTCCTTTTGTTTCAATCATTGTATAAGTATAGCCGTTCATTTTATTATTCACTGCCGATAACATTTGCACATCTGTTTTCATTGATGAATCTTCTAAAACTAAGCGCAACGCTACATCAACTAATGCTTGTCGGATATGCCCATAAGTCTTTCGCATTTCTGGGTGCCGCAATACAGGAGTGGTATCAATGAGTTCCCACAAAAAACGATAGGCCTCTTTAATACTGTATGCTAATTCACCAGCTAATCGTGGGTCACACTCTGCTTCTAAATGAGTTCTTAAAATTCCCATCTTTTCTCCTAACTATTAACTTTATACATGCCATGTTAATAGTTTACCTTTTTTAAAAAAAAATGTCAATACTGAAACATACTAAGAATAGTAGGGAGAAATTACGCACTGCTTTTTTGGGGCAAAGTAGAGGTGTCTTTTTAAATCAAGAGGCTTTTCCAAAATATTCATTTACTATTTAATATTTAGCATCCCCATCGATACAAACGTTGTACATTATTCTTTCTTAAAATAATGTACAAACACAAAATAAAGTACTTTTTTCAATTTACGTATTTTATGCTTCTATCTCAATATTATCAAGGGTTTAGACCATCTTAAGTCAATTGTACATAAACTTTTAGTTTTCAAAACAGATAATAAAAACAAGACAGAATTGATGAGCTAAACTCTGGCTTGTTTTACCTAAAACTTATTCTTCTAATTCGATTTTTTGAAAATAATCCAGTTGCCATTTTTGTGTTGCCTGAGCTGTTTTATTTAAATTTGTGCACCAGGAAGGATAAAACCGCATAGCCATCTTTCCTTTACAATCCTTTGTAGAAAGAATTTTTTTGCTGATAGCCACCTCTTTGGGAATTATAAATAAACCGCAATGACAGTCGTCGATAACGACAATAACCAGTTCATCACCCAAGTCTCTATCAGTATAAGGAATATTCTTGTTGTCTTGGTCTTTTTTCCAAAAGACTGTAAAGTATCCTTCTTTTTTGGGTGTTTTCTTTGCCAAACGGCATCTTTTATATTCTTGATTATCCTTTGGCTTAATTAAAATGCTTTCATAGTCTTCGTTCCATTTTTCATTTACCAGATCAAAGTCACCATAATACCTATAAAGAATGTCTGTCATTTTCATTGTTTTATTGCCTTTCTAATTTTTCACCAAAATAAAATTATGTAAAATAATTGCTAGAATAAAAATTCCCTAATCAAATCAACTACTTGCTCATTTTGCGGCAAGGAAGAATGATGGGCATCCTTGCCTACTATAACGACCTCTCTGTGTGAAGCAATCTTTCCTTTGTAAATCAAACTCCCAGCCTCTACACTGCTTTTATGGACAATTCCGTCACCATCTCGGAAAAAGATTCCTAAAATTGATAAATGCTGCAGCTTCTTAGGCAGTTTTCCTTGGTTGGCTACAAAGTCATCTAGCATTGGGACTCGATGATTGAGATTCTTCTTGTTTAGATTATAAGGACTGCCAATAGTCAGGAGCTTTTCCATCTCTAACCCAGAATGGTTTGCTAGGTATTGCTGAAGAAATACTGTATAAATTAGACCACCGTTAGAATGTCCTAACGCCTTAAAGTTGTTAAAAGAGTATTTCTCTCGCAAAACGGTCAAGGCAGCGTCAAACATGGCTGCCTGCTGCTTGATGTTTTCATAACCATCGCGATTATTTTGAAAGCCAACTACAAAAATGGGATTTCTATCCTTTCGCTTCAAATGCCCTCGGTAAGTTATACGACCGTCATCCCAGACTTTAATACGGATTAGACTATGATGCGGATGCTGATTTCGATTAAGCTTTTTAACCATTCGATTAAAACGATTCTCAGTCGCCGAACTACCTGGAATCATGATAATAGGATGTATTTTGACCTTGCTGGCAGGTAGATGAGAAATAGGGTGGGAAGGCAGCTTATTCAATAATTTTTGAAAGGTTTTAGCAAGTCGATGAATTAATTGAGTCAAAAAAGGATTCATTCTAGTCTCCGTATCTGAATCTGATGTTTCCAAAAACAAGCCACATAAAACTTAGTTATGCGACTTGTTTTTTTGTTATTACTTCCGCTTCTTCTTGTTTTTCTTCATTTGCTTGGCCATTTTGTTCATGCTGCGACGCATTAGAAATTCTCCAGCCTTGCCTTTGAGACCGCCACCAAACATTTGGCTCATATCCGGCATGCCGGCCCCTCCTAAGCCTGACATATCTGGCATACCGCCTTGACCCATCATGCCTTCTAGAGCTGACATGTCGGGCATTCCTCCGCCGCCTGACATGTTCTTAGGCATATTGTTTGGATTAAGACCCATTTGCTTCATCATCTTGCTCATGTCACCTGACAGAACGCCCTGCATCATCTGCTTAGCTTGATTGAAGTCTTTGATAAACTTATTGACATCGACGAAGCTGTTACCTGAACCATTGGCAATCCGACGGCGACGGCTAGGACTCAGCAAGTCAGGATTTTCCCGCTCAGCTGGTGTCATAGAGGATACGATGGCACGCTTGCGAGCAATTTCTTTCTCATCTACTTTGATATTCTTGAGAGCAGGATTATTGGCCATACCTGGAATCAGCTTGAGCAAGTCTTCCATAGGTCCCATGCCTTGTACCTGATCCAGCTGATCAATGAAGTCATTGAAATCAAAGGTGTTTTCCCGCATCTTTTCAGCCATTTCAAGCGATTTTTTCTCATCGTATTCTTGAGAGGCCTTTTCAATCAGAGTCAGCATGTCCCCCATGCCCAAAATCCGGCTGGACATGCGGTCTGGGTGGAAGGTTTCGATGTCAGTGATTTTTTCACCGGTACCAGTAAATTTAATAGGCTTACCAGTAATCTGACGGACAGACAAGGCCGCACCGCCACGGGTATCACCATCAATCTTAGTCAGGATAACCCCGGTCACTTCCAGTTGGCTGTTAAATTCACGAGCGACATTAGCTGCTTCCTGACCAATCATGGCATCGACAACCAAGAGGATTTCATTCGGGTTAGCTAGCGCTTTGACATCAGACAGCTCCTGCATGAGCTTTCGTCAATCTGGAGACGCCCAGCCGTATCAATCAGGACATAGTCATTGTGGTTGGCTTTTGCCTGATCCAAACCTTGACGGACAATCTCAACAGCTGGAACTTCAGTGCCTAAAGCAAAGACAGGAACATCAATTTGCTGTCCAAGTGTTTTCAGCTGATCGATAGCCGCCGGACGGTAAATATCCGCCGCAATCATGAGCGGACGAGCATTTTCTTCTTTCTTGAGCTTATTAGCAAGCTTACCGGCAAAGGTAGTCTTACCAGCCCCTTGCAGACCCACCATCATGATAATAGTCGGAATTTTTGGCGACTTGATAATCTCAGCAGTATCAGAGCCCAGGATAGTTGTCAGCTCTTCGTCAACAATCTTGATAATCTGTTGCGCTGGATTGAGGGTATCGATAACCTCATGGCCGACAGCACGCTCACGGACTTTCTTGATAAAGTCTTTGACAACTGGCAGGGCAACGTCGGCTTCTAAAAGGGCCAGACGAATCTCTTTGGTTGCTTCCTGAACATCGCTCTCTGAGATTTTTCCTTTTCTGCGCAGATTTTTAAAGACGTTCTGCAAACGTTCCGTTAAACTTTCAAATGCCATTTTTTATTTCTCCTAGTTTCTATTTCAATCAATTCAGTGGAAATTTTCCAAAACGAGTTAAACAAGCGTATTCTTCAGCAGAGACTTCTTTCATAATCTCATTTGGGTAGCCCCAGCAGCTGAAGCCTTCTTGCATTGCCTTAGAAAGATCGTCAGGGGAGATGATTTGTACCCTGGCAGGAAAAGATTCTTCCAACTCCAACAACCAGCAGGACATTCCCTTGTAGATAACTTGTTTAGCCATGGTCATTCTCGATTGTCAATACCCGACAGAATCCCAATCTGCTCTTGCAGATAGCTGTCGCCAGGGTATTTCTCCGTAATCTGGTCAAATATCTGACTTCTAACAATGTAGTCCGAGTACATGTGCAGCTTTTTCTCATAGTCTTCCAGAATCTTCTCCGTCCGCTTAATATTATCATAAACAGCCTGACGGCTAACACCAAACTCCTCAGCAATCTCAGCCAGACTGTAGTCGTCTGCATAGTAGAGCTCGATGTAGTTCATCTGCTTGTCAGTCAAAAGCGCCGCATAAAACTCAAAGAGAGCATTCATTCGGTTTGTTTTTTCAATTTCCATAAGAAACATTATACCAAAAAAGCATGATAAACTCTAGTCTGACAAGGGAAATAAACACACGAAATATGAGCTTGCAAAACTTCAATCAGCTTTTTCTGCCGAGTGAAAGACAAGTTAAAAACTCTTAGTGATAACCAAGAGTTTTGCAAAGAATTAATTGTTTTCCAAATAAAATTCAAAACGATCGCCGACATACTGGCTTTTTACATATTCAAAAGCTGTACCGTCATCAAAGTAAGAAATCTGAGTCAGTCCCAAGATGGCATGGCCGCGAGGAATATCGAGGTAATTGGCGATTTTTTCCTTAGCCAGTCGAGCATAGATAGTCTGCTGGGACTTGCCGATCTTATAGCCATGTTCCTGCAAGGTCTGGAAGAAATGACTGGTCACCTCTTCTTTTTTGAAATTCTTAATGAACTTCTCTGGAATTGAAGCCACCTCATAAACCACCGGCAAATCGTCAGCGTAGCGAACCCGCTCCATCCGAATGACATTTTCTGTCTTATGGATGCCTAGCTTCTCCACTTCCTGCTCACTTGGCAGAGTACGTCGATAAGAAATGAGCTGGCTGGATGGTGTTTTGCCTTGTGCCTTCATGATTTCCGTGAAGCTGGTGGTGCCGCGCATTTTCTCCTGAACACGTGTGCTGGCTACGAAAGTTCCACTACCGACTCGACGCTCCAGCACTCCCTCCTCAACCAAGAGTGTAATAGCCTGACGCAGGGTCATACGGCTGACTTTAAAAGTTTCGGCTAGATCTCGCTCGCTGGGCAGGCGCTCCCCAATCTCCCAAACAGCATCGTCAATATCTTTCTTAATCTGATCATGAATTTTGATATATGCGGGTAACATGTCGGCTCTTCTTTCTTATTTGGTACCTTCCTTTATTTTAGTACCAAATACTTCAAATGTCAAACTAAATATTGAAGAATAGCTCCTTTTTCTCACGAATTCAGTTGTTTTTTCAAAAAAGATCAAAATTTTAAGAGTTTGTTTATTTGATTTTAGTCAGAGATAGCACTGGCGTCCATGGCAAGTCGGTCTAAACAAACGAAAATAGCAAACTAAAGTCTCATATTCGTTTTTTCATCACTCTCACTCCTTATTACCTTGGAAAAATTCCTTTTTTGTGATAAAATGAGGGGAAAAGATTACTTCTTTTAAGAAAGGGAACAGATGACAACTAGAACTGAATTGCAAGATGTCGAAAAGATTATCGTGCTTGATTACGGAAGCCAGTACAACCAGCTGATTTCACGCCGCATTCGTGAAATCGGTGTTTTTTCTGAGCTCAAGAGTCACAAGATTACTGCTGACGAAGTCCGTGCTATCCAGCCTGTCGGAATTATCCTTTCCGGCGGTCCAAATTCTGTATATGAAGACGGCTCTTTTGATATTGACCCAGAAATTTTCGAGTTGGGAATCCCGATTTTGGGGATCTGCTATGGTATGCAGCTGTTGACTCACAAGCTAGGCGGCAAGGTTGTACCTGCTGGTCATGCTGGAAATCGTGAATATGGGCAGTCAACTCTGTCACATACTGCCAACTCCAGCCTTTTCAACGGAACACCTGAAAGCCAGCTAGTTCTTATGAGCCATGGAGATGCAGTAACAGAAATTCCTGCTGACTTTGTCCGTACTGGTACTTCTGCTGACTGTCCTTTTGCGGCTATTGAAAATCCAGCTAAGAAAAATCTACGGCATTCAGTTCCACCCTGAGGTTCGTCATTCGGAGTTTGGCTACGATATCCTGCGCAACTTTGCTCTTAATATTTGTGGAGCCAAAGGCGACTGGTCTATGGATAACTTCATTGACATGGAAATTCAAAAAAAATCCGCCAAACCGTTGGTGACAAGAAGGTGCTGTTGGGACTTTCTGGTGGTGTAGACTCTTCTGTCGTCGGTGTTCTCTTGCAGAAAGCAATCGGTGATCAACTAATCTGTATCTTTGTGGATCATGGTCTTTTGCGTAAAGGCGAAGCTGACCAAGTCATGGATATGCTTGGCGGCAAATTTGGTTTGAATATCGTCAAGGCAGACGCAGCTAAGCGTTTCCTTGATAAACTAGCCGGTGTTTCAGATCCAGAGCAAAAACGTAAAATCATCGGAAACGAGTTTGTCTATGTCTTTGACGACGAAGCCAGCAAACTGAAAGACGTGAAATTCTTGGCTCAAGGAACGCTCTATACAGACGTTATCGAGTCCGGAACTGACACCGCTCAGACTATTAAATCTCACCACAATGTTGGTGGTCTGCCGGAAGACATGCAGTTTGAGCTGATTGAGCCGTTGAACACACTTTATAAGGACGAAGTTCGTGCTTTGGGTACAGAGCTTGGTATGCCTGATGAAATTGTCTGGCGCCAACCATTCCCAGGACCAGGACTTGCTATTCGCGTTATGGGAGAAATTACTGAGGAAAAATTGGAAACTGTCCGTGAATCGGATGCTATTCTCCGCGAAGAAATTGCCAAAGCTGGTCTTGACCGCGACATCTGGCAGTACTTTACTGTTAATACTGGAGTCCGATCTGTTGGTGTCATGGGTGACGGCCGAACTTACGACTACACAATTGCGATTCGCGCTATCACTTCTATTGATGGCATGACAGCTGACTTTGCCAAGATTCCTTGGGATGTTCTGCAAAAAATCTCTGTTCGTATCGTTAATGAAGTAGACCATGTCAACCGTATCGTCTACGATATCACCAGCAAACCACCTGCAACTGTAGAGTGGGAGTAATAAGCAAATCTTATTTTAATAATCCTCAACCAGAAGGCTTCTGATGGAGGATTTAACATATTAAGAAATAACAAACAAGGCTAGGACATTTTAGTCCCAGCCTTGTTTTACATAGTCTTGGAATTAACCGCCAAACAATCCTTTAAAGAAGTTGACAATGGCATTCCAGATATTAGAAAAGAAATTACCGCCTTCTTGAAGGAGGCCATTTGCATCAAAGTTAAGGTTAATATTGTTAAAGGTATCCCCTGCCTTTGAAACAATGCTATCTTTCAAGTCACTAAGTGTCTTTGTAAAGTCAGAATCTGTAATGACTCCGCTGTTTGAAAGATTGACAGCGAAATTCAAGATGAGGTTGATTTGGTCACTGGTCACTGACTGAGTCAGACCGTAGTTTTTCAAGGTTTCTTCAACAATCTTACGGACATCATCTGCTGTCAGATTGCTGTTGTTCTTCTTAGCATTGGCGATAGCCGCTTTGATATCAGCCAAGGCTACGTTGAGCTTGTCTGCGTCATAGCCTTCCTTACCTGTGTTTTCAGCATTGATACCAGAAAGGGCAGCCAGTTCTTCTTGTGCTAGATTCTTATTTTTCCTGAGGAATGGTCGCGCCATTATCCTCCAGAGAGTAGTAAATCCCTGCCAAGGCGCTCTCACCTGTTACCGGAATCGGTGCTGCAACGGTAATCTGCGCGTGCTTGACACCCAGAGTAACAGCTGCATTGCGATACATATCTTCCGTAACCTTAGTGATATTTTTGCGGAGTGACGATTTTTACTTCTAATGGCTTGTTGCCGCCTAACTTCTGGATTTTTTTACAGAAGAATAAAGCTGCAGGCTAGGGTCGTTGGCAACATCCATGATTTTTGAGTAGACTTCAGGCGTCATGGTTTTAAGCGGCTTGCTATCGCTGGATGAATTGTAGCCCAACATCTGCAAGGTCTGCTGTTTTTGGCTCTCATCCAAGGAGTAACCCAGCACATACTCTGGCTGCACGTATGTCTCATCAATGACTTTCTGAACATTTGAATCGGCAGCTGCGGTCGATACAGTAAACAGAGTAGCCAGCAAGGCTCCTGCTGTCATTAAAGTTTTTTTGAATTTCATATTTTTTCCTCTTTTCCTCCCGCTATAGTTTCCCAAATTCTATAGCTTTTTTATAGAGCAAACTTTTTATCTGAGTGCCTCGAATTTCTGTTTCTTGAGCTTGTGATTTTCGCTCCTTTTGATATTCAGAGTACTTCAGTTGAGTTGCTGCAATGATGGAGTTATTATTATCTCATCCATAAATGGCTCGAGATAATAGATACATTTTACAACATTTCTCAAAGAAGTTCAAAGAAAAAACAGTCGCTGGATTTGCTAGCCAGCAACTGCTCTTTTCTACTTTTTCCAGAGGAAGTCAATCAGCAATTCATCTACCTCTTGATTCTCATGCAATTGGCTGTGCTGAGCCAACTGACCTGTGATTTTCTTTTCCTGATAAGATTTAGCATTTTCAATCAGAAGGTATTTGAGACTGCGAGAAGAAATATTGAGGACAGAACCGTCGGATTCATTTTTAAAATCACCGTAAATGTTCAAAACATCTACCTGCTCTTGCGGGTAAACTTCTCGTAATCCCAGTAGATTTTGATAAGTCTGGCTCATAGCACTAGGCTGGCCAGTTTGGTCGTCTAGAATTGTCAAATCTTCAGGCAAGTCCCTTCCTTCCAGACCGTTAACATGGTTGGCAATATTTACCTGCTTTTGCAACTGAGGAAGATTTTCATCCTGACCGTTCTCCAGCATATAAAAGAGAATGGACATATTCCCCATCGAATGGCCTACCAGATTCATCTTATCAAAGCCATAAGTCTCTTGTAACTTACGAATCACAGCTGCTGCATATTTGCCATCTTGAGCATAGTCGGCATTGCGGTTATCTTCGTAGTTTACCTTAATAATGGGATTGATAGCACCTTTCGGTATCTCTCTAATAAGCTTACTTGCCCATTTTTACTGACATTTGCTGTGATAATTGTCTGAGTGACTCCAGCATTTTTTGCAGCGTCTGTCATATGATTTTCAGCATTAGAGCTGGATCCAAAACCATGAAAAAACAAGGTTGGCGTTGTTGACTGCACATATTGTTTTGTGTTGAGCTCAGTGGCTTCTTTATGGTTGTAAAAAGCTGTTAGACCGGCAATTGTCACTAAAACCAGAATGAGGAGCTTAAAACCGAGTTTCTTGTTCATTTTTCATTCCTTTTTATGATAGATGTACAAAATTATATCATGTATCTATCGTGGTTACAAATATCCGGATTATTACTTCACCATCAAAAAAGAAAGAAGCTTGAAAACTTCTTTCTAAAACCATTTTAAAAGGCGCATGATGTGCATGTTCATCTTGACCTGACGGGAATAATAATAATTACCGCCGTTGATATAGAGTTCTGGCCCGTGGAAAATTGAAATCAGGTTATAGTAGCCGTAGGTCTTACCAGTTACATTTCCTAAGCTTGGTGCTACTACATCTTTGGAATATTTTTTAGCCAGCTCCAGCGTATTTTCGCCACCGTTTTTAGCAACGTAGTCGATATAAGCCTGACCGAAATTATAGGCTTGTACTGCTGTCCAAACATCCACCTTTTTCTCGCTAGCTAACTCTAGGTTATCAGACAAGGTCTGAACTCCTTGGCGAATACTTTCTTTGTTATCCGTGATGGCATTAGTCTGACCAGTTGCGCTTTCACTGGACTGCATGACATCGGTGTCTTTTCCCTTGGTCTCTGTATAAATCATGGCCAGCACCAATTCTTCATTGGCCGCTGTGTCCTGCTCATCAAGCACTTCTCTGACCAATGTCTGATACTTCATGACCTGCTTGACATCATGATGAACCTGATAAATCTTGTAGCCAGCAAAGAGCACGAAAAGGACTAAAATCAGTCTTCTTAGAAATTTAAACATTATTTATTTTGGATATCCTCGATGTTCTTAATCAAAATAGAATAGGTCCCGTTATCGTTCTGGATAAATTCTACCGACTCTGCGTCCTGATAGATATCATTAGGAACGATGAGTTCAATTCCATTTGAAAGGGAGAGTTTCTGATTTTCGAACTTTTTCTTCTGGCGGCTGCTGTCAATCTCATCAAACTTGACTGGCTCAGGAATAGCTTCCTTGACTTGGTCAATAAAGGTAAGTCGGGCAGTCAGATTGCTGTCAAAAAGATCATCGGCCAGTTTCTCAGGCGACAGTTCGTCATTTTCTTCCAAATTTTTGAAAATACTGGATTTGACCTTGGACTGGAACTGAAAATCGTCTTTGTTAAAACTTTCGGCAACTTTTTGAGCAGTCTTCTCAAGTGCTTTGATTGATTTCTTAGCTGAGATTGTCGGATTGACCTGCAAGAGATTGTCTGACATATAATTGAGAAAGGCACCGTTATACTTGATGCGCTTTTCAATCAGATGGTACTTGCGAGATTTGAGATTGATGACCAAAGCCTCGTCCGCACCCGTACCAAAGCCAGGCAGATTGTTCTGCGTCAGCTTGATAGGATTGTCCACCTCGCCACCAAAGTGGGTCAGAGTTTCCCGCAGAGCAATCCGCAGAAAAGCAAAGTGCTCCACACCCTCTTTTTCAAACTGGACAAAAATCAGATCATTGGTTTTCTGGTTTTCACTGACTGAAAACTCCTCCTGCCAGAGCTTAGCCACTGTCACTGATGTTTCCAGTAGATCGTCTGAAAGCTGGGCTAAAAAGACGTTTTCGGGATTGAAAACACCTGTTTTAGCATCGTCAGAATAGACCCGCTCGATTTTTTTGCGCAGGTACTCTTCAATCTTGGGAGTGATGTTGAGAAACTTATCCGCCAGCAGCAGTTCGGTATCAGCTGGGCTGAATTGATGAATAATCGCTTTTTTTACGTAAATATCCATCTTAGTTCAAGCCCTCATAGAGCGGAAAGCGTCCGTCAATTCGCGAACTTCTGCCCGTACCTGATTCAGCACTGCTTCATTTTCAGCGTTTTCCAAAGCCTTGATAATAAGCTCGGCTACCTTGATGCTTTCTGTTACACCAAAGCCTCGAGCTGCAATAGCTGCTGTACCGATACGAATTCCGCTAGTCTTAAATGGTGACAAAGTCTCGTAAGGGATGGAGTTTTTATTAAGGGTAATATTGACTTCATCCAAGAGATTTTGCGCTACTTTCCCATTTTCTACAACCTTAGTAACATCCACCAAGAAAAGGTGGTTTTCAGTACCGTCAGAAATCACACGGAACTTGTCATGCTGACGGAAGACTTGGGTCATGGCTTGGGCATTGTCCAAAATCTGCTGAGCATAAACCTTGAAAGCTGGATCAAGCACTTCTTTAAAGGCAACTGCTTTGGCTGCAATGACATGCTCCAGTGGTCCGCCTTGAATGCCTGGGAAGATAGCTGAGTTAATTTTCTTAGCTAAGTCTTCATCATTTGTCAAAATCAAACCACCTCGAGGTCCACGCAAGGTCTTGTGTGTTGTCGTTGTTGTGATATCCGCATAAGGAACAGGGCTAGGATGGAAGCCTGCAGCGACTAATCCAGCGATATGAGCCATATCTACCATAAGCTTGGCACCTACCGCATCAGCGATTTCACGGAATTTTGAAAAGTCAATGATGTGAGAATAGGCTGAAGCCCCTGCCACAATCAGCTTAGGCTGAATTTCTTTGGCTTGCTGGAGGATGGCATCAAAGTCCAGCAATTCTGTTTCTGGGTCAACACTATAGGATACAAAATTATAGGTTTGACCAGAAAAGCTGACTGATGCACCATGAGTCAAGTGGCCGCCAGCAGACAGATCCATGCCCATAACTGTATCACCTGGCTCAATCAAAGCCATATAAGCAGCGCAATTTGCTTGGCTACCTGAGTGAGGCTGAACATTAGCAAACTTGGCACCAAAAATTTCCTTGGCGCGTTCAATTGCCAGACTCTCAATCACATCCACTACATCTGTCCCACCATAGTAACGGCGACCTGGGTAGCCTTCAGCATACTTATTGGTCAAAATAGAACCTTGAGCAGCCATGACAGCTTTAGAAACGACATTTTCTGAAGCAATCAGCTCAATATTATGCTGCTGACGTTCTTCTTCTTTAGCAACTGCTTCCCAAATCTCTGGGTCAAATGCTTTGTAGTCTTCTTGGTCAAAAATCATAAGGTGTCTCCCTTCTTTTGCGAAAATAGGACCTTAGGTCCTAAAAGTTAAAATTTTATATCATTTACTTGGGCGAGAATATCCTCGCGAGTAATCGCTCCCTGGCGTAGAATAATAGCTTTTTCTCCTGACAAGTCCAGAATAGTTGAATCTTGACCTGTCAAAGTAGCATCATCTTCTACACCTGAGATCTCCCCTTGAAAATCCATCATAATCTGCTGGAAAGAAGTTCCACTGGCTTTTCCAGAAAGATTGGCGGATGGACCAATCAAGGGACCGTACTTGCGAATTAAGTCTAGGGTAACTGGATGATTAGGAATCCGAAAGCCCACAGTTTCCATACCTGAGTTTATCCAAGTCGGCACTCGGTCATTGGCTTGGAGGATAATAGTCAGCGGCCCAGGTAGAAAGGCTTGATAGAGTTGTTTCAGATAACTGGGCTGATTCTTAGAAAAAGCATACATCTCTTCTAAGCTAGCCACATTGAGATTGAGAGCCTTGTCACTAGGTCTTCGTTTTAATTCGTAGACTCGTTCAACCGCCTCTTGATTCAAAGCCTGAGCAAAGAGGCCATAAACAGTTTCTGTAGGCAGGACAACTGCTCCGCCTGTTGCCAGAGTCTTTTCTATCTTATCCATTGTCCATCGCCACCATTCTATCTTTGCCAAATTGATCTTTCAAGACTCGGATTCGTTTTTGGGGAAAAGATTTTTTCAATAACTCCCTGACACCGTCTCCTTGCTTGTAACCAATTTCCAGATAAATTTTTCCATTTTCTGTCAGATAGTCCCCTACCTGCTCCGCTATTTTCCGATAGACAGCATAGCCATCTTCCTCCGCAAAGAGGGCCATATGAGGTTCTGAGGTCAAAACATTAAGTCCAACTTCGTCCTTATCTGCTTCTGAAATATAGGGCGGATTGGAGACGATGATGTCAAATTTTCCTTGAATTGCATCCAAGCAATCAGATTGGACAAAAGTGAGGCTGAGTCCGCAGGACTGAGCATTTTCTGTTGCCAAGGAAAGAGCATCGCTTGACAGATCAGAAGCAGTAATCTGCCAATTTGGACGACTGTTTGCCAGTGCAAGAGCAATGGCGCCGCTGCCGGTGCCGATATCCAAGACAGACAGAGAACTTTCGGGATTTCTGACAAAATCAGCTCCACCAGCTCCTCCGTCTCAGGCCTTGGAATCAGAACCCGCTCATCAACCTTGAGAGTCAAGCCATGAAAGTCATTGCTGCCAATGATATACTGGGCCGGCTTATGAGCAAGAAGCTGCTCTTGAATTGCTTTTAGCTGCTCACGGTCTTCCTGGCTGACTTCTGTCCGAAGCTTGAGAACAAAGTCGGTAAAGGAGAGCTCGTTGAGAGCCCGATAAACGAAAGATAGGCTTTCTGCTTCTTCTCCCGCTGCTACCAGCTCCTGCTCTAACTCAGTCAAATATTGAGCCAATGTCATTATTTATTCAGCTCTTCTAGTTTTTGCGTTTGGTCATAGAGAACCAGAGCGTCAACAACTTCATCCAGTTTGCCAGCTAAAATCGTGTCTAGCTTTTGCAAGGTCAAGCCAATACGATGGTCTGTCACTCGATTTTGCGGGAAATTATAGGTACGAATCCGCTCTGAGCGATCACCTGTACCAATCGTAGACTTGCGCTCCGCATCCTGCTCATCTTGAGCGATTTGAGCAAAGTGGTCTGCTACGCGAGCTCTGATGATTTTCATAGCCTTATCTCGGTTCTTCTGCTGAGTACGCTCTTCCTGCATTTCAACCTTGATATTGGTAGGCAAATGGACAATACGAACCGCAGTTGCAACCTTATTGACGTTCTGTCCGCCGGCACCTGAAGCGTGGTAGATGTCAACACGAAGATCTTTAGGATCAATGTCGTATTCGACTTCTTCGATTTCTGGCATAACCAAGACAGTTGCCGTCGAGGTGTGAACGCGGCCTTGGCTTTCGGTCACAGGAACCCGCTGTACGCGGTGTGCACCAGATTCATACTTAAGTTTCGAGTAGACCGACTGACCTGAGACCATAGCGACCACTTCCTTGATCCCACCTACACCATTGTAAGAAGCTTCCATAACTTCGAAGCGCCAGCCTTGGCTTTCAGCATATTTTTGATACATCTGCAAGAGGTCGCCAGCGAACAACTGAGCCTCATCTCCTCCTGCAGCACCGCGGATTTCAAGGATAATATTCTTATCATCGTTTGGATCTTTCGGTAAAAGAAGGATTTAGTTTTTCCTCATATTCTTCTTTTTCAGCCTTGGCATCTTTGAGCTCCTGCTTGGCCATTTCTTCCAAGTCGGCATCACCAGAGGCGTCTTTTATCATTTCTTCAGCGTCTGTGATGTTTTGCAGAACTTTTTTATACTCTCGGTAAGCCGTCACTGTATCGCGAGTGCTGGCTTCTTCCTTAGAAAGCTCCATAAAGCGCTTGGTATCGCTGACCACATCTGGGTCGCTTAGGAGTTCACCAAGTTCTTCGTAGCGATCTTCAACCGCTTGTAACTGTTCATAGATGTTCATAGATTTTTCATCATCTCCTTTATTTCTATCATTGGATTATTTAATGTCAGGGTTAAAATAGTGCTTGCGGCAGACTGAGATATAGGTCTCGTGGCCGCCAATTTTAATCTGTTCTCCATCATAAACCGGCTTTCCGTTATCAGTCCGTAAAACCATGGTGGCCTTACGAGAGCAATACTGGCAAATGGTTTTAATCTCCTCAATCTTGTCAGCCAAGAGCAAGAGGTGCTTGGAGCCTTCAAAAAGTTCGTTGCGAAAGTCGTTTTTCAGACCAAAAGCCATAACTGGAACATCCAACTCATCCACTACTCTAGCCAAATCATAGACATGATGGCGTTTCAAGAACTGAGCCTCATCAATCAAAACACAATAAGGCTTTTCAGGCAGCTGCTGGATATAGCCAAAAATATCCGTCTGATCTTCAATAGCCATAGCATTCCTCTTCATACCGATACGACTAGAAACGACACCAAAGCCGTCGCGGGTATCAAGAGCCGAGGTCATGATAACGACGCTCTTGCCTTGTTCTTCATAATTGTGGGCCACTTTCAAAATTTCAATGGTCTTGCCCGAATTCATCGTACCATATTTGTAGTATAACTGAGCCATATTTTAAATCTTTGCTAATTCACTATCTCCATTTTTACTTCACATTATTTTACCATAATTCATTACTCTTTAAAACCTCATTTGTGATAAAATAATAATAACGAAATAAAGGAGGCAGAAAATATGCCATTTGTTAGAATTGATTTATTTGAAGGACGCACTCTGGAGCAGAAAAAAGCTCTTGCCAAGGAAGTAACTGAAGCCGTTGTCAGAAATACAGGCGCACCTCAGTCTGCTGTCCATGTCATTATTAACGACATGCCAGAAGGAACCTATTTTCCACAAGGAGAAATGCGAGAAAAATAAAAAAGAAAAGCCGGCAGTGTATAGGGATATAAACTGCTGGCTTTTTTTCTATGAATGACTTCTACGGTTTTCTATTTTGCTCTCAAATTCTTTAATTAATTTTTGATACCAATAAAAACTATCTTTTCGAATCCGCTCTAGACTACCACCTTCTTCCTCATCACGGTCTACATAAACAAATCCATAGCGCTTGCCATAACCGTTTAGCCATGAAAGTAGATCTGTGAAAGACCACGTACAATAGCCGATGACTTGGCAACCATCTTCTATGGCATTTTGTACAGCTGTAATATGGTTATCGAGGTATTCAATCCGATATGGGTCGTGGATCTTTCTATCTTCTGTTAAGGCGTCATACTCTCCTAGTCCATTTTCAGTTATCATAATTGGAATATCATATCTGCTGGTAATCCGTCGCAAAGCAATTCGTAAACCAATTGGATCTATTTCCCACTCCCAACTAGTACGCTCTAAGTGTTCGTTTGGCACATGCTTAAACTGATCCGGCTCACCAGCTTCAGCATTCGGTACATTAGCAGCAAAAGTATGAGATTGGTAATAGTTGACGCCAACGAAATCTGGACGACCAGCTTTTAAAATCTCTAAATCCCCTTCTCGGATATCTAATTGTATCCCGAATTGGTTTTTCAAATAAGCTAGAGCTGTCTTTGGATAACGTCCCAATAAATAAGCATCCATCCAATACCAAACATTAACATCCAAAGATTTCTCCATGGCTAGAACGTTTTCTGGCCGATTATCCAGAGCATAGAGGACTGGAAAAGCAAAGCTTGGACCGATTTGACCTTTTATTTTTAAATCATGGAATCGTTTGATAATCGTCGCATTAGCCAAGTTGACAATGTGATTGACTTGATGCATTCGCTTGATGTCTTTAATTCCTGGTGGGAAATAGCCATCTCTGTAGCCGAGTCCAACAAAGACATTTTGCTCATTGAGTCCAATCCAATATTTCACTCGATCTCCAAAGTTTTTGAAGAGAATCTCTGCATAATACAGGAAATCGTCGATTATCTTTCTGGATTCCCAACCGCCGTACTCATCTTGCAGTACTTGAGGCAAATCCCAGTGATAGATCGTGATAATGGGTTCAATATTATATTTGAGAAGTTCATCAATCAGATTTGAATAAAACTCAATCCCTTTCTGGTTAACCTCTCCTCGTCCCTCGGGCAAAATACGGGTCCATGCAATAGAAAATCGATATGCTTTTAGGCCCATTTCGGCCATCAGTTTAACATCTTCTTTATAGCGATGATAATGATCCACTGCCACATCGCCTGTTGTGTTTTTAAAGGTCCTATTAGGTTGGCGGACAAAGGTGTCCCAGATAGATAGACTCTTGCCATCTTCATCCCAAGCTCCCTCAACTTGATAGGCTGCTGAAGCCGATCCCCAGAGAAAGTCTCTGGAAAATTTTGTCACATCAATCAAGCTGCTGCACCTCCTTTGGCTTCTAGAGCTTCCATTTCAGCTTCTTGCTTAACCAGTTGCTCTTCATATTTCTTGAAGAATGGGTAGTAAATCAGCATAGCAGGTAGAATCAAAATATAATCCCAAACAAAGTTTTGCCAACGAAGGGTGGTCAGATAGTTACTAAAGCCCATTGGCAACTGAGCGCTGACAACAATCCAAGCTGGAATGATAAAGCCTGTTTTGTAAGCAAAATAAGTCAAAATCATCATAATAGGCACATTGAGTACATAAGGGATACAAAGAATTGGGTTGAACATAATTGGCATACCAAATGTTACTGGCTCGTTGATGCCAAACCATCCAGGAATGAGGGAAATCTTTGATACGGCACTGATTTGTTTAGATTTTGATCGTAAGCCCATCAGGACCAGGGCCCAGGTATTCCCTGTACCCCCAACTAAAGCCATGGAAGTGTAGAGTAAGACTGGGAAGAATTGCATTGGCTGACCGTTCGCATGAAGAGCAGCATTGGTTGTTGCCGCTTGAATCCCAAGCGGAGAAATGATTGGAATAATGATTAGGGTACCATGAATACCGAAGCACCAAAGAATCAGCGCTAACATACAAAGCATCACAATTCCTGGAACAGATGATACAGCGCCAAGCGGTGCACGCAAGAGAGCCATAAAACCAGACGGAACATTATAAGCTCCTGCTGTCAAGGCTCCAATTCCAACATTCAGTAGGAGGAAGAGAGTGATGGAGAAGAATACCGGCAGAATAGAGCCGAAACTATCTTGCAGGAACTGCGGCACAACATCGGGCATCTTTATTTTAATATCTTTTTCATAACAGAATTTTTCAATCTGTACAACGACAAAGACAATAAAGAAGCTGATAAACATACCTTGTGAGCCAAGGTAGTCTAATTGCAGGCCGGAGAATTCTTCAGTATCAACAAAAGCTCCTGCCACAAGCATGAAAGTAACTGCTGTATCAACAGCTGCCATAATAGGGGATTTCAATTTCAAATTCTTAGCATAATGATAAGCAAAGAAGATAGCAACCCAGATAGAAATAAAATCCATTGAATAACGGAAAGGCAAGGTTAATGTATTATACACTGCATCCCCTGTTTTGAACCAACCTAGAGCTGTTTCATTTCCAATCGCAGCTAAGACTTGAAATAAGGAACCCACGGTAATCAATCCCAAGAGAGAGCCTAATCCAGCTTGTAAAGACTGTATAAACACATTGTTGGCCAGTTTATAACCAATTTCCTGGAGCTTGGTCATGAACTTACTGTTAAAGAATTTTTCCATCAGAAAAACCTCCTTAAGATATTGCTTTAATTAATTGAAAGATATTCTTACAATCTCCCATTGCATAATCCATAGCTGGTATGGTGGCAACAGGTTTTGACACTGTCTCTTTGACAGAATCAAGTTTATAAGAAACCTGAGGGCCTAATAAAATTACGTCATAATCCTGAGCATAATCTTGATAGTCCATCAATCCGACCGCTTTGATATCGAGGTCAATACCTTGGTTACTTGCATATTGCTCCATTTTTTTCATCAGGATACTCGTGGACATACCCGCTGCACATATTAATAAGATTTTCATTGTCTTTCTCCTTCTCTATTGGAATACAGTTCAATCATCTCAGTGATAAGGTCAATGGCCAAGAGACTCGTCATAAAATGATCTTGTGCATGAACAAGCAATATACTCAACTGATGACCGTTTCCTTGTGCTTCTTCCTGCAATAAATCCGTTTGGGAATGATGGGCTTTTAAAATAACACTATTTGCCTCATCCATTAATTCCTTAGCTGCATCAAATTCGGCTAATTTTGCTTTTTTTAGTGCTTCAAAAGCTAAGGATCGAGCTGCACCAGAATTGGCAATTAAGGACATGGCAATAATCTCCGCTGAACTATTCCATTCTTCCATACAAACTCCTCCTTTCAATTTGACTTCTTACCCAAAGTTTACTATAGCTCTATTCTACTGTCAAAAGCGTTTATATTTTCTTAATATACAGTTTTCTAGCTTAGTGTATCCATTTTCAAATGCCATTCATACTCAATTTATTATAAAAAATTTAAAGCAACAGTTTCTTGCGTGCTTTAACTCTGTTACTCTACTATTTTAAAAATAGTTCCTTTGATATATTTTAGAACCTATCGTAAAATTAGTGTATAAAAATTAATCGTTTTTTATGATAATGTATAATACAAAAGCTAAAGAGTATAAAAATTCATTAAAATCCGTCTCTTTTTCCTCAGGGGGTTACTTTCCTCAAGGGCTTATTATATACTTAATTTATGAAGATTATTAGAGAACTCCAAGTCACTTCAGATGAATTTTATGACTTCTTGGAAAGCGAGTTTCTGAATCAAATCAATCAAACTGACAATCAAACAAAAAAGATAGATAGGTTAAAGAAAGGACTTCGTTACTCAAAATTGTCAGACAATGTCTATACCAAGACTGATTATGAGATTCTGGACTATCGTCGCCATGAAACCTACGTCATTCAAATCTCGTCCCATAGTGAAAAAACGATTACTTCCTACAAGACCAAGCCTTGCTCAAAAGGGCTTGAGGTTACGCTAGAGCAAGAACAAAATAAATTGACAAAAAATTCAAAAAGCAAGCTCATCAAGTGGATGGGAGAGCTTCTCTACTTTGGTCGCCTTTCGGAAAATCTTTATAAGATTCAAGGGGAAATTGAGAAGACTAGAAAAGCGAAAACTCAGTAAAAAACAAATCCGATCCATACCTTATTTTCTGCGCCCAGATTTTTTATGACTCGCAGATATTCAGATAGTTCAAGGAGTAGATTATGAAACAAGGCATCACACCTCAATATTGGAAACAAGAAAACAACGGTCGCTATTTCACTAAAGAAACTCAAATATTCAGCCCTCTGCCTATTTTGACTGATACCTTACGGGCTCATCCAATAGCAAGAAATCATAGACAGCTGGCTTTCCCTGCCATTCATTTCATAGAAGGGATTTCCCGAGAAGTTGGTCAAGAGGTCATGCAGTCCTTTTCACTTCCCTATCCATCCAATCCTGAAGCGCACATCGTAAAGGCTACTGAAGAAGGAATTTTCGTTTATGCCTTGTCCCAACGTGGCTTATTTTATGGGGCAATTTCAATTATCCAAATGTTGCAGGATGGCTACTTGCCTTATGGATTGGCCTACGACGAACCCGTCTGTTCTGAGCGTGGTCTCAAGGTCTTTTTACCGTCTCGTAAGAATATGGATTTCTTCAAGCAATTTGTGGATATGCTTGCTTTCTTCAAGTACAATACCCTCATGATTGAAATCGGCGGTGCTATGGAATATAAAAAACACCCTGAAATTAATCAAGAGTGGATTAAATATTGTGCTGATATGGCTGAATACTCTGGCAAGACCAAAGAAATCCAAGACTATACCTTCCCTTGGTACAAGAATGCCATTCACATGGAAAATGGTGATGGGGAATTTCTAAGTCAAAATGATGTGAAAGATCTAGTCCTCTACTGCAAAGAAAGATTCTTTGAAGTGATTCCTGAGGTTCCCTCTCTTGGCCACTGTGACTACCTGATGCTTGGTCACCCTGAAATTGCAGAAATCCCTGAAGATCCTTATCCGGACACTTACTGTCCATCAAATCCTGCCTCTTATGAACTCCTCTTTGATGTTCTGGATGAAATCATTGAGGTCTTTGAACCTGAAGTCATCAATATCGGACATGATGAATACTATTCAATTGCCATGTGTGAGCGCTGCAAAGGAAAGGCTGGAGCAGACATCTTTGCAGAGGACATTATCAAGATTTATGACCACCTCAAGCAGAAAAATGTCCGAACCATGATTTGGGGAGACAAGTTACTGAAAAACGCTATCGTTCCTGATGCAGGGCCTTTTGGTGGAGCAGAAATCATCATGTACACTCCCCAGTTCAAAAAAGATACAGGCACAAAAGTTGGCATTATGCCGGCAACCTGGCAGGCTATTCACCAGATTCCCAAAGATGTCGAAATTCTCCATTGGCTCTGGAGTTTGGATGAAAAACTGGAAGATGAAGTCTTGGAAGAAGGCTTTAACATCCGTTATGGTAATTTTGAAGGCTATCTCTTTCCACATTGGGCTGAGCACTTGAAGAAGGGCAGCAAGGGAGCTATCATCTCCAACTGGAGCACTTTAAATGAGGTAATCCTGCAGAGAAATGTCATTTTCTTCGGTTTGGCCTATGCATACGAGATGTTTTGGAATCATGACTATCGTGATGAAGACTATGCGACTATCCGTGATAAACCTTATCATATCTCTTCCATTACCACTATCCTGACCTTCAAAACCACACGCGCAGCCTTGAAACACTAGCTCATCCTAGCTGGATTGAAATTGGCTATGCTACTGACTATTTTGTGGAATACCAATGGTTTGTGGACGGTGTCTTCCCTGAAATGGAAACCTATCAAATCGGCAATATCCTACTAACCTATGCTGATCAAACCGAGTTCACTGTTCCCATTATCTTTGGAGAAAACATTGGCAAAACAAGTGTTGACTGGGATCGGTCTACCAATACCAACCCTTTACCTGGTGAACCTATCTATAAAGTAGATGAGCAATTATTTGAAGTCTCTCTTAGAACCAAACCTTATCAAAAAGAGCAGCAAACTTTCTTCGCATTTCCTATTCAAAACCCTTATCCCGAAAAGGAATTGAAGAATGTAGAAGTTCAAACAGAAGCTGACAAAGATTGTCAAATTTTTGTTGATCAAATTGCCTATTATCACTAAACTTGAGGCTTATTTCAAGCTATCAGATAGAAATAGCGAAATTTATGAGGAATCAGAATCATCCAATTCAAAAAAAGCAGAAACTTTCTAGATATCATGTTACTAGACATACTGATTGCTTATCCTATTTGAAACGAAAGGAGGTGGGAGAGTGAGTGAAAAGAAAACATTTCTGAAACAATTCTTACGTCTCAGTCTACCGTTTTCTCTTCAATTTCTACTAGCCAGCGCTGTCAATCTAGCTGATGTTGTTATGATTGGCCAGCTAGGGGAAAAACAAATCGCAGCTGCTGGTGCTGCCAACCAGATTTTCTTCCTCTTGACTATTGTACAGTTTGGTATTGGTAGCGGAGCTTCTGTCTTCATGGCCCAATACTGGGGAGCCCAGCGAATTGCTGATATGAGAAAAACCTTGGGATTAGTCTATATGCTGAGCGGAATCATCTCCGTTTCCTTTACTTTAGTCGCTTTACTTTTTCCCAAGCAACTGATTGGCTTTTATATTCATGATACCGAAGCTATTCATTTGGGCGCCCAGTACCTATCTATCGTCTCCTGGACCTACCTGATGACAGCTATCACAACCTCATTGGCCACCATATGTCGCTGTAGTAATGAAGTTTTCTTACCAACTCTTGCAAGTCTCCTATCCATGGCGACCAATATCATTGGCAATGCCGTCCTTATTTTTGGACTGATTGGATTTCCTAAACTTGGACTGGTTGGTGCTGCTATTGCTACCTTTATTGCTCGATTGCTGGAGCTTTGCTGGTTAGTATTTGGTGTCTATCGAACAAGGATGGCTGGAGCAGCTAGCATAACTGAACTCTTTGCCTTTCACAAAGACTTTGTTTATCAATTTTTGAAAAAAACCTTACCAGTCGTCTTCAATGAAGGTGCTTGGTCGCTCGGAACATCAATTGGCTTGGCCATTATCGGACTATTAGGTACTGACGTAGTGGCCTCTACCCAGATTGCTAGCGCCATTGCCCAAATTGGTTTTGTCTTTGTACGTGGTGCAGGAAATGCCGTAGCTGTTATGCTAGGCAATACTATCGGGGAGAATCAAGTAGAAAAAGCCTTACAAGATGCCAAGCGCTTCTTACTTCTACTACCTCTCATCGGACTCATCGTCAGCATCCTACTCATCTGGGCCATGCCCTTAGCCCTGAAACTCTACAACTTAAGCAATCAGACAGAGCAACTAACCATCCTGATGATTCAGTTAAATGCCCTGTTGTTTATCCCAAAAGCTTTTAGTGTTGTTTTAATTGTCGGGATTTTACGTAGCGGAGGCGATACCAACTATGCCTGCCTGCTAGATATTTTACCTGTCTGGCTCTTCAGCATTCCACTTGGCTATGCTCTGGTTAGTCTGCAGGCTCCCATTTGGCTAATCTTTCTTGTGATAAATGGCGAAGACATCCTCAAGCCAATCTGGGGAATCCCTCGTGTTTTCTCAGGAAAATGGCTGCATAATCTTGTGCAAGAGCACATGTAAAAAAGCATCTAAATCACAACATTACCACAGAAATCGGAAATGTAAATCCCGACTAAAAAGGTAATGAGAGTTAGGTGCTTTTTTATTGGTTTGCGACTCCAACTTACAATTTTATAATTTGCGCAGCATCTGAATTAAAACACTGACCTCTGCGTCATCTACAAGAATCTTAAAGCTTCGCTCCACCGTTCGGATGATTTTCCTAACGTGCTTATAGTCATCAGGGAATTTTTCGATAACACCAGCAATTTCTTTACTGCTCTTCTTCAGGCATTCTCCTGAAAGGGTCCGCTCCACTAGACACGCAATATGAACAAACAAACCTATTGTTTGCTCCTCTGTCAGCTGATAATAAAAATCAAATTCATCTAAAATAGCAGGAAGAATCTTTTTAATCTTAGCTAAGGAAGTATAGACAAATTGCTCTTCTAAAAATTGGTAAACTTTCTCATAATCGTAGCTATTGACAGAGGTCGGTACAAACATCAATAATTTATCTAGGTGCTCCTTGGGCTGCTCAAAAACATCTTTAATGGAAATGAAAGGGATACCCATAATTTGAGGGTCGAAAGTTCCAACAAAAGCATGAACTTGATAGGTCTTTCTTAAGGCCATCACTTCCTCAATCAACATCTCCTTATTAGCAACTGACAAAGCAATGACACGGTAACCCAGCTTTGAATACTGATCAAGATAGTGCTTGAGCTGAAGAGAACCGCCTTCGCTGGTATAACAGAGTGTAATGATGATTTTTCTTGGTCCCGATTTTTATAAAGCTGATTCATTTCCATATGAAAAGCGTGAAAGACACTGTCAATATCATTTTCTATCAAACAGCGCCGTGCAATCCCCATGCCAATCATCGTAATGGGAATTTCAAATTCTCTGATTTTAATCAGAGTTTCTTCTCGAATTTTATCCAGCATTTCCTTAATCGATCCCATATCATAGAGGACGATGACCCCTAAACCTTGGTCTAGCTCCTCAATTTGCTCTTTTAATTTACGATAACTTTCCTCTAGAGATTCTTCTAATAGAATATCAAAGCCATACACTTGGCTATTTTTAGTCAGCATCTTGGTTGATTCAGCCAAGGACTTGGCAACTCCTTTACCATGCAGAATGTAGAGCAAGATAGGTCGTAGACTATCTTGTTTCTTTTCGGATTCAATAATAAACATAGTTAGGATGACGGTTTCATCTATCGGAACAGCTAGTTGAAATCTTGTTTCTAGTTGCCTAGCAAATTTAGAACATTGTGCATACTCTATTGGATAATCCCGGATCACTTTCACAATAGCATCATTATCCAACTGCCGATTTAAAGACCCTTTCTGCTTAAGCATCGCATTGACATGAAGGCTGATGCCGTAATATGCCGTCGAATTAAGCTCTATATTGAGTTCTTTTTGAACAGATAGAACAAAGGCTTGTACCAACTGGATTACTTCAGCAGAAACAATCGTCTCAAGCTGATTAAGATTTTCCAACTCATCTTCTTTCTTAACAAAAGGTTTGTATTCAATATAGCTTTGAATATAGTTTCTCACTGCCTCAAAAACATCATCCTGCTCAATGCCTCTTTCTGATAACTGAGAATATTCTGATTTAATTTGTTATATAAATCATCCGATTCTTGCTCTGGAAAATCCAGCAATCCCAACTCCTTATCATAAATCAGCACCTTACGTTTGCCAATCAATTCATCGATTTTAACTACATTATGACTACCTAAATGCCGAATTCCTTGATAAGGAATGGGTAAATCGTCATTACAAAGTGTTAAATCTTTTAGCTCCGACCTCAGACTTCTTACAAAAGCATTGGCACAAGCAGTTCGAACTGCATATTCTAATTCTTTTATATTGCTAATATTCGCTGATAGGATGAAGGAATGAATGACATCACGCGGTACTTGAATATCATGCGCAGAATTCTTTGATTCGATAGCTAAAAAGTAATTTAGTAACTCTAGCTTTTCACTAATCGGTCGATTCGGATAAGAAGGCAGCTGGATTACAACAGGAAGTTTATTGGATAAATGTTCAGATAGCTTAGCGCTACTTCCGATAATTACCAAACCTTTCTTCTGACGTCTCTTTTGTTCTCCTTCTCTGTGATTCAGCCAGGAAATCAATCTATTTTGATCCGCCGAAGATAGAACTTGTATGTTATCTATAAATAAAATTCCTTCTGCTACTTTCTCAAATACAGACTTCGTTGCCTCTGAGCCAAATAACAACTTCAGCAAATCATCCAGAACATCAATATAGTCTAAGCAGTTAATTTTTTCAAACAACTGAGGTTTACTAATTGCTTGATTTTGAATGGCAAACTCCATCATTTTATTAACGAAGTGAGTTCTACCAGCGCCAATCTCGGATAAAATGAGTACTGGAAGGGCATAATTTGGGTATAAAATAGCTGCCTGCGCTAACTGGATGGCTGTTCGCAAGCTGCCATTTTCACCTATAATGCTTGGAAAATCCAAAGGATTTTCTGCAAATACCTCTTTTAACTTGTATTGAACTGGCCGTGTATTTCCTTTAACGAGTATCCCTTCTTTACCAATTGATTCAAAATAGTGCTCACATTTGAGCGTTGCATTCCTAAAGCAGCAGCAATTACTTTCGTTTCAAGACCTTGCTTATTATTCTTTAGTAATTCTTGCTCTAGATATTCTAAGACTAGTGTTTTGGCAACCTTCATATTCTACCTCACTGATATTTTTCTCCCATTATCGTCATTCAATTTATCTTATACTGCAGCTTGATTCACCTACTTAGAGCCTTAGAACTTACTCCCTATCATCCTGTCATTTCCTTATCTAAACATTATAAATTGAAGCAAGAGAATGATAGAATACATAAAAGCCAACTGTTAATGAGTGATATAAACAGCTGGCCTTTTTCTTTATCATTCAGGAATGAAATTCTTTATTCATTCTTTTATCAGAAAACCAAGTCGTAAGGAGACTCCAACTTGTCCGCTAGACTGGCTAAGAATTCAGCTGCCGGCTGACCATCTACGACTTGATGGTCAAAAGTCAAGCTGAGCGGCAGGAATTTTTGCTCGTAGACCTGTCCTTGGCTGTCAAGAGCCAACGACGTTTGCAAGGCACCAACTCCTAAAATGGCTACTTCTGGTGTATTTAGGATAGGAGTGAAATACTCAATTCCTGCTCCCCCGAGATTGGTAATACTGAAAGTTGAACCTGAGTAAAGATCAGGATCTAAAGTTCCTTTACGAGCTTGATTGGCTTGCGTTTTGATAGCTAAGCCCAAGTCAGCCAGCGTTAGCTTATCCACGTGACGAATGACCGGAACCACCAAACCATCACTAAGTGCCGTCGCGATACCAATATGAATATCTTCTACTTCCTGATATTGACCATTGAAATACCAAGCATTGAGCTGAGGGTGATCTTTCAACGCCTTGGCAACAGCCTTTGTAAGCAGAGTCGTGATGCTGATTTCGCCATTTTCTAGTGGAGAAGCGACCTTATCCTTCATATCCTGTCTAAAGGCTATCAGCCGACTGATATCCACCTTACGATGCAAGGTCACCTGAGCAGATGCCTGGAGACTATTCATCATCCGCTCTGCAATAGTCTTGCGCATACCTGTCAATCCTGCACCATAGTCAACTTGACCAGCATGCTGAAGGACTGCTGAGCTACTTTCAGGTGTTTGGTTTGGAAGTGCCTCTGGTTTATAGTTTTCCACATCCCGTCGGGTAATACGGCCATTGCCTCCCGTTCCTGAAATCAAGGAAATATCATATCCTTTTTCCTTAGCAATCTTGCGGGCAAGAGGAGTGATGAAAATACGTCCATGTTCACTGTTTCCGAAAGAGTTGGAACTTGCTGTCGCAGTTTTTTCTGCTAGTCCAACCCCTGCATCAGCTTCCTCTTGCTCACTTTCTGATTTGTTCGCAAAGGCTTCTTCTGCTTCCATACCTGGGAGAGTTTCTCCCGCTTCGCCAATCCATGCAATTACTTTCTTGCACGGAACAGTTTCGCCCGCCTGACTGATAATTTTTAAAATCACTCCTGCGCTTGGCGCCTCTACATCGCTGGTCAATTTTTCAGAACTGATTTCCAAGACAGGCTGACCAGCAGCTACGGTGTCGCCTTCCTTGACCAGCCAGTTATTAATCAGACCTTCGGTCATTGTTAAGCCTAGCTTAGGCATTACAATTTCTGTAGCCATACTTGCCTCCCTTCTATCTCTTCAGATCGTCAATCAATTCTGCAGCAACAGTCAGAACCTTATCAGCATTAGGGATATAGAGCTGTTCCAAATTCACCGCAAATGGTACCGGCACATTTGGCGCGCAGACGCATTTCACTGGGCCGTCTAGATAGTCAAAGCATTTGTCTGTCACAGCTGCTGCAATATCCGTCGCGGTGTTATTGTGAGGGTTTGATTCATCAACGATAATCAGCCGTCCAGTTTTCTTGACTGATTCAAAGACAGTCTCCTCATCCCAAGGGGCTACCGTTCTCAAGTCAATCACTTCAACCGAAATACCATCTTTTTCCAAGCGATCCGCTACCTCATAAGCAACATAAGCATTTTACCGATAGTAACGATAGTGAGGTCTGTTCCTTCACGGCGGACAGCAGCCTTTCCAATTGGAACTGTATAATATTCTTCTGGTACCTCTCCCTTGATACCATAGAGAGTCTTATCTTCTGAATAAATCACGATATTGTCGTCTTCAATGGAAGCCAACAGTAACCCTTTAGCATCATACGGAGTTGCTGGAACAACTACCTTTATACCAGGAATAGATCCAAAGAGACCGTAATATGAACCCGAGTGTTGAGCTGCAGCCGAAGCTCCTGCCCCATGCATGGTCCGCATTGTCATCGGAACCTTGGCCTTGCCACCAAACATATAGCGCATTTTTGAGCCTTGCCCCAGAATGGCGTCAAAGCAGAAACCGATAAAGTCATTGAACATCAGCTCCGGTACTGGACGCAAGCCAGTCAGAGCCATTCCAACAGAAGCTGACACGTATCCGTGCTCTGAAATCGGAGTATCAATCACCCGCTCTCGGCCGTATTTTGGCATGAGTCCCTTGGTCACACCCATTACACCGCCCCAAGCATCTTCGTTTTCTTCTTCCAAGTGCTTGATTGTTACACCGCCAGCAATATCTTCTCCCAGAAGGATTACGGTGTCATCTTTTGCCATTGCCTGATCCAGCGCTTCATTGATTGCTTTCATAAATAACAGTTGTCTAGCCATTTGATCAACCTCCTTCTATCAATCAGCAAATACATCTTCCAGCAGAGAGTCGGGACGAGGAATAGGACTGTCTTGAGCAAATTTGATAGCTTCTTCCACATCCTTTCGAGACTCTTCTAAGATGGCATCAAGTTCATCTTCAGTCAAGAGGCCATGCTCGATAGCGTAGTCACGGAAGACGTCCAGAGCATCCACATCAGCCCAGTCTTTTTCTTCACCTTCCAAAGCCTTATACTTCTGCTCATCCCCTTCAAAGTGACCATGATCGCGATATGTTACAGCTTCAATTAAGGTAGGTCCTTCACCTCTACGAGCCCGCTCTACAGCTTCCTTGGCTACTTGGTAGACAGCGAATAAATCCTTACCATTAACCCGAACGCCGGGCATATTATAAGCAGCCGCTCTCTCAGCAATGGTGCCAGACGCTGAAGAATACCATTGCGGTGTCGATTCTGCAAAGAAGTTGTTTCATTGACAAAGATAACTGGCAGTTTCCAAATTGCTGCCATGTTGAGACATTCATGGAAATTTCCTTCATTGGCTGCACCATCACCGAAGAAGCAGACAGCTACACTGTCAGTTTTCAAATACTTGTTGCGCATAGCAGCACCAGTTGCTAGACCAAAGCCTCCGCCAACCATACCATTGGCGCCGAGGATTCCCTTGTCCAAATCGGCGATGTGCATAGATCCGCCTTTTCCTTTTCCAAGTCCAGTCTCCTTGCCAAAAATTTCTGCCATCATTCCCTTTAAATCACCGCCCTTAGCAACACAGTGACCGTGTCCCCGGTGAGTACTGGTAATATAGTCCTGGTCTGTCAGATTGGCACAGACACCCGTAGCAATCGCTTCCTCTCCGGCATAAAGGTGAACAAAGCCAGGAATCTGTCCTGCAGCAAAGAAACGCCGAGTATTTTCCTCAAAATTACGGATATCCCACATGGTTTTATACATGATCTTGGCTTTTTCTTTGGAAATCTGCTCCACCTCAACTTCGGTAGCATCATGGACTTTTAAATCGACTAGCTCCGATACAGCCCCTTGGCTTCTTGTTTTGGTCAATCGTTGTGGTAAATCTTTATAATTTGACATATTTTTACCTCCTCATTAATCGTCCTGAACGAGTCTTTTTGCGACTTCTTGTATTAGTTCTGATGTGGTCGGATGAGCAAAGACCGTTTCAAGAACTTGATCTAGCGTTGCTTCGGCCTGCCTCAGCAAAATCAAATTCTGCAGAAGATCTGTACCGTTCGGACCGACGATGACTGCACCTAGCAGAAGATGGTATTGCTTTTCTGAGATTAGCTTGACATAGCCCTCCGTCTCACCTATTGCGATAGCCCGCCCATTATAAGAGAAAGGCAGCTGCTCGACCAGAACATCATAGCCGGCCTGCTCAGCCTCTTCCTTGATGAGACCAAAAGAAGCTACTTCAGGATTGGTGTAGAGTGAACGGGGAACACCCAGCGGATCAACTGCTTCTTCAGCTCTCCGGCAGATAGCTCTTACAGCCTTTATCCCTTCTGCACTAGCTACGTGAGCCAGCATATAAGATTCCAAGAGATCACCGATAGCATAAACATGCTCTTGGGATGTTTCGTAGTATTGATCTATCTTGATAAATTCCGTTCTGTCAAGGCTAATCCCATATCCTTTGCTAGCTCTAGATTTGGTTTGCGGCCAGTAGCGACCAAAAGATGGTCGAAAGCAACCTGCTCGTTCTCAAGTAAGACAGAATTAGCAGTTACTTCCTTTATCTGCGCTCCCTGATAAATCATCACCCCCATTTTCTTTAGTTTCTTTTGAATCACATGTCGCGCTTCAGCTTCTTCGGTCAAAAGAATTTCCGGCGCAACCTCAATAACAGTGACAGCGACACCCAGAGGAGCCATAGCGAAAGCTAGCTCAATTGCGATAACGCCACCTCCGATAATGACCAACTTCTCAGGAAGCTCCCTCAAGTCAAAAAACGTATCCGTCGTTAGATAGTCAACCTGTTCCAATCCCTTGATAGGAGGCACAAAAGGATAACTGCCAGTAGCCAAAATCACATCTTTGCCACTAATTTCTTTACCATTGACGGAGAAAGTTCGGTCTTTGACAAACTTGGCCTGACCTTCTATATACTCAATGCCTAAAGACTTAAAGCTAGCATGAATTCCAGATTGCAAACTGGCAACAACCTGATTCTTCCGGTCTACCAATTTCTCAAAATCAATCCTTTCAAGCTTGCTCTCAATGCCATAACGCCTAGCTTCCTCCATTGTCAGCAACCAATGACCGTGCTGGAGATAGGCCTTAGACGGTATACATCCCACATTCAGGCAGGTTCCGCCGATAGACTTCTTTTCTACTACGGCCACCTTCTTGCCCAAACGAGCTGCTTCTTCAGCAGCCACATAACCACCCGGTCCAGCACCGATAATCAAAACATCATAAACAGACAAAACACTCCTCCTTTCATAAAATGCAAAGGGTGCTCCAACAATCAAAATGATTGCTGTCGGCTATAGATACAAAAAGCATCTCATTATTTTACGTATACCTAAGACTCATTTCAAAATCTCAGGATAGAGTCTGCTCAGAAACCATGAACCCCCTTTCTTTGTTTTTCTTTGTATATGCATAGTAAGCGCTTACTTTTAGAAGAAACTTATACCAAATAATTAAAATCCAGTTGCCCATCCTTCAAACCGACTTGAACTGTCATTTCAGTTGTTTCCTTATTTTCGACCAAATAACGAGCCAAAGGCGTTTCTAGATAGCGCATAATGCTTCTTTGAATAGGACGGGCACCAAACTCCGGTTGGTAACCTTTCTGGGCTAAAAAAGCATAGACTTCTTCGCTCAGATGAAGCTGAATCTTCTGATGTTTCAACCTTTCCTGAAGTTGCCGAACCATAATTTTTACGATATTGATCATATCTTCTGCCCTCAGAGGATTGAAAATAACCGTCTCGTCAATCCGATTTAAAAACTCTGGCTTAAAGCTATGTTGCAGCAAGGACAGAACTTCTTCCTGCGTTTCAGCAGTCAGTCCCTGTTCATTTTTGAGACTTTCCAAAATCTGCTGGGAGCCAATATTGCTTGTCATAATCAAAATAGTATTTTTAAAATCAATAGTACGGCCTTTTGAGTCTGTCAAGCGTCCTTCGTCCAAGACTTGCAGCAGAGTATTGAATACATCCGGATGGGCTTTCTCAATCTCATCCAGCAAGACAATCGAATACAGCCTCCTACGAACAGCTTCTGTCAGCTGTCCTCCCTCTTCAAATCCTACGTAGCCTGGCGGCGGACCAACTAAACGAGCCACGGCATGTTTTTCCATGTATTCAGACATATCCAGTCGGACCATTTCCAACTCATTGCCAAACAGCCGCTCAGCAAGGGCTTTTGCCAGAGCAGTCTTCCCGACTCCAGTCGGACCCAGAAAGAGGAATGAACCAATAGGACGCTTTGGATTTTGAATTCCTGCTCTTGAGCGCAAAATGGCCTCCGAAACCTTTTGAACAGCCTGGTCTTGCCCTACAATTTTCTGGCGCAGGAGCTTGGCTAGATTTAATAGGTGCTCACGCTCATTATCCATGATTCCCTGCACTTTGATTCCCGTTATACGTTCTACGATACTGGCTATATCCTCACGACTGACGTATGGTCGTTCAGTTTCCGCTTGAGCTAGCTGGATTTTCTTGACAGCACAAGCCTCATCAATCAAGTCCAGTGCCTTATCAGGCAAATAACGATCTGACAGATAACGAATTGAAAGACTGATTGCTGCCTGCAAGGCTTCGTCCGTCAGCCTAACTCCGTGAAAGTCCTGATAATTCTCCCGCAGTCCTTGCAGAATTGTCAATGCCTTATCTTGATCGGGCTCCTCAATGCGAATGCGCTGGAAGCGCCCCTCCAAAGCTTGATCTAGCTCGAAGCTTTCCCGATAGGCAGCAAAAGTTGTGGTTCCGATGATATTAATCTGTCCCTGAGCCAAGAGCGGCTTTAAAAGATTGCCTGCATCAAGAGAACCCTCTGTCCGACCTGCTGTCACGATTTGGTGGATATCCTCAATATAAAGAATAATCTTCCCCTTAGCAGCCAGCACCTCATCCAAAACAGCCTTGAAGCGCTCTTCAAACTCTCCTCTATATTTAGTCCCGGCAATCAGTCCGCCTAGATTTAACTTAAAAACTTCCTTGCCCAATAAATGTTCTGGAACATTATCAGCAAGCAGTCTGCCAACAAATCCCTCCATTACTTTGGATTTTCCAACACCTGGAAAGCCTATGAGAATAGCATTGCTTTTTTCTTTTCTGGAAAGGACACGGATAATATCGTTGATTTCCTCTTGGCAGCCTATCACCTTCCTACCGGAGTGGTCTGCCAACCACTGATTAAAATTAGTTGCATATTTGCTCAGGGCTTGATAGCGACTCTCCTGACTGGAAGAGACAGCTCGTTTGCCTTGACGAACCTTATTCAACTTTTTCGCAACTAGCTCCTTATCAATTCCTGCCTGCTTCAAAAAGACAGTTATCGGATTTCGCTGCTGATGAAATAGACTGAGAATCAGGTGTTCTACTGTTACTACCTCGTCCCTCAATTCCGCCCTCTCAGCCTCCGCATCATCCAAAAGATTCTTGAGACGCTGGCTATACTGACGTCCAAATCGGTTCGTGTCCGTATGTGAAAATACAGGAATCTTGGCTAGTTCCTGATTGATGACGCTGATAAATTCATTAATATCAAGGTCCAAACCGGTATAGAATTCCAAGGCAAAAGCTTGAGGCTGGGTCAGAACTGTCCAGACATGCGGAATGTCCACTTGATAATTGTGTTTTTGAATAGCTAATTCCTTTGCAGCATTTAGTACTTCTTGCAAAAGATGGGTATAGTGTTCAGTCATATAGTTCCCTCGCTTTTCTTCTGAAAACCAAAGACAACTGCAAACAATATTTTAAAGATTAACCTATTTTAACAAAAACTTGACTTGATAATCTTATGCCCATTATATCATTTTCACAATCAATATACTAGAAAATATGTAAGCGTTTACCATTTTAATCTAATTTTAATAAAACTTTGTGAAAAAAACACCAGCTTATTCTAAAAGAACAAGCCAGCGCTCTTTAAGTTATGATATTTTTAGCCAAACGATTAAGCCGCCACTGAAAAAGAATGCCGCTCATCACCAAGCTGGCAATGAGGCCAATCCAATACCCATAAGGACCTAAACTAGTAAAGTGATCTAAGAAGAACCCCAGAGGCAGCGAAATTCCCCAATAAGCAATCAAACCTAAGTAAAATGGCACCTGAGTATCCTTGTATCCCCGAAGAATGCCCTGCAAAGGAGCCGCAAAAGTATCTGCTAACTGGAAAAAGAGGCTGTAGGTCAGAAAAACAGATGTCATACGGATAAACTCGGTATCCGAACCATAGAGAGCAGCCACACGGTCACGTAAGATATAGAGAAAGAGAAAGGTAAATCCAGCAATTCCCAAGGCCGTTAGCCGCCCAAGCTTACAGAATTTCTTAACATCATCAGGACGATTGGCTCCTATTTCATAGGACACAATGATAGACATAGAGGTTGAAATACTCATTGGAAAGGCATACATTAAGTTTGAAAAATTCATGGCCGCCTGATGGCTGGCAATGATTAGTGACGAAAACTTAGCCATGACCAGTCCAACAACCGAGAAAATCACGACTTCAGCAAAAAACGTTCCGCCGATAGGCAGTCCAAGTCGAATGCCTTCGATTAAGCCCTTTTTATCTAGCGGTCGAATCTTCCATAGCTCATAGGATCGGATTTTGGGATGTTTAACTGCTACCAACAAGGATATGAGGAGCAAAACCCAATAAGCCAAAGAAGTCCCAAGTCCAGCTCCAGCTCCGCCCATTTCTGGAAAACCAAATGCTCCGTAGATTAGGGCATAATTAAAAGTGCCATTCAAGGGCAAGAGTAAGAGCATGAGATACATGGAAAGCTTGGTCAAGCCTAGAGCATCAAAGAGAGAACGAATGGTGCTAAAGAGCAAAAGAGGAATAATGCCGAGCGCCAGATACCGAAGATAGTTCTTAGCCACTTCTTCTACCAGAGGCTCTAAGCCAAGGTGGGCCAAAACCAGAGGAGCGCCCACAAATACCAAGGCAAATAAAATGAGCGATAACCCCAAAGAAAGATAAATAAATTGATAAATCAGAAGCAATCTTTTCTTTTTTCCCTTGTCCTAAATGATGCCCAATTATGGGTACCAAGGCCGAAACAATCCCTATCAGCAGGTCGAAAAATGGAATCCAAAGACTAGTTGCCATAGAAACACCAGCCAGATGCAAGGTGTCATACTGGCCAGTCATGGTCGTATCGACAAATGAAGCTGAAAAATTGGCCAGTTGGTAGATCAAAATTGGCAAAAAAATAGAAATAAAGAGCCGCATCCGCTGCTGTAAATTATGAGTTTGGTGCATAGAAATCCCTCAAAAACTTTTTCTACCCAAGTAAAATCAATGAGCTTAGATTTTTAGAATATCAACTATCTTTACTATACTATAAGCCAGACAGATAGTCAAAAGGAAAAGGAAATCATATATCTGCTTCAGTAAAGATAACCTGATCTTTCTCAAATCCTGTGATTCGCGCCAAAGAAAGGACACGATAGCCAGCTGTTTCCAAAAGCTTGCGGCCATCCTGAAACGATTTTTCAATGACAATGCCAACCGCTTCAACCTGTGCTCCTGCTTGCTCAATAATGGTAATCAATCCCTTGGCGGCCTGACCATTAGCCAAGAAATCGTCAATAATCAGCACTTTATCATCAGAGTTGAGAAATTTCCCAGCAATCGAAACGATCGAAGTCACTTGCTTGGTGAAAGAATAAACTTTAGCCGTCAAATCCCCTCTGTCATCGTGATGTTTTTGGCTTTCTTAGCGAATATCATTGGGACATTCAGAGCTTCAGACACGTAGACAGCTGGAGCGATACCAGAAGCCTCAATAGTCACTACCTTAGTAATTCCTGCATCCTTTACTGCCTCCGTAAAGACCTGGCCAATTTCTTTCATCAGAGAAAAATCAACCTGATGGGTCAGAAAAGAGTCAACTTTCAGGATATTTTCACCTAGCACTTGTCCATCTCTGAGAATCCGTTCTTCTAATTTTTTCATTTTTACTCCTTATCACAAGCTATACTTGATGCTAGAAGAAAAACACGGCTATCCGTGCTTTTTCTTTACTCTTTTTCATTTTTATTCTCGGTCTTGTCTTCTTCTCCAGGATGATTGACTGCTTTTTTGAATTCTGAAAACATTTTACCGATAGATTGTCCTAGTTCGGGCAGGCGTTTTGGTCCGAAAATAAGCAGGGCTCCCAGAACAATAATGATTACCCCAGGTACTCCGATGTCTTTTAAAAGTCCCATTAATTTCTCCTCGTTGATTTTCTTTGATAAATGATGCGACTGAGCAAGATGCTGACTTCATAGAGCAGAATCAAAGGTACTGCCATAGACAAGTCACTGATAAAGTCAGCCGGTGTCAGGACAACAGCTAAAACCAGCAAAATGAAGTAAGCATATCGTCTATATTTTACCAAAAATTTCGGATTGAGCAAACCGATAGAAGTCAGAAAGGACACAAGAACTGGCAGCTCAAAAAGGCAAGCAATCGGAATAGTGGTATGAAAGACGAAACTAAGATAATTCTGCGCTGTCAGTCGAGTCTCAAAGAGACCCTCACCCAGCGACAGCAAAACCTGTAAAATAGCCGGAGTCACAAAGTAAAAGCCGAAAGCCAGCCCCAGAACAAAACAGAGAAAGGTAGCCGGGATATAGGCGAAAACGGCTCGCGCTTCATTGGCCCGCAAAGCTGGTCGGACAAACTCCCAGACCTGATAAACCAAAAATGGCAAGGTTAGGGAAAAAGCGACCAGACTAGCCAGACTGATATAAATCCAAAGGATATCATCCGGACCCAGCACCAAAAGTTTCTGCTCAAAATTACTGGTCAGCCATCGGTAAATATCGGCTGAAAAGAGCAAGCTAACCAGAAAAACCACGAAGAAGCAAGCCAATACCGCTAGAAAACGCCGTCTGAATTCTGTCAAATGCTCAATAATAGTCTGCTCTTTTTTATCCATGCTGCTGCTCGCTTTTCTGATTTTTCCAGCTAACATAGACCACCAGTAAGATAAAGAACGCCTGACTAACTACCACTTCTAGGCTTGGATAAATCCCCATCCAGTCTACTGTCACAAAGCCATTGATTAGGTGAGTCGGTAGGATATTGGTCAGCTGAAGGGCATGGATGCTGACGCCCAGCATTTTAAAGGCCAGGGCATAGATTAGCCAGGTCAGCCAGAAGAAAATGCTGTGTGGCTTGAGAAGGCCAGACGCCTTGCTCATGATAAAGGCCAGCAAGACCAAGACTAGAACGGCCAAGCCGATTCCCAAAAGGAAATCAGTCATAGTGATGCGCGGCAGAATTCCTGCATAAAAGAGGATGGTCTCAGCTCCTTCACGGAAAACCGCCAGAAAGCTAAGAGCAAACATGGAAAGAAAACTGCCTGTGGCTGTTACAGCCTTCATTTGGCTTTCTATAAAGTCATTCCATTTCTCGATAGATGTCTTGCTGTGCAGCCAGATACCAACCAATATCATCATGGCGACAGCGAAAATACCCACTGCACCCTCGATAATCTCACGATTGGATCCAGAAGCAACTGCCGGGAAAAGAAACTGCAACAAAGCCGCAATCACAGCACTGGCTAGAACCCCACTAGCTGCTCCTGCATAAACCCATTTGAGTCCTTTTTTCATCTTAGAGGCTTTCAGAGTCGTTATCAAAGCCATGACGATTAAGAGCGCTTCTACACCCTCACGCAGCAAAATCAGCATAGCATCAAAGAAATGATAGGAAGCTGTCGTGTCAATCTGTGACAGCTCACTAATCAAGGATTCTAGCTGCTTTTGATACTTCTCTTCGCTACCCTTGACCATAATAACTGGCGTCTGACTCTCTACCTTGGTATAAAGCGAAGGATTATTGACACTGACATCTCCTTCTATCGTTGGCCAAATCGTGATGAACTCTTTCATCTTGGCAGCAGCCTTTTTATCATCTCCGCTTTGAAAGAGACTTAAGGCTTCCTCTAGGAGCTTAATTCCATCTTTCAGCGTCAGATTGCCAGCAGCTTCTTGGACTTTCTCTCCTTTGACAAAATTATCAATGGCGGTTTTCAAATCATCAAAAGAAGACTGAATCATGTCAAAGTCAGTAGGCTCCGTCTCAATAGCGCTGCGCAGGAATGAAATGGCTGTTTCTACCTTGCCGTAATGGGCTGTGCTGTTGTCTCGGACCACGCTTTCATTGGTAGTCCAGGTGCTATTCATCTTTTTGTATGCTTCTCTTATCGCTTCTAAATCCTTAGCGCTAATGGCCTTTTGTAGATTTCAAATTTGGGCTCTAGCTTACTGAGAAGCTTCTTTTTCTCGGCCTCTAAGTCGACTGGATTCTGCTCTTTTTCAAACTTTAAGAGGGCAGAAGAAATCTGTGTCAGCTTCTCCTCCGTCACCTGACCCGATAAGTCTAGTGCCTTGCTTACCTCTTGTCCCGCTGCAGAGTCATGATTAGCCACCTTTTCAAAGTCAGTCTTGATTTCTCCAACTAGCTGCTTGGCTTTTTCCTGATCCTTCTGCTTGACTGCAGTACTGGCATCAGTGATTTTGACGAATAAACTGCTGTAGCTCTCGTCCGCTAAAACCGGCTTAGCTAAAATAACTAGCAAGAGCCCAAATATCAAGAGACTTTTATTCAAATAATTTTTGACCAAGGTACTCTCCTTTTTTCACTCCGCCAAAGCAAGCAAACAAGCCACTGCCTACGTGTGTGACGTATTCATTCATTTTATCTTGAGCGCCTAGATTAGTCTGAACCTTGACAAAGCTATCTGGATCTTTCTGAAAAGAGAGAAAGAGTAAGCCTGTGTCAAACTGACCAGTACTTTCATCAATCCCATCCGAGTACGAGTAAGACCGGCGGTATATGGGCTTATCGACTTCCTTGGCCAAACGTACATGCGAATCTACTGGCAGCAAGTCCAAGTCAACCTCGTCAAATTCGTCTTTCTTGCCAAAAGGCGCTCCGCTTTCCTTATAGCGGCCAAAAGTATTTTCCTGCTCCTGCAGATTGGTTCGGTCCCAGGTCTCAAGGAACATCTGGATTCGGCGGACAGCCATGAAAGAGCCGCCCTGCATCCAGTCCTTGCTATCGCACCAAATGACCTTGTCAAAGTCTTTTTCCTTGGTTACATTGGCTGTGCCGTCCTTAAATCCAAAGAGATTACGAGGCGTTGACATCCGGTCTCCGATAGCTGCAAAGCCTGACTGACTCCACTTCATGGTGATGGCATTTCTGCCCTTGCGGACCAAATTGCGGACCGCATGAAAAGCTACCTGCTCATCATCTGCGCAGGCCTGAATGACAATATCGCCACCTGTATATTTTTCTTTGAGCTGCTCCTTTGGAAAAGGCGGTAAATCCCGAAAAGCCTTCGGTCGTTTGTCTGACAAGCCCATTTTTTTCAGAAAAGAGGCTGAGACACCAAAGGTCAAGGTCAGTCGATAAGGGTTGAGACCGACAGTTTCTCCAGTGTCTGTTGGCGGCAAAAGAGCATTTGAATTATCTTTTTTGACCAATTCTCCATCGACTAGCTTCTCGCTATAGGCTGTCCAGTCCTTGAAGAGCTGGATAATTGTCTCCCTATCTGTCGTATGCAAATCCAGAATAACGAAGTAGATATTCTTCTGCATCGGAGTTGTGATACCCGCCTGATGCTCTCCATAGAAGCTGATTTCTTCCTCACCGTCAGCGAATTTCTTATCTTCCTTCGACTGATTAGCGAAAAAGCAGATGCACCAGAGACACCCAGTGCAAGACCAGCGCCTCCAATCCCTGCTTTTTTAAGAAATTCACGACGATCCATCTTTTTATTAAACCATTTTTCGTCGTTTGTCATATGATTACTCCCCGTTTAGAATGACTCCCATTTGTGAAAGAGGCTCACCCAGTTTGGTAACTGCTTCTGCTAGCTCCTTGGTGTCTTCTTTTGTCAATTCTGTATAGAGTTTGTAGTTTTCCGAGTCGGTCATGTGCTTGTCTAAAAGACCGTTGACGTTTTTAAACTCAAGTTCCAAGGTTTTGACAAGTTTCTCATCCTTGTCCTTAATCAATGGCTTAAAGAGCTCAAAAATCTTTTCTGCTCCTTCGATATTGGCCCGAAAATCGTAGAGATCTGTATGAGAGAAAACTTCTTCCTCACCTGTAATCTTGCTGGTCGCTACTTCATTGAGCAAGTCAACAGCGCCTGTCAGCATCATATCTGGCGTCACTTCAACTGTTGCGATTTTAGCTTTTAGCTCCTTGATATCGTTGACCAGCTGATCGGCATAGCTTTCCGTTCCCTTGGTTGTGTTTTGCTCCCACATGATTTTTTCAATGCGGTGGAAACCAGACCAGCCTTCTTCGGTCTTGTTTTCGTCTACATAGTCGACCAGGCGGAAGTCAATTTTAACATCTGATTCACCAAAGCTCTCAGCAATGGGCTCAGAGCGCTCGTAGGCCATCCGGATAAGCGGATATTGCTTTTTAGCCTCATCAAGCTTGCCCTCTTTAAGGGTGTCACGAAACTTCTCCGTATCTGTCAGGAGCTGATCGATTTGTCCTTGGACAAAAGATTTGTAATCCGCTGTCGCCTTGTCCAATTCTTTCTGATTGACAGCCGTTTGGCTGCTAGATGTTTGACTGCTTGAACCAGTCTTGTTTGTAGAATTGTTGGCTGCACAGCCAGTCAGTAAAATTGCCGTTGAAAATAGGACGATGCCAAGTTTTTTCATGGTGACTCCTTTGTTTTCTCTCTGATATGAGATTATTTCCTGTAAATTATACCAGTTTTTTTCTCATATTTCAATAAATTGTCTGACAATTTAATCAAAAACTATATATTAAGACCACTAAAGCAGTGCTTCTTTGACTTTTCCGATTTCCGTCTTTTTCAGCACCAAGTAAATCGTATCTCCCAGATAGAGGCGCGTGCTGCCATTGACCGTTTGAGTCTTTCCCTTGTGGACATTCATGGTAATCAAGACTCCATCTGGCAAGTTTAGCTCATGCACTTGCCGACCAGCAATCTTTTCAGAAACAGGGATTTCAATTAAAGTCGTATCTCCCTTGTCCTCGATACTGTCTGGCAACATTTTTTCCAGCATGGCTTCATAGACGGGCGCTCCTTTTAGTAAATCCATGATAATGTAAGCAGTCAAAGTGACCATTCCCAGCGGCATGAGATTACGGATATCACCGACCATCTCTGTGACCAGAATCATAGCTGTCAGTGGAGCCTTGGAAATAGCTCCAAAGTAGCCACTCATGCCCAGAATAATGAAAATCGGAAATTGCTCCTGAGAAATCAAACCCAGTTGCAGACAGACCGCCCCCATTGCTCCGCCCAGCAGTGAACCCAGAGCAAGGATAGGCAGAAAAATGCCACCTGGCAAGCCGCTTCCATAACTTAACATACTCCAGACAAAACGCAGAGCGAAAAACAAGAGCAAGGTTCCCACAGTGTAATGCTCAGCAGTCAAAGATAAAATCAACTGATTGCCCCCGCCCAGCAAGTGAGGTAAGAAATAACCAATCGGAAGAATCAAGGCAAAGGCCAGAATAGGATAATAGACTTCTGACATCCCAAATATTCGCCCCCAAAACTGATAAACCAGCTGAATATTCAAAATGACTTTCTCATAAATAAAGCCTGACAAGCCCAGCAGCAAGCCCATGACTAGGTAAATCCAATACTGCTCCAGTCTCATGACCGGGATATTATCCGGCATGTCCAGCACTGGCGTCAGTCCAAACATGGAGAGCGAGACAAAGTTAGCAACTAGACTGGCCGCCAGCGTAGAAACCCAGAAAAAGCGTGAAAAATGACGGTAAACTTCTTCTACTACGAATAGCAGACCCGCGATTGGTGCATTAAAAGCTGCTGCTAAGCCTGCTGCTGCACCGCTGGCAATGAGCGCTCTCTCCTCAGCAGCACTTAAATTCAGAAATTTAGAGACGCCTTTTCCGCTCATAGCGCCTAGCTGAATACTTGGTCCTTCTCGCCCCAGCATCAGACCGCTAGAAATGGCTAAAATCCCCAATACAAACTTCTTCCAGAGAATACTCCACCAAGAAAGCGACATCAGACCTTTCAGCTCTGCTTCAACCTGCGGAATACCTGACCCCTTGATATTCTTCTCCGACTTTACCAAGCGAGCGTTGAGCAAGACGATGAAAGCATAAATTAACACCAAGGCCAGTAACCAAAGCATAGACTGCTGACTCCTTTGATAGACATCCTGCACTAAATGAAAGATTTTTCAATCAGAAAGCGAAAAACGCCCACTACCAGTCCAGCAAAAATACCAACTAAGACACCACGCAAAACCTGGGAAATAATCGAATGAGTTGTAAAATTAAATTCTCTCTTGATGTCATCCTTATGCGAGATAGACTTTTTTGCCATTCTCAATCTCCTCTAACTAGTTACTTTACCAATATTCTAGCACAAAGCAGGCCTGATAAACAGATGAAATATAAATTTCTTATTTCAGTTTTCTTTTTAAAGACTCTACACAAAAAAGTCCAGGAATTGTCCCAGACTTACTTATTTTCTTATTTAGCGCGCAAAGCTGCTTGAGTAATGTAGTTGTATGGTTTGTTGAAATGCGGCAGGAAGAAGAGATCCAGCAAGGCTAATTTATCAATTGTAACCTTTTCCTGAATGGCCAATGAGAACATGTGAATACCCATAGACATATCTTCTCTAGAAACCATCTGAGCTCCAAGAACTACACGCGTGTCCTTATCATAGACAATCTTGATTGTAACATCATGATGCTCAACCTTTTCAAGGAAGGTTGGTTTTTGAGTGTCTTTAAACTCAACCACAGCTGGGCTGTAACCAAAGCGTTTAGCTTTTTCTTCTGTCAGACCAGTTGAAACCATCTTCAGACCAAAGATTTCGATACCATTAGAACCTTGAACACCGTTTGATTCCAATTCATGACCACAAGCATTATGAGCTGCTACGATACCAGAGCGCAGAGCGTTAGAAGCCAAGGCAATGTAGTTTGTATCATTGATAGAGTTATCGTAGACAGTCGCACAGTCACCGATTGCATAAACATCTTTGATGCTAGTCTCTTGTTTTTATCCACCAAGAAAGCACCATTGCGGAATGTTTCTAGCTTGCCAGCGCCAAGACCAGTGTTTGGACGGAAGCCAACTGCCAAGACAACCATATCTACATCATAGCTAGCCTTATCTGTTACAATGCGTTCTACTTTGCTTTCACCCTCAATAGCCTGAACAGTTTGACCGAAGGCTAATTGAATACCGTTGTCTTCAAGGTTTTGGCGCATCATGTCAGACAAATCATGGTCATAGTAACCTGCCAAGCAAGTATCCACAACATCAATCAGAATCACCTCTTTACCAAGACGTTTGAAGGCTTCTGCCAACTCAACCCCAATATAACCAGCACCTACTACTGCCACACGTTCGATATGTTTGCTCTTGTCTTGCAATTTTTCAATAACATCTGCAGCATTTTGATACAATTTTACGAATTGCAGATTTTCTAAGGTTGACTTAAATTCGCGGCTGTTAGGATCCAGCTCAGCACCTTTAATCGGAGGCAGAATTGGCTGAGAACCTGTTGCTAAAATCAATTTGTCATAAGACTCTACATGCTCTTTACCGTCTACAATAGCTGTAACTTTTTTCGCATCATAATCAATTGAATCAACTGGTGAATTCATATAAACTTTTGCGCCTTTTGCTTCAAAAGTTTCTTTGTCTGCATAAAAAAGTCCATCTGGCTTGCTGATTTGCTGTCCAATCCAAAGGGCCATTCCGCATGCCAAGAATGAAATATTTGAGTTTTGGTCAAAAATAACTACTTCATTTTCTGCACCATAATTATCCAACATTGTATTAATACACGCTGTACCTGCGTGGTTTGCACCAACTACAACGATTTTACTCATAAGAATAGTCCTACCTTAATTTATAATTTACTAGACAAGTATATCATCTCCTGTGAGCGTTTACAAGAAATTTGCTCGAAATTTTCAAAAATTCTTAGACTACCTAAAAAGCTGTACCACTGCAGTTTAAATACCTCAGAAAAACTACTTTTCCCAAAGTTTCATTTTCTGAAAATATAACAAATTTAAGATTGTGAAACCGGTATCTTTTTGTTATAATAAGGTTAGAGAGGTTAATTTTAGAAAGGTTGTGATAATGTGGACTTTGCTTCTCGCTCGCTTCATTTGATGGGGAGTACAATTTGTCTCTCTCTCTATCATGAGCGGGCGGAAATACTCTTAGATGAGGCGGTCCAACTGCTTCATGTCTATAAATCGCTTCAGTGCCAATGATGAAGACTCTGAACTTATGACTATCAACCATTTGGCAGGAATTAAAAGTGTCTCAGTTCATCCAGAGCTTTTTGAGCTGATTGAGCTGGGAAAATATCACAGCCTAGCAGAAGGCAGCCACTTAAATATCACGATTGGTCCTCTAGTCCAGACCTGGCGGATAGGATTTTCAGACGCCCGTCTCCCTAGTACAGAGGAGATTCAGCAAGCTCTGAGCTTAACCGACCCGAACTTGCTTGAGCTGAATCCAGAAGACCGTAGTGTCTTTTTGGCTAAGAAAGGCATGAAGCTGGATCTAGGCGCCTTGGCTAAAGGCTATATCGCTGATAAAATTAAGGACTTTTTGCTGAGCCAGGGAGTGACTTCTGCTCTTATCAATCTCGGTGGCAATGTTCTAACGATTGGGAAAAATGCAGTCAGCCAGCGCGCCTGGCGAATTGGCATCCAAAATCCTAAGCAGCCTCGAGGCAAGCACTCAGCTATCTTAGCTGTCACCAATCAGTCAGTGGTCACATCAGGAATCTACGAGCGAACCCTTACAGTTGAAGGGCAAAACTACCATCACATTCTGGATCGCAAAACAGGCTATCCTATCGAGAATCAATTGGCTAGTCTAACCATTGTTTCAGACAAGTCGGTAGATGGCGAAATCTGGACGACTCGACTATTTGGTGAAAGTCCGACATCAATTCTGTCTCAGATAGAACAGCAACCAGGGATTGAAGCATTGATTATCACTCAGGATAGTCAGCTCTTCTGTAGCTCAGGCCTTTCAGAGCAGATAATTCCTGCTTCTTAATTCTCAAAAGTGATAACTTTGCTGCCACACCAAGCGGCATCTCTATCACCCTATCTTTTATAAACATGCTCATTAAAAAAACGCCCTCTCTTTCTTCTAGGTTTTACTTGCCTAAAGAGAAATAAATGCACACATGAGGGCACTGTATCTTAATTTCAGAAAGGAAATTCTATGTTAAAACTTATTGCAATTGTTGGAACAAATTCTAACCGTTCTACAAACCGGCAACTTCTTCAATATATGTCTAAGCACTTCGCTGACAAGGCTGAAATCGAGCTGGTTGAGATTAAAGATATCCCAATGTTTAATAAACCTGCTGACAGAAATGTGCCTGAATTGGTATCAGAAATTGCCGAAAAATCGATGCTGCGGATGGCGTACTTATCGGTACACCTGAATACGACCATTCTATCCCAGCTGTGCTCATGAATGCTCTGGCTTGGCTTTCTTACGGAATTTATCCACTGCTGAACAAGCCAGTTATGATCACTGGTGCTTCTTATGGTACACTTGGCTCCTCTCGTGCCCAATTGCAGCTCCGTCAAATTTTGAACGCTCCAGAAATCAAGGCAACTGTTCTTCCAGATGAGTTCTTGCTTTCACATTCTCTTCAAGCTTTTGATCAAAGCGGAGACTTGGTAGATCTTGACGTTGTCAAAAAATTGGATGCTATCTTTGATGACTTCCGTATCTTTGTCAAAATCACTGAAAAATTGCGCAACGCACAAGAATTGCTTCGCAAAGATGCTGAAGAATTTAACTGGGAAAAATTGTAAGATAGGAGACCGAAAGAATGAAATTTGTTGGAATTGTAGGATCAAACTACGAACAATCATATAACCGAAAATTATTGGAATTCATCCGTCGTCAGTTCAAAATTAAATTTGAATTGGAAGTCTTAGAAATAGATGAAGTCCCAATGTTTAACCAAGATGAAAAATGGGATGAAAGCTTCCAATTGCGGTATTTGTATAACAAAATCACACGTGCAGACGGTGTCATCATCGCAACCCCTGAGCACAATCATACTATCAGCGCTCCTTTGAAGAGTGTCTTAGAATGGCTCTCTTACGAGGTTCATCCTTTCGAAACAAGCCTGTCATGATTGTCGGTGCATCATACTACGACCAAGGAACTTCTCGTGCTCAAGTTCACCTGCGTAAAATCCTAGACGCTCCTGGTGTCAATGCTTACACTCTTCCAGGCAATGAGTTCTTGCTGGGCAAAGCCAAGGAAGCTTTTGACAATGATGGCAATATCACCAACGAAGGAACTGTGAATTTCCTTGAAACATGCTTAGATAACTTTATCAAATATGTAGAGGTCGTTTCAAAATTGAAAAAACCAAAACCAATTGAACCTGAAGACTTAGACTGCGGAAAACCAATCGCTACGACAATTACAGAAATTGATCCAGATGATCCAGAATGGGTAGAAAAAGTCGCAGCAATCACTGGCGCTGTTTCAGGTGATACTTATGTCAAACTGGACCATGGTATCTTGACTGTTAATCAAATTGATATGTTCTTGAAAGCTATGCCATTTGAATTGACATACGCTGACGATAACAACCAATTCCTCTACTACAACAACGCCCACCAAGATCCAGACACCATGTTTGCCAAACGTGTGCCACCTCAATCAGGTAGCCGCATGTCAACCGTTCATGGTTCTCTTCCACCAGCTCGGATGAAGAATGTAGAGTGGGTTATCGGAACACTTCGCAACGGAAACCAAGAATACGTTCGTACAATCGTCCCTGGTTCACCTGCAGGAGTTATCAATACCCACAACTACCAAGCTATGTACTATCCAGACGGATCATACGCAGGTATCAATGAAATCGTCTTTAATTTCCAACCATGGCTCGACTGGTACTTAAAAGAAACTGGTCAACGTTTGGTTGGAGGCAGCGGACCATTTGCTCCTGCCGGAGGTCATGGAGACGCAGACGCTACTTCTGGTGCTTCTGATGCTGGAGGCGATGGAGGTCATGGAGACGGAGGAGCTGATGCGACATCAGGTGCTAGCGTTTAATCACATTACAAACTAAAAGAGGCTGGGACAAAAGTCCTAGCCTCTCAATTGTCTTTGGATTGTCGAGCAAGACGCAGTGGTTGAGTGGGCTCTACTACGCTGATTTCATCAGCTTTTACAGCCTACTCAACTGTGCGGAGGTGGGACGACGAAATCGAATTCTAACGAATTCCCGATTTCTGTCCCACTCTCTTTTTGCTTTATTTCATTTCTTTGAAAGCTGCTTCTGCATCAGTATTACTGATAGCTCCAAACTGGATTTTACCGATTTTCCCTTGACTGTCAATGAGGATTTCAGTCGGGATACTGCGAATCTGATAGGCTTGGAAAATTTCTCCTGAAGTATCAAACAGAACTGGTACATCTTTATAACCTTGTTCTTGAAACCATTTTGGAAATTCCTCGACTGACTTCTCTCCTTGGAGACCTGGTGCTACAACTGTCAAGATTTCGAAATCACGATCCGTTTTTCCAGCCAATTCGACCAATTCTGGCATACTCTTCTTACAAGGTCCACACCAAGAAGCCCAGAATTTTAGATAAACTTTCTTGCCTTTGTAGTCAGAAAGTTTGACTGTTTTTCCATCCATAGACCGCAAAGTAAAGTCGGGAGCCTTTTGACCGACAGCTGCTTGGGTGACTGTACTTGTCTGAGTGGTTTCACTAGACGAGCTGCTGGTTGTGGGCATAGTCATAGGCTTCTCTTCCTGTTCTGAGCAGGCTGCCAAAAAGGCTACAGCTGACACAGTTGCTAATAATGTAACGATTTTTTTCATATTTCTTTCTCCTTTTATCCAAAAAGTCCAGACAGGGCGTTGAGCTGTCCTAGCATCAGCAGAATTCCCATCAGAATAATCAGGGCTCCGCCAATTTTCTTCATCAGGCCCATATAAGGCTTGATTTTATTAAAATACTGCATAACAAAGCTAGATGCCAAAGCCAAGATGAGGAAAGGCAGGGCCATTCCTAAGGTGTAAATCAAGGTCAAAATTGCTCCCTGGAATGCACCATTCCCACCCGAAGCTGCTAAGGCCAAGACTGAGCTGAGAATCGGACCAATGCAAGGAGTCCAACCAAAGCTAAAGGTAATCCCCAGTAAGAATGCAGACCAAAAATGATGTTTCTGGCCATTCTTTTTGAAAGTCAAACTCTTTTGAATCTGTAACTGGCGAATATTAATAAGCTCCATCTGATGCAGACCTAGCAGAATGATGAGGCCGCCCATCACATAACGAAAGGTCGAACTGTAAATAATTGTTCCTAGAAAGCCTGCTCCAAAGCCAAGCAAAAAGAAGACCGTTGAGATGCCTGCAATGAAAAAGAGCGTTCTAACCATGCCTTGCCAAGCAAGCTCCCGGCCAAATACTTTCAGGGTTTTGACCTCCTTGTCATCCAATAAAATGCCAATATAAACCGGCAATAAGGGAAAAATACAAGGGGAAAAGAAGGACAAAATACCAGCTAAAAAAACTGAAACAAAAAATAAAGGTGATTCCATTTTCTCTCCTCTAACTACTACGTAGAATAAACATTCACTTATCATTATAAATGAATCTTATAGATTTTTCACAAATCCGCTACGGTAATTTTCTTGCAAACTCATGAGACTAGGAAAAGAGAAAATTTCGCTTGATGAACAGCAAAACCAGTGCATTTTTTCAAACAGTAAAAAGCCGGAGAAAATTCTACCGGCTTGAATATTTTAAAACTTAATAGACCTAATCATCTGTAACTAGTGGCAAATAAAGACTGATCTGGGTAAATTTATCTGGTTCGGACTGGATTTCCATATGGTAGTCGTCTCCGAACTGCAATCTTAAGCGTTGATCGACATTTTTCAGACCAACACCACCTAAGCGAAGGAGAGTCGCATCCATAGAGGCGTTGACATCAAAGCCTCGGCCGTTATCATAGATAGATAATATCAGCTGCCCCTCTTCTGCAGCCGCAGTAACGCGAATCATGCCCTGTCTCTCAATTTCCTTAATGCCATGGTAGATGGCATTTTCGACCAAAGGCTGCAGTACCAGCTTGGGCAGTTTATAATCAGCTAGAGATTCATCCTCTTCAATCTCATATTGGAGCTTGTCGCCATAGCGCTGCTTCTGGATGAAAAGATACTGACGAACGTGGTTAATCTCATCTTTGAGAGCAATCTGTTCATGCCCTTGATTAAGCGCCAAACGGAAATACTGAGCGAGTGATTTTGTTACCTCAACAACACGCTTGCTGTCGTTAAATTCAGCCATCCAGACAATGGTATCTAAGGTATTATAAAGGAAATGGGGATTGATTTGAGCTGAGAGAGCTCGGAGCTCATAGCGGCGAACATTTTGTTCTTCAGTCTTGACAGCTTCCATCAGTTGTTCAATCTGATCCAGCATTTTATTGAACTGCTGAGCCAAGTCAATCAACTCTGGAGAACCCTTTGCTTCTGCCCGAAGGTTTGAGTCACCTGCCCCAATTTTTAGAATAACAGCCTGTAGATTCTGAAGAGGCTTAATCCACAAACGCAGGACAAACCAAATACCAGCTAAGCACATCAGGAGTGCTAGAACACCCATTCCTACGAAAGAAGAAAGCATCTGTGACTGAAGCATCTGCAATTGCTCTAATGAGGCGACGCCAATTAAAGTCCAGTCGCTGTCCGCAATATCAATCTGGTAGACAAAAGCCTGTTTCTGGTCTGCGTAACCCTCCTTGACCGAGATATAGGGCTGCATAGCTTTCATTTCCTGACTAGAGGAATAAACACTCTTCTTAGGATGATAGACAAATTCATGCTGGCTATTGACAATAAAACTAAGCCTTTCTTCCCTAGCTGAAGCCGATCAAGATAGGCTTTGAGACTGTTATAGCCGATATCCAGACGCAAAACACCGAGATTCTGTCCTGCTTCATCCACCACTTCCTGAGTGACGGAAACAACCCACTTCTCCTTCTCTGATGATAGAGACTCCTTGCGAGCAGGAGTCAAGACAGGCATGGCTCTGGTATGGACAGCTTCCTGATACCATTTTTCATTCATCATATCAGAGGATGTCTGCATGCTGATTTGAGTATCTGTCGATACCACGCGCCCGTCCTTGGTAACCAAAACTGCCGACACCAAATCCGGATCTGTCTCAATGATGGTCTTCATCAAAGACTGAACTGACATTTCACTACTTTCTTGATCCTGAGCAAACTTACGAATCGTTTCTTCCTTGCTCAGTGTAGATGTAGTTTGCTTTAATTTTTGCAAATAGGAAGCGATGAACTGGCCGCTTTGCTCCATACTATTACGCGTCGTCCGCTCTGTCAGCTGTCGAATAGTCCCCGAGCTAGTCTGATAGTAAAGACTCCCAACAAATCCCAAGAGTAAAAGAACCAGCAGAAAAATATAGACAATCAACTGGATAAGAAGCGGATATCGTTTCATTTCTCCTCTCCTTTTTTAAACTGCCGAGGTGTCAGCCCGACCACCTGCTTGAAGCGTTGAGAAAAATAGTTCATATCTTCAAAACCTACCTGCTCTGCTATTTCATAAATCTTCAAATCTGTAGTCAAGAGTAAGAGTTTGGCTTTTTTCATCCGCACTTGGATCAGATAATCTTGAAAGGGCAAGCCTAATTCTTTTTTGATAAGAACGCTAAGATAGGACGGACTAAACCCTAATTGGAAAGCCAAACTTTTCAGACTTAATTCTGAATCTGCTAGACGCGCGTGAATAGCCTTTTCCAACTCAGAGCGTTGCCCCTGATCGACCAAATTTTGGATCTGGGCTTTTTTGCGTTCTTTATCAAGCTTGGTCCGCACCTTGGCCAACATCTCCTCAACATCATCCTTGGAAAACGGCTTTAGCAGATAGTCATCTGCACCTAGCTTAATGGCTGTCCGAGCATAGTCAAAATCATCATAGCCCGTCAGAAAAACGATATGGCACTTAGGAGCCTGGTCTCTGACTAGCTTGGCCAGTTCGAGGCCGTTCATCTGTGGCATATTGATATCGGTCAGCAGGATGTCAGCAGGATTTCCCTGAAATTTCTGCCAAGCTTCTCTTCCATTTTCAGCTTGGGCAATGACTTGCATACCAAACTGTTCATAGTCTACCAAGGACGCAATCCCTTGTCTTACCAGATACTCATCCTCTACAATCATAATTGAATACACAAGATTCAACTCCTTATTTATACTGGATTTATTATAGCAAATTTTCAATCAAAATGCTCTTAAACATAATCCAAAAGATAACCGTAGCCCTTCTCCTCCATCTCAGCTTTTGGAATGAACTTGATTGACAGACTATTGATACAATAGCGCAAGCCGCCCTTGTCCTTAGGACCGTCTGTGAAAACATGGCCCAGATGGGAATTTCCAACCCGGCTACGAACTTCTGTCCGTGTCATGTTGAAACTCTTGTCTTCTTTGTAAGTCGCAACATCTGGACTGATAGGGCGTGTGAAACTCGGCCAACCGCAGCCTGAGTCAAACTTATCTTTTGATGAAAAGAGAGGCTCGCCTGTCACCACATCCACAAAGATACCAGCATCGAACTTATCCCAATAGCGATTAGAAAAAGCTCGCTCTGTGTCATTCTTTTGTGTGACTGCGTATTCTTCTGGCGAGAGCTTAGCCTTAATCTCTTCATCGCTAGGCTTAGGATAGCGACTAGCTTCGATAACAGGATAAGAAGCTTGATTGACATCAATATGGCAATATCCATTAGGATTCTTTTTTAGGTAATCCTGATGATAATCTTCTGCCTTGATAAAGTTTTTCAGAGCTTCTTTTTCGACAGCTAAAGGCTTATCATATTTCTTAGCAATCTCATCAAAGACCTGATTAATAGTATCAAGATCAGCTTCGTCCTTATAATAAACCCCCGTTCGATACTGGGTACCCTGATCATTTCCCTGCTTGTTTTTAGAAGTTGGATCAATAATGCGGAAATAGTGGAGCAAAATTTCTTTTAGCGAAATTTTCTTGGCATTGTAAGTAATGTGAACAGTCTCAGCGTGACCAGTTTGAGAGACCAATTCATACTTGGTCGTGTCGCCCTTACCATTTGCATAGCCTGATACTGCATCAAGTACACCTGGCACGCGAGAAAAGTATTCTTCTACTCCCCAGAAACAGCCGCCAGCTAGATAAATCTCCCGCTTATCTTCTTCCTTGACGTCTTCTTGCTTTTGTTGGGATACAGCCTCTGTCTTGCTCATAGAGGCTTTCTTGATCTGCTCGGGAGATGATTGCTTACCATTCCCCGCAATCACATAGACCAGTCCAAAGCAGACAAGCAAGCCAAGCATAACCAGAAGAATTTTCCATTTTCCTTCCATATTCATTGCACCTTTCTACTTGATTTCCTTTAGTGTTTTTTCAATATCTTCCTTGCTCATGTAGCCAATATGTGTCTTGGCAAGAGAACCATCGCTGCCAACAAAAAGAGCAGATGGATAAGAGCGAATACCGTATTCTTTCAGCAATTCTCCCTTGGTGTCCATGAGAACTGGGAAGTCTTTGTAATCCAAAGATTTGTACCATTCCTTGAAGTCATCGGCAGACTTTTCTCCGTTAAAAGTTGGAGACACAACCGTCAGGACAACATAATCTTTTCCTGACTGCTCCTTAGCTAAATCATTAGTATCTCCAAGTGTAGATAGACAGATTGAGCACCAAGAAGCCCAAAACTTAAGGTAGACTTTCTTGCCTTTGAAATCAGACAACTTGTAGGTCTTGCCGTCTACTCCTTTCAGACTAAAGTCCTTGGCCATCTTGGTAGATTGCTCAGAATCAGTCTTGGCCGTCATAGAACTGTTATCATTTTTAGAAGTTTCCGAGTTCATTTGCTGATTCGAGCAAGCTCCCAGTAAGCCTGCACAAAGTAGACTGACAGTCAATATCGATATCTTCTTCATCGTTTTCTTTCCTTTCAAAATAAGGAGAAAGCCGACAAAACTGACGACTTTCTTTCCTATGGTGGAATTCTTATTTGTCAGATGACATTTCGGATGAATCTTTCATTTCATCCTTCATGTTTGAATCGCTTGATTTCATATCATCTTTCATGTCAGACTTACTGTCGGACATCATAGAAGAGTCCTTCATATCATCCTTTTCATTTTATCATCAGACATGCTAGAGTCTTTCATATCCTCTTTCTTCATGTCATCTTTTTTCATATCTTCTTTCTTCATCATACTGCTGTCATCCATCTTCTTCATATCAGAATCTGATTTTTGATTAGAGCAGGCAGCTAGGACAAAGATACTAAGTGCAGCGATTGTAAGTGTAGTGATTTTTTTCATGATGTGACTCCTTTAATTATATAATATTTATCCAAATAACGATGCTAGGATATTGAGATTTCCAAGCATTAGCAAAATTCCCATGAGAATGATGAGTGCACCGCCGATTTTCTTAAGCGTTCCCATATAAGGTTTGAGTTTCGCAAAGCGCTGTAATACCCAGCTGGAAGCCAAAGCCATGGCTAGGAAAGGCAAGGCTAAGCCCAGTGTATATACTAGCATGAGAAGCCCACCCTGCAGAGCACCATTGCCACCTGAAGCCGCAATAGCTAAGACAGAACTCAGAACAGGTCCCACACAGGGCGTCCAACCAAAGCTAAAGGTAATCCCCAAGAGAAAAGCGTTAAGAAAATCACTCCGATTCCCATCCTTCTTAAACTGCATACTTTTCTGCTTTGCAGCTGCTGGATATTGATGATCCCCATCTGATGGATTCCCAGTAGAATAACAATCCCGCCCAGAACATAGCGAAACCAAGGGGCATAGAGGACTTGCCCTAGAGCGCCAGCTCCGTAGCCTAAAACCAAGAATACAGTTGATAAGCCAACTATAAAACAGAGCGTCTTAGCTAGACCATACCAGGAAATGTCTCTTCCCATAAACCGAATCGTTTTCGGCTGATCCGAATCCAGCAGAATCCCCACATAGACTGGCATAAGCGGTAAAATACAGGGCGAGAAAAAAGATAGAATACCCGCCAGAAAAACAGAAATAAAGAACAAAAAACTTGTTGCCATTTCAAAAACCTCTCTATCAATTTCTGACTCTAGTATAAAATAAAAATCTCCCTAAAAATAGGGAGAAAGATTTGAAAAAACTTGAATTTGATGTTATATTGCTTGAGATTTCTGGATTGGGCAAAAACATCCACCACATTGTGGCGGATGTTATCTATTAGCTTTCCATCTCAAAACGCTCACTCTTCTGCTTGTTTGGCAAAAAGAGAGAAAGCAGGATTCCAACTAGAGCCGGCACCAACCAAGGCAAAGAAGCCTGAGCAAATGGAAGGGCATTTACCATATCACTTACCTTTGTAATATGGAACTGCTGCCCAAGAATACCCGCAAAGGAAATCAGAGTCACCGCTGCTACCGTCAATTGCATACCGATTTTGGATAGTGGCAAGAATTTATTGACAATGACAATCAGTACGATAACAATGGTAATTGGATAGAGAATTTGCAAGACTGGAACAGAATATTGGATAATGGCATTGAGGCCAAGATTGGCAATCGCAAATCCAATCAAAGTAAAGACAGTTGCGTAAACTTTATAAGATACCTTAGGGAAAGTTTTATGGAAGAATTCCCCAGTCGATACAATAAGTCCTGCTGTTGTGGTGAAACAAGTCACAGTAACCATAGCTGCAAGGAAAATCTGTGCTGTAGGTCCAAAGATAGCCTGTGTCGCCTGCGATAGGACATAAACACCTGGATTGCCTTTGGCAATAATCTCAGCTGGAACTGGAAAATGATTGCCCAGAAAAGCCAAACCAATATACATGGCGCTAAAACCCAACGCTACCATCAAACCAACAATCCAGATAGTTGAAACATATTCCTTTTTATTCTTGAAACCTAGCTGGTTAAGAGTTGTTACTGCGATTACGCTGAAGGCCACGGAAGCCAAGGCATCCAAAGTATTATAACCTTCCAAGAACCCTTGCCCAAAAGCTGACGCAGAATAAGCTTGCGAAGCCTGCTGAGGTGTCGTTGTTCCGTATTTCAAAGCTCCTAGAATGACTAAGATAATAATCAAAACTGCAAAGACAGGCGTCAGAATACGTCCAATCCGATCCAAAATCTTAGATGGATTCAAAGAAATCAGATAAGCAGCCACAAAGTAAAGGGTCGTGAAAACAATCAATCCTATACCTGTCATATTTTTAGACAGCATAGGAGCGATACCAACTTCATAAGCTACTGTCGCTGTCCGCGGAATAGCAAAAAAGGGCCCGATTGACAGATACAAGGCTACAAGATAGACAATAGCGAACCAAGGCGCAAGCTTCTTAGAAATCTCGTGGATATATCCCTTAGGATTGAGCGTCCCGATAATCAAAGTCAAAACCGCAAGCCCAACCCCAGACAGGACAAATCCTGCAATAGCTGGCCAAAAATGCTGGCCAGATAATGTTCCAAGCGAAGGCGGGAAAATCAAATTCCCAGCACCGAAAAATATTCCAAATAAGAGCAAGCCTGTCAAGGCACCTTTTTTAATCACAGGAATCTCCTTTAAATTTTTTCATGCTTTATCAGTATATACGGAAATAGCCCGATACGCAAGATTTTTGAATTTTTCAGAATATTGATTCAAATCAAAAGGGTATTTCTGATTTAAATCGAATTATTTATTCGGAATTTTGGGCAAAATTCTCACTTATCCACAGATTTAAGGCTCATTTTAAAGTAATATAAATAAATTTGTTTTAAATCGTATATTTTAGCAACCTCTCTCTATCTTTTTTGATGGTTTACTTACTTTAAGCAGACATTGTCTATTATTGCTTAATGCGCGAGAAATACAATATTATACATCCTGATCCAAAACAAAATAAAAGAGATTTTTCATAGTAAAAAGGTTGAGACATCTTATCTCAACTTTTTAAAAATGGCTATATATCATTTAACAATCTTTACACATCGCTAAATCTTCGGTACTTAATTTCGAATTCAAAAAAGTTCTTCTCTTGCAGCATATGAAAAATATCTCGATAATCCTCCTCATCAAAATGGTCTCCCAAATACAGGATTTCAAAGCTTAATCCTTCATATTCCAGAAAGGCATTAGTCGTTCGAAAGCCGTTACGCTTATAGAAGTCCATACGTGCTTGACGTTGCTCTAAATTATCACATTCTTCATCAACACGTTCTACTTCTAGAACCATGGTTTTTTGATAAAATTCTGTCAGCTTATGAATAATTTCTCTCCCATAGCCATGGCTGCGAAGGTGCGGCATAATCGCAAAGAAGCTAACATAGAACATTTTTTCGTTATAAACTGCAAAAGCAAAACCAACAAATTCTTCCTCGTTGTAGAAGGCAAAGAAATGAGACCGCTTATCGTTTGTATAACGGAGAAATTCGCTGATAGCCACCCTTTCCTCTACAGGGAAAGCCTCGCGGTTTAAGGCCTCAACCTTATCCAAATCGGGAAATTCTGCTGTAATAATTTGACTCGTTAAAGACATTGCTACCTCACTTTGCTTAACATTCTAGCAGTTGTCAAAAAATTTAGCAAGCATTATCAAGCTTCTTCCGCCTTTTTAGAAAATTGGCTCTGATAGAGGTCATAATAAAATCCTTTATCAGCCAATAGGCTTTCATGATTACCTTGCTCGATAATCTGACCATCCTTGAGCACCAAAATCTTATCTGCTTCCTGAATGGTCGACAGTCGGTGAGCAATGACAAAACTAGTCCTGCCCTGCATAAGTGTTTTCATAGCCTTCTGAATCAAGAGCTCCAGCCGTGTATCGACAGATGAGGTCGCTTCATCCAAAATCAGAATCTTAGGATTGGCCAAAAGAGCTCTCGCAATCGTAAGCAACTGCTTTTGACCCAGCGAGATATTGCTAGATTCTTGGTTCATTTCCATATTGTAGCCGCCTGGCAAGGTACGGATAAAATGATCCACATTAGCAGCCTTGGCTGCCTCTACAATTTCTTCATCAGTGGCTTGCAGATTGCCAAAGCGAAGATTTTCCTTGATAGTCCCCTCATAAAGCCAAGCATCCTGCAGCACCATACCGAACTGTTTGCGGTATTCCTGACGGGACAGATGTCGTATATCATGCCCATCAACTGTAATCGCGCCTTTGGTCACATCGTAGAAACGCATGAGCAAGTTAATCAGCGTGGTCTTACCAGCACCAGTCGGACCAACAATAGCCACCATTTCTCCAGGTTTGACTTCCAGATTGAAATTCCGAATGAGTGGCTTGTCTGCTACATACTGGAATTCCACATCCTTGAAGCTAACCTGACCTGTCAGATCTTGCTCCAGCTTTTCTGTCCTATCATTGACTTCGTCTGCTTCGTCCAGCACTTGGAAAATCCGGTCTAAAGAAGACTTGGCACTCTGCAGCTGACCAGCCAGCTGAGTCAAGTTTTGAATGGGCTGATTAATCTGCCAGACATACTGAACAAAGGCTTGCATATTTCCGACTGTCAAGCGCCCTGCAATAACCTGAAGACCGCCAAGCAAAGCCAGCAAGAGGTAGGTCAGATCTGAAATAACATTCAAAACAGGCATCATCAAACCAGAGATAAAGCTGGCCTTAAAACCTACTTTCTGCAGATTTGCGTAATTTGACGAAAATCCTCCTGGGAGCTTTCTTCTCTGACATAGAGCTTCAAAATATTAAAGCCTGTCAAATTCTCCTGAACAAAGCCATTCATAGCTCCCAGTGCATCTGCCTGCTGTTTAAAGTAAGGCTGGGATTTCTTCACGATAAAGCGAGCACTGAGGTAGGTAATCGGAATCGAAATTACCACAATTATACCTAACTGCAGATTGAGTACCAATACCATTACGATGACCAAGATTAGAGTAAAGACTGCGTTGATAACCTGCAGAAAGGACTGCTGCAAGGCATTGGAAACAGCTTCGACATCGCTGGTAAAACGCCCCAGCAAATCACCAAACTGGTGCTTATCAAAGTAAGAAACGGGGATGCGATTAATCTTATGACTAAGTTCATCGCGCAAGTCACGAATGGTAGCCTGCACTGCATTGGTCATAAAGTAATTAGAATAGTAAGAACCGATTTCATAAAAAATCGCCCGCACAAAATACAAGACCATGACCCAGCCAACATAAGACACATTAATCTGGGCACCAGCTACACCTTTAGCCATATCCAGCAAATTATTTGTCAGTTCAGTAATGGCTAGACCTAAAACAAAGGGCTCGACGACACTCATAATGACGCTGAGGATTTTGAGGAAGATTGCAAAGGCGACTGCAAACTTATAAACTTTTAGGTAGCTCCACAGGCGAGCAAAACTAGATGTGTTTTTCATATCAGTCTCCTTTCTATTCCTCTGTCAAAGCTTGATTTTTCAGCTGCGAATCCGCAATTTCGCGATAGATATCATTAGTTTCCATCAGCTCTTCATGCTTCCCACGTCCGACGATTTCGCCCTGATCCAGAACGATAATTTGGTCAGCGTCCATGATAGTTCCCACCCGTTGGGCTACAATCAGAACGGTTGCTTGACCAGTCACTTCCCTGAGACGACGACGAAGCACCGCATCTGTCTTATAATCCAGAGCAGAAAAAGAGTCGTCAAAGATATAAATATCCGGCTTTTTAACCACTGCACGGGCGATAGAGAGCCGCTGTTTCTGTCCTCCGGATAAATTGCTTCCTCCCTCTGCCAGATGAGTCTCAAAACGCTCTTCCCGACTCTCGATAAAGTCCTTGGCTTGAGCCACATCAGCCGCTTGACTCAGCTCCTCTTGGCTAGCTTCTTCCTTACCATAGCGTAGGTTCGCTGCGATGGTTCCGGTAAATAGCAGAGCCTTCTGCGGAATAAAGCCAATCTTCTGACGCAGAGCTTTCAGATTGTACTCGCGGACATCCACACCATCCACTAAAATCTTGCCCAGAGTCACATCATAAAAACGCGGAATCAACTGCACCAGTGTAGACTTACCCGAACCAGTAGAACCGATAAATGCAATAGTCTCACCTGGCTTAGCCTTGAATGAAATATTATGCAGTACAGGACTCTCCGTCTCACCCGGATAAGCGAAGGTTACATTGTCGAACTCCAGATACCCCTGCGTATCTGTCTCGGTTACACCATCTTCATTAGGATTGATTGAAATGGGCATGTCCATGACTTCCTTGAGCCGCTGGCTCGATACCGCCGTCCGTGGATACATGGTAAAGAGATTGGCCAAGAAGAGGAAGGATAGCAGCGCATGAAAGCTATATTCAATAAAGGCAACGAGATTTCCGATTTCAAGACTACCGTCCCGCAAGGGGTCTAGGGCAAACCAGACAATGGCCACAATCATTGCAATAATAATCTGCACAAAGAGCGGTTCTGTCAGACCAGTCAGCTTAAAGAGCTTATTGGAGTTTTGCGCATAGACTTCATTTTCATCAGCAAAACGCTTCTCTTGAAATTCCTCTCTTGCAAAAGCTCGAATAACGCGTAGACCAGTCAGATTTTCCCTTACATACTGATTAATCTTATCAAGAGTCTTCTGCTGCTTTTCAGACAAGGGCTTGGTTTTAACCGCTACATAAATGACCACGACAGCCAAGAAAGGCACTGAAACAGCTACAATCCAGGCCAGAGACGGACTGGTCAGAAAAATCATGAGAATACTGGACAGCATCATCATGGGAGTGATGACACCCATTTTCAGGGTTTGCTCCGCAAATTGCATGAGTACAAAAGCATCCGAAGTCAAGCGCGTGACCAAAGAGGATACACCGATTTGCTCATACTCATGATGAGAATACTCTTGCAGCTTAGCATAGAGATCATTGCGCATGTCCTGCACCATGGTCGTCGTTAGCTTCCCAGCCGCATAAGCCAGAACAATCCGCCCCAGCACTCCTAAGATAATAACGCCAAACATCACCCAAGCCCAGAAAAAGAGCCGGTCTGTCTGCTTAGGATTGATTCCCTCATCAATCATCCGAGCCAGCACCGTTGGCAGACCTAGATTGACGATTACAAAAAAAAGATTGCCGCGACAAAGTCTAAGACCAGCCACTTAGGATATCTCTTCAAATAAGACCAAATGTATAACATAAATCCTCCTTCACTATCTATTCAAAAATAACTCACTTGAAGCAACCATGTGCTTTCTAAACACAGAAAAGAGCGCGCAAATGCACGCTTTAATACAAATATTATAACAAAAATATGAAGTAGGGTAAAGGTCATTTCAGACTTTTTTCTGCTGATCATCAGCCTCATAAATGACTGTCAGCAGCAAACTGCCTGAAAGCAGACCAGCTACAATTTTAATTGCTTGACTTATGTAGAAAAACAAACCTAGTTTTCACTAGGTTTGTAATTTCTTATCTGCAAGAAGGTCTGAATCTAAGAGTAATTCAAGTTCTTACCCAGCACCAACTTGTCAGACTTGCCATTTTGCAGACTGGTTGACCGGATCAAATCCATCACTTCTGGTTTTCAAAGATTGATTTTCTGAAATCATTGGTTTGATCGAGGTAAGCTTTGAAGACTGCTTTTTTTAGCTTGTGGACAGCGCTGTCATGTTCTGGTTTATAGCCACTCCAAGAATACCAATTATCATTTGCATCTTTGAGAACTGCTTCGTCCATTAAGGCCTGCAACTCTCCCACAGTACTTATAGTCTTAGTAGCATAACTTGTCCATGGTTGTCTCGTATCATCAAATGTGACCTTGTTCAGGCTGTCGAACTTGTTTTTACGTTCTTCATACATAGCCTTCTTAAACTCAGCCCAATTATTAAACTGACCATTGAAGACCTTATGTAAAACCAAGTCATCTGTTACCAGACCTCTGCTCTTACCATAGATACTGATTGTTTTTCCATTTTGCTTGGCATCATCTTCATACTGATTAGAGATATAAGGGACCATACCATCTTTAAAACCTTTGGCTGCCAAAAGCTCATAAGCCATACGCCGTCCCATAAGATCTCCAGGAGTTCCTTTTTCACTGCTTAATGCCGAATAAATCGGAGAGAAGAGTTTAATCGTATGGTAGCCATTTCTTTCTACATCACCATTTTTGTACTCACGCGCTGAAAGAATATCATTTTCAATCAGACTGTCGAATGAATTTAATTTTTGCGCATCTGCCATTGTAATATTTTTTATCACATTCATTGCGTAAACATCATTTCCATCAGCATCTCGGACATATTTATTCTCAATCTTCCTCAGAGCATTCACTTTCTGTACATCAGATAGACGGTTCACGATTGACATTCCTTCTAGGTACTCCAGCATATAAATGACATCAAACATGTTGTGAACGTAGTTTTTCAAATCGTCAGCATTTTTAAATCGCTCACTTGGGTCAAGGACTTGCAAGCGTGATTTTTCCGTCGCATCATTCTTGTCGTATTTAAGAATGGAGTTGATCGTGATGGTCGCATCATCTGGATGATCAGGTGCTTGCAACAAGCCCTTGGCGAAGAATTCTGGACCAAGACCGCTTCTTCTTCCATATCCTCCTAAATAGATCTCGTTATCAGAATCATGCGTCATCTCATGAGTATAGGTAATGGCTCCGTCCTTGTCCAGCATACGATATCCCATGTAGTAAACACCGTCCCCAGTAGCGTAAGCTCCGTGCTTATTGTGCACGACCTTGTTTCCAACCGGTCCGAAGAAATACTTCATAGCTGGATTAGAACTGTCAAATTGCGCCTCCGCTGTAGCTTTGCCGACAGTAGTATCATCACCGAACTTATAGGCATCATAGACCAAGATATTTCGATAGAGCTTTTCGCGACCCTGCTCGTCTAATATTCTATACCAATAATCATAATGGTCGCGTTGGCGTTTTGCGGTTTCTTGGGCATTTTCCTCAACAAACTTATTGAGTTCAGCCCCTGCTCTATGCTCATTATTTCTATATCTGTCATAGGCTCCAAAACCAAGACTGGATATAGTCGATATAACAAAGACTGATCTTTCAGGCATTGTCAACAAAGGTAGGACCATATTTCGGTATTTCCAAGTGTCGCTGGTAATTCTATCATAGACCCCGATAGAGTATTTGCTGCCAGCTTGCTCCTGTTTAACCCTCACCTCATCAATAGTTGATTTTTCTTCAACGATATAAGCCTTGGTTTGCTCTTTGAACCATTGATTATTTGTTTTGTTTGGTAAAAATACTTCTCGATAATTGGCAAGCGTGCTGAACAGATCTTTTGTTCCATTATTGTTTGCTAGGCTGATGCTATAAGCATCTACGTTGTTCTTGGCCAGAAGATTGTTAAAGCCAGATTTACCTAATTCAATGATCGTGTCTAGCGGTGACACATTGCCCTTACCAAAGAAATCCATGTGGTACATGACTAAGTCTTTGACATTAACGTCACCATAGTTAAAGTTGTACCAGCGCTCTAAATAGGTCAAACCTAAAAGCAAGGCTTCCTTGTTGCGTTTGATTTTATCAACGACGTAACCATTAATCGTTTGATTTTCGCTGGCAATGACTGCATCAGCAGACAACAGTTTTTCCAGTGTATTTGCTAGATTTTCCTTCGTTTTGACAAACTGCTCTTCTAAGTATAATTCCGTTAATGAAACTCCTGAAGAAATACCTAGGGTGTTTCTGATAGCGTCTGACTGATAATCTACCGCTCTCAAATCAGGCAAGACTTCATTAATGATTGAACTATGACTATACAAGAATTGATTTGGTGTATAGATGAGACCTGTATCGCCCACGCGATATTCTGCTAACTTACTAAAGTCAGATTGGTAGGTGATATTTAGTATTTCAGATGAATGATCCTTATAGTGAAGCAAGAGCTTATTAGCCGCCTCTTTATGCGAAGCAATATCTGTAATTACTTCATTATTTTTCATCATGACTGCAGATAGGACCTCTTTTTTATGCAAAGCGCTATCTTCTTTTACCAGATTACCGTATTTGACAATGGTTGCCTTATTATAAAACGGAAGTAATTTTTCTATATTCTTATATGCTAATGCTCGACTGGCTTGATAGTCTTTAACCTTAGAAAAATCACTTTCTTTCTTGCTGCTAGTCAGTAAGCTTTCGACTTTCGGTACGGTAAGAGAATTGATTTCAGATTTCTTACTTGCGATTTTAGCAGGATCAATCAATGTTCCTCTCTCTTCGAGGGATTCCTTGGTGACGACCTCATCCTTTTCAAGAGTCACTTTGTAGACTCTGTTGTCTTTGTTGCTATATGAGTCAGTTATCCTCATTCCTCGATAGTGATAACCACTAATCGCATTCCCGTTCATAACATTGACATCGCTAAGAACATTATGCAATCTTCCAGCATGTCTCTCTTCGTCAGAGTCTCTATCCCACAAGTAGCCAGCTATACCAGCAACGCTTCCAAAGCGTTTGACATTATTAATATTGCCCTCGGCGTAACTATTGCTGATAAGCGCATCTTTCTCGACAAGACCTGCAAGGCCGCCGACAGTTTGGTTTGTACTATCCGCATTTGACGAGATGGTAATTGTAGCTTTTGACTTATCAACTACTGCATTGATGCCAGTCAGTTGACCTACTAGGCCTCCGATATTGTATGGAGACCTCGTTTCATAGGAGTTGACAATTCTTCCTTTGAAACTGCTGTTGGTAATCTTAGAATTATCAGCCTTCCACACTAAGCCACCAATGCCACGTTCGCCAGCCAGAACACCGTCTACATGGACATTATTAATCCTTGTTGCATTATTGGCTTCATTTGCAAGGGCTCCAATATCAGTTTTCCCTGAGATATTTACATCTTTAAGAGCCAGATTTTTCTACAGTAGCAGCGCTCAATGTGTCAAATAAAGGCTTCTTCAAATTATAAATAGCATAATTTTTTTCCGTCTTTGCTGCCAAACAGCTTACCAGTAAATCTGCCCTTTATATAACTGCTAGCGCCATTTTTCTAGTTCGACCTCATTGGCATTCAGACTAGCACCTAAATAATAGGTTCCATTGAGATCGTTATTTATAGCTTGAACCAGGTTACTAAAGGAAGTGAAGTTTGTGACTTCTCTCTCTGCCTTTTTGGCAAGGTAAAAAGTATAGTTGTCCTCGTACTTATTGTTGACGTCCTGTTTTAATTTTTCAGCACTTGCTGTAATTTTATAAACCGGCTGACCATCTTTTGTGCTATCAACTATTGAAGAAATCGGCAAGAAGACATCTTTAAACTTAGAAGATTTGACCTTCACGAAATAATTGTCTTGATTGCTCGGAATTGTATCCAGAGAAACGTGTTGTTTGTATTTTCCATCAGATAGACTATACAATTCCAGTTCAGATACATTTCTTAACTCGATATTCTTTTCAGGTTCTTGCTTCTGCTCTTTAGGCTCTTCAGCTTTTTCAGCAGGATTTTCCGCTTCTGGCGCTGCTGGTTCGATGTTTCCAGTATACTCTTGCGGAGGTTCTACCTGCTCAGGTTCAACAATCGCTCCAGCTTGGGTTCCTGTGTATTCTGGTAAGGGAGTCTCTTGCGCAGGTTCGACTACCGCACCGGCTTGTGTGTCTGTATATTCTGGCAAGGAAGAAACTTGTTCAGGCTCAACGATGGCACCTGATTGAATACCAGTGTATTCAGGCAACGGGGTGACTTGTTCAGGTTCTACTATCGCACCGGCTTGAACCCCTGTATATTCTGGTAATGGTGTTGCTTGTTCAGGTTCTACTATCGCACCGGCTTGAGTTCCTGTGTATTCCGGTAATGGAGCGACTTGCTCAGGTTCTACTATCGCACCGGATTGGACACCTCCAACCTCTGGTTCAATTTGTTCAGGCTCAACGATCGCTCCAGATAATGTACCTGAATAATCAGGCAATGAAGCCACCTGCTCAGGCTCAACGATTGCGCCGGATTGGACGCCTGTGTATTCGGGCAATGAATTCACTTGCTCGGGAGCGACCAAGTTAGCACCCACTGATTTTTCACTTGGCGCTTCAAGCTTTTTAGTCCCTTTTTCTACTATTTTAGGAGTCGCTTCCTCAATTTTAGTAGAAAGAATTTCCCTTGATACTTCTTGATTATTGACAGTAAAAATTCGAACAACTTCGATTTTCCGGCCTGGTTTGCCTTCTTGTTTTACTCTTACAGTACCTTCAGGTAAATCGGGATTTTCTTGTATTTGTTCTCCAAAGGCTATCTCAGTTTCAACGGTCTCTTCTTTGTATAATAGTTCAGGCTTAGCTACTCGGCCAGACAAGACTTCATCTTGAGGCTCAATTGTATTGACGCCAAGAGTGTGATTTTTCAGTGCATTCTTGTCAAAAGAAACTGAATAATCTAGCTTCTTATTTTGGTTTAAAGTTTCTTTATCTAGATTAGCATTCTGCTGATTATCAAGAATCTTATTACCTAATAATTTTTTAATCGATTCATCTTTTATGTAGCCAACATAGGTATAGCCCGAGATCTCACCTGGTGACGGCAGACTTTCCCCAACTGACACTTGATATTCCGCATTATACTGCAGTAAGATCCCATTTTCCAGAGCATCGACAGATAGTATAAAACCTCCTCCGACACCAGCACCCACCAAAACAGTCAATAGGAACTTGCTTTTAACCTTTCCTTTTGACACAACAAAAATAACCAATCCTATCGTCGTTAACAGACCAGCCGTCATCATAGTATTGGAATTGTTATTATCGCCTGTATTCGGTAACGTTTTTGCTCCAGCATTTGAGTTTAACCTGTAGACAAGATAGTAAGTCTCCTCATTGCCTTCAGGCATTTTAGGAACTCCACTTACAATCAACTCCTTTTCTTGCGGAGTTATTTCAGTATTTGTCACATATTTATAGTGAACATTCAACTTCTCCTGCGCTTGAACAGAGTCAACCCCAACGATAGAACCCAAAAACAAACTAGAAATAGCAGCCGAAACAAGCCCGACAGCTAATTTCCTAAAAGCAAACCGAGTTTGCTTCTCCCCAAAAAACTTTTTCATTAAAATCCCTTTCAAATTATTCTAAAAAGAATAACAAATCCTTTAAACCAGAGAAGGTGCAACAGTAAGCCATTGCATCCATTCATCTGAATCCCCTTAACAAAAATTCCCTAATAAACAATCTCATATAACTTTTATCTTATTCATAATATCTCCTAAATCGCAATAAGCTGTCTAAATTATATCATACAATCCTATTTTTTGTTAGCGTTTTAACATAAAAATGATTTTTGGATACAAAAAACCAAGTCGAAAGACTTGGTTGATTTCTATGCATGGAAACTCTATTATTTAAGAGTAACAATTTGCTAATCTTATTTTCTCCCAGTATTAGTGGGTTAATTCCTCAATTTTCAACTTTGGCAGGAATTTGGTAGGTAAATTGATAATCCAAGATTATCTAAACTGTTTGTAATTTCTTCTGAAATTGTTGAATCACCTGAATAGTACCAGTGACTATATGTATTCAACGTAGTTGACTTATCAGCATGTCCTAATCGATATGAAACGTATAAAGTATCCTTATGTAAAACATTTATAAGGTAGGATGCGTGACTATGTCTTAATCCTTTCCCTGTAATTTCTGGTACACCAGTAACCCTAGCATGCCTTTTAATTATCCTGGAGATTGTAGACTTACACAAGGGCGCACCAAAACGTGATATTACATAATCTTTATCATCATTCTTGATTTGAATTTCTCGCCATTTTTTAAGTATTGTAATTGTAAAATCATCTAAATCAATTTTACGATTCCCTGCTACTGTCTTTGTTTGTTGTTTAGCATACCATACACCGTTTTTATCTTTCTCAATTGTCGAATGAACATGAATCCATTTACGTTCAAAATCAATATCTTCCCATTTAAGAGCAATACCCTCACTAACTCTTAAGCCAGTCATAAAATATAACCAGATCGTCATGTAATTATGGAGTCCCTCATACTCACTAATATCAAAAGAGTTTATTACCTTCTTAAATTCATCAAATGTCCAAAATTTTGTATCAGGGTGCTTTCCTCTAGGATTATCTAATCCTTTAAAAGGAACTCTATCAATATAACCCAATCTTTCTGCATAGCCCAGACATGCTTTAAATCTAGACCACATATTTTTTTAGCATAGTTACTAGAATACTTGTCTATAATAGCTAAGCGAAATCTTTCACAGTCAATAGTACTAATATCTGATAATTTTTTTACTACCAAATTGCTTAATAAAAAAACTGATGATGTGGTAAAAGCGGTCTGATAAGTTACAAATTGAACTTTTTTGTTGATAATATTTTTAAATAAATCTCTTCCATAAACTCTCTAAAAGTTAGAAAACTATTATTAATAGTAGAGTTCACAAATTCATGTTTTTAAACGAAGTATCTCTTCATATGCTTCCTTAAAAAGAATTAAACGGTAGTCCCTGTTGATTTTTTTCCTTCCTTTCTTTTTGAATTCTTTTTCCCAGTTATTGGATCAACTCCTAATTCAATTTGAAAATAAATTTTTTTCCATTTGAATCTTTGTATACACCTTTATATTTCTTTTGTCTTTGATATAACCATTTTTCTCACCTTCTATATCTGAAAAAGAAATACCAATTAAATTTTTCTACAATATTTTTTTAGGAGCAATACCTAACCTTTTTTATTATCGAAAGGCGAACATCCTAATTGTACCGCATTCTTATCATTTTTTCTAGCTTCTTCAAACTTTTTTACAGCAATCTTTTTTGCTTGTCTAATAATATTTCTCGATGTGTGCTCTGGAAAACCAATCGCAACTAAATCTTTATAATTTACTGTTTCCATGATTTTACTACTTCCTTTCGTAGATTTTTTCTCCTCCATGGCATGACTGATGAAGTCATCATAAGAATTTCACTTGCTGCTCTTTCACGGTGGCAGCCTGAACGGTCAGAAGTATCATTGTATATCATTTGTATCATGGCATATAAAGTATCGCTCTATTTTATTGATGGTTTTAATATCGCTCTTATCATGGCGAGCCATTCAAAACTGCTCCACAAATGAGGAAAGTACCATTTTGGACTATTCAATTGTCAATGTGCTTTCTTAACCTAATACTTTTTGGAGTAATGGTCTTCTTTATTATCCACTCGACCTACAAGGTAATCTAAACTTACATTATAAAAATCTGCAAGTTTGATAAGGTCATCTATAGAGATTAACCTGGTACCTGATTCCATTTTAGAATACGCTGATCTTGTACAATTTAAGATTGTTTTTGCAACATATTCTTGTGTCAAATCATCATCCTCGCGTAAATCTCTAATCCTTTTCAACATCCAATGTCTCCTAAAACAAGTATAATATAGTTATTTTTCTTATTTTTTTAAATATGTGACAAATTGGCACATGAAACTATTCTATATATACCTTTTTAGGAAACTGTTTACTCTAAATGTATCTCATTTTTCCTTAATAGATTTCATATTTTGTTTTTTTCCTTATATTTCTTTATTGTTTTTATTAAACATTTCAAATAAATTTATTGCTTCTCTATGTTGTTCCTTCAGTGTTTCAATCTTTCCTTTATATATGTATAAATCCTTCTCTATTGTATCTACTGAACTTTTTACCTTGAATACTATTTTTCTAAATTGCTAGAACTATTTGTCGTATCTTTCAACAATACTTCCTCTAAATTAGTTAAATCATTAATTTTTATTTTTGGACTTGTTCAATCATATTCTCTAGATATGATATTTGGGCAATGAAATCATTTGTTATATCTTCAAAAATCATTCGAACTATTTTTCCGCAGATATAAGAAAATCTAATTGTTCTATTTTTTTCTTTAATTTTTGCTAAGAGGAATTCTTCTATACATATACTGTGGTTCATACTGAAGATTAAATTGTCTAATCAAAGTTTTTACCTTTCATAAATCGATTTTTTTCTACTGAATCTTTATGATATACATAGTAAGAACTAGTTTCTCTGAGAAATACTTTAACTTTTTTTCTTCTTCCATATTGATCTGAATATTTGGTACAAAAAAATAAGTCCTTCTTGTCGGATACCAAACTGTACCTTAATGTAAATTCCATCGTCTACTACTTCTTCTATTTGATTAAGATTCAACTCTACTTCAAACTCATGAACAGCATCTCTATTTCTCTTGAAATCTTGATAAGATTTCCATACCATCTCTTCTGACGGCAACTCTTTTTCTTTAATTATCTTTTTCTTCATTGTAAAGTTCAACTAAATTTTTTTATTATCTAAGACAAAAGTTTCATTTTTTTGTTATTAAAATAGTCTTGAAAATAACTAACACTATACAGATTCGTTTTTTTACCAATTCCTGCTCTGCAAGCTTAATCCCATCAAATTCAAATAGAACATGTTTTTTTCTTTCGGAATTATTTTTTTAAGCCAAAAACTTCTGCTCGTTGAATCAATTCATTCATATTCTTCATTTTCGGAAGTAAAAAAATTCTAATATGTTTATGATTTCCCTTTGAACAAACTTTTTTTCTCAAAAATAAGTTTCATTATAAGGTTGTTTTTCTACTCAATTTACTATCACGTACGACTTGTTTCATATTTGAATCAGTCATAAAATAAAGTAACATGCTTGTGTCTAAAATCAATTTTTTTAAATGTAAAGCTTTTAGCTTTTTTTCTTAAGATCTTCAAAAATTTTTTTCGAGTTCTCGATTAGAAAAATATACCCGTTGTTTTATTTCATATTTGTAATTTGTTTTGCGATAAACTTCATACTGACGATGCGAATAACGATTTTCTATAATTTTTGCCCCTGCAATTTTTGAAAGACGATCAGAAACCATTCGTAGATTATGTTCTGCCTTATAATCCCATAGAAACTTTTTATCAGAATTCTGATCAATTGAATTTAGGATGATGTGATTGTGGATATGACCTTTATCGACATGAGTTGCTACAATAAAACGAAATCTACCTCCTGTCAACTCTTTAGCTGCCTCATAACCAATTCGATTGATTTGTTCAGGAGTGAGATGGTCATCTGGAGAAAAGGACTGAATGATGTGATGAGAATGAATTTTTCGTTGATTTACTTCTTGCCTATCATGACGAAATTCATAAAGAGTATCATTACTTAAAAAATTATCATTGTACATCTTCACTAGTTCTTTATAACTAGGAAAATCTAAATAATTTCTCATACCAAAATCTGAAACTAGTGTTAGATTTTTTTGTTTTACTTGGATTCAAAAATATATTTGATTAGTTTACTACGATAATTTTTTTCCATGAATCGCAAAAGTGTTTAGTGATGACCATAAAATTTCCTCAATTTTTTTCAGATCGAATAAGAAAAATCTTTCTCCACTTCTACTATTAACTCTTCTATACCTTTTTCTCAACTCATTTAATTCAACTTCCGTTATTAAATTCGAATAATTTATGCTTCTGGCTATTTGATTAATATTATTTCCGATTCGTTTTAATTCAAAAAAATCAAATCTTGATAACTATTTGTATCAATGGTGATAAAAATTCATACCAGGATCTAGTAGAGTTCGTCTAGCATATTCTGAGAATGATAAGCAGTTACTTTTTTGAGATATTTTTCATTCAATTTGACTAATTCTAGATCAGATAGAAAGACTTTTTTTAAATTTGTTCTATATCTGTGCTCCACTCTACTACCTCATGTATTTATTACAAAAAAATCTTCACTAAGAGGACCTGTTTTTTTCTACCTCTTTAATTAATTCCTGAATACAAGTTAACAAAATAGAAACATGTTCGTGAGTAACCTGATGATTTGTTTTTAGCAATTATGAATACTTCATGAACATCACGACTAATTTGTTCCAACTTTTGTTTTTTCCAAAGGTTGAACCATTTTTCCATCTGTTTTTGTCCATCAGATAATAGTAAGCTTTTACGGAGAAAATCAGAAAAATTATCATCTCCTTTCTCTCTCATTAAATCTAGTATTTGTTTTTCTTCCGTTTCTGTTAAGCGAAATTGTTTCCGAATACTACGTATATTTCTTTTCATATGATTTATCCTCTCTCATAGATACTTGTACTGACAATGTAAGCTTACATACACTGTCAGTACGTTTTACAAAATAGATTCAACATTTTTGTATGGCTTTGCGAGCTCAGATATTGTGTCCACAATATCCCAAAAATCATATCGCCTGCCATTTCAAACCTCACGGTTCAAAAAACAAACGATATGAAAATGTGGTGGCACGCCCCCAAACCCCCAAGATAAATCTAAATTAAAAAAAGTATAACAAATACTTTTTGATAAAATTATCACAGAAAAAAGAGCCCTGTCGGACTCTTACAAATTAAAACAATGTCTCTGATATTCATACTGTCTAATACCACTACTGTCTTTGTTCATCTTGATAGAAAAAACAAAGTAATGATCACGACCGTCTAAAGATTTACTTTTTGTTAAGTTTAAAATAATGTTTTTGAGACATAGCCATTGTGCGTAAAAATATCATCTGTGATAAATGTTAATGGTATATCTAAAGCTGAATACTTGTAAAAAAATCTGACTCAAACTGTAAATAAGAATCTGAAAAAAATAATCTAGCTGTAATTTATCATCATATAATTCTTTACGATTCATGTAATTCCTCCCCTTCTATCTGTATATCGAGTATATCTTCCCATTTTTAATCGAAGAAAACCAGTGTCTGATTTTTATAGATATAAACTCTTTTTCCAATCTCTTTAACAATACCTGATACTACTTTTTCTTTGATTAGAAAACTTAAAAAAACAAAAAGTTGCAGGGAATACATTCGTATAAAGTTGACGAACAAATAGAACTTTCTCTTCCAATGATAGGGAAATGGAGATATCTTCTTTATTTTTTTCTGCCCAAAGAGAACTGGAATGTTCTGATAAAAAGAAGCCCATCCACTTAGCCATGCCACGATCCTGATATACTCAGGGCAGACTCAAAAGGTAAATAAGAACGATTCATTATTTTAGTCCATCTAATCCTCCAGCTGAATGACCACCAATGAGTTTGCTTCTAGCAATTGTTCTAGAAGCTTGATCTAGGGCATTACCTTTCAATAGTGAAGTGAACCCAAATTCTGTTCGAATAGCATCGATTGCGGACTGGAGCCTTTCTTCTTTTTCTATTTTCTCAATATCATCAAATAATGAAATCAATCCAAAGGATTCATCCACTAAACCAGAATAGTTAACCGCAACATTCCTGATAGCTCCTGAAGTATATTTAGTGTGAAATAACTTTAAAACGTAGTTTGTCAGTAGTGCTGTTTGATTAGTTGGTTCAATTTTCATTTGAGTATTGATAGAACGCTTTTGTTCCACTTTAGAGTAGCCTAGATGTATAGAAACTACTGTTGCTTTTTTACCAGATCTTCTCAATCTAACTGCAACTTGTTCTGCCATCTCACGAAGTATGATCTCAATATCTCTTTGTTTAATATAATCTTTTGGTAAAACTTGAGAGTTCCCTATCCCTTTTGACTTTGGCTTATAAGGTTTATGAACATTACTTTCATCAATCCCATTGGCATGGAACCATAACTCTAGACCCATGATACCAAGCTCTTTTTTAATCAAGTCAGGATTAGCCTGAGCCAATTCTTTAATCGAAAAAGATACCTAAATTATGTAATCTTTTTCTCCATGCGATTTCAATTCCCCCAGAAATCTGTCATTTTAGGAATAGTCCATACTTTCTTTTCGACATCCTCATAGGACCAATTGGCTCTCATTGTCGGAGTCTTTTTTTAGCTTCATTATCAAGTGCCAGCTTAGCTAATAAGGGATTGGCATTAGACATGCCTACAGTTGAATAGATTCCAGTTTTTCTCCAAATCTTTTTTTGAATAGCAGCCGAAATAATATCTAATTTATCTTTCCTACTAATACTTTTTATCTGGTACAAAAATAATTTAATGAACTTGTTAAATCAATAAATCCTTCATCAATTGAGTAGGGATAAATATCATCTGGTGCTGCAAAATCTTGAAAGATTTTTTGAATCTCCATGTTGACAGCAATGTAAGTATCCATTCTCGGAGGAACAATCACGGTTGATTTTGCCCATTCCTCTATATAGCGGACATAGTCTATCGTTGTCGGTAAACCTTGCTTCTTAGCATTATAATAAGAGAATTTGCGAGTCTTTACATCAAATGGTAAATCATAGGAACGTCCAACGTTCGACTTTCCAAAGACCTTTTTAAACATAGGAGAGGAAGCAAGGATTAAACCCGCAGAATTATCTGCACGACTCATAACACAAAGCGAAGTCTTAAGTGGGTGTAATCCTCTATCTACACATTCTACACTTGCGTAAAAAGATTTCATATCAATAAAGGCAATGTCACTTTGAGGTTCGAGACTATAATCAAACCAACTCATACTTAGTCCTCTAAAGGCATAAAGTTCCCAACTATTTTCCCTATAATGCGAGGATTCTCATCATAAGGCGCAAACTTATCTGAATAGTTCCGATTGAGTGAAACTAAACGAAGCCCATTTTCTTCACGATACACTTTCTTAATATATGTTTGACCATCCCAATCTATGGCATAGATAGCCCCGTCATAATCAAATCCCGTTTGCTTAATAAGGGCTACAGAACCATCTTCATATGTCGGTTCCATTGAATTTCCAAACACCCATGATGCAAAGTCATAATCAAATTGATGATTAAAATAAACTGTATCGTAATTACCATCATCAAAATAAGCTGTTCCTGTACCAGCTGATAATTTTTCGTAAACTTTATAAGCAAAACGCTCAGGAATTTCTACAACCTTCGCATTCTGTTTGTTCAATAGTTCTGTAGCATAATGAAGTGTTGCTTCTTGATTCCTTTCCGTTAGTTTGAGATAGGTTTCTACTATTTCATACTCTGATTCAAAATATCGAGGGTCTACATTCAAAAATCTCACTCAATTTGCTTAGATTATTTTTGATTAGGTTTTTGTTTTACCTGATTCCCCAATTAAAAGTACGAAGCTCTACTAATTCCCAAACTGGATGCAAGTTGAGATTGAGATAATCCTTGACTTTCTCTTTTTTTCTTTTTAATTTAGTAGGTGAAAACATTTGTTCTCCTTTTTGTAAGTTTATTAACTAACAAAAAGGATACCATAACTTATTGAAAAAAAATCAAGAGTTTAATAACCCCCAAGATTTAAAATAATCATAAACTGTGCTTAATTTGTACTTATATTGCTAGGAAACCATCACTTAAGAAAGTTATAACTTTTGAAAAAGATAAAGAACAAGCAAATAGAAAATAAAAAAAAGGATCGTTATTTTTAAAATGACGATCCAATAGACTATATTTTAAAACTCATGATCTAACAACCATTTCGATTAGTTAAATCTTTCAATCTTTCTTCTCCAGATTTAAGCATATCCTTCTCTACTTGACTCCACTCCCCAAACAGTAACTCTTGAAGAACATCTGCCGCTGAAGTTGTATTTTCTTTTGCATCATATACACAACCTCTATCTCGTTGGTAAATTTGAATTCTTTCAAAGATAGCTAGTTCTTCCAATTGTCGTGTATTATCAACTAGATGATTTACAATGAAATCATGATGTTCTTTTGGAGTTGCGCGTGCTTGATTTGGGTTAATAGCGTACAGTTCTTCGTATCGGATAAGGGTGCTCAGATAGGACAGCTTAGGCTTTGTCGCAATCAAGGCTAATTGTATTTCATATCCCCTACTTTTCAAGAGTTGTGCTGTTTTCTTTGGAACATCAATCGTTCGTAAAGTTCCCTCAATCAAAAGATTGTATCCCAAATGACTCAATTCTCTTACTAAAGACTCCACCATTTTTCCCGCAAAATCCTTGGTGTATTCAACACTATCTTTGCCATATCCTTGCTGAAGTTCTAAATAGTGTGGATGCTGAGAACGAAAACTATCTCCATCTATGATAACAATATTTCCTTGAAATTCTTTCTGTTTAATACGATGAATTGTAGTCTTACCGGCACCACTTTGCCCTCCGAGCAAAATCGCTATAGGTTGCTTACTGGACTTTTTTCCTCTTGTCAGTGAACGAAGATTCCGTGCTAGAGCATGTTTGAATTCACTGTCAGTATAATCTTGGATTTCCACTAGGCTACCATCCGTTTTTCAGATATCTCTAACATACGTTCAATTCCATCCAAATAGCCGCTATATCTCTCTATTTCATCAAAAGTTTCTACTAAATAGATATTCGTATGAATCAAGTCAGATAGATCATCACTCATTAAAATCCAAGGATTAGATTCATCATCAATGCTAATTCCCTGACTATCTTGATAACGATAGAGTCGAGATAAAAGATTAGCACCTCTTTCTTTCACAATTTCAATTTTTAAAGTCAATTCATAGTCTTCAACAGGATTGAGCATTTTATCTTCTCCTACAATATCGACATAAGATACATTAAACTTCTGACAAATGATGTCTATTAATTCGGTAGAGACTGAACTCGTTCCATTTTCATAACGACTCAAGCTATTTCGAGAAATTCCTATAATTCGGGCAAATTCGGGTTGTGTTAATTCATGTGTTTTACGTAAGGATTTATGTTCTTTCCAATCATGGCAAACTCCTTTATTTTTATAATTCAATTATAGCATAAAAAAGCATAACGCACCAAAATTGGTGCGTTATTGACTGTTTTTCCTAAACCTCTCTAAATTCTTCTCCAATTGTTCCTTATGAAGTTGATTCTTAGCTTCCTTTAATGTGTCGTCCAAAGTTTCTTCTCTGTAAGTTGATTCTGTTTTTAGTTGTTCTGATCCTTGATCTGGAGTGAAAATGATATCTAGCAGTCGGTCTATTTTTTCAAGATCTTGGGAAGACATATCAGATAGTCTATGAATCAGCTTTTTAAATATATCACTATTGTCGTGATTTTTCTTAAAAAATGTTGTAAACATCTATAACCTCTCAAAAAAAGCAGCCTATCAGGACTGCTTAGTGTAATTCGGAAATCGCATCATAAATGGACTGCAATTTCTTATTGTCTTTATTCTTTGTGTCAATCAACGTATGTAGCTCTTCAATTTTCTTTTGACTACTTTGAATATCGCTATTGTTATCTGCAATCAGTCTTTTAAGATGTTGCTGATAACTTGTAGTGATATCTGTCTCTTTTCCTGTTCTAACCTCTGTAACTTTGGGTTTAGAACTAGGATTTGATTCCGTCACAGGGGCTTGTTTTCTCTTTTGAAAAGCTGCTTCATAATTTACATCATTACCTCCTTGATGATTTCCAAATAAGGCCGCAATTTTATCTGGATCTTCTTGATTTTCTGATTTACTTTCTAATGGTTGATTAAAATTCCAATCTTTTGTCATTCACTCATTTCATCCTTTCTAAATTCAGAATCATCGAATTGTCTTTCTTTACCAAAGGCATGGTCAAGAGCTTCTTCAAAACTCATGTGACTAATGCTTTGACGCCTTTTGAACGTCGCAAACATCGCTGTCTCTAGTTGCTCTTTGTAAGCAGCTAGTTTTTCTGTTTCTCTTGCTACCTTACTCTCTTGCCTAGTGACCTTTTCTTCTAAGCGTTCGATTATGGTCATATACGATCCTCCTTCATACTAATATTAGCTAAAACATCTTGATTTTGTTATCACAATTCTAAACATTGAGAAGTTTGTCTTACTGGTGGATTTCCAAATGTCTCTTTTACAGTCTCAAGCATAAATTGTAAATCTGATTTCTTTTCTCGAAGAATATCGTTCCAGTCTCGTTTTTCTTTCCCAGATTCATTATCAGGTAAATCCAGTAAAACAGGCAATCCTGATTGAGATAACTTATCAGAAAAATCTTTACCTGCATCATCACAATCTACTGCCAGTGTCAATAAATCAGGATGATTATCAAAATAGCTGGTGGTATCACGAATTGTATTGATTAAAGGCAATAACTTTGAAGGTATTACTGTATCTAAGAATTCCAATTTCTGATTTTCTTCAGCTATCAGTCGTAAAGTTTGATAAGCGACAACAGACCTTTTTAATCCCTCCATAGATACCAAACGAACATCTGATAGACTTTGTTGATGTAGCTCGTAATAGCTCATCAAGTCGATGAACGATTCACAAAAGACCAGTCTATTGGGGTGACCAATATCAAAGGATATTCCAACATGTCCATGGCTTCCTTTTAGAATCGTTTTCAACCTCTCTCTTGGAAGAGAATGATTCTTATAAATCCCTTGTAAGCTTGCTGCCTGCAGTTTGTGACGATGATCAAAACTTTTTAAAACAATAACAGGTTCAACAGTTTCATTTGTTTTCCAACTGGCTTGTGCTATCAAACCTTGTTGAATCATCTTTTGTACGATTTCTTCTGAAATTCCTCTACATTCTGTTAAGTAATATCTGGCCAGACTACAGTTAGAATCTTCTACTCTCTTTAAAGGATAATAAAATGGTCTCTCTCTTTTTTCTTGAACAGCTTCTTTTTGAAAAGGTTCTTCAGAAAGAAAAGCTAGAGCTTCTTTAAAAGAAATTCCCTTAACAAGTCGAACAAAATCAATGACATCACCTTGAATATCTCTTGAAAACCATTTAAAAGTATTGGTAGTTGAAAAAATCCGAAATGAATCGTGTTCAGGATGTTCATAGACACTGCTCGAAACTTGTTTAAAGGAGATACCTAAACGATTGGCTACATCAAGAATTGAAATTTGCTTACATTCTTCTATTTCCATGCAATATCATCATTTTGTTGTAGTATTTGGCAGTGATGGAACAGATGAGGATTCTTCCAAAGTTTTGGGAGTGGCCTTATCCAAATCATCTAATCCAGATTTCCAAACCTGTACTTGGTTGACCAATAACTTACCAGGTAGTTTAGAATAGGATAACTTAACTGTTCTTGTTTCTGTCTGATTAGTCTTTGATTGGTTGGCATTCTTTAAATCAGATACATAGGTTACATTATAAGAGACCATGGCAATAGCTTGATTCGTAGTCTGATTGACAAAGATATCAGCTTTTTCAAAATGATAATCCAAAATATAATCCTTATACACTTGGTTCATGGCATCATTTTGACTTGACAATTCTTGAGAATAAGCCGATTCAGTCATATAAGGTTGAATACGTGTATTATTTTTCACCGAGCTTTTTCTTTCGTATAGTACTGAGTCAAAAATTCTTTTTACAGTATCCGATGACAAAATGCTGGCTTTATCTTCTGCTTGTTTGTCCTCTACAAGTTTAGCTGCAGCCAATTCGATTTCTTTGCGACTTTGTTTAGCAGTAGAATGTTGACCAGCAGTATATCCCATCATGAGAATAAAAGCTAGTTGCAGCCACTGCTCCAACACTAATTAAGGCTTTAGTTTTTGACTTTATTTAACATCTTAGACCTTCTTTCTATAAAAAAACTAGGTCAAGAATAACAAAAAAAGAACTTGTAAGTTTTATCACATCACAACAAAAGGTAATTCCTACATTTCAGGCGCAAAAATCGTACAGTTCAGAGAAAAATATCAAAAATTAGCTGTCTTCAGTTTATAATATAAATATGAACAAATTAAAAGAAGAAAAATTTGAGAAGAGCTCTTTCTCATATTGAACGCCATAAACAAGCCATAAATACAAGTAATAATAGCGAGGATAATGATTTTTCATAAATTATTACTCCAATTTAGCTATGATGTATATGAAAGAATCAAGGCAAATAAAAAAACCTTATCCGAATTTAGATTCAGATAAAGTCTTTTGACTATCTAGAAAGTTCACATTTTTTTCTTATTTATGGAGTTAATGAAGCGCCAACTGAATCCTAGAACCAACATCAGATTGATGAGAAGGTACACAGACGTAAAAACTAGCTAAACCATGTTGTCTGATATCATCAAAATATAAACTAGGTTCAGTAAAGAACAAATAAATTCCATAGACCTCCACGAAAATAAGAAAACTGATAAAACCAATAAGGAAAAGTCCACTGGCAATAAGAAAGAGTCTCCATAAAAGAATGAGAATTCCTCCTACTGCAAAAAAAATTACTGGGATAAGGAGTAAATCATTCATGACTTTCTCCTTTCTAGTCAATCAATTGACAATAATGGGTGGCAAGAGAGGAATCAAACTCTTCTAATTTTTGAACTAAGTCCAAATACTCCTCTTTTTCATGTTCTTCAAAGTCCAAACCTCGATGATTTTGAAGAGCGATTTCCAATTGACTAGTGAGTTCTCGTTTAGAAAAACTGTAGTCCCCCGTCACTTCCTCATAATGTTCCTTTAGTTCCTTGTAGGCTTGGTATTCTTCAGGCGTTTGAAATCCCTGTACCAAGGCCTCTTCTAATTGATAATAGGTATCTTCCATCATAATTATTACCTCGTTTCTTTCTATCTTTATTCTACCGCGCTTTTCTTTTCTTGTCCGCTATTTGTATCTATTTTTTTAATCCAATTCAAAAGAAAGTTGTTCCTGCTTTTTCGTTTCCTTTTTTTCATGGAATTGTCTTAAGGCTTGATCTATAATATCTAAATCCGTTTCTGTTTCAATCAATGGCGCGAGTACATCGTATTCGGCCTTTTTTGTTTGATAGTCCTCTTCCTTTGGAAAATTTTTCTCAATTTCTACCTTAGCAGTAGTCAATTTATCCTTTAATTCATCCAATAAGTTCTGTGTTTTTCACTTGGTCATCTTTAATGTGATCAATCGTATGCTGAAGCCTTTGAATTGTCCCCAAAGGAGAATACAAATCTAAACTGACAGAATACTGATTTCTCCTACAATCTTAACAGAGAAGGTTTCAGGAAGAGGTTGATTTATTGGAAGACTAAGCATTTTAATGTCAAATCCTCGATAACTGGCTAGGGTACGAAATTCTTTGCTGTCAGCTTGATTATGACGGATAAGACGGTGTAGGGATTCACCTGCTTCAGCTCGTTGCTCAAAAGCCTGCTTACCTACTGTCATAGAAAATGCCTGGTCTTTCGACATTTCAGACTGTTGAATGTCGCATTCATACTTACTTAATCGTTTTTCAAGAATGGGCATATTTTCTTCACAGTAAGAGATTGTATGACGATAGTGATCCTTGCTGCGTTGAAAGGCGCGTCTTTGGTTTTCTAATAGGGTTAGATCATTCTCCAATTCCATCTTATGTTTGAGATAAGGATTACCTGTTGCTAGTGCCTTAAAATCAGAAGCTGTCATAGTCTGTTCATCAATATCTTCTGCAGCACGAATTGGCTCCTTAGAAGTCATAATTTGCTTAATATAACGGAGTTTGTTCTCCTGAGTTGCCCATAGATAATTATCAAACGAACCTTTGGTAATATAGTGGTAAATATCCACTTCCTTGTTTTCATTTCCCTGTCGGATAATACGTCCATTGCGTTGCTGAATGTCACTTGGTCTCCACGGTACATCCAGGTGGTGAACTGCTTTCATCTTGCTCTGAACATTTAAACCTGTTCCTCCTTTTTCAGTTGAGGCAAGGAGAATCCGCACCTCTCCTGCATTGACCTTTCGAGACAAACTATTCTTCTTTTCATCACTATTGGCATCATGTACAAAGGCAATTTCCTTACTAGGGATTCCTCTATCAACTAATAAAGCCTTAACCTCAGAATAAACATCAAAGCCATTGTCCTTTTTCTTAGGTGTTCCAATATCTGAAAAAATCATCTGAGTAGCCTTATTTTCCATTCCCTCACGATAAATTCTTTCAACATTATCCACTACCTGAAGTAGTTTATGATTGTCTGCTAGACTATAGCTAGAGTCCAATAAACGCATATCAATTGCTAGTTTTCGTGCCTCACCCGTAATTTTTAACATGTTATCCTGGCTCGGATCAACTGTTCCACATTTAACCGCATCTGAACGCATAACCAATTCTTCTAGATAGAGTTTCTGGTTTTCAGTTAATTCACTCTCAATAGGAATAATATGGGCTTCTGGAACAGGTAAATCCAACATATCTTGTGTTTGAATGTCGGCTGTTTCTTTATAAATTTTCATCAACTCAGGTAGATTGACAAACTTTTTAAATCGTTTCTTAGGTTGGTACTTATCCCTGTAGGAGCTAATTCCATAGAGTTTTTGAATTTCTCCAAAAGCACCTACCCAAGAGTCAAAAATAATCAACTTGATAGCGTTTTTAAGATATCCGGTTGAATGTAGTTCATCATAGTGTACAACTCACTAATAGAATTGGAAACAGGTGTTCCTGTCGCAAAGACAATATTTTTTTAAAAATCATGTTCTTCCTGAATCTGTCGAACCTTCATTTCCATATCCACGTTCTTCTTAGAAGTTGTATTGGTAATTCCTGCTACATTCCCAAGTCCAGTAATTGGACGAATATTTTTAAAGTGATGTGCTTCATCCACAAAGAGAAAATCAATTCCTAAGTTCTCAAAATCAATAAAACTATCACGATTAAAGCGTTGGAGTTCTTCCAATTGTTTCTCTAGACCACTTATTGATTGCTCTGCTTCTTTAACAGTATACTTATTTTCAGAATGTGTTTTAATCTCTCGTAGTTCATTGAGTTTATCCTCTATATAATTCATCTGTCTTTCCTTACTGACAGGGATTTTTTCAAATTGAGAATCCCCAATGACAATGGCATCGTAATCTCCTGTAATAATACGTGACACAAATTGTTTTCTTCTCGCCTTAACAAAATCTTTCTTAGTGGTCACAAAGACTTTTTTAGTGGGGAAAAATTTCATGATTTCTTGGCCAAACTGAGCAGACAAACTAGAGGGCACCACATACAAGGGCTTATGAACCATCCCCAGCTCCTTTAATTTAAACCCAGCACCAAGCATGGTCAAGGTCTTTCCTGAACCTACCTCATGAGCTAATAAAGCTCTTTTTTCTTCTACGATTCTTTGAATGGCATTCTCTTGATGAGGACGAAGACTGATGTTTTGTGCCAAGCCATCAATGACTAGATGGCTACCATCATACTCTCGACTAACCGTTCGATTATAAAGACGATTATAACTTTCTTCGATGACTTGTTGGACTTCTGGATACCGTGAGACAAATTCTTGAAAGAGCTCTTGTAAATACTGCTCTTTTGCTCTTAGAACAGATGTTTTTTCCAAATCTGTGATGGTCTTTTTCTTTTCTCCTTCCGTAACAGTCATAGTAATCGTCGGTTGGTTTGAATTTAGTAAATTCTCAAATATCTTTCTTCCTGTATCATAACGTGACCCACTGACTCCAAGACTACTATCTTTGGCACTTGGATAGCGATAAGCAAATGATGTCCTTAAATGAACCTGCCCATCAACAGGATTCACTTCAATGACTTGTTTAACATCTGGCGAAGACAATTCAAATTTACGATTAGTAAAAACATTCAAAAGCAAATTTACCATAAACGGATTGAGGAATCCAACGTGACCCTATTTTTAAACTCAATATCTGCCAGATGAATCCGTGGAGGGCGAACAGATTCTAACAAATCTAAAAGCATGGGACCAGTCACATTCTTGGTTGTTTTCCTCCACTAATAGTTGAACTACTTCTATCTTGTTGAGAATGTCTCCTGATAAAAAAATTGGTTCTTAGAAAGATATTTTTCTTTCTCCTCTTAAATAGCTTTCTGGATCCATTAAAACCTGGTCACCTAACTCATCTAAAAATAGCAGCTTGGCTATGTTCAGGGGTAAATTGATACCATATAGTCTAAATCAACCCCTCTACCATCCGATAAACTGGAGTTTAAGGCATCTAAAAGCCGTTGATACTCTTGTAATCACTCTCTCTGGCCTAACCAATGCTTTCTCAAAAGCTAAAGATTTTTTTATATTTTTACTTTCTGATCTTTAGAATCGATGTATTCATCTTCTAAACTTGCAAGTAAAGAATACTTATCGTCACTATCAAATAAGTTTCGATTGACTGAGGCATTCAAGTATCCAAATTGACTTACAAAGCGGTCATAGTCACGATTGAGTTTACTAAGTAATACCTGAAAATCTGTTCGACTATAATCTGGATGACGTTGAATTTCAATTAAGGCTTGATAGGTCTCTCCCAAATCAACCATGCCCTTAATACGACTAATATCCTTATCCGATAAGGGGCTTTCATAAAAGACAGTTTTTTTGAACAGTCCCTTATATTTCCCTCTTTTACTCGCTTCTTCTGACTTGTATACATCTAGTGCTTCCTCATCTGTCAAATGAAGTTGCACGAATCGATCTATTTTATGTTCAGACAAAGAACTGTCCCAAGCTTTAAAATCTCCCTTCTCATCTACATAATAACTAATTTCGTCTACTTTTGAACTTTTCCGAATGCCATGCGTATCTCGGTAATAAATTTGATTTCCCTCATATCCAAAAGAATAGAGCGCTAAGTCCTCACGTATACGACTTGGGATAGAATTATCCACTTCTTCTTTGATAAAAAAACAGGTGCTTTCAAAGAATTGTCAATTTGTTTAGGTGCTTCCACATTCTCGAATGCTTTCATTATTTCAGTAGCTAATGTTTCTGATACTCCCTTAACATTGAGAGTTCCTCCATTAAAATTACGTATCTCATATTCACCCAAAACTTGTGTATTGTATTTCCCATCAAAATAAGGATTGATCCAGACACGCTTATCCTCCTCAAAGGGAATAGAGCCACCAAAGACAAGCTCATCTTCATTAAGATTCTTTGCTTGATCCTTTTGAAAGAAGAGGAGGTCTGTGGTCACTCGAGTACCTGCAATCTTTTTAAAAGCCGTATCCGGCAAACGAACTCCCCCTAAAAAATGAGTGTTGGTTTTAATCTCTTGTAAGACATTATCTGTCCGCTTATCCATTGTCCCGATAGATGAGATAATCGACACTTGTCCTCCGTCTCTTACTAAATCAAGTGAGTGTTTGACAAAGTAATCATGAATCATATAAGGTTTATCATAGTTTTTATCGGCAATGCGAAAATTTCCAAAAGGAACATTCGTTAAGACTAAATCAAAACTATTATTTTGATAGGGAACATCTTCAAATCCTCGCACTTCAATATGGGTATTGGGGTGGAGTTGTTTTGCGATTGCGCCTGTCACACTGTCTAATTCAACCCCATAGAGTTCTGATTTATCTAGTATACTTCTAGGCATCGCCGCAAAAGAAGTTCCCAGTTCCCATAGAAGGATCTAATATCCTTCCTCCCTCAAAACCATCATCCAGTAATTTTTGCCAAATCTGGCGAATAATCATTGGGTCTGTATAATAGGCTGTGAGAGAACTTTGTTTCATAGTGGAGTACTCTGATTTACTTACTAAACTCTTAAGAGTTAAACGTTCTGTTTCATACTTTGGATTGAGTTCATCGAAAAAAATTCATTGGCAAGACCGCCCCAGCCGACATACTTGGCTAGTAGCTCTTGTTCTTCTGGATTCGCTTGTCGTCCCTCTTTTTCTAATCTTTTAACAAGTTCAATTGCGGCGATATTCGTTTCAATTTTTTCTCGATTTGTCTTAGGATAAAAGTCCTCTAAATCATCTGGAAAAACAAAATCTAGAACAGGGACATCCGTCTCTTCTATGCCTACAATAAGCGTTTCTGTTTCCTTATCCTTTTCATTATCTTCTTCCAGATAGGAAAACAAATCTATTTCCTGGCTTTCACTTAGTGATTCAATCTCAATATCTGAATCTTCTTTTTCAAGTTCTACATGAGACAATACTTGTTCAATCTCTTCCAAACTGTTCAAGTATAAGATAGGATTCTCTTCAAATAACTGGTTGGAATCATTGAATAGCTCTAGGCGAACTAAGTCATTTAACTGTGCATTTTCAATCGAAACCAACTGAAATACTTGTCCTTTATAACTTACTTGTGAACCGATTGGATATTCCCTCAAAGCTTCTTCTACAATTTTATCGACATTAGAAAAGGAGTTAGTTTCTTCCGTTTCCTGTTCAATATCACTTGAAGGAGATAAGGATTCCTCTACTTGCTTAGACTTTTCTCTTATAGCCTTTACTTCATCAAAATGAGTAATAATCTTCAGCTTTTGTGTCAGTGGGAGTTGTGTGTAGTTTTCTTCATGATGGATAAGATTCGTAACGATATCTAAAGTAGCCATCAATTCTGAACCCAAATAGGCTAGAACATCTCCTTCTTTTTCTTCAAAATGAATCTCAAGAACTTCTTTTTTTAGTTCTTTGGAATCAACCATTAGAATAAACTCCTCTATATCTCTACTAATGCGGTCAGATAGATTATTTGCAACTCGATAGACATTGACTAAATTGACATCCTGATTCTGATGAAATACAAGCTCACTTAATGGTGTTAGCTTCTCTTTTTCAGATTGGATGTAAAATCGAGTGGAAAGGTTATAGGTTGCGACTTCTAGCACCAAGTTTTTCTCCCAATTACTTAATTGAGATAATTTATCTAAACCTACTTGTCCAAAATTTCTTGTGTAACTTTCTAGATCTTGGTCATTATTTTCAGAACTGGCCTCTAGAAAAGAAACAATATCTTGATGAAACGAATAGACATGAGGTATCTCTTCTATCTTCCCCTCTTCAGTCAAAAAACTCTCTACCAAATCCTGCCATTTCTCATCAAAATGTTGCGCTTGATAACGAAGAAATAGGGCCATTTTCTCTCTATCTTTTGGAATTGTTCCACGAAACATAGCCAATAATTGCATTACTTCCATACTTGCTCCTTTCATCTATACGAAAATAGGAGAATCACATGATTCCCCTACAACTCTATCTCCATTTCCACCTCTTGAGGACTGGTTTCTAAATCACTAGACAAAAGAGAAACGGCATCTGTTCTCATGTAGTAAGTATATAAGTCTTCTAGGTCTTGTTGGTTTTCAATCCCTGTTTCAATACTAATCAGAGCCTGTATAAATTCCTTATAGTGACTCTCCATCATATCTGAAATCTTTTGTTTCATTTCCATAAATACTGAAGACGGTTCAGTTATACTTATTTGATCTATGTTTTGTAAATCCTTTTCTAAGGGATTGGTTCCTTCTTCTACTTCCACTAAATCTGAACGACCATCACCATCAGAATCTGCGCTAAGAGGATTGGTTCCTAGCGCAAATTCTTGAGCATCAGTCAGTCCATCTTGATCCGAATCACGTTGATAAATGGCTTCCATATACTTCCTTCTTTCCTAGTTAATCTTTTTTCACTCCAATCCTACCAAATATTCCTTGAAAGAAGTATCACAACAAAAAAGAGAACGAGCCAAAACTGCGTTCTCCTGAAAATGATAAAAATATATTTTATGCCACAAAAGATATGTAAACTAATCTTTTGAATAATAAAAAAGTTCCGACGTTTGTAAATGTTTTGAGTAAATTGAAATTACTTTTTGACCTTTTGGAAATACTGTCTTTCTCTTCAAATCTAATAAAGATTGAGGAACAATTTTCCTTGATGTTTCTTTCAATGTTAATGCTAGTATCTGTTTTCTTGTACGTAGAGCATAATCAAACTCCAAATACAAATAACGTCCTGAACCAGTTAGATGAACATGCTTTCCCAATAACTCCTCAATGGATCCTAAAACTTGTAACTTTTGCATCGTGGTTCCATCTTTTTTTATCTTCAACTCATCAATTATGACATGTCTATTTAAACAATCGTCAAAGAAACTGCCTGCACCTTTTCGGTAATCAACACCACATAGGTGCATGAAATTAGTAGGTGAAAAATGAAGTTCAACACTTTCTATTTCAGTTTCATAATACATGATTTTGCCAACGAAGTGCTCTTTAAAAAAAGAAGCCGCAATTTGTAACTGAGTAAAAAAACGCTGAAGTTTTATTTTTTCGGTGTAATTTGGATTACGATAATCTCTAGAATTTGCCATATTTTCCTCACAAAAAAGGTGGTTTACAGAGTCTGTAAGCCACCTAGTCAGTCGGTTTATTCTGGTGTCTGCCACCGCTTGGCCCTTACGTCCAAGATTGCTATCGGATTTCGTTCTGGTGTCCGCCACCGCTTGGCCCTTATGTCCAAGATTACTATCAGATTGACCATGAGCCGACCACTCATCTACACTATTTATTTTACCTGAAAATAGCTAAAATTTCAAGTGTAAACTCTTCTATTTCGTAGTATAGGCAAAACTAATGGCGCTATCTGCTTGCGAGATTTTTCTAAAGGTATAGTTAGGGTTACCACCATAGTTAGTTTCGGACACGAGGAAAGAACCATCATCATAGACCTTCTCTACAAAAGCCACATGACCATAGTCTGCTGGTGTTCCATGTGTTCCTCCCACAAAAGAAACAATAGCACCTGCTCTTGGTGTAGAGCCAGTTTCCCCACCAAGACTTGAAGCTGTCGCAACCCAGTCCTGACCATTTCCCATAGTATTAATGATTGAAATCTTATCTCCATTACTTCCTTTTAATTTCAAGCCTAACTGGTTCATACGAGCCGCAACACCCCATGTACATTGTCCATAGGCATAGGCCATACCATCTCCACCACCAGGAACAGAATGATCATACAAGTCTCCACGAACACCTTCAAGGGATTGCGGGTCACTTTTTGCCTGTCCTCCATTTGTTTGGCTAAAGCCTTTTTCAATTTGGTAATACCATTCCGTTGCTCTGGTTTGTCTTTCCAGTAGTTTGTCACCAGAATTTCCCTCCCAATAGGTAAGGAAGAGTTGGGCTAGATTGGCTGCACTGCCCGTATTTCCAAAGAAATCCTTTAACCAACTTTGATAGTAAGGACTATCACCGTGAAGCATAAAATCAAGTTGGAGGTCTAAATCATACCATTTCTTATTTTGGGTGCGTGCATAATTTAACAAGGCTGTATGACGTGTTGAACCATCTGCGGTATCCGTCCATTGCCCTAACCCCAAACCTCTATGAAGTATATTAGGATAAGCACCACTATAAATGGCTGGACCTCCAATTGCTAACCAGGTTTCATCATCCCATGAGGAATCGGTAGCGCCAACAGGAGGAGATAAATAATCTCCCTCAGCTCGTTTTGGATTGATAGAAGATTCTACCGACCAATTTCCTAAAATAGCCGCAATGGCTTGGGAACTTGCCCCTTGAGATTTCAAAAAATCATAAATATGTTTTGCACGTTCAAACTCATCCCCACCAAACTGACCAATGGCAGGTAAGATAGTGGTCTGAAGTTGAATGACCTTTGGAAAATAAAATTGCGGATTGACATACACCAATTTTTCTTTCTTGTTCTTATACTTTTTGATAGGAAACTTTCAAACCTGTATCGTCTGGTGTTTCACCAATAATATCACCCGTTAGGACTCTTGTCCCCTCAATCGCACGGCCATTATGAATAGAATACAAGGTCAATCTACTCTCATTCTCTCCTTTTCCGTTAGTGAGAATAACATTGTCGCCATCTAGAGATACAACTCCATCCATTGGTGCGACAATCGTTTGGTGAGCCTTTGCTTCTAGTAGAATGTACTCCTGAAGGGTAGGGTTTTTCCGTCTAAATCATAGTATCCATAACGATAAGTCATGGTTAGACTATCTTCGTTGCTTTTCCCCTCAAATGGATTGTCCAATTCCTGCATGGAAGCATACACACCTTCTTCTTTTAGTTCCTTCATTTCCTCTTGATCGTCTTTCGATAGTTTATACTTAGGAGTTTCATAGAGGTCTTGCATGGATTTCAAATCTTCCCCATCGTTTAAATCATGCCACAAAGTAGATAGATAATCCTTGTAAGTTTCTGTACTAAATAAGTGAACTGGTTTGTGTAACTCATAGTCATGGAATTTAAAGTTCATATACCCCATCACATCATCAACTTTTGTGTAATAGGTAATTCCTTTGTCATTTGTGCGAGTATGTTCTGCATCTTCCCAAGTTAGGTGGGTATAAGCTTTTGTTAATTCAAATTCATCTTGTTGAATCAAACTAGAAGATGAAAATCCTAAAAAGAAGCTCATTATAAGTAAAAGAAGAAAGACTATTCCTCCAACTATCCAGGTTACAGGATTCCCAGTCGCAAATGTAAAGAAGGAAAAGGCTGCTTTTAGTTTTTGATAGATATTTCGAACACTTGTAAGACCTTGTTTCTTTAATTTTCGAAACCGATTTTTAAAGGAACTTGGGTTATCTTTCGCTAGTTTCCATCCTTTTCCATCCTTAAAATGATGGTATCGCTCTTTTGTGTTGGTCAGTCTTTTCTTGGTAAAACGACCTGTTGCTTGTCCTGTTTTGACACTAGCTTTTCCGAGATTATAAGAAAGGCGACTGTACCGTTTCCCTTTTCTGATAGTCTCTTGAAGCGTGCGATAGCCTTCTAAATTTTCATTTTCTGAAGCTAACTCTCCTCCTTCACGTCCAAGAACATAAAGAAAAAGTTTTGGCTTTCCTACTGACTTTTTTTGGACTTATAGGCTTGTTTAGTAGATTTTTAGATTTTTCTTTTTGCGGCCTTGACTTCTTTCTTAGCTTTTAATTCTTCTACACTCTTCCCTTGAAAGAAAAAATTGGATTTTACTTTTGTTTCCTGACCGTAGAGAAATTTTGGATTGGTTTTTCTTTCTTTACGACTCTCTTTTCTTTCTTCTTTTTGTTTGTACCTTGACTTCTCTAAATTGCTTCTTGGCTATTTTCAATCGTTTTCCTAGCATGAGGGCAATCGTCTGTCTCTTAATTCTTTCCGATTCAAAAGAGATGGAAGTATTTTTGAAGGATGTGATTGTAGTCTTCATTTGCTTGTTTTACTCTAGCCTTTGAAGCTTCTCTCATCTCCTCTAGCTTTTCTTTTATCTCTTTTTTCCATGCTTTTTCATCCAGCACAGCAGAATCTTTTTTCTGTTTCTTCACCTCCTTCTTTCCTTGTTTCAAGAATTTCTTCTCATCTTTTAGACTTCTTCTAAATGCCTTTCGGGCACGTATGATTTCTCTTTTATCCTTCATTTACCTTCCCCTTAATTAGAAGCCATTTTATCAGGATCTGTACTCATGATATCAAACAATTGAGTACCTTGAGGAATCTTATTTTTAAAGGGTACGACAACTGAACCAGCTTTTATCAGTCCTGCCCCTTTTTCTGGATTGACAAGGTATTTTTCGAGTTCTTTTGACAAGCCTAAGAGTTGAACCAGTTCTTCTCGGTCATTTTTTGCTTGCTTGAGGAGAATCATAAATTCACTATTTGCAATAATCCGTCTACCATTTGGATCTAACAATAAGGTTTCGACATTTTGGGTTATCCCAGTCGGACTAGCTCCATATTTTCTGACACGACTCCACAATTTAAAGAAGAAATCACTGGCATATTTATCTAATAAGAGAAGCTGCATTTCATCAAAATAAATCCAGGTCTTCTTCCCTAATTTTTGATTCCGAACGACACGATTCCATATCTGATCAAAAACAACCATAAGAGCAATTTGTTTCAGCTCATCTCCTAACTTTTTAACATTATAGATTAAGAAATTAGATCCTGTCTGAATATTGGTCTTATGAGAAAAAATATCAAGAGAACCTTCGACATACAGTTCCATATCAAGTGCCAAATTCTGCGCTTCTTCTTCTGGTTGTTGGCTCAAGACAAAGACCCATTCTTCCAAAGAAGGCTCTTTAAATGACTGATAGGTGAGTCTGGTGACTCGGTCGATAATCGATTTTTCTCTTCCGTCCATTTTTCTATCCAATAACTTACCGATAAAGGATAAAAGAAATTCTGATTTTACCTTTACAGGATCCTCATCCATATTTTCCTCAGACAAGTCAAGTACATTGAGATAAGTCTGGGAATCGGGCGCAATATCAATCATTTCTCCCCCAAAAGCCCGTCCAATGACACTGTATTCTGCTTCTGGATCCACGATGATAATTTCAGTATTTTCACCAGATTCCTTGATTTTAGTCGTGATAATTTCATGCTTGGTTGCCATCCCTTTCCCAGCTCCAGATGTTCCTAAAATCAAACCAGACGGTGTATTTAATAGGCTGCGATCAATGGTAATAATATTACTTGATATTTGATTGATACCGTAATATTTCCCACTACGGTCTTGTAAATCTACTGAAGTCCAAGGTGAGTTCACTGCTACATTAGATGTTAATAAACTCCGTGATACGCCCTCTAAAAAATCACAACCAAATGGCAGCAAGCTATTAAAGGCTGCTTCTTGCATATATGGAAGTTTATCAATCATTAGGTCATTTGAGCCGGCCACTTGTTGGATAATGTCTAGGGCTTGTTTGAGTTCTTCTTCATCCTGACCAAAGACCCCAATCAAGAAGACCGTTTGAAATAGTTTATCTCCTGTCTCGGTCATGGTTTTTAAGAGTTCCTCAGCTTCATCGATATTGCTTTCTAATACATGACCTACTTTTTCCAAATAGATACCTGTACGAGCTAGTTTTTGTTGTTCCCCAATCTTTTGGGATTCCATTAAGGTTTTCTTTGTTCGTAGTTTCTTCATGGCATCTGCCTTGGTCGAACTTTGAGCATGAAGGCTTACAATCAATTCCAGATCTCCTTGCATGAGGTCTCGGATAAACTGATCCCCTAATTCCATACCGTAGTCTCTCACATAGACAATCTGTAATAAGCGGTCATTGATTTGTAGGTAATTCTTGTTTTTAAAATCCAAGAGATTAGGTGCTATGAAGTGACGAGTTGTCTGGCCAGATCTCGTTAAATCACGATAAGAAAAAGGAAGATGGTGTTCTCCTCTAAGCATATCTGCCAACAAGTTCACCCGTTCTTCTCCAGTCAAGGATCCAAATCGAGCATCAATTTCTGAGAAACCACTCTTGAAATATTCGCCTATTTGAGACAAGGAACGATAGGCTTGTTTGGGATTAGAATCCTTTCTACCAAAACTAATCAGTTTCACAGCCGAAAAGTTATTTTCACCACTATCTAAATTTTGATTCATCATCCGATTCAATTCTTTACGATAGCTATCGTACCCATCTTCTTTTTCCTCATACAAAACACTGTGTCTGAATTTTTCTAAATTCAATCTTTTATTAAAAATGGTCAATTGGAAGTTGGTTTGGTCATCTAAAGAGTTAATCAAATCAGAATACTTCTCAATGATTGCGCTCTTATCTTCTAAACCAACGGTCTGGTAATTGACATCACCAAGTAAATAGCTTTGTGAAAAAAATAATCTTCTTTTACCTGCATCAGACCATTTTTGATACAAGGCTTGATAGGAAAGAGTATTAGCCGTTGATGGTAACACTTCCTCTTTTTTTATCTTTAACTTCTTCCTTTTTTATTAGTCGTTGAAGTTTTTTTGTTTTCTTTAATGTATTTAATTTTTCTTTTTCATGTTCAAGTCCTTTCTTTTCCTGTAATTGTGCGTAGGGGAACCGTTAGTTCAAAATGAGAGACAGTATTTCAAATAATGTTCAAAAATATAAATCATTGGGTTTATAGACTCCAAAAAAAGCAAGAGGGGATGGTAAAAGCAAACACAAAACCGTAAACAAACCAATCTCCAAATTGCCAGAAAAAAAGAGATTCAAGCCCAAAACAATAATTGTGACAATAAAGGCTGGTATAACAAAGATGATTTGTCTTGTGGTGAAACCTAACCAAGCCCTGTGTTGGTATTTTGAGATGTCTTTAAAGACACGTGTATTCATGACTTTCCTTTCTAAAAAGGCTAAGAAGCAACCACTTCCTAGCCTTTATCTAATTACATACCTAAGATTGAGCGAGCCGTACGTTGAGAACCAACGAGGGGCAATAATCAGTAAGATAGCTTGTACCAAACTACCAAACATAATCGCAAGTGATTGCAGGACTCCTGCACCATTTGAAACAGCTATTTTACCAGCAGATTCAAACAAAGGAACAAGAGAAACAATCAGAAAAATAAGAACCCCTTGTACCGCATAGACCATAATATTTTTTAAATAGCCTATACCAATAGACTTCCATTCATCACTTAAAAATGTTGGAATCGTAAGAGGGGCAAATGGGATCATAAGGTAGAGTTGAATAAATCGAATAGATACCAAAAGATTAACCATGGCTGCACTTACTATCCGAACAAGCCAAATGAGGGAGGGCGAAAAAAAGCCCACAATCATCCGGCCAATAAATCCTGACCCTTTTAATCCAGAGATGGTATCATACTTTGACCCACCGTGAGCCACAATGGAAGCCACTTGTTCAATGGCGTGACTCGCAATCCCGATGATAGCTTCTACAATAACGGTAGTGTTGGTAATTACAACTGCGACCATAATATAACTAATCAACATCGGTGCTAATGCTTCAAAGGTCATCGCTCCTCCTGAGTTAGCAATTTTTCTTTTGCCATCTTCGAAAATTCTAAGATGAGAACAACTGATAAAAATCGCAACTCCAAGGGGCTGCATGACACTTTTAGTAATACTAGACATATAAGTCCAAACTGTTGGATTGTAGCTAGATAGTGATTTAATCAGATCTACCGTAGATTGTAAATCCACATTAAATCCTTCAAATAAATTTTCAGCTGATATTTTTTCAGATGCAAGGTAAACAAAGGGTGAGACTAAACTAAGATTCATGTCATTGTTTATCCTCCTAAATTGAAATCTGGGTTACAAAGGCTCCAGCAGCCCCGACCATAACACCACCGACAATTTCAAGAATGGCATTCCGAACACCCTGGTCCACCGTCTTTAATGTTGGTTGCAAGATTGACAATCCCAACAACAACGAGAAAGGCACCAACCGCAATCAATCCCTTCTGTAACAAAGACATAGCTTGTGCAAACATAGCACTTGCGTCTACTCCATAAACAAAACCTTTAAAATGCGTAATCATCTATTTCCTCTTTTCTATTTTTTATTTTTAAACTAGATTCAAAAGTTAAATCACGAATTCTAAAGGCCTTCAAGATGATTTTTCCTGACTTTTGATTCAAAAGGATTGATCTGATAGTTCCACCACCGTTCATCGTTTTCTTGATTGGCAGAGGTACTTTCCAGTTTGGATGCTTAGTTGAGATTGTACTTTTTGCTTTTAAAGACAGGCATATTGGCAATTCGAACTAAGCATTCATGCCGTTTCATATTTCCGACTTCATCAGGTGTCATTAAATCACGAGCAATCTTTTGATGAGAAAGGGATCCTGAACCTGTTTGGCCAAAGGAACGACTAGTATTTCGAACATCAATGGTTTGTTTACCGAGTAACCCACTCATAAATTTAAAAGTATCTTCATCATTACCACCTAAGTAGACTAAGCTATCACAGTTCCCAAGAATAGTTTTCCAAGCTTCTTTTTCTTTATAGAGTCCTTGAAGTTGAGCAATATTTTGCAGAATAGGAACGAGACTCATATTCCGAGAACGGACTGTTGAGGTTTGTTCAGCAAAATCTAGGGATTTCTCCGATATTTGCAATTCATCTAAGTAGACTCTCACATGAAGAGTAATTGCCCTTAAAATCAATATCTGCTTGTCTTGTTAGAGTTTGAAATACTGTTGAAAAAAAGAGGGCTGAAAGAAAGCGAAAGGTACTATCGTTATCTGGGATAACTAAGTAAACCATTGATTTTTCCTTGCCCCATGTCTTCATATCAAGGGTATCTCTTTTGGTCAAATCCATGACACTTTGAATATTGAAGAGGGCAAATTTAGCTTGATGGTTACAGCTATAACAGAATCCAGAGTCTTATCCTTATAATTTTGAAAATCTGCCCAATTTCGCATGGTAAAATTTTCAGTTCCATACTTTTTAGCATAATTTTCAAATAGAATTTCTAAGACACTTTTTTCTTGGTTTTCACCCTTGGATAAGTGTTTAATGAGTTTTTGAGATTTCAGCAAAACTTGGATAACGCCCTCGTTTTTTCGCTCTTCCACTTCTTTTTGACGTTTCAACAAGTTTTGGTATTCCTTTTGACTTAAACGACTTTCTTCTATGAGCTGTTCTCTTGTTTTAGGTGGGTTATAGAAATCGACCAAGTAAGAGGCTAAAGCTCGTACCAAAGTCATAGAAGCTTCATCCCAAAATGGATCACTACGGGAGCCAGAGCCTTTGGTGTTATTGAAATAAACCGTCAGCATGCGATTCAAATCATTTTCTGTCTCTATATAGCGAAAAGGATTGAAGCCATCTGAGTTCTTCATATTGACTAAATCTAACACCTTTACTTGGTAGCCATGTTCTAAAAAGAGTTTGCCTGTTTTTTCGGCCAAGTGATCTTTAGGATCAACTACAATATTAGAACTATTCATCTGAATCAGATTGGGTTTCACAAAGCGAAATGTCTTCCCACTTCCTGAACCTCCAATCACCGCAATATTCTTATTCCTATCATATTGGGCTGGTTTTTTATCTAATAATGTCAGACGAACATCTTGTGCTAAGATCGTATCATGAGAAAATTCCTTACCGTAAAAAGCTTCTTTTTCTTTTAGAGTTCCAAAACAGGCGCTCCCGTATTCTACCCCTTCTCGGTATTGTTTTTCCAGTCTCTAAATAGAGATAAACCAGCAGCATCATCACAAAGCCCTAGTAGAAAAAGCACTTGATTTTTCCAGTAAAAGAAATATTCCATGGCGACTGAAGAACTTCATCTTGACCTTCCATCAGAAGATGAGTCCATTTATTTAAGCTATTTCCAGTATAGGAATCATACAAAAGCGTCAAACGATGAAAAAGATAGCCTAGTAAGATGCCTAACAGTGAGAATAGTAGGAATTTCTTTCCACTGTACATCATCTCACCATCTCTTTCTGTTTGACGGCCTCCTTCTTGTCTAAAGGTAATTTGGGATTTCGCCTCATCAATTGCATCGTCTAATGACTTATCCATAGTAAAATCAGCTAATTTCTCCGGATCATTAACCATTTTTTCTAGCAGATGGTCTAAATGATTGTCTAGAATCGAACGGTCTTTCGTATAGAAATGTAGAGAATCCCTTGCCAAGCGATGGCTAAAGGAATCTCTTCTTTTTCTAAAAAAGCTTTAAATTTCTCTATATCAATTGGTTTGTCTAAAAAATCTTTTTTCAGATTAATCGTGTCAATCGAATAAGGAGATTGTAGCAATTCTTCTAATTTCTGCACCCCTATCTTATAGGCGGAATCCTGTGCTAAAGCCTGACGTCTAGACCATTCTAGAATCTTTAAGAGACTTCTTACAGTAAATAAAAGACTACGCTCTGCATATTGAACTGCCATTCGTTCCTGTTGTTCAGAGGACATCTGAGGCCTCCTTCTTCACAAATAGCAGCTTTCCTTCTTTATAACGATAAGCTATCAATTTCTGACGTTGCTTAATCGACTTGACAACCTGCAGTAGATCTCTCGAATAAGGTTCTCGAAGAGTAACTTCTACTGCTTTTCCATCAAAGATACCAACACGTTTAAATTCAATGTAGTCTTTTTTGAGATGTCCTAAGCCCATACCAAAAGGAAAGTGATGAATCAATTGGATGGTACAACCACCTTTATTTCCCATTTGTTTCAAATCATACAAGTTTACTACCTTCATGATTAACTCCTTTATCTAGTTTGTCGCATCGTTTAAGTCTGGTAACGATAAACTCCGTGTCTGTTAGAAAATTCTCACACACGTCTTGTGCCAGTTGCCCTTCACAGGGAAATACTCTCAGTCCCTACTTACACAGGCACGCTAATCAAGACGGAGTGAATTCAATTTTCAAAGAACAGGTAGCTTTATTATAGATAAGAGTAGTTGAAATTTTTATCACATTTTTTATTTTCCTGTAGAGCTAAATTCATACTAAACAAAGATTTTTGAAATAAAAGACTAACATTGTTACATAACGTTAGCATTTCATTTCCCTAAAATAAG